>Ga0070712_100002098_pt1 | contig 12245 bp, 10 predicted proteins | sample LARL81metaG_FD_71396 | JGI IMG/M metagenome (GOLD analysis project Ga0070712, IMG submission 71396) | Corn, switchgrass and miscanthus rhizosphere microbial communities from Kellogg Biological Station, Michigan, USA - LAR L8-1 metaG | ecosystem: Host-associated > Plants > Roots > Rhizosphere ...
TGAATCTTTTCATTATAGGGGGAAGAAGCTTCTAGCTACTAGCTTCTAGCTAGGACGTGTGCGGCCTCTGCACGCGAGATCCCTCACTCCGCTGGTGAAAACGCGGGCTTTCGGGATGACGTCGAATATTTGAGCTTGCGCCTGTGCGTCAACTGGCTAGCGCCGATGGAACGTGCTTTGTTTGACGCATCAAAAACTGCAGCGTCGATTTGTTGAACTCCTCCACGCTTTCGTAAATCGGCGCGTGCGCACAGCCTTCGAAGATCAGCAGCTCGGAGTTGCGGATTCCGCTCTTCATGCGCTCGGCGAAACGGGTGGATGTCGCTTGATCATGGCGTCCAAAAGTGATCAGAGTTGGCGCATTGATGCGACCCAGCTGCGCCTCGACGTCGTGGCCGATGACAGCGTTTGATTGTGCGATGAAGCTGTCGATCGATTGCGCTGGGCGGCTGCGCACAAAATCCGCCAAAGCCTGGATGTATTCCGGTTTGGCAGCGTAAAGCTCAGGGGTAAAACACCAGGTGAACAGTCCCTGAGCAACCATCTCCGGCACGCTGCCGGTCGCTTTGACCATCTGCTGGAAGCTTCCGATTACGGCTTTTATGAACGGATCGCTTTTCGGCCAGCCGCTGTGCAGTGACAGAGACGTGATGATGTCTGGATGCTTTGCCGCGAGCCACATGCCGACTGCCGCTCCGAGAGACAGTCCGGAAACGTGCGCCGAAGGGATACCCAGCGCGGTTACGAAAGCCGCAACGTCGTCGGCGAGATCTTCTGTGGTGTAAGGGCCGATGGTTTGTTCGGTTTCTCCGGTTCCGCGCAGATCGAGAGAGATGCAATCGAAATGCTTCGCGTATTCCGCTACCTGAAAGCTGTAACAAGCATGGTCCGCCGTGAGAAAGGGAATCAGAACGAGCGGTTCGCCGGCCCCTTGCCGGTCATAGTTCATCATGATTCCATTTGCTTTGACCTTGGGCATCGTGCTCCTCCTGAATGGGTGAGTTTCAAAACTGGGCGCGAATTATACCCCTGAACTGCCTCCAGGTTGTAACGAAGTACAGAAGTACAGACGCTCGGATAGAAGGAACATCGGCAGGATGGCAGAGAGGCAAGATTGTTTACCAGCAAGGAACTATCCTGACCGAGGGCAGCTAGTCAGAGCCAAGGAGAGGAATCGATTTGCACAGTGCTGGCAGGCATTTCGGGAGGTTACCTTGGCAAGGAAATGCCACTAACGCAATTTGCCGGATCGGGGTACAATTTAGGGGAGAAAGCATGCCGGATCGATCTGCGGATGGCTTGGGGTAGCTGTGACTGCGGAAATCGGTTGAACTAGAAGCAACTTGTCGCTGGTGACGCTCATCTGTGTAAGGAGCGGGTTCCAGAGTATTTAGGGCATTATTCGCACCGAGTAGCAAGGAAAGCCGTACGGGAATATGGGATCCCAAACAATCAATACGAACCTCCCGGGGCAGGAACCGGAACTGAATCTGCTGATCGTAGACAATCAGTACACCGAGCCTCTATACAAGCATCTCTTCCGCGAAGTTGACGAATTCTTCTTTCCCAAGAAGCTTCCACCGCTCGTGCTGGAGTCGAAGCCCGAGCCGGTCAAGCCGTTGTGGGGCTTTTACGATAACAGCCGAAACGGCGTCTTGGGATCCACAACTTTTCACGTTGTGATCATTGGGTTGATCGCCTTGAGCTACGTGGCGTTCAAGAAGGTTGTGACCGTAGCTCCGCAACAGAAGGTGACGGTAGCACTGGTTGATCCCAGCGATCTGCCTCCGCTGAAGCCATCAAAGACTCAGGCTGGCGGTGGTGGTGGCGGTGGTGACAAAGACGTGCTGCAGGCAAGCAAGGGCAAGCTGCCTAAGTTTTCGATGGAACAGATCACCCCTCCAGTGGTTGTTGTTCGCAACGAGCATCCGAAATTGACCGCCGAGCCGACAGTGCTCATTCCTCCGCAAGTCCAGCTGGCGCTAAACAACAACATGCCGAACTTAGGCGATCCGATGTCGCACGCAGTGCTGCCTTCGAACGGAACGGGTTCCGGCAGCGGCATTGGCAGCGGTTCTGGTGGCGGCGTTGGGTCGGGCAAAGGCGGCGGTTTTGGTCCTGGAGAGGGCGGTGGCACTGGCGGCGGCGTGTTTCGTATGGGCAGTGGCGCAACGCCACCGCGAGCGATTTACTCGCCTGAGCCGGAGTTCTCTGAAGAAGCTCGCAAAGCAAAGTATCAGGGTGTATGCACGTTGGGCGTGATTGTCGACGCGCAGGGACACCCGACGAACATCCGCGTGTTAAGCAGCCTTGGTATGGGTCTGGATGAAAAAGCGATTCAGGCTGTAAAGACATGGCGCTTCGAACCAGCGATGAAGGATGGGCATCCGGTGCCGTTTGAGATTGCTGTGGAAGTCGACTTCCACCTGTACTGATCCACCGGGGCTAAAGCCCCTTTCCCTTACCTTGACGCGGCCCTTAAAGGGCCGCTCTTCCACGGTATGACTCTTGCACGATCCGGGTGAAGCAGCGTTGCTCTGACGCACATCTCTGAAGGTGCGACCAAAATCTCACTCTTCCAGAGTCTTGACCCTGGGACCCTCCCTGTCCTCGGTGGTCGGAGCTTTTTCTCACCACAGGGAACACAGAGGATCACAGCTGACCTTCTGATTTGTTCTTTCGCAGAACTGCGAAATGACCCCTCCAGCGAATGCGGAAGCCTAATCGTTCGTAAAGGGCAACGGCGCGCGCGTTGTCGGCGCGGACGTGAAGAAACGGAGTCTCGCCGCGGCCACGGATCGCTTGCATGACTTCGTGCATCAGTGCAGCGGCATACCCCTTTCCGAGATGATCGGGATGCGTGCAGACGGCGCTCACTTCCGTGTGTCCGGGAACTTTGAGACGTTCGCCAGCCATTGCAACAAGCTTCCCGCCGTCACGAATGCCAACGTAATAGCCGAGTTCGTGCGTGCGAGTGCTGAATGGGCCGGGCTTGGTGAGAGCCGTCAGTTCGAGCATTTCGGGCGAATCTTTATCCCCGAGTACTTCGATTTTTCCGTGGCCGTTAGGAGAAGACCCTGCTCCGCCGTTTTCACACACCATCTGCAGCAGGGGTGCGCCCACAACGAATTCCCATCCGGGGCGCGCTTCGTAGGCATCATTCAGAAACACACCCAGAGTTGCGCCGTCGCCGACTAACCCGGCGAGGCATGCGTATCCTTGATCATCCAAATGTTCGAACGCAGCCAGTGGCCCAACTTCGCGAACGAAGCGGCGCGCCGTTCCGAAGCTCTCGGCGAAGGACGCTTGCCTGGTGGTTAGCGCCTGCCAGATGACATTGTCGAGCGGATGCATTGGATGTCGATTGGCTGACCGAATGATTTGATTGCATCATTGATCCGTAGGACACAGTAATTGTGCGGAGAGGACGGAGTCTATCCGGATCTTGCGATCAAATCCGATGGGAACAGACCAATTGCACGAACTGACTGAATGTTAAGTTATTCCATTACAGTAGCTCCATCTTTTCGCTGGTAGAAAGTCAAAATCCCCACCTCTGGCAACACCCGCCAGAAGTAGGGCACCCATCAGGGCGACCATTGTGTTAGCTCTCGCAATAGAGGCTACGGAAAAAGCCTTCTTCACTCTTTTAAGTCGACGTGCTGGACATTCTCGATCGGATGGCCCAGGAAGCGCTGTCCGAGACGTTGAAATTTCTCCGTCGAATCTGTAGCGAAGAACTTCAGTCGAGGTACGGAACGTCTCTCTTCGCTCTCTGTTGCAGGCACGAGTTGTTTGAATTGTGTGGCGACTTCACAGGCGGTGGACTCCGCCGAATCTACGATGTTCACATGCGCGGGCGCGACGCGCTGGAGTAGAGCCTTCAGCAGCGGATAGTGCGTGCAGCCGAGCACGATTGTGTCGGCATCATGGAACCCGTCAGCGAATGCCTCGCCAAGATAGATGCGTGCGATTTGCTCCGTCACCGGGTGTTCCACCCACCCTTCCTCAACGAGAGGCACCAGCAGGGGACATGCTTTCTCTCGCGCCTGCAGGCCGCGTGCTTCCAGCGCCTTGCGATAAGCATGGCTGCTCACAGTGGCGTCGGTGCCTATAACAACTACCTTTCGATTGCGCGTTGCTGCGCTTGCGGCTTCAGCCCCCGGTTCGACTACCCCAATCACTGGGACGTGGGCTGCGGCGGTGATCTGATCCAGAGCGAGGGCCGTAGCCGTGTTGCAGGCGATTACCAGCAATTGTGCGCTGTGAGCTTCCAGATAGTGCGCCGCCTCGACGGCATATTTCGCAACCGTTTCTACCGATTTTGAGCCGTAGGGGAGGCGCGCCGTGTCGCCGAAATAGACGTAGTCAGCCGCTGGAACAATATCAAGTAAAGCTTTAAGGACGGTGAGGCCGCCAAAGCCGGAGTCGAAGACGCCAATAGTGGGGCGGCGAGCGCTGTGAGTCATCGCCGTTCGTTCATCTCGTCGCGAGTGAACGTGCGTCCTGCGTTGACATCTTGCAATTTCTTCCTCAGGTCATCATACCCGACTGACGCTCCACAGCATGGACCTGGTGGGATCGGCGCGCCGTGGGGGCAGGTTCTTGGATGCCCCAGGAACGTGCAGATTTTGTCGGTGGCTTCGGGTGAGAGGATGTGTTCGAACTTGCAGGCTTGCTGCTCGATTTCAGTCTCGCTGTCCATGGCGAGACTATCGGTGAAGAGGCGTTCGGCGAGGCGATGGCGGCGGATAATGCTGCCGGCCTTTTCGCGTCCGCGCGGTGTCAGTTGAACCACCAGCGTTCCATCACCAATAGAGGCTGAGACTGGCTTCAGGGCGTCGTGGCAGGGGTTCACGAAGGGCCTGTGATTATGGGTCTCTGGCGGATGCGGCGCTGAAACCACCAATCCCAGGTCGATCATCTTTTCGATCGCCATGCTGACCGGCAATGCGCCGTGGACTTCCATGTGTTCGACTTCAGCGATTTCTCCGTGCTCCTCGAGGACCCAGAGTTCCTCGAGAACTTCGTCGAGTTGCTCCTCGTCGGCCATGGAGAAGACTTCCTGCGAAGCGATCTTGCCGTGATGAAGTTCGATGCGGCGATCCGCGAGGCGCGCCACGACGGGGTCGTGGGTAACCATGACAATGGTGCGTCCCTGCTGATGGAATTCGCGCAAGAGGCGGAGGACGATTTCTTCGTTTTGCGCGTCGAGATTGCCTGTTGGTTCATCGGCGAGGATGATGCGCGGATCGTTTATCAAGGCCCGTGCGATGCAGACGCGCTGCTGCTCACCGCCTGACAGCTGCGAAGGCAGGTGATGCGCGCGGTCGCCGAGGCCCACGCGAGCGAGAGCGTCGACGGCTTCTTTTTCGTCGGTCATGCTGTGAAAATACTGCGCGAGCATGACGTTCTCGACCGCGGTTAGAAATGGAATCAGGTGGAATTGCTGGAAGATGAAACCGATTTTTTCGGCGCGGACGCGGTTCAGTTCACTCGCGGAGATTCCGGCAACGTTTTCTCCGTCGAGCCAGATCTCCCCGGAAGTTGGCTGGTCGAGGCATCCGATGAGATTGACGAGTGTCGACTTGCCCGAGCCGGACGGTCCCATGATCGACACCCACTCGCCCGGCGTGACGTGCAGGTTGATGTGGTCCAGGGCATGGATGGAGCCGTCATCTTTGCCCGATCCGTTTCCCGCTTCCTTGGCCGGGTAGAGCTTGGTGACATTCTTGATCTGAATCATTTCACTCTCCCCTCAGGATGACCGCTGGCTGCACGCGGCGCAAGAGCGAGATTGGAAGAATCGATGATAAAACCGTTACCACGATGCTGCCCACCAGAACTATAGGCAACACGCTGAAGCGCGGCACAACGGGAGCGTGAAAGTTGGCGCGGCCGATCCAGGCGGCGATGCCGATGCCGATGAGAAAGCCTAGCACGGCTCCTGTCGCTCCCAAAGCCGCCGCTTCCGCGGCGAAAAACCCGTTCAGCAGTTTTTCGGATGCTCCCAATGCTTTCATGATGGCGAAGTCGCGGCGGCGATCGAAGACCCAGCCCATCAGGGTCGATAGGACGCAGAGTGCCGCGGTCAGGATGATCAGGGCTGCTGCCGCGAGCAGCGTGGCGCGCGTTTTGCCGAGGACGCGTGCTTCGCCTTCCATGATCTGGCGAACGGGCCGCACATCGGCAGCGGGAAGCGATTGTGCAAGTTGATTCAGTATTTTGGCCACTTCATCGGATGAGCCGCTGGCTGCTACTTCGATCGTAGTGGGCTGCACACCTGTCCAGGAAGTGAAATCAGAGAGTGACATGTAAATGCGGCTGTCCTCCGCTGCACCGGTTTGAACCGTTCCTGCTGGAGATACGCGAATCGTTTTCCCCTGGAATGTGAGATCGAACGGCTGGCCCTTGCGAGAAACGATTGGAAGCGCTCGAACCCCCACTAGAGCCTGCTGCGTTGCTGCGGGCCAGTTGTTCACCGACCACCAGCGGTTCAACTGCCTCACACGATCAAAGTCGGTTCCCGCGACGACAATTGACTGGCCATCGCTGGTGCGGGCGACGACGAGCCCGAATGGCGCTGCGATGCCACGTCCAGCGAGTTCGGAATCAACATGCGACAGTGCTTCGGCGGGAAGGAAAGCGCCGTTCTTGCCGACCAGAATGATATTTGCACCGTAGTTGCGGAATTCCCGCTGCAGCTTGGCCTGGACATCGACGTAGAGATTGAGCATCGCCGTAGCTACTGCTGCCGCTACAACCATCGCGAAGAGTGCCGAAGCGGCGCGGCCACGCCGTAAGACTGCTGCCCGAAGAAGCATACGAACGAACATCGACGTGTGCGGAGCGTGAGCGCGGCTGGCCGCCAGGTCCCGTGCCTGATGCGACATTGGAGCGCTCATAGCTCACCTCGTAGGGCGAAGACAGGATCGAGGGTTACGGCACGGCGGATGGCTAATGCGCTGCCGGCAAACGTTACGATTACGGCAATCGCAAGAATCACCGGAAAGAGCACGGGGGAAATCGAAATCTGCGAATTGAAAATTGAGTGGCCGATCTGATGGGCGAGCACGCTCCCAACCCCAAATCCAATGACGCCTCCAAAAAGCGCGAGCAGAGCCGCTTCGGCGAAGAACACGGCAGCTACCGCGAACTTACCCGCACCTAGAGCTTTCATCAGCCCCACTTCGGCGCGCCGTTCGAAGATGGCGGTTGCCATCGCTGCAGAAACCGCTAGAGCCGAAGCAAACAACGCGGCGAGCGTGATCAGGAAGATCAGGCCTTCAATCCGCGTTAGCACTGCGCCCTCGTTTTGCGAGACCTGGCGAATCTGCTCGGCATGGGAATGCGACATTGCCTCGGTCAATTGCAGCGCAATCGCTTGCGGATAGGGCGTGCAGTACCAGCGGTCGTAGACTGCGCCCGACATGCTCTTGGGATCGCGGCGGCCGAAGGCGTCTTCCGGCTTGGTGAGCGCGCTGACGTAGATGCGGCGCACCACGTCCGGCTTACCAATAATCTGTTGCGCCAGGCTGAGAGGGGCGACGATCTCGTTGTCTTCCGCGCCGCCGGTCGAAAGAATTCCGGTTACGTGCAGAGAGCGCCCGGAGACGTTCAGAGCGTCGCCGCTTTTTGCGCCGACGCGAGTGGCGAGACTTTCTCCGACGAGGACATCCTGTGAGCCGTCATCTGGCCATGAGCCCGCGACTTTCCACCATGGGTGCGTGCTGCGAACTCCGGTGACGAAGCCTTCGTTTCCGTATGACAGCCGCTTTGCGAAGTAAGTCCCGAGAAGCGTAACGTCCTGCTTCGTGCCGGAATTCTCGATCGACACATTCACGGGCAGCATCGGAGCGAATCCGGTGATGTTGTTGTGCCAGAAAATGCCTTTGATCTTCGGTAGGTCAGCTTCGCTCAGGAAGGCGCCGTCGGTGGGCGGCTTGAGGTTTATGCCGCCAATTTCGACGTCGAGCGTGTCTTCCTGGGGAGTGACGACCAGGTTGGCGCCAATGGTACGGAGTTCGCGATTGATTTTGTCGCCGATATCGGTGGCGACCGCGATCATGGCCGTTGCGACCGTTACACCCAACGTGATCGCGGCACCGGCCAAGACTTTCCGCCGCTTCTGACGCCGGAAGGATTCGTAGACGAGCCGAATGAACATCGGCTATTGTCCCCCGAACGCCTTGCTGCCTGCCGCGACGTCGGCCTCCTCGATGATGATGGCGTCGGCGGTCTGCGTGGCCTTCAGCGGGATCGGATTGCATCCACCCTCTGTGCCGACGGATTGCGGATTGATAGGCGCGGCACAGTTCTTGCAGATCACCCCATTGCCACTCTTATAAAAGCCCACCGAGCCGCAGATCTGGCAAGCGTCGAAAACTGTCGCGATCTTGCCGTCCGGCTTTTTGTAAAGCCAGAAGCGTACTTCGGTACTGCCTTCTTTTGACTGGAAGCGATGCAGGTCGCCATCAGAGACCTGCGCTAAAGGAATGCTTACCTTACCGTCGGCGAACGTAACTTCGGTTGCGGGCGAGATGCCGCTGGTGCTCTTCGCGTAGACAAACTCAGCTGTGACCATCGCAATGAACAGGAAGGAGAAAGTGTAGACAGATCCCATCCAGAGACGCTCGCGGCGAGCGTTCCATAGGACTTTGCGGCGTTCGGCCGGTGAAGCATCGGGCGCGATCTGTGGGGTGCGGCGTTTGGCTTCGAAAAGCACCATCAACGCGGCCAGGGCGAAAATCGTGACGAAGAAGAACCAGTCATTGCTGACGATTGGTCCGATGATCGCCATCTCGCGTTTCGAAGAGGGAAGGAATCCGCTTTCGGAAAGCTCATGCAGGCCCGAAACAATCAACTGCGCAGCGACCAGGAACATGATCGCCGTGGTGACCTTGAAGAACTTTTGCAGGTTGATGCGGACGCTTCCTTTGACGAACATCACACCAAAGGCGATGGCTGCGATCAAGCCGAGCAGTGTTCCCAGGAAACTCATCAGTTCGGTCGAATTCAGCGAGACGCCGGCAAGAATCAGGACGGTTTCGGCGCCCTCGCGCAGAACCATGAGGAAGATGAAAGCGAACAGGCCGAACCAGGCGTCGTTGCCGGCAAGCAGGCCGACTTTGCCTTCGATTTCTCCCTTCATCTTGCGGCCCGTCTTCATCATGAAGATGACCATGGTGACCACGAAAAATGCAGCCACCAGCATCACCCAGCCTTCGAAAACATCTTCGTTCAGGTGGGCGCGGGAGATGACGATCGCGACGCCGATACTGCCGAGAAATGCTGACACAAGCGCGTAGTAGACGGTTTTGCGGAGTTCTGGCCGGCCGATCTTGGCCAGGTAGGCCAAGGTGATACCGACGATGAGGGCGGCCTCAACCCCTTCGCGGAGCGTGATGATGAAAGCCTCGATCATCTAGCAAGCCTCCATGAGTCTGGGGACAATAAAACGATTTTGAAAATGATTTTCAATTTCAAATTCAAGGATATTCCCTGCGATTGGAAAGCGTCAATCCGCGTCCTCACAAGCGAGTGTGACTAGGATCACACGGTGGAAATCCGGTCTTGAACGGCGCTTCTCTGCAGCAAGATACAATGGCCGCCATCCAGAGAACCGGAGGTTTTTTCGGTGCAATATTTCGTTCCGGACATCCGTCTTACCGCAGAGTTGCCGCCGCAATTCAATCTAGAGGAAAAGCTGGGCGGCATTCCTTGGGGACTTCCGCCGGACCGATGGCCCGCGTGCGCCGATTGTGGCAAGCCCCAAACGTTATTGGCACAGTTCGTCCACCATCCTATGAGACTCGATCTGAACCGTGAGGGCCGATGCCTTTTCGTCTTTCATTGCACGCAAAACCCCGGCATGTGCGACTCGTGGAGAGGTGGAGGCGGCGCCAACGCGTGCTTCGTGATCGAACCCGAAGACCTTCTGAGCGCACTCACTCCGCCTCCAGCCAAGGCTGCGACTCCGGAGCGAGAGGCCCGCATTGTTCAGTGGCAAGAGCGCGAGGACGGAGTGACGGCCGAACAAGGGGCATTTTTCTTTGACGACGAGCGTTGGCTGGATCTCGACGAAGCCGCACGAGAGGAGCTGTTTCCTAAGGCCGAGTTGTCAACGCGTCTGGGAGGCGTTCCTCACTGGATTCAGAGCTCAAGTGAGGCTCCTGGCGAAGGCTGGCGTTTTGTTGGGCAGCTCGACAGTATTTACCACTTCCTGGTGGCACCCGCTCCGGGTGCCGAGGGCGTCCACGTCTCGGGAGTCCACAAGAACCACCCGATGCCGAACTACTCGTGCGAGGGGCCTAAGTTCGGGGACGCGGGAATCGGTTACATTTTCGTGAAGACCGACGCCAATCCCCCTCAAGGGTGGTTTTTCTGGCAGTGCGGATAAGAAAGTCTGTAATCATAGCCTCTTCAGGAATGCATTCGCTGTGTCCGCGTGAGGGAATAATTTTTCTTCCGCCTGAAACTCGGCCGAGTGCACGCAACGGCGGCTGCCGCGCAATCTCACTGGATGCTTCAGATGCAGCATCTCGTGATAGACGATGTATTCCAGCACATAGCGAGGCACGGCCGGGTGATCAAAGATGCGGCTGATGATGATGGCGTTGTGTGCTGGATCGTAATGGCCAAGGGTGCGGCGAGTTTTCGTTTGGCTCCAGCTCAAGCGTGGTCGAGCCATGAGCCCGTGAAAAAAACGCGTGTTTAGTTCTTCGAAGATCTCATCAAGGTCATAATGGTGGCCACGTGGCGAACGCAGCAACTTGCGTCCGCGCATCTGGCGGACGAGGTGAGCTTTCCGCACGATGTCATGGCTTCCGACATATTTTCGATACCGTGCCGCGTTCGCGCGATCAATGGGCTTGCGGTACATCTTTGCGAGAAGAATGTGCGCAATCGCACGCAAGACGTTCTCGGGCGCGCCCTCCAGAAGATCTGAAAGCCGCACCAGCAGTTTGCCATCACGCAAGCGGATCGTATTGTTTACATTGGCAAAAGCGTAGAAATCAATCTTCATTTGCGGCAGGGAAGTCCCGGGACGAACCTCACGATAAGCTTCGTGAAAAAGTTCGAGAAGGCCTTCACGCACGGTGAGCGTAGAGTAGCACGCCTCCAAATGAGATCAGTTGTTGAAAAATGAAACAGCTAAAACCCGCATCCAGCGCGGGTTTTTTCTTGACATTCCAATACGTGCCGATAAACTTCTGGCGCGCCGAACCTCTACTTCCCGTCGTTGGGGCGGCCGGGAAGCTAAGTCACGGGGAAGGCTCCTGTTTTGCGAACGCTCCCACACAGGAGGAGTAACCGTGCATCGATTCAGTTTTGCAGTGCTGATTTCCTTCGCCGTTCTGTTCTTAGCAGTTCCCAGCCGAGTCACAACCAACGGGCGGCAAACGACCTCGCAACCAACAGCCGTACAAGCCGGAAACAAAGCTAACGTTCTTGTGACCTACGGCCGTTTGCCACTCTCCTTCGAGCGGAATCAAGGGCAGAGCGATCCGCGAGTCGAGTTTCTGTCGCGAGGCCGCGGGTACACATTGTTTCTCACACAGGATGAAGCCGTGCTCGCAATGCGGAACACCGCGACTTCGTCAGAGTTGCCGATTTCGTCCTATCCAATGTCGTCAAGTCTCCTTCATATGACTCTCGTCGGCGCGAACGCTAGCGCAACGGCCGTGGGCGACGACGAACTTCCAGGCAAGAGCAACTACTTCATCGGCAGCGATCGGGGGAAGTGGACTCCCAACGTCGCCAACTATGCGAAGGTCAGATATGCGGGCATCTATCCTGGCATCGATCTTGTGTATTACGGAACCCAGGGACAACTGGAATACGACTTCGTGGTGCGTCCGGGGGTTGACGCGAGCGCGATCCGGGTTGGAATCAATGATTCAGAGCACCAGAACCTGCAACTGGATCTCGGCGGAGCTCTGGTTGTGAACACCCAAGCTGGGGATCTGCGCTTCCGGAAGCCGGTGATCTATCAACGAAATCATGACGGAAGCAGGCAAGTTGTCGATGGGAATTACAAACTGCTCACTGCGAACACCATTGGTTTCGAAGTGGGTGCGTATGACAGGAGCAGGGAACTCGTCATCGATCCAGTGGTCAGTTATTCCACCTTCCTTGGAGGAGGTGGTGACGATGCCCATGACAGCGTGAGCGTGGCGGTGGATTCAGCAGGCAACGCTTACATCGCATCGGGCACGACATCAAGCAACTTTCCAGTGAGTGTG
>Ga0070712_100002105_pt1 | contig 12234 bp, 6 predicted proteins | sample LARL81metaG_FD_71396 | JGI IMG/M metagenome (GOLD analysis project Ga0070712, IMG submission 71396) | Corn, switchgrass and miscanthus rhizosphere microbial communities from Kellogg Biological Station, Michigan, USA - LAR L8-1 metaG | ecosystem: Host-associated > Plants > Roots > Rhizosphere ...
ATGCTCGTGAGAGAACCGGTGGTGAGAGTAAAATCGGGCGGCGTAACTCCATTCTGGTCAGTGCTAGGGAGATAGTTCGGGGAGAACGCAGGCGCATTCACCATTAGGATGCTACCGGCCGTGATGGTGTTTGCGGCGACAGTCGAGACAGAAGTTCCGGTTATGTTTGCGATCTTCATCTCACCGCCCACGAAGACTGTGCCGGCAACCAAGCCCGGTGCGCTAAGATTTCCTCCCACGGTTATCGTAGTTGGAGAACCGCCGGAAAAAATACCGCCTCCGGCAAACAAGTCAAAACCAGCGCTAACATTTGCAGGGCGCACGACGCCGCCGGATCTCAATTCAATAGGGCCAGAGCCGGACGAAATACTTCCACCGGCAGTGATCGATCCCCCAAAAGTGGTAATTCGATGCGCAGAAATATTTCCGCTAGCGGAAATGTTGCCGCCGGCGGTCAAGGTACCGGCGACGACTTGCGGAGCAAAAATGTCGCCTGCTGCCGTGACACTGGAATCGGCTAAAGTCAGAATCCCGCCACCGGCGAAGATATTTCCACCGGCCGTGATGTTGCCGATTGAATCGTTATCATTCCTAAGAAGACGAAGCAGACCTGTAGTCGACGTGATGTCGCCGCCTGCCGTAATAGAACCCCCGACTGCATCGATTCCGTTAGCTGCTGTGATACTTCCACCGGATTGGATGTTTCCCGCATAGATGCTGCCAGCGTTGATGTTTTTCGCAGCTTGTAGATCAGCAGTCTCGATCGCGCCCGAGGCTAAGATCGAGCCGACTGCATTGATGCTGCCGGAAAGAAGCGGTACGTCATGCTCGGATTGCGGAAGATGCGAAGCGAGAAGGTTGATGTCGCCTTGGGAACTGAGGGTGAGATTAGGGCCAACGAAATCGATGTTCGACGCCTGAATCCCGCCCTCTCCCGCGGTGAAACTGACGCTGGAGTTACTGAAATCGAAGGTGAACGGCTCGGAACTAACGAAATCTATGGTGCCGCCATGGCCAACGATAGATGCACGAGTGATCGGACCTGTGATAGGTACAAACGTGAGGGTGCCGTTTGCAGTTAGATCGAGGGTCCCGCCTGCGACATCCGGAAATTTGCTGGCGTTGAAGGTCACATTCCCGCCAATGGAATTAATCGTTATGTCGTGCGCAGTAATAATGCCGCTTCCAGCCAGGAAGTCGCCATTTGAAAACGCGTTGAGATTATTTACCGAAACGTTGCCATTAACCTGCACCGTCCCTTCGGAATTAAGGAGGAGATTGTTCGACCCGCTGATCGGGGAGGCGAGCTTCAGTGACACGGAATCACCGCGAGCATAGAAAAACAGATTGGGAATATTTTGAAAAGAAATTCCGCCATCCAGAATGATTGAGCCACTTTGCGTCGCCAGCAGAACGGAATCCAGACCCGCAAAGGTCAGGCTACCGCCAGGCGGGCCGCTGGAAATTCCACCCACTCCGATCAAGGCGAGTTTGGCAACACCACCTTGGGCGATAGAAATCGTCGGGTTGGAGAGGAGCTGGAGATCTTGAAACTTGAAGGCGGCAATAAAATTGAGATCGAAAAGCGAGCGATCAGGCGTATCGAAACCACTGGCAGTATCGAATGGCCTGGACGAGCGGAAAAACCAGAGTGAGCGTGTCCCGTCCAGTGGGGTGGTGCGATAGATTTTCCCAAAGTTGGTAACTCCATTTGAAGTGATGGTAGGAAGTCCTACCGTGTTAATCTCCGAACCTTCACCCAGCGGGAATGCGTCTGGGTCAGGAATTGTTTCCGGCGGCCCGAATTCGCTCGGCGGCGGCGGCGGCGGCAACGGCGCGTTTTCTTGTCCCGAGGATTGAACGTGCGTAGGGTCGTTCAAGATGAGATCCGTGCCGCCTCCGTAAATCGCGAGGTTGGTTTCATATAATTCGCCCTCCTCTCGCTCCTTCTCTTGATCGGCCTCGGTCTGTGCGATCAAATCTTCGCTTCCCATTTTTCCAAAGCCTTTGATGAGGCGCGAAGTTTTCATCAGCTTGCGAATGTCGACGTCAACCGGACTGGACAAATTTTTGGCGTTCGGTTTCGTGATTAACATTTGCCCGGCATGGACCAGAACCGATTCACCGACGCGATTGGGAATAAAAATCCGGCCGGTACCTTCCAGGACGATGAATTTGATGTAGGAATTCTTGTGGAATTCGAGCATTATCGTTGTGCCGGTAATTGCGGCAGTTACCGCTGCGGTATTGATTTTTGCGCCGCCGGCGTTCTTCGGTACCCGCAGCAACATCGCGCCATCAGTTAGCTCAAGATTGCGCGTCCCTTCGGTAAAACTGAAGATGGTGTTCGCGCCAAGCCGCGCCAACGTCGCATCAGTAAACATGAGCTCGCTGCGCGACTCGATCCCAGTGCGAACTGCGGTGCCGTCACGAACTTGATCATTAACCAGAGCGGGCCGAGCAGGGGCCGCATTAGGCAACAATTTTACGTCGCGAACGATCTGCGTGACGCACGCTTCCTTTAACTCCGCTGCATTCGTGCTACCAAATGCCGCCAGGAAGACGCCCAGCAGATAAATCCCTCGAACCCTAGAAAACATAAGCTGCGTAACTTATTCATAAAATCGCGGAAAAGGAAAGCTTTATCCTTCGGCGAACGATTGATTGTCTGCGGTCGTTTTTGTTCACTGTTCTCGGTCACTGAAATGGCACAAGTTCCTGTTTAAGAGTTGCTTCTGCAACATAAGATACGCCCAATTATTGGACTCTGTCTGTTTTGGCACACTGCCGCTGAAGGAGGCGAGACCTGCGGTGGCGAAACGGCGACGGTTATAGACCACTGCTACAGCAATACTCGCGCGCTTTCTCAATAGTCGACCGAACTTATCGCGCTGTATTTGTCGGGAAAATCGATGCCGTTTGGTTCGCGCTTCTCCGAACGATAACGACGTCGCGATTCGGCGCTGCCGTCGTTGATGCTTGATGATTCCATGCGCGAACCGTTTCCATGAAATCCGGTGATCTCGTGGCATTAAGCTTTAGCGTCGCATCGGCTGACAACGTTCCGCCGCCAATATTAAGTTGGGCGTTGTGCTACAAGGCCTCGACATGATGGAAGCAGATCTTTGATGCAAACCCGGACGTCGTTGAAAAGCCGAAAAGACTAACTGCCGCCAAACACTTATCCTTGCGACGGCGAGCCGGTGACTCTTTAAGGCAAGCGCGACGCGAGTATTCGGGGGCCGACGCTCGTGTCTACAGAGTGGTGGCGGTCAGTGCCAATAAAAGCCCGTGAGGTTTGCGCGGGTGCATTGCCAGCAGATGCAGGGCGAGGGATGGCGGAGGAGGCAATGCGGACTTTACCATCCCGGCCCGCACTAGCATTTTCGAGGAGCGATCCTAACTGTGAGCTATCAGTGATATGGATGGTGTGACCTGTTCCTCCTCCCGACCGAGCTGATTGAGTTTGTTTTTTTGCTGCGAGTCGCGCACTGGGGCTGTCGAACGGCGGCTGACCACCCAAAGGCCGGGTAGTCGCACCGGCTCCCGCGAATGTGCCAGTGGTGCTGTTGTTGCCGCCGTTACGCCCGCTATAATTCGGGACATTCGCAAACACATTCGCCGGACTCGAGCCGTTGATTGTGACCACCACGCCATTTTCAATTGTGACGGTATTCGCCGCGATAACGGCGGCGGTGCCGGAGCTATCCAGGGTGGTGTTCCCGACAAAATCAATCATGCCATTGCTGCCTGGCGCATAGAGATGCAGCAACGTATTGGCTGAAAGTGTGCTGACGCCGCCGATTCGCAGTGTGCCGTTGCTGCCGAAGACGCCCACCTTCACAATATCTGCAGCAATGGTAACGTTGGTGAGAGTGGTAATTCCGTTACCATCAATATAGCCTTCAAAGGTTCCCCCGACCCCGACCCCGACATTGTAAGTCCCGCCGTTGATATTGATCGCGGCGGTCTTGGCTCCGTCGCTACCCAAGATTTGAAACAGAGCGTTGGTTGTAACCGTGGCAGTCCCGGAGACTGAATAATCCAGCGTAGCATCCGCGCCGATGGTGCCGCCGTTGGTGTTGTCAATTCTGGAGTCGAGACTGCCGTTAACAGTCAGAGTTGTGGCGGTTACGTTAACTTCAGCAAAACCACCGATTGACGATCCCCCATAATTCAAAATCTGAAGGAGAAGGTCGCCGGTAGAGATCTTAGTCGCACTCACATCTACTTCGGCATTTCCACCAATGGTGCCCGGACCCAGATTTTGGTAATTCCCGTTAGCTACCCAAAACAAAGTCTTGCCGGGCGCGGTAATGTCCTGGGCAGCTTGTACGCTAATCACAGCATCACCCCCGACCGTGCCGGCTACATTCGAATAAATACTGGCTTCCAGGGCCATTGTATCAACGCCGGGAGTTCCAGTCGCGGTGGAAGCTGTAATGATGTTCTGTGCATTAAGAACGACAAGCGCACTTGCGTCGATTTGTCCCCCGCCAAAAAGACTAATGACTCCTGCAATCCCCTGTGTTCCGTTGATGTCGCCAGTAGCGTTCAACAGTATCGAGGCGTTGCCGACGATATGGCCGCCGTTTGTCGTTAAGATGTCACTTTCAATAAACCCGTCGCTGGTGATGTTTCCTCCCGCATTTACACCAACCAGCGCATCCGAGCCGATAAATCCAGGGGTGAGAGCGCCGCCGGAGCCATTGAAGGCCGTCGCCTGTGTGTCGAAAAACATGCCGGCACCGGAGTGGAGATCTCCGGTTACATTGAAGACAACTGCTCCGATATTTCCTATGTGTCCGCCATTCGCGCTAACAAAACCATCTAATTCGCCTCCCACCGAAATGCTATCTGCCTGGACAGTGACAATTGCATCAGTGCCCGTCGTTCCGCCGCCCCCACCATCATTACGGTTTGATATACCGATCGCGGCATTGCCTTGAACGTTAAGAGTTCCCAGGGTGCTGCAGAGAACCTGCGCGGAAGAACCGATCGAGCCTCCATCGCGATTGTTGATAAGAACGTTCAGTGAACCGGCGTCTAAATTAGCCGCGGTGAGGAAAATATTCGCATCCTGGCCGATGTGACCGCCATTTGTATTATCAATCGTTAACGACAACCCGTTGGAATCGTTGAGCGCCAGATTGCCGGCTGATAGTAGCGAGATCGCGGCGCTGGGAATATTGCCGCTCCCGGAGTTCGGGATCAGCAGAGATGCCTCGCTGGCGCTTATCGTCGTTGACCCACCTCCGCCGATGCTGATATTTTGTCCGGCCGCGGCGATGAGTCTTTGCGTGCTCAAGTTGCCGGTCGCTAGTATGGCGCCCTCCCCGTACAGCCTGATGTCACTGGTGGTTGAAATATCGGATGCAAGCGTGAGCACTGAACCGGCGCCACGTGCGTACAAGGTTATATCGTGTAAACCGGAGAAGGAGATTTCGGGTCCCAAAGCGATCGAGCCGTTTTGCGTCGCTAGAAGGAGACCGCGGATTCCAGAAAAAGTCAGCGGTCCACCTGGGGAACCCGATGTGATTCCGTTGACCGCAATCAGGCCTAGATTAATCTCCCCGTTTGCCGTGGAAATAGTAGGATTACCCACCAGTTCCAGCGCGGTGAACTTGAACGCAGCGCCGGAACCGATGATCTCGTTATCGAATCCGCTGGACGTGTCGAAAGTCGACGTCGACCCGAAAGCCCAAGCTGAAGCAGGACCATCAGTTGCTGCTCCCTGATAAATCTTGCCGTAATCGGTGACGCCATTCGTGGTAATCGACGGATCCGTGGTGATGGTAGTTCCGCTGGTAATGACGTAGGGAACCGGTGAAGTAATTGGGGCCGGTGTCCCAAATTTACTCGGTGTTGCTGAAGGGGTTGGCGTTGGAGGGGGAGTGGGCGTAGGTGTGGGACTAGAAGGTGTTGGACTAGAGAATGGACCTGAGCCTTCGCTTTTCTGGGCTGTCACCGCTACATCAACCGTGTTTGGATCCCCCAGGATGACGTTTGTTCCGCCTCCGGCGATCATCAAATTGGTTTCGTGCAACTGCCCCGATGTTTTCTGCTCGAATTGTCTGGTCTGTTCCAACGCGATCAGTTGCTCGCTACCGAGGGGGCCGAATCCCGTAATCAGAAGCGAGCTTTGCATGATCTTCTGAATATCGACGTCAACCGCCTCCGGAATTTTCTTCGCACCTGTCGGCATGATGATCATCTGTCCCGCCTTCACCAGGACCGACTCGCCGAGTTGTCCGGGCAAGGAAAGCCGCGCCGTTCCTTCCAGCACGATGAATTTGTAATAGGAGTCTTTGCCCTTCTTGGTTAAAGGGTGCGTTTCGACCATCACCGTTGTGCCCGTAATCGCAGCGGTTATGGCCGAGGAACTGATCTTTGCTCCGCCTGCCCCTTTTGGAACGCGCAGAAGCATGGCTCCATCCTGCAAATTCAGGCTGCGCGTGTCCTCGCTAAAACTGAAAACCGTGTTCGCACCTAAGCGCGCCAGTGTCTGATCGGGAAACTTCAACTCACTGCGCGATTCCACTCCCGTCCGCACTGCCGTTCCATCGCGCACTTCGTCGCTCACTGTTGCCGGACGCGGCGCACTTCCGGTCGGCAACAGTTTGACGTCCTTTATGACTTCCGTGACGCGCGCTTCTTTTAGCTGCGCCGCCGGCAAAGCAACGATACCGGCAAGAATTAAAGCAAGGACAACGATGTTCCGAAACATGATGCTTGGGCGGATACGGGGAGATGTGGCCATGCTTAGAATTTCACGGTCAGGGTTAGGGCGCCCCCCAAATTAGCTACTGAGTATTCAAATGCACTGTGGTTCGATTGGTTCCAGGCAAAATTAGTCAGCGCGCTCACGGTTAGCCAGTCGCGAATTCGATAATCGGCGCTGAGGGCGATTAGTTCGCTGACATCGGTTCGGTCTCCGTGATAGTAGGGCTTAACGAGCAGTCTCCCAATCGCATCGACTGAGAAGTTGCGACTGAATTGCACGTGGTAGCCGGCATAGAAGTCGAAGTCGCTGCGCTGCGGGCCGGTCGGATCGGCGGCAAAGCTCACATTGGCAAGCGCCCCGACGTTTAACTGCATGGCCCGTCCAAATTGAACAGGGAGGTCGGCGCTCGCGATAATCGAGTGATTGGCAAAGAACTGATTCCACTCATCGTCAGTGAGTCGATTATAATCGTAACTCAACCGCAACGTGAGATTATGAAACTTCGGAACGTAATAAACTACTCCGGCGATGGCATCGAAGCTGGTGAAGTTAAACTCGCCAAACCTGTTGTAGTAGAATAGTTGCTGTGCGGCAATGAATTCGCCGTAAAGCGTTTTCACCAGTTGTGGCCGATAGGCAGAAACAAAGCTGGGTGCGAACACACCGTCACTGACTTCGCCACTCGGAACCAAGGCAACATTTGAAGTCCAGTAATAGGGCGCCGACGCCGTAAAGGTGAACGGCAGATAATCCTGCTGACGTTTTAGAATCGCCTGTACTCCGAGGTCGGAATCGTTGGCGCTCGGAGCGGCATAACCGAACGCACTGGGACTTTGGCTAACCGGTTCGCCTGGACGAAGACTCTCCGGTCGCAAAATCTGCGAGACATCCTGTGCCTGTCCTTGTCCGGCTACGTTGTCGCAAGCCAGCGTCCCAATTACGAAACACAACGCGATTCCGAGGTTGCGGCGGATCATTGGCACAAAACAACAAAGTATAATTTCTGAATAACTTTGCTGTTTTCGTCAAGCAAATTGCGGGAAAATGGTGCAAGCGCCATTGACCTGAACCGCCCCCGAGCGATTGGGTCAATCGCCCCCACCTAATATCCGCTCAAAGTGTGCCCTCCCTGGGGACATTTCACAGTCCCAACAAACTCCGTTGCCACGGCACCAGCAACCGTTCGGCGCACGCGCTATCTGCTGCAATCGCATCAATGGTCGCACGCGGAGCGATGAAAGATGGTTCGATCTTCAGTTCGTGCGCGGCCTGGTCACGCCGTTTGCGCATCGCTTCCGCCGCGCGTTCCATCTCTTGCGTTGGTCGTTCCCCTCGCCGCCTCCGCGTTTCCGGCCACTCTTCTTCCTTTAAGGCAAGCGCCTCTTCTATCGTCGCCTGAAAATCACGCGTACGCCGTTCTGAGAAATGACGAAATTGCGGCGTTTCGCCCCGCACCGCAGCACGCGCAATCTCGAGCAGCTGGTCGTTTCGCAAAATGTGAAAGGAGGGCCGGTCGAAACGCTGCGCTTCGCGATCGCGCCAATACCACAGGGCCCGTAATACCGCCGCTTCCCGGCCACGAGTCAGGCCCGAGCCGCGGATTCGCCATATCTCTTCCATGTCGCGTTCCCGATCGATTGCAGCCGATACTATTGCGCGCTCACACGATTGCTGAAACCATTCCAGTCGATCGCGCTCGATCAGTTGTTTCTCTAATTTCTCGGCCAGCGCGAGCAGGTAATGCGTGTCGTTACGCGCATATTCCTCCATCTTCTCGGAGAGCGGACGTAATGCCCAGTTCGCCTTTTGCGAGCCTTTGGCCAGCTCGATCCCAAAATATTTCTCTACCAGCGCTGCGTAACTGAATTCGCGCACAGCCAATAATCGCGCCGCGATAACCGTGTCGAACACTCGTGTCGGCCGGAAATCCAACGCGCGCCGAAGCAAGCGCAGATCATAATCGGCGCCGTGCAGAACGATTTCCTTTCGCGAAAGTGCATTGGCTAACGCGCTAAGATCGTTTCCCGCCAGCGGATCAAGCAGGAAATCGCCTTCCGGCAGACTTACCTGCAACAGGCAAAGTTTTTCGCGGTAACAATGCAAGCTATCGGCTTCAGTATCGATGGCCACGCGCTCGTGCGGATCGATATGAGAGATTAGTTCGGCCACCTGCTCTGGGGTTGAAATCACGCCTTCGTCTAATGATGAATGAATGACGAAATCCGAATTAACCGCCGAATGCTGGGTGGCCCGCTTCGTCATTTGAGAATTTGCCCTTCCATTATCGTTCAATCGGATGCGGTGCGTAACGAAGGAGTGCTGCGGGCGGGATACAAGCGTTCGTTCGTCATTCTTCTCTCATTTCAGCCCGCTTAACAGCAATTCAGCGTTCGTTTTCGTTGCCTCCAAATTCGAGATCAGCGTTTCCATCGCTTCAATCGGCGGAAGCGCGGCCATGGCCTTGCGTAACACCTGCACCCGTTCCCATTCATCCGGGTGATAAAGCAAATCTTCACGGCGCGTTGCCGTTTGCAGCGGTTGAATCGCCGGATACAAGCGCTTCTCCACCAGTGCGCGATCGAGATGCAATTCCATGTTTCCCGTGCCCTTGAATTCTTCGAAAATGACTTCGTCCATCCGGCTTCCGGTATCGATCAGCGCGGTCGCGACAATGGTCAGGCTTCCTCCTTCTTCCACATTGCGCGCCGCTCCGAAAAAACGCTTCGGCTTCATGAGCGCTTTCGATTCCACGCCGCCCGACATGATCCGGCCGCGGCTGGGTTGTAAATTATTGTAGCCGCGCGCGAGACGGGTAATGGAATCGAGGAGGATGACCACATCTTTTTTCAATTCCACCAGTCGTTTCGCGCGTTCCAGCACCAGTTCGGCCACCTGGACGTGCCGAAAAACGTTTTCATCAAAGGTAGAGCTGTAAATCTGGCAATCGACTTCCCGTTCCAGATCGGTCACTTCCTCCGGTCGCTCGTCTACCAGCAAAATAATCAACACAATATCCGGATGATTTACCCGAATCGCTTTCGCGATTTCCTTCAACAAAATCGTTTTGCCGACGCGCGGCGGCGACACAATCAAGCCGCGTTGACCGCGTCCCAGCGGAGCCAGCAAATCCACCGCTCGGGCACTCAATGATTTCGTCGTGTCGTTCTCCAGCATGATCCGCCCTTCCGGATATTGCGGCGTTAATTTTTCGAAATCGGTTTTTTCGCTCCACTCCGTTAACGGTGCGCCCTCCACCGTAGTGATCTCATCGAGAACGAGCGTTTTCTCGCGGTCACGCGGGAGCCGCAATTTTCCTCCGACCTGTTGGCCTGCGCGCAGCCAGAATTTTTGCAGCATCGCGCGCGGGACGGCGACGTCTTCCGGAACCGGGCGGAAATCGAGCTCCGGCCAGCGCAAAAATGCCAACGAGTCGCCGGGGTGATCGATCAATCCTTCCGCTGTAACGGTCGACCCGGCTCCCAGTGCAGCGCGCGCGACATCCAGAATCTGAAAATGCCGTGTCCGCGTGGCGTGAAAAAGAACGCCAAACTCTTTCGCCAGCTCCACCAATTCTTCTGGCGACATCTTATGCATTGCATTCAAGTCGATAGACGCTGGCGCATCTGTGGCTTTAGCCGGGATCGCTGATCCTGGCCGTTCGTTTTCCTTAGGCGCATCTGCAGCCGGCATGGGCGATGCCGGCTCTTCTCTCTTGGCCACCCTTCCGCCGGGACTACTAGTCCCGGCGACAGCTTCCCTGCCCTTCTCTCCGGGATCGCCGATCCCGGCTACAGATTCGCTATCCATAAATCCGTTAAAAACCCTGCCTGCGCTGCCAACAGACTCTCCGGCCCATTGTTCCAGATTACGTGGTCCGCTAGTTTTATTTTTTCCGAGAGCGGCATTTGCGCTGCAATAATTGCCTCTGCCGCGTTCCGACCCAGCCCGGTCCGTTGCATCAGGCGCCGCATTTGGATCTCCTCCGAACACGCCACCACCACGACGCGATTGCAAAGTTTTTCACCACCGGTTTCATAAAGAAGAGGGATATCAGCAAAAAAGTATTGATTCGATTGGCGATGCTTTTCCGCTTCGCGACTCCAATGGCGACGAATTGGCGGATGAAGAATTTGTTCGAGCTGGCGCCGTTTCTCGGGGGCCACGAAAACAATGGCGCGAATTGCGTCCCGATTCAACTCTCCATTTTCAATAAAAACTGCATCCCCAAATGTCTTACGGATTTCGGCAAGAACGTTCTTGTCCTGACCGGTAAGCTCGCGCGCCATCATATCGGCATCAAAGAACGTGGCTTCTGGCAACAGCTGGCGCAGGCAATTTATAAAGGTTGATTTACCCGTGGAAATCCCACCCGTAACTCCGATCGCCGGCATCCCGGAACGTAGCACAGACATCTTGTCTGTGGGGCAAACGGGCATCTTGCCCGTTTGCTATCTCACCACAGAGGACGCAGAGGGCACAGAGGAAACTTCAGATTAACACAACCTGAACCCCTCCTCTGTACAATCCTGTAAATCGTGTCTCTTAATCAGGTGCAGGCGCGGATGTAGCCGCATTAAACGCGCTCTTCACCGAGTCTCGTGAGAGCAAAACGATCGTAAACACGCCCAGCACCGTTCCGAACGGCATAAAGAGACATTCGCAACAGGCAACAACAAAAACGAAGTGGTAATGTTTGCGCTGGGCGAGAAATCTTCCTGCGATGATGATGCAAATGGCAAGACTTTGCCCGACAAGAAAAAAGCCGCCGCCCAGAATGATGAACAACCAACCGACGAAGGCCGGGGCTTGATTGCCCGAAAACCCGCCGAAAACCATCACCAGACCGATGGTCAAATGAATAAGCGGTAAACAAGCTAAGAACGCAGTAAGCCCGCCAACGATATAGTGAAATATCGCGAGCAACTGAAGGTGTTGTTCTTCTTGCGGAGTCAACGACATAACAGGGACCACAAGACTACGGACTACAAGATCCCCGACAAAAGGATGAAAAATGAGGAAGCACGGATGATCCCGCGGTTGCCGGAGCGAAGGAATGACAAAGTCCTAATGCCGTGACTTGGCCTGAATTTGATGGCCTTCCTCAGTCCTTTGTCGCTCAAATTCGTCTCGAGGAGGTGAGGCCTTATGATGTTGAAGGAGTTTTGCCTGCGGGGCTGTCCGTTTGTAACTGACAGCCACCAGTGGTTTAATGACCTGCCTGTAAACGAGTAAGGACTACGTGCGCTCTCTCTTTAATCCTGATGACAATCCGAAAACCTGATAGAATTGACAACGTCTCGCGTTTGGTCTGCGCGCGGGGGTATTTTCCAATTTGGAGAATTTGCATTTAAAACTACGCGCATAATAGGGGCTGTGAACACTATGGCAAAATCAAAAAATGCGATCCTGGTCGTTGGTCCACCACGGAGTGGGACATCAGCTGTTGCAAACGTAATCAGTGAACTAGGCGTTTATTTCGGTGATCCTCCCAAGTTTGTCGATCCTGAACA
>Ga0070712_100002111_pt1 | contig 12214 bp, 12 predicted proteins | sample LARL81metaG_FD_71396 | JGI IMG/M metagenome (GOLD analysis project Ga0070712, IMG submission 71396) | Corn, switchgrass and miscanthus rhizosphere microbial communities from Kellogg Biological Station, Michigan, USA - LAR L8-1 metaG | ecosystem: Host-associated > Plants > Roots > Rhizosphere ...
GTCGCCGACGTAGGCGAGGTGCGGCACCTTGGTGCCCTCGCCGACCTGCGAGTTCTTGATCTCGACGAAGGTGCCGGCCTTGGCGCCGTCCTCGAGCAGGGCGCCGGGGCGCAGGTAGGCGAAGGGTCCGACCGAGCAGCCGGCGCGCACCTCGCACTCGACCAGGTAGGAGTGCAGGACCTGGGAGCCGGCGCCGACGGAGCAGTCGATCAGGGTGCTGAGCGGCCCGACGACCGCGCCCGCGGCAATCGCCGTCTCGCCCCTCAGGGTCGTCCCAGGCTCTATCCGCGCGTCGGCGGCGATCTCGACCCCGGCGTCGACCCAGGTCGAGGCTGGGTCGACGACGGTGACACCGGCGAGCATGTGAGCCTCGAGCAGGCGGCGGCGGCCCTCGCCCTCGACTGCGGCCAGGTCGACGCGGTTGTTGACACCCATCGTCACCGCCATGTCGTCGGCCTGGTGGGCGAAGACGCTGTGGCCGGCCTCGCGCAGGGCCGGGAAGACGTCGGGGAGGTAGTACTCCCCTTGGGCGTTGTCGTTGGAGAGGCTCCTGAGGGCGGCGGCGAGGGAGCCCGCGTCGAAGGCGTAGGTGCCAGCGTTGATCTCGCGGATCTCCAACTGCCAGGCCTCGGCGTCGCCGGCGGCTTTCGCCTCGACGACCCGTTCGACGGCGCCGGAGGAGTCGCGGACGACGCGCCCGTAGGAGCCGGGATCGTCGAGCTCGATCGTCATCACCGTCGCCGCCGCCTGGGTGGACGCGTGGGCCGCGAGGAAGCTGGAGATGATCTCGGCCGAGATCAGCGGGTGGTCGCCGGAGAGGACCAGGACCGTCTCGCTCGCTTCGATCAGCGGCAGCGCCGCCCGGATCGCCCCGCCGGTCCCGTCCGCCTGGGGCTGCTCGACGGTCTCCACGCCTTCGGGCAGCCCGGCGGTGAGATCGCGCCCGGGCGAGACGATCGCGGCGACGCGGCCGGCGCCGGCCTCGCGCGCGGCGAGGATCGGCCAGGCGACCATCGGCCGGCCGCAGACGGGGTGCAGCATCTTCGGGGTGGAGGAACGCATCCGCGTCCCCTCCCCCGCTGCCATTACGAGGACCAGGGGTGAACTCACCAGGTGATCATCGTATTGGCGGACGCGCCTGAGCCGGCGCATCCCTGCGTCCTCGGTCGCTCGTGTGCAGAGCACACCACGCTCCCTGCGTCCTTGGCCTGCTTGGCTCAGGCGCGTCTTGGCGTGCTTCGAGATAGATCTCGGCCGAGCAACGCGACCGAAGTCAGCGTCCAGCCGGCGAAGATCAGGTCGATGCCGACGAGCAGGCCGATCGCCCAGTCGGCGGAGCTGGGGAACTTGGCGAGGATGAGGACGCCGATCAGAATCCCGGCGATGCCGCTCAGCCCGAGCAGGCCGGCGTTGGGCTCGCCGCGGGCGATGAAGGCGATCGCGGTCCGGGTCAGGCCCATGAAGAGGAAGTAGATCCCCAGCACCAGGGTCAGCGTCAGGGTGCCGTTGTGGGGTTCGACGATCAGCCAGAGGCCGACGATCACGGTCAGGATCGCCCAGATCAGCCGCAGCAGCAGCGTCCCGACCGAATGGGCCGAGAACGCCCCGACGACCATGACGACGCCGACGAAGAGCAGCAGCCAGCCGATGAAGATCGCCGTCCCCACCGAGGCGACCGCCGGCACCAGGATCGCGATGCACCCCAGCACGATCGCGGCGACGCCGACGAACATCAGCGCCTTCCAGCTGCGCCTCAGCCCCTCGCGAACCTCGGGATCAAGCGACGCTCCTCCGATCTCCATGAAGAAGAAGCTAGATGTCAGGGCGGACGGCGTCTGCCGCCCTGGCGGCGCAGTTACACCTTGCGGTAGCGGGCGTCGACGATCGAGTAGAGCGCGAACCCGGCGAGGCCGGCGGCGACGGCGCCGAGCAGGATCGGCCCGTAGGACGCTTCCGCCAGTTCGCGCAGGGCGCCGTCGAGCCCGATCGCCTGCTTCGGGTTGTAATCGACCGCGGCCTTGATCAGCCCGTAGCCGATCAGGGCGAAGACGACGGCTCGGGCGACGTGCCCGAAGACGCCGAGGGCGGTGTAGCCCTTCTCCACCGGCTCGCTCATTTCCCCGGTTTTGGTGTCTTCGCAGAACTTCCGCGCCAGGCCCTTGTAGGCCTGGTAGGCGGCGACGCCGATCAGGATCGCCCCGGCGATTGCGACGAGGACGGGGCCCGCCGGCCAGTCGAGGACGCCGCCGGCCGGCTGCTTCGGGGTCCCCGAGCCGGTCTTCGCCCCGACGAGGATCTCGATCGCGGTCACGCAGAGGATCCCGTAGGCGATGCCGCTGGCCAGCGCCGCGACGCGGTCGGAGCCGCTGTCGCGCTGTTCGGCGCCGTGGCCGACGGCGGCGCGGGTCAGCCGCCAGAGCGCATAGCCGGCCAAGCCGATCGCGATGAGGATCAGCAGCAGCTCGCCGAACGACTGGCCGGCGATCGTCTTCAGAGCTCCCTGCTGGTTGGTCGCCTTGCCGCCGTCGCCGAGCGCGAGCTTCAGCGCCAGGATCCCGATCACCCCGTAGACGACGCCGCGGGCGACCAGCCCCGTCCGCGCCAGCCAACCAAGCGTCCGCGCATGCGCGAGCTGCTCGCCCTGGCCCTTCGCCTTGCCTCCCAGGTTTTCGACACCGAACCCAACGTTCGCCTTCATCTCGCTCCATTCCCTTCCCGGGCCGAGCGCGGCACGCAGACCGTTATCGCGTCGGCTTCGATATCGACCTTGAACTTCCTCACCTTCTTGCGGTCGCCGCCGTCGAGCTCGTAGCGAACCTTGCGGTCCAGCTTCACCCGCACCTTGCGGCCCTGGGTGACCCGCACGAACGGCGAGCGCTCGGCGCTGCCGAGGGCGGTGCGCGCGGTCGCCCGCACCAGCTGGACTGGGCCCTCGGAAGTGAGGACGCCGACGTCGAGCTTGCCGTCGTCGGGGCGGGCGTCGGCGAAGACTTCGATGCCGCCGAACAGCTCACCGACGTTGCCGACGAGGATGCAGCTCGCCGGGCCTTCGTACCAGGGGGTGCCGTCGACCTTGATCTTCGCCCCGAAGGCCTCGCTGTTGAGCTTGGCGGCGCCGCTGACCACGTAGGCCGCGCGGCCGAGGCGGTCCTTGAGGTCGTCGGCGCCCTCGATCATCGCCGCGTCGAAGCCGGCTCCGGCCATCACCGCGAAGCGCTCGCCGTCGAAGCAGCCGACGTCGAGGCGACGGCGGTCGCCGTGCAGGGCGACCTCGACCGCCTGGCCGATGTCGCGCTCGATCCCGAGGTGGGTGGCGAAGAGATTCGAGGTCCCGGCGGGGACGATCGCGAGCGGAACCTCGGTCTCCTGCAGCGCGTTGACGCAGCGGCGTACCATCCCGTCGCCGCCCCAGGCGACCAGCAGCTCGGCGCCTTCGTCCAGCGCCGCTTCGACCGCGGCCGGGGCGCGCTTGCTCTTCGGCACCTCGGTCCAGAGCGGGTCGTGGGCGCCGGCGCCGGCGAGCGTTCGCCGCAGTTCCGGCAGCCCACCGCCGACCGTCTTGCCGGCGTGGGCGACGACCGCGACCTTCATGCCCGGCGCCTTTCGGCGGCCGAGCCGGCGGCACGGCAGGCGAAGAGCAGGACGAGGATCGCGCCGATGCCGACGAGGATCCCGCCGACGACGTCGAGCGGGTGGTGCATGCCCTCGTACATGCGCGAGAGGGCGACGAAGGTAACGAGGAGGATCGCGCCCGTCCAGGCCAGCGCCTTCTTCAGGCTGCTGGTGAAGCGGGTGGCGAGGAGCAGGACCAGGCCGGAGTAGACGGCGACGGAAGCGGCGGTGTGACCGGAGGGGTAGCTGGCGTCGACTTCGAGGTGTTCGAGCCGGTGGACGGAAGGGCGCTCGCGGGGAACCAGGATCGAGGTGACGCGGTAGGTGGCCGACTCGACCGCCAGCACGAACACCGCGAAGGCGGCGATCAGCCAGCGGCGCATGAAGGCGCAGACGAGGGCGACCAAGCCGACGAGGATCGGCAGGACGGGGACGCCGCCGACCTGCGTGCCGACTTCGGCGATCGCGGTGAGGGTGCCGGTGCGATGCTGGGCCAGGGTGTCGTTGACGCTCTCGTCGGTCCCTTCCAGCCCGAGGCCGCCGCCAGGGAGGAGGACGTGGACGACGAGGAGGGCGAGCAGGATCGAAGCCGCGGCGAGCAGCAGGAAGCCGGCCAGCAGGGCGAGGAAGAAGACGAGGGCGGGATGGCGCGAGTCGAAGCGGGCGGCGAAGCGGTCCGGCAGGCTGCCCGGGCGCGCCTCGAAGATCGGGACCGAGTGGCGGTCGTCTGGCCGCTCGCTCACAGGGGTCGCCGCGCGCGATCTCTCCTCGACGGTCACGCCCGCTCTATCCCCCGGACGCGCCCATACTATGCATCGATTCCTCTAACCAATCGCGGTATTCGTTGGGCTTAGCTGGGTAATTTCCCCTTTCTGATGCCGTTTCTTCTTCTCCTCCTGATCTCCGTTCTCGCCGGTCTCGGGGCCGCTTTTCTGACCCGTCGCTACCCCGGCAGCGCGAGCGCACCGGTCGTGGTCGAGGTGGCGCGCGAAGCGGGTGAACACGCCGCGGGAACGGCGGGACGGCGCGCGATGCGCGCGGCTCGGCTCGATCCCGAGAAGGCAACCGGGCTGGCGCTGACCCTGGCGCTCCTTGTGATCTTCGTCGGAGGCCTGGTACTGGCGCTGCTGGCGGTCCTCGTCCGCAGCACCGACGTCCTCGCCGGCATCGACAGCAGCGTCGCCGAGTGGGGGAACAACCACGCAAGCGCCTGGTCCCACGACGCGCTCACCCTCGTCACGCGGCTTGGAGAAGTGTGGGTGATCGCCCCAGTGGCGATCCTGGTCGCGGTCGTCGAGGTCAGGCGCACGCGGAACCGGTGGGTGGTGCCGTTCCTGCTGACCGTGATCCTCGGCGACAAAATCCTCACCAGCGCGATCAAGCAGCTCATCGACCGCGCCCGGCCGACGATCGAAGCCGTTGCCGCGACCCTCGGCCCCTCCTTCCCCAGCGGCCACACCTCGACCGCGGCCGCATCTTGGGCCGCCTTCGCCCTCGTCGTCGGCCGCTGGTGGGGCCGGCGCGCCTGGCCCGCCCTTGCCGGCACCGCCGTCGGCATCGCCGTCGCCGTCGCCCTCAGCCGCGTCTTCCTCGACGTCCACTGGCTGACCGACGTCCTCGGCGGCCTCGCCCTCGGCTGGGCCTGGTTCGCCGCCTGCGCGATCGCCTTCGGCGGCCGCCTCCTCAGCTTCGGCGCCTCCGCAAGAGTGGCCGGGCAAGCCGTCGACTCCCGCTCGACGGTCAAGAATCTCAGTGGTTAGTTGAGCACCTATATGGTGCTCAATCCCGCACTGAGATCCTTCACCGGTACCCTCGGGCTGCGGTCCGGGGTGGTGTAGTCGGTAGCACGCTTGGTTTTGGTCCAAGAAGCAGGGGTTCGAGTCCTCTCCCCGGAACTGACCGCGCGCTACTCCTCCGTCGCCCGCGCCACCTTGCCGCCTTTCGCCCCCGGCTCCATCGCCGGCCCCCGCGGCGAGGCGATGCCGAGCACGCGCATCGCCTTCAGTCCCAGGCCGAGCTTCTCGCGGCCCTCGGTGGCGCTGACGTCGTGGCCGCAGAGCTCGCGGACGCGCTCGAGGCGGTAGCGGATCGTGTGGCGGTGGGTGAATAGCTGCTTGGCGGTGGCGGCGACGTTGCCGTCGTTGTCGAGGTAGGCCTCGACGGTCGCCACCAGCTCGGTCTCGTACTGGTCGTCGTAGGAGACCAGGGGCCGGATCGTCTCGGCGAAGAAGCGTTCGAGCTCGGCCGGGTCCTCGCTCATCGCCGGCAGCAGCAGGCGGTAGGCGCCGGTGTCCTCGAAGGCGAGGACGGAGCGGCCCTCGGCCTCGCCGACGTTGACCGCTAGGTGGGCCTCGCTGCCGGCCCGGTAGAGGTCGACCGGGTCGGCGCAGCGGCGGCTGCGGCCGGTGGTGAGGTGGAAGCCGGAGAGGCTGTCCTCGAGCTCCCGCGCCAGCCCGGCGGCCGCGCGGGCGAGGCGCTCGTCGTCCTCGGCGGGGACGATCGCGGCGATCTCCGCCGCCTCGCCGCCGTCGCTCGCCGCCAGCGAGCCCGGCGCCAGCGCCCGCAGCGCCCGCTGGGCGAGGACCAGCACCCGCTCCCGCCACTCGCCCGTCTGCGCCGCCCGCGGCGCCACCCGCAGGACCACCACCCCGGCGCCGCGATCGAGGTCGGCGCCGAGCTCGGAGGCCTGGGCGACGATGTCCCGTCGGTCGGTGACCTCGCGCCGCAAAACCGCCCGCACGAAGGCGCCCGCCGCCTCCTCGCTCTCCCACTCCGGCGAGCGGGAGCGCTCCAGCTCCAGCGCCAGCAGCGTCGCGACCATCCGCGCGATCGTCGGGTCCGGCGCCTCCTTCGCCCGGTAGCGCAGCTCCCCCACCGCCATGTCGGCAACCCGCAGCTCGACCTTGGTCACCCCCGCGCCACCGGAAAGCAGCTTCTGCTCCTGGTCGGAAGAGGCGCCGGCCACCGCCAGCACGGCGCTGGAGCGGTCGATCAGGGCGACGCTGGCCTCGAGCACCCGCGCCGCCGCGCGGGCCACCGCCGGCAGGCCGGCGCCGGACTCAACCGCGTCGGAAAGCGCGTCGAGCAGCGTCGCCCGCTCGGTTGATGCAGAGCCAGACATCGGGGCATTATCCCGACGCGGCGCTAGCTGCCGTTGATGAAGTTCGTGATGTCAGGCCAGGACCAGACGATCGCCAGGCCGATAACGACGCCGCCGATCACCAGGGCCGCCAGCACGAAGACGGAGAGGAAGCCGGCCGCCGCCTTCTCCCAGATCCGGCCGTAGGCGCTCAGCGCCGGCTGCAGGATCAGCGTCACGAAGACGACCAGGCAGATCGCCGCGGCGATCCCGTAGAGCAGGTACTGGTGACCGAGGTCGGTCAGCGCGAGAGGCATCACTGCTCTGGATTCTGGCGCACTTGCGAGACGACCAGCCCGACGGTCGCGCAGAGCGAGAAGGCCGCAGCGCCCAGCGCCCAGCCGGCGCTGACGTCGCTCAGGTAGTGGATCTGGAGGTAGACGCGGGAGAGTCCGATCAGCGCGGTGAGGACGAAGCCGGCGACCACCACCGCGGTCGCCCGCGCCATCCCTGGCCGCAGCCGCAGGACGATCGTGATCGCCAGCCAGAGGTAGAAGACCGAGTGGGCGGCGTGGGCGCTGGGAAAGGAGGAGCCGCCGGGGCCGAGCGGTTCAGCCGGTGGCGGCCGGTCGACGACCTCCCTCAGCACGTCGACCCCGGTCTGCGTGATCGCCATCCCACCGACCAGGACCCAGAACTCGACCCAGCGCCGCCGCCAGGCGAGCAGCACCGCACAGACCGCCGCTGCGATGGAGACGGCGGTTGCGGACCCGAACCAGCTGACTGCCTTGGCGATCGTGGTGAGAGCGCCGGCCTGGATCTGGCCGACGATTTCAGCGGCGGTTTCGTCCCCCGGCGTCGGCCCCGGGTCTGCGCCGATGATCACGGTGTAGGCGACGAGCACGAACAGGGCCACCGCCAGGGTCGCCATCAGCGAGGTGAATTCAAGGCCGAAGGTGCCACCGGGGGTGACCCGGTCCCAGAGGAAGCGGAACTGCGGCTGCCGCGCCAGCTCGACCAGCCAGCGGGTGGCGGCGTGGCCCTCCATCCAGCGCACCGCCTTCTCCCGGTTCTGCTCGACCCGCAGCCAGCGGACGAGGAAGACCGTGCCGGCGACGATCACGATCAGCGTCGCCAGCGCTGCGGCGCCGCGGGCGGCGTAGTGGCCGGCGGTCTCGATGCTGCGCGAGAAGAAGTAGCCGATGAGGATGTGCAGCGAAGCCCAAAGGCCGGTGCCGAGGATGCTGTAGGGGACGAAGGCGCGGTACCCCATCCCGGAGCTGCCGGCGATGAAGGGGGCGAAGGCGCGGACGAGGCTGATCCAGCGGCCGATGAAGATCGTCTTGCCGCCGTGGCGGCCGAAGTAGTCCTCGACTTTCTCGAAGCGATCGTGGCTGATCCCGAACCGGGGCCCGTGCTTCAAGACGAACTCGCGGCCGAGCCGGCGGCCGAGGAAGAAGCTGGTGGTGTCGCCGAGCCAGGCCGAGAACCAGGCGACGGCGATCAGCAGGTAGATGTCGATCGCGCCCTGGCCGGCAACGGCGCCGCCGAGCAGCATCACGGTCTCGCCGGGGACGAGGAGGCCGACGAAGGCGCCGGTCTCGGCGAAGGCGAAGACGGCGACGATCAGGTAGGTCCAGGCCCCGAGCGTGTGGGAGAGGTCCTTGAGCAGCTGCTGCAGGTCGAGGTGGCCGAGCTGGCGGCTGATGAAGAAGTAGATCGCGCCGACGACGAGGACGGCAGCGGCGATTTTCAGTCGTTTGCGGTTCTCCCCGCCCCCTCCCTCGCCTGGCAGCTTCATGGCGCCAGTCTCGCGTGTCCGGCGGCGCAGACGATCGCCTCCTCGGCGTCGAGCCGCTCCGCCGCGGCCTCGGCGGCGACGAGGTCGGGAAAGAGCCCGACCGCGGTCGGGCCGGAGCCGCTGAGGAGCGCCTCCGGCGCACCGGCGGCTCGCAGGGCTGCCAGCGCCTCGCTGATGTCCGGGCGCAGCGAGAGCGCCGCCGGCTCGAGGTCGTTGACGAGCAGGTCGGGATAGTCGAGCGGCGAGGCACCGGCGCCGGCGACCTCGCGCAGCCGCGCCGCCAGCTCCTCTAACTCCTCGTCGCTGCGCCCGAGGCCGAGCCGGTCGGCCTCGGCGAAGACGGCGGCGGTGCTGAGGCCGCCCCCGCCGGGGAGGAGGACCGCGGCGTGCTCGGCCGGCTCCGGCAGCGGCGACACGCTCTCCCCCGCTCCCCGGACCAGCGCCAGCGAGGGCCGCAGCTGCGAGGGCACGTCGGCGCCGAGCTCGGCCGCCAGCTGCGGCAGGTCGGCCACCTCGCCCGCGGCGAGTCGCAGGACCGCCGCCGCGTCGCCGCTGCCGCCGCCGAGGCCGGCCGCGACCGGGACCCGCTTCTCGATCTCGACCCGCAGCGGCCCGTGCTTCCAGCCGCGCTCGCGCAGCCCCGCCAGCGCCCGCGCCGCCAGGTTCTCCCCCTCGATGCCGGGGCAGAGGACCTCGTCGCGCTCGGCCGGGGAGACCTCGATCAGGTCCGCCAGCGCCAGCGGCTCGAACAGCGAGCAGAGCTCGTGCAGCCCGTTCTCGCGCGCCCGCCCGAGGTAAAGGCAGAGGTTCAGCTTGGCCGGGGCGTGCAGCAGCATCAGCCGCGCAGCTTCGCGGAGAGGGCGGCGAACTGCTGCGGCGCCAGCGCCTCGGCGCGGGCGTCTTCGGGCAGACCGAGCTCGGCCAGGGCGGCGCGGGCAGGCCCGAGGCTCCCCGGCCAGGCGTGCTCGAGCGAGCGCGCCAGCGACTTGCGCCGGTGGGCGAAGGCGGCGCGGATCAGGCCCCGGGTCTCGGCGTCGGCGCCGGGACCGGTGCGGCGCAGGCGCAGGATCGCCGAGTCGACCCGCGGCCGCGGGCGAAACACCGCCGGGTCGACCGCCCGCACCAAGTCAACCTCGCAGGCGAGCTGGGCGACCGCGCTCGGCGATCCGTAGGTGCGGCTGCCGGGGCCCGCTCGCAGCCGGTCGGCGATCTCCCGCTGCACCATCACCGTCCAGCGCTGCAGCGACGGCTGTTGCTCGATCGTGCGCAGGATCAGCGGCGTCGCCACCGAGTAGGGAAGGTTGGCGACCATCGCCGTGGGCGCCGGGGCCAGCGCCGCCAGGTCGAGCTTCATCGCGTCGCCCCAGTGCAGGTCGACGTTCGGCCGTGCCGCGATCGGCGCCAACGCCTCCTCCAACCCGCGGTCGATCTCGACCGTGTGCAGGTGCGCCGCGGCGGCCGCGAGCCGCTCGCTCAACACCCCTTCCCCCGCGCCGACCTCGAGCACGACGTCCTCGGGCCCCAGCTCGGCGTCGCGGACGATCGCGTCGAGCAGGTTCGGATCGGCGAGGAAGTTCTGTCCGAGCCGAACCACCGCTACCAGGTGAACAGTGCCCGTGCGTTTGCCTCCACCGTCCGCTCCAGCTCCTCGTAGGAGACGCCGCGCACCTCGGCCACCGCCCGCGCCGTCTCGACCACGAAGGCGGGCTGGTTGCGCTTGCCGCGCATCGGCTGCGGCGCCAGGTAGGGAGCGTCGGTCTCGACCAGGATCCGGTCCTCGGGCACCTTGGCCGCCGCGAAGAGCAGGTCCTTGGCGCTGGGATAGGTGGCGTTGCCGGCGAACGAGCAGTACCAGCCGCGTTCGGCCGCGTCGCCGACCCGGTGCGGCGCCGAGAAGCAGTGGAGGATCACCGGCGCCTCGCCCGCCTGGGCGTCGAGGGTCTCGAAGATCTCGTCGGTGGCGGCGGTCTCGCCTTCGGGGTCGCGGGCATGGATCATGATCGGCAGATCGAGCTCGCGGGCGATCTCGATCTGTGCCGCAAACGCGCGGCGCTGCTCCTCCGGCGCCGCCGTGTGGCGGTAGAAGTCGAGGCCGGTCTCGCCGATCGCCCGCACCTTCTCGTGGGCGCCGAGGCGCCGGATTTCCGCCGCCGCCTCCTCGTCGAAGCCGGTGGCGTCGTTGGGGTGCCGGCCGACCGAGGCGAAGACCGCCTCGTGCCGCTCGGCGCTCGCCACCGCGACCGGGTTGGACTCCGCCCCCATCCCGATCGTCAGCATCCGCTCGACGCCAGCCTCCAGCGCCGCGGCGACGAGCTCGTCCTCCTCGCCGTCGCAGAGAAAGAGGTGGGTGTGGGAGTCGATCATCGGACGGGTCAGCCTATCCTTCGCGCGATGCCGGACCCCGCCGATTACTACCGCGAGATCTACGCCCGCGGGCTCGGCGGCGAGACGCCGGCGATCCCCGTCGCCGTGGCCGAGCTGGAGCAGCGGGCGATGGCGGCGATGGACCCCAAGGCCGCCAACTACGTCTGGGCGGGGGCCGGCGCCGAGGACACGATCGACGCCAACGCCGAGGCCTTCCGGCGCCACCGGATCGTGCCGCGGATGCTGCGCGACGTCAGCGAGCGCGACCTCTCGACCACGATTCTCGGGACGGCGATGCCGGCGCCGCTGCTGCTGGCCCCGATCGGGGTGCAGAAGGTCGTCCACGACGAGGGCGAGCTGGCGACCGCCCGCGCCGCCGCCGCGGTCGGGGTGCCGATGATCGCCAGCACCGCCGCCCACTTCTCGCTCGAGGAGATCGCCGTGGCCGGCGGCGAGGCGCCGCGCTGGTTCCAGCTCTACTGGCCCAACGACCCGGAGCTGGCGCGGAGCATGGTCGAGCGGGCCCAGCGGGCCGGCTACGGGGCGATCGTCCTCACCGTCGACACCTTCATCCCCGGCTGGAAGCCGCGCGACCTGCAGCAAGCCTGGCTGCCGTTCCTCAACGGCATGGGCGTCGCCAACTACTTCCAGGACCCGGTCTTCCGCGCTGCCCTGGAGAAGGCTCCGGAGGAGGACGTCGGCGCCGCCACCGGCCACTTCCTCGGCGTCCAGGCGAACCCGTCGCTGAGCTGGGACGACCTGGCGCAGCTGCGCGAGATGACCTCGCTGCCGATCGTGATCAAGGGGATCCAGCATCCCGACGACGCCCGCGAGGCGGTGCGGCGCGGGATCGACGGCATCGTTGTCTCCAACCATGGCGGCCGCCAGGTCGACGGCGCGATCGGCTCGCTCGACGTGCTGCCGGCGATCGCCGCAGCGGCTGGTGACAACCTCACGATCCTCTTCGACAGCGGCGTCCGCGGAGGCGCCGACGTCCTCAAGGCGCTGGCCCTCGGCGCCGACGCCGTCTGCCTCGGCCGCCCCTACATCTGGGGCCTGGCGCTCGACGGTCAGGCCGGCGTCGAAACCGTGTTGAAGATGGTCCTCGCCGAGCTCGACCTGACGATGGCCCTCTGCGGCCTCACCGGCCTCGAAGAGCTCGGCCCGGAGCTGCTCAGCTAGCGGGGTTCCTTATCCCCGCATAGCGAGGGAAAGGCACACCGCTATTCGATCTTCGGGAAGAGTGGCGAGACCCGTGCGACCTTCTGGCCACCCTCGCGCGAACCGAGCTCGGCCAGCGCCCGTCCCTCTTCTCCCAGTGCCGCCAGCAGCGTCTCGCTGGTCCGCGGCAGGTAGGG
>Ga0070712_100002112_pt1 | contig 12212 bp, 8 predicted proteins | sample LARL81metaG_FD_71396 | JGI IMG/M metagenome (GOLD analysis project Ga0070712, IMG submission 71396) | Corn, switchgrass and miscanthus rhizosphere microbial communities from Kellogg Biological Station, Michigan, USA - LAR L8-1 metaG | ecosystem: Host-associated > Plants > Roots > Rhizosphere ...
GCCCGTCGGCTGTTCAGCAGGCTCCGCTCCAGCTCCGCCACGTCGGCCTGGATGCCGATCTTTCCCCACTGCAGCTTGATCATTTCCGCGATCTGGGTGAATGGCATGAACCCGACGTAAGTCGTGAGCTCGATGCGCAGGCGGCCCTTCCCATCCGACCGCAGCCGGTACCCCTCCCCGTCTTTCCTGTTCAGCCCGATCTTGTCGAGCATGGCATTGGCGTTCTTCGGATCGTAGGCGGACCAGAGCTTGCGGTACTCGCGGCCGGGGTTGTAGGGCGATTCTTCCGTGCACACGACAGAGCCAGGAGTGCCGAGACCGAGCCAGAACGTCTCATTGAGCTGGTCCCGGTCGATTCCCAGGGCCAGGGCACGGCGAAAGTCCACGTTGGCGAGCCACCTGGCGATCTCGGCGTCGGCCTCGTAGCTCTGGTTGCAGAGCAGCGCCGCGTCGCTGCCGATGCCGCCGGGGTCCAGGTACACTTTGTAGCTGCCCTTTTGTTGGTTCTCGACAAAGACCGGCAGCTTCTGAAGATCCAGATGTCGTTCGCCCCAGTCATACTCTCCGGCGATGGCCCGCAGGTTGATCACCTCCAGGTTCTCCCCCAGGGTGAGCACCACCTTGTCGACGTAGGGCAGCTGATTGCCCTCGGTGTCCACGCCGAAGTAGTAGGGGTTGCGCTCCAGCACCCAGGTGGCGGTGTTTCTGCCCTGCGTCGTCCGCCACGGTGAGATCACCGGCAGCTCTGGGTTCATTCCCCAGTCGGCCTTGAACTTGAGCAGGTTGACCCAGTTATCGAACTTGCCCTCCTTGACCTTCTTGTCCAGCTCCTCCTTGGAGACGTACTTGGGGTGGAACTGCTTCAGGTAGTGGGCCGGCGCATACCCTCCCAGGGCGCTCACATGGCTGTCGTGCGCCTGGCCGCCGAAGCCCGTGGGGCCGGTCAGGAGCAGAACGAACACCCAGTAGGGGTCCTTGAACCTCCACCTCACGGCATAGGTGTCGACCTTCTCCAGCTCGGCCGGTCCGCTCTTGGTTGTCAGATACGGTGAGGGGGACGGTACGAGGTCCTTGTTCTTGTACAGGTCCTCGAACCAGAACACGAAGTCGTCGGCGGTGAAGGGCTTCCCGTCGCTCCACTTCATTCCCCGGCGCAGGTGGATGGTGAGCGTCTTGTCGCCGTCGCTGAACTGCCAGCTCTTGGCAGCCAGGGGAGTCGGCTTGGTGCCGGTCACGTCCCAGTGCACGAGGCTGTCGTTACCGCAGAAGCGGACACCCGCCGACCAGTCGCCCGGTCCGGTGAATCCCCGGCGTATGGTGCCGCCGTACCGGCCGATCTCGTGCACCGGCTTGATGACGAGCGGGTCTTCTCCGATCCGCTCCTTGACCGAGGGCAGCTTCCCCGCCTTCACCAGTTCCGCCAGCTGGGGAGCTTCCTTGAAGGTCTTGGGAAACTTGGCCTGATCCGTGACGGTGGTTGGTCCTTCCAGCTTCCCGATCAGCTGCGCGCCAATCTTTGGCGTGGCGGATGGGCCGGGCGGGGTTTGAGCTGCCGAGGTCGCTGGCTGCCAGGCCAAATCCAGTAGCGCGGAGAGGCTGATCCCCGCGATTCCGGCGTGGCGGAACAACTCCCGCCGCGTCAACTCTTTGTCCATGACAACCTCCTTCGGACGTTCCGTGAATTGCCGGGGGGAGAGCCACCAAGGTTGTTCCGCCCGCCAACCCGCGGGCTCCCGCGCCCCGCCTTCGCCTCGCTGACGATGGCGGGCTCGATGTAGCGCGCAAGGATAGCGCGAAAGGCTATCGGAGCGGCGGTCTGTTTTCTTCCTGCGCGTTGGCACCCCGGCGAGCGGGGCTTCACACGGCGCGCAGCCGCAGAGAGAGCGCCGCGCCTACGAGCGCGGAGAGCGCCACCAGCAGGAGCACACCGGCGAAGCCGGCAAGGCCAAAGATGATTCCGCCCGAGGTAACGCCGACGGTTCCGCCAAGGAAGCTGCTGGCGTTGAGCATGCCGGAGCCTTGGCCGGCCTGCGTCTGCGGCAGTGCGGCGAGGCCGATTCGCGGGGAGGAAGCAAAGGGCAGCGCAATTCCCGCGCCGGCCGCGAAAAGGCCGAGCAGTAGTTCGGTGAACCCCGCTCCCGCCAGGGATGCCCAGACAATCGCGCAGCCCAGCGCGAGCAGCAGCGACCCGCCGACCATCACCCTCCGCACACCGACAGTGACCCCCAGTCGAGGTGCGGCCCGCGCGAAGCCGAACAGCGCGACGCAGAGCGGTAGGAGCGAAAAGCCTGCGGCAACGGCGGTCATGCCAAGGCCGTTCGGCGCCTGCGCGAAGAGGTTGTAGTAGAGAAGGAGAGTCATGATGTCGAACATGAGAAGGAACGACAGCAGGCAGGCGAGGGCAAAGGTCTGGTTCGAAAATAGACCGAAGTCGAGCAGCGGTTGGCGACTACGTGTCTCCGCCCAGTGCAGCGCGGCGAAGCCCATCGCGGCCAGCACGAGGGGTGCAACGGCGGCCCACGGCGCGAAATTGGCGGTGGACAACGCGTGCAGCCCCGAGATGAGCATCACCATGAAAAAGGCAAGCAGGCCGAGCCCGAGCCAGTCCACGGGAGTTCTCTGCCGAGCCTCGGTCCCAGGACGCAGCCCTAGGGCCAGCCCCGCCGGGAGCATGGCCAGGAGGTTCAGCCAGAAATTGATGCGCCAGCCGGCGTAGTGGGTGACGACCCCGCCCACGAGCGGCCCGATGCTGAAGCCGAGCATCAGGAATCCCGTCCAGGCGCCGATAGCGCCCGCGCGCCCCACTTCAGGGGCGGCTGCCGCCACTGCGGCGAGGGAGCCGGCAACGGCGAAGGCTGCGCCCAGCCCCTGCAGCGCGCGGGCAGCGACGACCACGACACCGTCAGGGGCCAGCGCGATGGTCAGGGAGGCGAGCGCGAACAGTGCGATCCCGGCGGCGGCGGAGCGCCGCGGCCCGAACCCGTCCGCCGCCTTGCCGCCCAGAATGATGAACGCGGCGGCAGCCAGCAGATAGGCGTTGACCGCCCATTCCACTGTCTTGGGACCAAGGCCGAGGCTGCTCGACATCGCGGGCAGCGCCGCCATGATCGCCGTGCTGTTTTCGCCAACCGCAAATATCGCCAAGTAACAAGCAATCAGCACAAGCTTGGAATCGCGCGGCATTAGTCAGGCGCGGGACGGTGCGAGATGTGGGGATACCGGAGCGGATCCATGCCCGGGCCCTCCTTACAGGCCGGGCGCGAGTCTAGCAGAACGCAGCGGGTTCGCTCGCGGTCATCAACAGGTTCGCAGGAATGAGATACAGTGCGGGCATGCTGCGCCCCGCCGGACCCCTTGTGGCATCCGGTCGAGACTCCGAGATCTTCGAGTACGGCCCAGGTCTTGTCCTCCGCCGCTCGCGCAAGCGCCGCTCCATGGAAAGAGAAGCGAAAGTCATGGGCTACGCGGCCCAGCACGGCTATCCGGTCCCGCGGGTCGAGGAGATCAGCGCCGACGGCTCCGAGCTGGTCATGGAGCGCATCGATGGTCCGACCATGTTCGAGGTCCTCTCGCGACATCCCTGGACGCTCTGGCGGCATGCCTCCGTGTTGGCCGCCCTCCACGATCGCCTTCACGAGATCCCCGGCCCGCAATGGCTCGATCCATTTCTCGCCGGTGGCAACTGTCTCGTCCACTTGGACCTACACCCGCTCAACGTCATCCTTTCGCCCAAGGGGCCGGTGGTCATCGACTGGGCCAATGCAGCCCGCGGGGTGGGGCCGGCCGATGTGGCCCTTATTTGGCTCGTGATGATCGCTGCCGAGCTCCCGGAGGGAGGGGTGCAGGCAATTGTCGCTCGTGTTTTCCGACGTCTGTTCGTCCGTTCATTTCTTGGCCACTTCGACCTCGCGCCCGTCCGGGCTGCCCTCCCGCTCGTCGGGATGTGGAAATGCCAGGACCCGAACATGCGCGCCGCGGAAGTAGCCAGCATGCAGCGACTCGTGGCCCGAGAATCCGGGCGGTCCTGAGCGGTGTGCGAGTCCCCCGGCCTCGGGCTCCCGCGGCTTTACACCGGCAGAGATCTTCGTTACGCTGACGCCGCGGTCGGGGGCGGGGCCCCGGGACCGTCCGCATCCAGCGAGCCCCCGGGGAAAATCATACGTAACACGGACACCGACGCCATCGGTCGCGGCGTCATCGTCTTCTGAGGAGACACGCGACATGGTCACCGACGTCCCGATCATCTCCGCCGACTCACACATCACCGAGCCACCCGACACGTACACCGCCCGGATCGACGCGCGCTTCCGCGACCGAGCCCCCCGCCTCGTGCACGACGCCAAGCGCGGCGATCTCTTCGTCATCGATGGACTCGACAAGCCAATTCCGATGGGTCTCGCCGCCGCCGCGGGCAAGCCGGCTCAGGACCTGGCGATGTTCGGGGCCCGCTTCGAGGACCTGCATCGCGGCGGCTGGGACCCCGAGGCTCGGCTCGCGGACCAGGCGCGCGACGGCGTCAGCGCCGAGGTGCTCTACCCGACCGTGGGCATGATGCTCTGTAACCATCCCGACTTTGACTACAAGCAGGCGTGCTTCGAAGCCTACAATTTGTGGATCGCCGAGTACTGCGCCGCGCATCCCGACCGCCTCCTGGGCATCGGGCAGACCGCGATGCGCTCCGTGGACGACGGCATCCGCGATCTGCGGAAGATCCGGGAGCTCGGGCTCCGCGGCGTGATGCTGCCGGGGAACCCGGCGGTGGCCGACTACCACGATCCGGTTTACGCGCCCTTCTACGAGGCGGCCATCGACCTCGGGCTGCCGCTCTCCTTCCACATCCTCACGAGCCAGCAGGATACGTTCCGGGTCCGCGGACCCAAGATCAACGCGTTCATGTCGATCATCCGCGGCTGCCAGGATCTGCTCGGGACGTTCGTGTTCGGTGGCGTCTTCGAGCGGCATCCGCGCCTGCGCCTGGTCTGTGTCGAGGCCGACGCCGGATGGGTGCCGCACTTCATGTACCGCATGGACCACGCCTACGACCGGCACCGCTACTGGCTGGCCTCGGGGGCGCTCACGAAGATGCCGAGCGAGTACTTCCGGGAGCACGTCTACACGACGTTCCAGGACGACTGGGTCGCCTTCCAGGTGAAGGACCTGTGCAACATCCGCCGGCTCCTCTGGGCCAACGACTTCCCGCACAGCGACTCGACGTGGCCGTGCTCACAGGAGCTCCTCGCCAAGCACGCCGCCCATCTGACCGCGGCCGAGCTGCGCCTGATCCTCCACGACAACGTGGCCGAGCTCTACGGCCTCGCGGGCGCCTGAGCGATGGACTTCGATCTCGTCATCCGGGGTGGCACCGTGGTCGACGGCACGGGGCGGCCAGGCGTGCGTGGGGACGTGGGGATCCGGGGCGGCCGCATCGCCGCGCTCGGCGAGGCGAAAGGCGCCGCCGCACAGACGGTCGACGCCGACGGGCTCGTGGTCGCGCCCGGCTTCATCGACGTTCATACTCACTACGACGCGCAGGTGATGTGGGATCGGATGCTCACGATCTCGCCCTGGCACGGCGTGACCACGGTGGTGATGGGCAACTGCGGCTTCGGCGTCGCCCCCACGCGCCCGGACCATCGGGGGCTGATCATGCGCACCCTCGAGAAGGTCGAGGGCATGAGCCTCGCCGCGCTCGAGGCGGGACTCGGCGAGGCGTGGCCGTTCGAGACCTTCCCCGAGTATCTCGACGCCGTCGAGCGCCGTGGCACCGCCCTCAACGTGGCGGTGCTCCTGGGGCACACGCCGCTGCGGCTCTACGTCATGGGCGAGGAGGCGACCGAGCGGCCGGCGACGGATGACGAGATCGCGCGGATGCGGGCGCTGGTGCGCGAGGCGATCGACGCCGGCGCGATCGGCTTCGCGACCTCGAAGGCGTCCACCCACATCGGCTACGCCGGCAAGCCAGTGCCGAGCCGGGCCGCCCAGTTCGCCGAGATCGAGGCGCTGGCCGGTGCGCTGGGCGAGGCGGGCCGCGGCATCGTCCAGGCCACCGTCGGCCGCGACCTGTTCTTCAAGGAGTTCGAGAGCCTCGCCCGGTCAACGGGTCGGCCCGTGACCTGGACCGCGCTCCTCGCCGGCATGATGGGGCCCGGCTCCCACCGGGAGCTGCTCGAGAAGTCGCGCGCCCTCGTCAAGCAGGGCTTGAAGGTAGTTCCCCAGGTCACCTGCCGAACGCTCAACTTCGAGTTCCAGTTCCGGGAGCCGTTCCTTTTCGAGAGCATGTCGGTGTTCAAGCCGATCTCGGTCGCCGACTTCGCCGGCAAGGTCCGGCTCTACCGGGACCAAGAATTCCGTCGCGCTTTCAAGGAGAGCTTCGACCGGCCGCGGACCGGCGCCGTGTTTGCCGGGCTGAGCTGGGCGCGGACGTGGATCTCCTGGTACCCCGTCGATCCGTCACTAGAGGAGCGCACGGTGTCGGAGGTGGCGGCGGAGCGCGGCGTGCACCCGATCGACCTGGCGCTGGACATGGCCCTCGCGACGAATCTGGACGCGCGGTTCCGGATGGCGGTGTTCAACCACGACGAGGACGAGGTGGCCGAGCTGCTCGCGGAGCCCGACACCGTGCTGGGGCTGTCCGACGCGGGCGCCCACGCGAGCCAGCTCTGCGACGCGTGCTTCTCGACGTACCTGCTGAGCCGCTGGGTGCGGGAGAAGCAGGCCATCGCGCTCCCCGAGGCGATCCGCATGCTCACCTCGCGGCCGGCGGAGGTGTTCGGGATCACCGATCGGGGACGCCTCGCCCCTGGGCTCGCCGCCGACGTCGTCGTCTTCGACCCGGCCACCGTCGGCACGAGCAAGCTGCGCCGCGTGCACGACCTGCCCGCGGGGGCGGATCGCCTGGTGGCCGACGCGAGCGGCATCGAGGCGGTGATCGTCAACGGCACGATCGTCCGGCGCGGCGGGCGCGACGCGGTCGCGGCGGACGGCGCGCTGCCGGGCGCGCTGCTTCGGAACGGCCGCGCGCGCGAGACGGTCTCGGACTCGCTCCCCGAGCCAAGGAGACGCCCATGAAGGTCGGGATCGCGCTGAACATGCTGACCCAGGAAGGCCGACCGGATGCGGCCGTGCTCGCCGACCATCTGGCGCTCGGTGATCTGGCCGAGCCGCTCGGGTTCGATTCGCTCTTCGCGCTGGAACACCATTTCACCGGCTACGCCATGTCGCCCTCCCCGACCCAGCTCCTGAGCTACTTCGCGGGCCGGACGAAGCGCGTCACCCTCGGCACCGCGGTGATCGTGCTGCCGTGGCACGATCCGGTCCGGATCGCCGAGGAGATCGCGCTGCTCGACATCCTGTCGGGCGGCCGATGCCTCCTCGGGTTCGGACGGGGAGCGGCGAGCGTGGAGTATGCCGGCTTCCGGATCCCCATGGAGGAAGCGCGCGCCCGCTTCGTGGAAACCGCGCAGATCGTGGTCCGGGCGCTCAGCCAGGACGTCTTCGAATGGGACGGGGAGTTCTTCAAGATCCCGCGGACGTCGATTCGTCCGCGCCCCATCTCCCACCCGGAGCGGCGCATCTACGCCTCGTCGGTGAGCCCCGAGTCGGCCGAGATCATGGCCAAGCTGGGCTTCGGCGTGCTCGTCATCATGCAGAACGAGTGGCCGAAGGCCGCCGAGGACATCGGGCGCTACCGGGAGATCGCGCAGAGCGTAGGGCACGCGCCCCGACCGCCGATCATCCTCACCAACGTCTCGGTGGCCGAGAGCCGCCCGGAGGCCCACGAGCGGGCGGTGAAGTACCTCAGCCGCAAATTCGACTCGATCGACGCCCACTACCACTTCTCGGACGGTCATCTCGGCACGGTCAAGGGCTACGAGTCGTACGGCGCGACCGCCAAGACTTACGCGAAGATGAAGGACGCCAACTTCCGGCAGAAGGCAGCGGACTTCTACGTGAAGATCCAGATCGTCGGCACGCCCGACGACTGCCTTCAGCAGCTCGCGGAGCTCCGGCGGCTTACCGGCCTCGACCACCTGGTCACCGAGTTCGCCTTTGGCGGCATGCCGCACCATGAGGCCGAGGTCAATATGCGACTCTTCGCTAGTCGCGTCATGCCGTTGCTCCAGCACGATGGCGCATTCGCAGCTCCAGCGTCGGCGGGCGAGGCGGCGCCCGCCGGGCAATCCGAGGGGATCTTCGCGCCGGCCTGATGATGCAGGCAGCGATCGGCATTCACACGACCGACCCGATTCACCGCCCGATCGAGAGCCCGGGTGCGTTCACGCGGTAGGCCAGAGGGCTCATCGTGGACGAGCGCGACTTGCCGTTCCTGTCGCTGATCGCGGCGGCGTCAATGGTGATGATCCCGTTCGCGGCGATCCTCTTCGTCCCGGGATTGTTCCACTGGTGGCTGGCGCTGATCTACCTCGCGGTCAGCGGGTTCGTGTTCCTCGACCGGTATGTCCTGATGCTCCACAACACCAGCCACCGCCTCCTGTTCCGGCCTGAGATGTGGTGGATGAACTACTACGTCCCGTGGGTGCTCGGGCCGTTCTTCGGCGAATCGCCCGGGGCCTACGCCGGGCACCACCTCGGGATGCACCACCCGGAGAACAACCTCGAGGAGGATCTCTCGACGACGATGTTCTACCAGCGCGATCGGGTGCTGCACTTCGCGCATTACTTCCTCTCCTTCTTCTTGACCACGCTGTACCGGTTGCCCGCCTATCTATGGAGGAAGGGACGGGGGCGGATGGGGCGGGAGACGCTGTTCGGCGAGGTGCTGTTCCTGGTGTGGATGGTGGGGCTTTCGTACTTCAACTGGCGCGCGACGCTGGTGGTGTACGTCATCCCGTTCGTGGCGGTGCGGTTCCTCATGATGGCGGGGAACTGGGGGCAGCACGCGTTCATCGATCCGGCGAGACCGGAGAATTGTTACGTGAATGCGATTACGTGCATCAACACACGGTACAACCGGCGCTGTTTCAACGACGGGTACCACATCGGGCACCACTTGAAGGCGAACCGGCCCTGGACGGAGATGCCGGGCGAGTTCGAGGCGAATATCGCCACCTACGCGAAGGAGAGGGCGATCGTGTTCGAGGGCATCGACTTCTTCATCGTGTGGCTGTTCCTCATGCTGGGCCGGTTCGACTGGCTGGCCAAGCACTACGTCAGCCTCGACGGGAAGAAGCGCGACGAAGGAGAGATCATCGCGCTGCTCAAGTCGCGGCTGGTGCCGATCCACCGGTAGCTCAAAGCCGGAAGGGCCTCACACACCGCGTTAGGGGGAGCGAGGAGAGCACATGCGACCGACGCTCTGGATTGCCCTGACCGGCCTGGCCCTCGGGGTCGGCGCTTGCGGGCTCGCCGTGGGCAACACCGAAGTCCTGCTCTCTCAGGCCGGTTTCCGCAAGGTTCCCGCCGACACGCCGCAACGGGCCGAGCATCTGCAGACCGTGGCCGCCCACAAGCTCATCCGGCGAAAGAGCGACGACAAGGCGTACTACGTTTACGCCGATCCCGACTATTGCAAGTGCATGTACGTCGGGAGCGAGAGCGCGTACGCGACGTACAAGACGCTCGTCCAGCAGCAGGACGAGGCAATGGCCCTCCGGGAGGAGCGGGACTCAGAGAACTTCCAGGGTGACAAGTAGCCTCCCGGCGGCCGCCGCGGGGGACCCGCTCGGCAATCGTGCCTTCTGGATGCCCTTCGGTAAGGCGGCCCTCGCGGTGTTTGCGCAAATGTTAGGCACGCCGCGCACTGTTCGTCCGACCATGTATTGGCCCCTGCGGACCCTTCCATACCGCCTCACGGCCGAGGACGGCGCTTTCCGCTTCGAGGGGTAGCCGGGCGACTTCGTTCAGGGACAAACGGTCATCGTTCCGAAACAATCGCGGCGGTATCCTATCTCAAGGTCGGAGGAGCCATGAGAGCCGCGCTCGCGTCGAAGCGAAAGTTGCCCAGGCAGCCAGCCAGCGCCACCAGCGAGGGAAGGAGTGCGCCCCTGGGGGCGAGTCCGTCCCCCGGCGGAGTTAACTTCAGTCTCTTCTCGCGGCACGCCACGGGCGTCGAGCTGCTCTTCTTCGATCGGGCCGACGACCGTCGGCCTTCTCGAACGATCCGCATCGATCCGGCGGCCAACCGCACCTACCACTACTGGCACACCTTCGTCCGGGGCGTGAAGGCCGGTCAGATCTACGGCTACCGTGTCGAAGGGCGGTCGGATCCCGGCCAGGGCCTGCGATTCGATTCGGCCAAGGTTCTCCTCGATCCGTACGGCCTTGGCGTGGTTGTGCCTCCCGGTTACAGTCGCGGGGCCGCCGCCGCCCCGGGCGACAATGCCGCCACCGCCATGAAAAGCGTGGTGGCGGATCCCTCCGCCTACGACTGGGAAGGTGACGAGCCCCTTCGAAGACCCGCCGCCCGCACCATCGTGTACGAGATGCACGTGGCTGGGTTCACCCGCCATCCCAGCTCCGGAGTCGAGGAGAGCCGGCGCGGAACGTTTGCGGGTCTGATCGAGAAGATTCCACACCTCGTGCAACTGGGCATCACCGCCGTCGAGCTGTTGCCCGTCTTCCAGTTCGACGCCCAGGACTGCCCGCCGGGAAAGGTCAACTACTGGGGCTACTCGCCGGTGTCGTTCTTCTCGCCCCATCAGGCGTACAGCTCGCGGCAGGATCCGCTCGGTCCCGTGCACGAGTTTCGCGACATGGTCAAGGCCCTGCATCGGGCGGGTATCGAGGTGATCCTCGACGTGGTCTTCAACCATACCGCGGAGGGCGACCACCAGGGACCGATGCTGTGCTTCCGGGGGCTGGACAACGGTACCTACTACATGCTCGACCGTGATCCCTCCCGCTACGCCAACTACACGGGTACCGGGAACACGCTGAACGCCAATCATCCGATCGTCCGTCGCCTGATCGTGGACAGTCTTTGCTACTGGGTGGAAAGGATGCACGTAGATGGCTTCCGATTTGACCTCGCGTCCATCCTCGCCCGTGACGCGTCGGGCCAGGTGATGGCCGACCCGCCCGTCCTGTGGGACATCGAATCGGATCCGCGCCTGGCGGGGACCAAGTTCATCGCCGAGGCCTGGGATGCGGCGGGGCTCTACCAGGTGGGCAGCTTCGTGGGGGACAGCTGGAAGGAGTGGAACGGACGGTTCCGCGATGACGCCAGGAGCTTCCTGCGGGGCGAGGGAGGGTCGGTCCGGCGCTTCGCCGACTGTCTGATGGGTAGCCCGGCAATCTTCGGCTATGAGCAGCGGGAGCCAGAGCAGAGCGTCAACTTCGTGACCTGTCACGACGGCTTCACCCTGAACGACCTTGTCTCGTACGACCGGAAGCACAACGAGGCGAATGGGGAGGACAATCGCGACGGCGCCGACGACAATCGGAGCTGGAACTGCGGGGTCGAGGGACCCACCGAGGATCCGGCGGTGGAGAAGCTGCGGAACCGCCAGGTGAAGAACTTCCTGACGGTCACCATGCTGTCGATCGGTCTGCCCATGATCTCGATGGGTGACGAGGTGCGGCGCACCCAACGGGGAAACAACAATGCTTACTGTCAGGACGACGAGACGAGCTGGTTCGACTGGACGCTCGTCACGCGCCACGCAGACGTGCATCGGTTCGTGACCTTGCTCAACGCGCGCCGGGTCCGGCGGGACATCGAGCCCGAGCGCGGGCGCATGAGTCTGACCGAGCTGATCCGGAAGGCGAACAAGGGCTGGCACGGCGTGAAGCTCGACCAACCTGATTGGGGGGACAGCTCCCATACCATTGCCCTCACCATGGAAGTCGCGGAGGACGGGCTGCTGGCGCATGCCATCCTGAACGCGTACTGGGAGCCCCTGGAGTTCGAGCTGCCCGCCACCAGCGGCGAGTCGAGCTCGTGGCGACGATGGATCGACACCTCTCTCGACTCCCCTCACGACATCACCCCGTGGGAGGTCGCCCCTCTGGTTCCGGGACGGGTCTACCAGGCCGAGGCGCGCTCGGTGGTCGTCCTCTTCGCCGCATCGGCGTCAGAGGGCGATCCTGTCGGTGACGGGCAGTGAGATCCGGCCGGCGCCGGCCAAGAAGACGGGCCGAGAGGGCCAGGGCCTCTCACTTTCGCGCCCGGCGCAATGCGGCGGTGGGCCTCGGGACGTACACTGATCAGATGGAGGAGACCTCGATGAGGGGAGGCGGACGCGCGCATCGCT
>Ga0070712_100002115_pt1 | contig 12210 bp, 10 predicted proteins | sample LARL81metaG_FD_71396 | JGI IMG/M metagenome (GOLD analysis project Ga0070712, IMG submission 71396) | Corn, switchgrass and miscanthus rhizosphere microbial communities from Kellogg Biological Station, Michigan, USA - LAR L8-1 metaG | ecosystem: Host-associated > Plants > Roots > Rhizosphere ...
GGCCGACAGCATCACCGCGGTGCTCGACGATCTCGGGAGCCGCGAAGCGGTCCTCGTCGCGGTCGATGGGGCGTTCGCGACAGCGGCGCTGTTCGCGGCTACCCATCCGTCCCGCACAAGCGCGCTTGTAGTGCTCGAGGGCTACGCCCATCGGATGGCTGGAATCTCTGCTGCCATGGTCGCGGTGTGGGGTACGGGAGAGGCCCAGCATGCCTGGAATCCGGACATGCCGTGGAACGAGGAGATCCGAGCCACCTGGGCCCGACACGAACGCCTGTCGGCGAGCCCCGGAACGGTTTCGCTCATGATGCCTCTGGTGGCCGAGCTGGATGTGCGGGCGGTGCTTCCGACAGTCCACATGCCAACCGTTGTCGTCCACCACGCCGACGACCCGTTCATCGAACCGGCTAGGGGAAAGTACATCGCCGATCACATAGCGGGCGCGAAATACGTCGAACTGCCGGGACGCAACATGTGGCACTTCGTAGAACCGTGGCGCGAATCCTTCCAGGAGATCGCCGAGTTCCTCACCGGGCACCAAGTTGAAGTGGCCGATGATCGGGTTCTCGCCACGGTTCTGTTCACCGACATCGTGGACTCGACGCGCCGGGCGGCGGAGATCGGCGACCGGGATTGGCATGCCTTGCTTGATGCGCACGACGCCGTCGTGCGGTCGCAGCTTGGCCGGTTTCGGGGCCGCGAGGTGAACACGTCGGGCGACGGTTTCCTCGCGATGTTCGACGGCCCTCAGCGAGCGATCCGCTGCGCCATGGCAATTCGCGACTCGGTGCAGTCGCTGGGCATCGAGGTGCGCGCCGGGTTGCACACGGGCGAGTGCGAGGTCCGCGGCGATGACATCGGCGGGATCGGCGTGCACATCGGTGCGCGCGTGAGTGCGCTGGCAGGGCCGAGCGACGTGCTCGTGTCCGGCACGCTGCGCGACCTCGTGATCGGGTCAGGGCTCGAGTTCGAGGAGCGGGGCGCTCACGAGCTCAAGGGCGTGCCCGGCGAGTGGCGTCTCTTCGCCGTCGCGTCTCCGTAGCGGTGAGTTTCGGCGAAATTCGTTTCGCCTGCCGTAAGCCGCTTGGGCAGCAGTTGGTAGCGATTGCGGGAAGTACGTTTTAGCGCGTCGTCGCCGCTGCTAGCGCGGCTTGAGCCGAAAGACGGGGATACGACGGCCAATCGGGTCTGTCTTGAGGCGATAGTCACTCCAACCGGCGTAGACCTGCTCCGCTAGTCCATACACGCGTGCGTACTCGTCGGGGTCGGTGATCTCGCTGGCCAGAAATTTCTCGTCGCCCAGTTCGCATTCGGGGTGCGCCTTGAGGTTGTAATACCACTGCGGGTGTTTCGAGCCGCCGTAGTTCGAGGCGGTGACGATGGGATCGGGTCCATCGTGAAAATAGGTGATTTGGTGCTCTCGTGGTTGCCCTGACTTTGCACCCGTGGTCATCAGCGGCGCGGTAGAAGCCCCGCCGAGGATTGAGGGATAGCGGCCGCCGGTCTTGCGGTACAACCATGGGTCGATGCGGGGAAAGACGTGGTGCGCCAAGAACTGTCCAGGGCGCGAGCGGGCGAAGCTCTCTGTGGCCGTGTACCAGCGGCTGTGCTTCTTGTGCGGATCGACGTAACGCAGCGGCATGAATGGGAAGATACCTTCGCCACCGTCGTCCAAGGCAAAACTATTCAGGGTGTTCTGGACATGACGGTGCCGTCGGGCAGCTGTCGATCACGCCATCCGTTCACGCCGGTCCAGAATGTTTTGAGTAAGTGGTGGTTGCAGCCCAGCGGCTTCACGCAGAATGTTCAGCGCATCAAGGGGATCATCAGTGGGCAGGACGTGATGCTGCAGTCCCTCGGCGTGATCACGACCCACAGCCCTCACGATAATGCTTGGACCGACCAGGCCCAGCGGGGCAGCAAGGAACCGGCACAGCATCAGCGGCGGTCAATGCGCGTTGGAGCAGGGCGCAGTAAATGGCCAGGGTTGCCCTGGAATGTCGGCGTCATCACGCCCCGTCGCAGCGGGCGGCCCGGTCAAACATATTCACCCCCGTCAGGAGACAGCCGACCAGCGCAGTCCCTAGATTGGTACGGTGTTTGCTCGTCCCTACTCGCCAAGTATGTGGAACGGCTGCTCGGCCGTGATGATGAATCTAACAGCGGGTTCACGGGATAGGTCGAAGACAACACGGAACCACAACGCTGTATGTCGAAATAACTGAGTGACCGCAAGTTTGCCGGAGCTGGTGCGGTTGCAGTTATCCAGCACAACCTCTTTACAAATCAGAAATTCTAAAAATCCGCTTCAGTGGAAACGAGAATAAATGACTTCACGCCTCTGAGCATTGCTCAGTTCGTGTGGTTTGGCTCCTTCAGAATGACTCCGAATAGACCTTTTTTGTTAAAACGCCTTAGATCAGGATGGAGCGGCTCGGCCTCGCAAACCAATGACTGCAGACCGGGAAGAGATCGCGTGAAGCTCCAGAACCCGCGGTTCGCATCGATGTCATCGATGACAACCGCGCCGCCGGGTCGTAAGGCAGCCCATGCCCGATCCACCTCAAAGCGAACGTTGTGCTCACTGTGCAGGCTGTCGTGAACGAAAAGATCAATTTCGTGGAGTTGGGCTAGTAGTTCGGGCAGGCGTCGTCGGCTTGACCCGCTGATGTAGGACCATCGGTCCGGAAATCGACCATCAACAGCCATCCCGATTTGTTCGTGCCACTCGGGTTCCAGAGGGGGGTGGTCGATGCTCCAGAGGTGGCCGCTTCCATTCCTGTCAAGTGCCTCAAGGATGAAACGTGACGTGACGCCGTGGGCGACGCCGGTCTCGACGACATTCCCGGGTTGGAGATGGCGGGTCAAACACCAAATCGATCGCACCAGCGCGGCATCGCCATCATTCCAGCCTTTGAAGCTCAGGGGGCCAGCCCGTACTCCCTTTCGCTCCAGTCCTTCTATCACTTCGGGCCACAAGGCCCAGAACTCAGAGCTCACCTTGCACGGGTACGGGCAGCCAAGCAGACGATGCAGGCGCTGCTCCCAATCGGCGTCCGCCTTGTATAGGTCAGGCGGCGTAGGCCCCTCGCGATGCTCAGCGTTGCGGTCTTGGAATGCCGCCCAAGCTTCAAGCGGATCGGATGCTGCCGTCGTCAACGCCAAGACGGGTCGTCGCAGAACGCGCTGTACGGACTTACCGAGCATAAACAGGCCTTTCGAAGCGAGGTTCTCAGGCTTTGCCTTTCCCATTATAGCAAACATACCTTCGCATCGGCAACGCTACTCAATCCGGCGGGCTGCTCGCCGGCCACACCGCCAAAGTGAAGAGTGTGGCGTTCAGCCCTAACGGCCGTCACATTGCTAGTACCAGCTGCTAATAGATCCTAATCGCGAAATATGTGGACGACCGTTCGGCTCCGCCGATGAGCTCGGCAGCGGAAATTCATGACAGCTTTCTCGCAGCGTTCTCACAGTTTCAGCTAACACGCTGAACCTCGCCGTGTGGGGCTCGAGACCCACCTCAACGGAGCGGCAATAACTGGGCGGCAGCCGTGGTTCATACTGATGTGATGACGAGGCTGGACTCCGTGGAGCGGGCGGTTGCCGATATCGCCGCGGGCAAGGCCGTCGTTGTCATCGACGACGAGGACCGCGAGAACGAGGGCGACCTCATCTTCGCCGCCGAGAAGGCCACTCCAGAACTCGTCGCGTTCATGGTCCGCTACACGTCCGGGTACCTGTGCGTGCCACTTGACGGCGCGATCTGCGACCGGCTTGGACTGCTGCCGATGTATGCGGTCAACCAAGACAAGCACGGCACCGCCTATACAGTTACAGTCGACGCGAAAAACGGTGTGGGCACAGGTATTTCGGCGTCCGACCGAGCGACGACGATGCGTCTGCTCGCCGATCCGTCGAGCGTCGCGGAAGAGTTCACCAAGCCCGGCCACGTGGTGCCGCTGCGCGCCAAGGACGGCGGGGTGCTGCGCCGCCCCGGCCACACCGAGGCCGCCGTCGACCTGGCGCGGCTCGCCGGCCTGCAACCGGCGGGCGCCATCTGCGAGATCGTCAGCCAGAAGGACGAAGGCGCGATGGCGCAGACCGATGAGTTGCGGGTTTTCGCCGACGAGCACGATCTGGCGCTGATCTCCATCGCTGACCTCATCGAATGGCGACGCAAGCACGAAAAGCACATCGAACGCGTGGCCGAGGCCCGCATCCCGACCCGGCACGGTGAATTCCGCGCGGTCGGTTACACGAGCATCTACGACGACGTCGAGCACGTGGCGCTGGTCCGTGGCGACATCGCGGGCCCGCACGGCGACGGGCACGACGTGCTGGTGCGTGTGCACTCGGAGTGCCTCACCGGTGACGTGTTCGGCTCGCGCCGCTGCGACTGCGGACCCCAGCTCGACGCCGCGATGGCGATGGTGGCGCGCGAGGGTCGAGGGGTGGTCCTGTACATGCGCGGCCATGAGGGTCGCGGCATCGGCCTGATGCACAAGCTGCAGGCCTATCAGCTGCAGGACGCGGGCGACGACACCGTCGACGCCAATCTAAAGCTCGGCCTGCCCGCGGACGCCCGCGACTACGGCATCGGCGCGCAGATCCTGGTCGACCTCGGCGTGCGGTCGATGCGGCTGCTGACCAACAACCCTGCCAAGCGCGTCGGCCTGGACGGCTACGGCCTGCACATCATCGAGCGGGTACCGCTGCCGGTGCGTGCCAACGCGGAGAACATCCGCTATCTGATGACCAAGCGCGACCGGATGGGCCACGACCTGGTCGGCCTTGAGGACTACGACGAAGCCGTGCCGGGCGAGTTCGGCGGAGCCCTGTGAGCGGCGACGGCGGAGCCGTGAATTGAGCGGGGGCGCCGGCGTACCGGATCTGCCGGTACTCGACGCGTCGGGATTGAAGCTCGCGATTGTCGCCAGCACATGGCACGAAAAAATCTGCGACGCACTGCTTGACGGTGCGCGCAAGGTTGCGACGGATGCGGGCATCGCCGACCCGACAGTCGTTCGCGTGCTGGGAGCGATCGAGATCCTCGTGGTGGCGCAGGCGCTGGCCGCCAACCATGACGCGGTGGTGGCGTTAGGGGTGGTGATCCGCGGCGAGACACCGCATTTCGACTATGTGTGTGACGCAGTGACCCAGGGGCTGACACGGGTGTCGCTGGATGCGTCCACTCCGGTGGCCAACGGCGTGCTGACGACCAATACCGAGCAGCAGGCGCTGGACCGCTCCGGGCTGCCGGATTCGGCGGAGGACAAGGGTGCGCAGGCCGCCGCCGCTGCGCTGTCGACCGCGCTGACTTTGCGCGATCTGAGGTCATGAACGACTGGGACATCGAGGTACGGCCCCATCTGACACCGTATTTCGCCTATGCCGCGGCCGGCTTGATCCTCGCGGTCCATATCGCGGTCGGTGCGCTGCTGAAGATCTCATCGACAGGGGTGATCTTCCAGACCGCTGATCAGGTCGCGATCGCGCTGCTCGGTGTCGTGATCGCGGGCGTGGTGCTGCTGTTCGCGCGGCCGCGGCTCCGCGTCGGTGCCGCAGGCATCGCGGTGCGAAACCTGTTCGGATACAAGCTGATCCCATGGCCGGACGTCGTGGACGTGTCGTTCCCTCGCGGAGCACGGTGGGCCAGGGTGGACCTGCCTGATGACGAGTACATCCCGGTGATGGCGATCCAGGCCGTCGACAAGGAGCGCGCCGTCGACGCCATGGACCGCGTGCGGGACCTGCTCGCACGCTACCGTCCCGACATCAACTCACGCTGAGCGTCATCGCGACTTCACCACGCTCGCTTGGACTCTCGCCTGCATTGAGGGTGAATCCCAGGCTTTCGTACACCCCTCGGGCCACCATGTTGTCGGCGGCCACCCGAAGGGTGACGGTGCGCGCTCGGCGGTCGCGGGCCCAATCCACCGCCGCGGCGACCAGCGGCCGCGCCAGGCCCTGACCGCGAGCCGTCGGGTCGAGCCACAGCGAATACAGGTACACGTTCTCGACGTTCTCGAGTTGCGCGCCGATCAGCCCGGCGGGCCGGTTGCCGATCAGCACGGCGAATTGGGCGTGCTCGCGTAGGCGGCGGCGCCACTGCGCGGCGGTGAAGGCCGCCTCCTGTTCGTACTGGGGATCGTTCTCGCCGAGGGAATCGGTCAACGCCCTCAACCGGACAGTGGCGAACATACGCCAGTCCGACTCCGTGAGCCTGGCCACGCGGGCTGTCGGTGCTGTCACCGGGTGTCGCCCATGACGAGCCCCTCGCGGCGCGGGTCGGCCCCGCCGACCCAGCCCGCGTTGTCCCGCACGATGGCCGACAGGCCACTGCTTTGATCGGCGAGGTCGACCTGGTGCCCGAGCTTCCGCAGGCCGACCACCAGCGGGTCGTGGTCGCCGTTGTCAGACGTGTCGATGGCGGGATGCTCGCCGCCGACGTTGGTCTTCGGTGAGTTGGCCGCGCCGAAGTCCACGGCCGACACCGCCTGCTGTGGGTCAAGGCCCCAATCAATCATTCCGACAAGGGTTTTGACGACGAACTGGATGATGACCGAGCCACCTGGCGAACCCGCTATCGCGTACAGCGACCGCTTTGATCCCGGCTGGCCCGAGCCGTCGAACACCAGCGTGGGGGCCATCGAGCTGCGTGGCCGCTTCCCAGGCTCCACGCGATTGGCAACGGGCGCACCGTCCGGTCCCGTGGGTTCGGCGGCGAAGTCGGTGAGCTGATTGTTGAGGATGAATCCGTCCACCATGTGGAACGAGCCGAACGCCGATTCCACCGTGGTGGTCATCGCGGCCGCGTTGCCCTGCGAGTCGACGATGCTGACCTGACTGGTGCCGTGCTCGGGCGTCGGTGGTGCAGGCGTCGTCGGCGGACCGAACTGACCCGGCTTCGCGGTGCCCATCGTGCGCTGATCGGAGATCATTGCCGCCCGCCCCGCGAGGTAGTCACTGCCCAGCAACGTATCGGGTGAACCACCGGGCAGCGGCACGAAATCGGTATCGGCAACGTACTTGTCGCGGTCGGCGTAGGCCAAGCGTTCGGCCTCAGAGATGAGGTGCACACCCAACACCGTGGGCTTGCCGCCGTTGAGGTCGATACCTGTGGGCTTGTGATCCGCCATCGGAAAGTGTTCGAGCATGCCCAGCGTCGCCGCCACCGCAATGCCGCCCGACGACGGCGGCGGCATGCCGCAGATCTCCTTGCCGCGGTACGGGGTGCAGAGCGGCTCGCGCTTCTTGGCGCTGTAGCCGGACAGGTCTTCGAGCGTCATCAGGCTCGGGGTGCGGCCACCGGTGGTGTCGGCCGCTGCGGCGACGATGTCGCGCGCGACGTCACCGGTGTAGAACGACTGTGGATCGGATGCGATGACGCCCAACGTCTTTGAGTAAGCAGGGTTCGTCAGTCGGGTTCCTGAGGTCTTCGGGCCGCCGTCGGGGGTGAGGAAGTACTCCGAGGCGTTCGGGTCGGCTTTCAGCTGCGGGGCGGCGTCGGCGATCGCAGCGGCCAGCCTCGGACTGATCTCGAAGCCGGCGTCGGCCATCGTCACCGCAGGAGTGAACAGGTCACGCCACGCTGTCTTGCCGTGCTCGGTGTGGACGTCCTGCAGCAGTCGCAGGATGCCCGGTACGCCGATGGACCGCCCGGACGCGCGGGCGCCGGGCTTGGGCTCGGTGCGGTCGGCATCGGAGATCCACCGCAGGTAGTTCTCCGTGGCCGCCTTGGGCGCCGTTTCGCGGCCGTCGTAGGCCTGTACGGTGCCCGCGGCAGCGTCGTAGTACAGCAGGAACCCGCCGCCGCCGATGCCGGAGGCCTGCGGCTCTGCCAGGCCCAGCACCGCCTGCGCCGTGACGAGCGCGTCGGCCGCGGTTCCCCCCTCGTTCAGGACCAGGCAGGCCTCCCGGGTGGCCAGCGGATTGGCGGTGGCCACCGCGAAATGTGCCGTGCGCACGGCGGTCATGTCCTTGCGGTAGCCCGTGGCGACCTCGGGGTTGGTCGAGATGTTGCGGGACGTGGTAACGGCACCCGGAGAAGGGGAAGCCGGGGCCGCGGCCGTCTTGGGCGCAGGCGTGCCGTTCGCAATGATCGAACAGGGGCCGGCCTCCGTGGGCGCTGCGTTCTCCCCGGTGGCGCATCCGGCCAGTGCCAATATCACCCCTGCCAGCGGGGCCACGACCTTTCTGAGGAGCGGGGTCCGCATCACTCGACGGTAGTTCATTGGGGCCGTCTGACGGCGGCAGTAACCTGGAATCCGTGCCCGATCCAGCGACGTACCGGCCTGCCCCCGGGTCGATTCCCGTCGAACCGGGCGTCTACCGGTTCCGGGATCCGTACGGCCGGGTGATCTACGTCGGTAAGGCCAAGAGCCTGCGCAGCCGTCTGACGTCGTACTTCGCCGACGTGTCGAGCCTCGCGCCGCGCACCCGGCAGATGGTGATGACCGCGGGCAGCGTCGAGTGGACGGTGGTCAACACCGAAGTCGAGGCGCTGCAGCTGGAATACAACTGGATCAAGGAATTTGACCCGCGGTTCAACATCCGCTACCGCGACGACAAGTCGTATCCGGTGCTGGCGGTGACGCTGAACGAGGAGTATCCGCGGCTGATGGTGTACCGCGGGGCGAGACGCAAGGGCGTCCGTTATTTCGGGCCGTATTCGCATGCCTGGGCCATCCGGGAAACCCTTGATCTGCTCACGCGGGTGTTCCCCGCCCGTACGTGTTCCGCAGGAGTCTTCAAGCGCCACAGGCAAATCGGTCGGCCGTGTCTGCTGGGCTACATCGACAAGTGCTCGGCACCTTGTATCGAACGCGTCAGCGCAGAAGAGCACCGGCGAATTGTCAATGACTTCTGCGACTTCCTCGCGGGCAAGACCGACCGGTTGGCTCGCGATATGGAACAACAGATGAATGAGGCTGCCGCCGAACTGGACTTCGAGCGGGCTGCCCGGCTGCGGGACAACATCTCCGCGCTGAAACGCGCGCTGGAAAAGCAGGCGGTGGTGTTCGGGGACGGCACCGACGCCGACGTGGTCGCGTTCGCAGATGACGATCTCGAGGCGGCCGTACAGGTGTTCCACGTCCGCGGTGGCCGGGTGCGCGGCCAGCGCGGGTGGATCGTCGAAAAGTCAGGCGAGCCAGGTGAATCTGGTGAAGGGCAGCTGGTCGAACAGTTCTTGACACAGTTCTACGGTGACCAGGCAGAGCTGGACGGCGCGGCGGACGAGTCGCTCAACCCGGTGCCGCGTCAGGTGCTGGTGCCGTGCCTCCCGGACAACGCCGAGGAGCTGGCGACGTGGCTGTCTCAGCTCCGTGGATCGCGGGTTTCGCTGCGGGTCGCTCAGCGCGGTGACAAGCGTGCCCTCGCCGAAACCGTGAGGCGCAATGCGCAGGATGCGCTCGCGCAGCACAAGCTCAAGCGCGCAGGCGACTTCACCGCGAGAACTGCTGCGCTGCAAAGTATCCAGGACTCGCTGGGCCTTGCCGAAGCGCCGCTGCGCATCGAGTGCGTCGACATCAGCCACGTCATGGGCACCGACGTGGTGGCGTCGCTGGTGGTGTTCGAGGACGGACTGCCGCGCAAGTCCGACTACCGCCACTATGCGATCAGGGAGGCTGCCGGCGAAGGCCGGTCCGATGATGTGGCGTCGATCGCGGAGGTGACGCGACGTCGGTTCTACCGACATCTGCATGACACTCAGCACCCGACGGAGCTTGCGCCGGAAGGGAAGTCGCGCAAGTTCGCTTACCCGCCCAACCTGTATGTGGTCGATGGTGGCGCCCCGCAGGTCAACGCGGCACAGGCGGTGCTCGACGATCTCGGCGTTTCCGACGTCGCGGTCATCGGGCTGGCTAAACGGCTGGAGGAGGTGTGGGTGCCGTCGGAGCCGGATCCCATCATCATGCCGCGCAACAGCGAAGGGCTTTATCTGCTGCAGCGGGTGCGTGACGAAGCACACCGGTTCGCGATCACCTACCACCGCAGCAAGCGCTCGAAGCGGATGACGGCGTCGGCGCTGGACTCGGTGCGAGGGCTGGGGGAACACCGGCGTAAGGCACTGGTCACGCACTTCGGTTCGCTCGCCCGGCTGAAGCAGGCAAGCGTCGAGGAGATCACCGCGGTGCCAGGGATCGGCGTGGCAACTGCCAGGGCGGTGCTGGAGGCGCTCGGTGTACCGCCCGATTCTGGAGCGCCGGACCCGGTTATCGGCGATGATCAGACCAGGGCATCCGGATGACAGAGCACATGCACGAGGAACTGCGCGACAGCGCCGGCGATGATAGTGCCGCGGAGTCTGGCATTGACGTCGTCCTCGTGACGGGCCTTTCCGGAGCGGGCCGCGGCACTGCTGCCAAGGTTTTGGAGGATCTCGGCTGGTACGTCGCGGACAACCTGCCGCCCGAGCTGATCGCCCAGATGGTAGAGCTGGGACTGGCGGCCGGTTCCCGGATCACCCAGCTCGCCGTCGTGATGGATGTGCGGTCGCGTGGGTTCACCGGTGATCTGGACTGGGTGCGAAACGATCTGGCCACGCGCAACATCTCCCCGAGGGTGTTGTTCCTCGAGGCCTCCGACGACATCCTGGTGCGGCGCTACGAACAGAATCGGCGCAGTCATCCTTTGCAGGGCAACCAGACTCTAGCCGAAGGAATCGCCGCGGAACGGTCGATGCTTGCACCGCTGCGAGCCGTGGCCGACCTGGTGATCGACACGTCGACACTGTCCGTACCAGCGCTGCGGGAGAGCATCGAGCGCGCGTTCGGTGACGAGACCGTTGCGCAGACCAGCGTCACGGTCGAATCCTTCGGGTACAAGTACGGGCTGCCGATGGACGCCGACACGGTGATGGATGTGCGGTTCCTGCCCAACCCGCACTGGGTCGACGAGCTGCGGCCGCATACCGGTCAGCACCCCGCGGTGCGCGACTACGTGCTCGGACAGCCGGGCGCCGCGGAGTTTTTGGACACCTACCATCAGCTGCTCGATGTCGTGATCGAAGGCTATCGCCGGGAAGGGAAGCGCTACATGACCGTCGCCATTGGCTGCACCGGCGGCAAGCACCGCAGTGTCGCGATGGCCGAGGCGCTGGCGTCGCGACTGCAGGACGATGAGCTCACGGTGCGGGTACTGCACCGGGATCTGGGCCGCGAATGAGCCCACGGATCGTCGCGCTTGGAGGCGGCCACGGGCTCTACGCCACTCTGTCGGCAGCTCGTCGGCTGACCCCGCACGTCACGGCGGTGGTCACGGTCGCCGACGACGGCGGGTCATCGGGGCGGCTGCGTAGCGAGCTGGATGTCGTGCCACCGGGTGATCTGCGAATGGCGTTGGCGGCGTTGGCATCTGACAGCCCGCACGGTCGGCTGTGGGCGACCATCATCCAGCATCGGTTCGGCGGAAGCGGCGCGCTGGCGGGCCACCCGATCGGTAACCTGATACTGGCCGGGCTCAACGAGGTGCTGGCTGATCCGGTGGCGGCGCTCGACGAGTTGGGCCGCGTCCTCGGCGTCAAGGGCCGGGTGTTGCCGATGTGCCCGATGGGGTTGGGCATCGAGGCCGACGTGGCCGGCCTGGATTCGGATCCCCGGATGAGCCGGGTGATCCGCGGCCAGGTGGCGATCGCCACTACCGTGGGCAAAGTGCGGCGGGTGCGTCTGCTGCCGGGGGATCCGCCGGCCACCCGGCAGGCGGTGGACGCGATCGTGGCGGCTGACCTGGTGGTGCTGGGGCCAGGCTCGTGGTTCACCAGCGTGATTCCGCACGTGCTCGTGCCGCAGTTGAGCGCAGCCCTTCAGGCCACGACGGCCAGGCGCGCGCTCGTGCTGAATCTGGTGGCTGAACCGGGGGAGACGGCCGGCTTCTCGGTGGAACGGCACATCCATGTGCTGGCGCAACATGCGCCGGGGTTCACCGTGCACGACATCATCGTCGACTCCAGCCGGGTGCCCGGCGAACGCGAGCGTGAGCAGTTGCGTCGCACGGCGACCATCCTCAATGCCCAAGTTGAGTTTGCTGACGTATCCAGACCTGGTACACCTTTACATGACCCGGCGAGGTTGGCCGCGGCTCTAGAGGGTGTGCGGGTACGTGGGATGGCCCCGACTCCCAGCATCCAGGAGCCGACCGTGCCCACATCGACAGTGAACGGACCGAGAGGTGACGACCCGTGGCGATGACGGCCGAGGTCAAGGA
>Ga0070712_100002124_pt1 | contig 12189 bp, 12 predicted proteins | sample LARL81metaG_FD_71396 | JGI IMG/M metagenome (GOLD analysis project Ga0070712, IMG submission 71396) | Corn, switchgrass and miscanthus rhizosphere microbial communities from Kellogg Biological Station, Michigan, USA - LAR L8-1 metaG | ecosystem: Host-associated > Plants > Roots > Rhizosphere ...
CGTTTCTGCGTGGCCAAGAATTCGGCGGAGGGCGGCTTGGGTGGTTGCGCCCGCGAATTTGCCATTCCCATCAATCGATCAAGTTCGGCTCGCTCCGTCGCCGCCTGGTATGCTCGCAAGGCTTCGAGGTTGGCTACAGCGGTGGCGTAGGCTTGCTGTCGGGCGTAGTCATTTGCGCGGTCAACTCGAGTCTCGCCCCGCGACCTGGAGGCAAGGATGTCGCCCACGACATTGGAAATATAATCGTTGCCGGTAGCGTAAATGTGGACCCGCGGATGATTCTGCGCCCAATAATAATCCTGCCCCAGTGCGAGCGTCGGGATGAGGAAGATCAGGCAAGCGAAACTTTTCATGTGTCGCAGGGGCATTAGCCGACTATTAGAATCCTAGAACAAACTGCTTTGAATGTCTACGTCCAAATGATCCGTCTAAAAAAGTTGATAAGCTTGAATATAGGAAGACGCCCTACATCCCCAGTCCTGACTTATCGCGGCAGCCACTGGCACCCGATGGCATTTGGCTGATCGCGTACTGGTCCATGGCCATTGAGCCATCGTGTTCCGAGACTAGGTGCGATACCATTTCCTGCGATTAGCATAGACCAGGCAACGCCAGCCGTAACGCGCGTCACCGTGCAACAATAGCCCTACGACCAGCCTGCAGCAGAAAAAAGCGTGTCCGCGACGATCTCCCAGTATTTCATTGGCGGCATGATGCCAGAATTAGCCAGTCCCGTGCAACAACCTCAACCCGTATTCGCTTGTCGCTTTCGTCACAACTATCGCGCGCGCGCGCGTACTGGTAGAAAAAGTGCGCCCGATTGACAAGTCGCTGAACTCGTCTATATAAAGGACACGCTCGCTGCGGCGAGTCGTCGTCAGAAGTCCGCGCGTCCTCCAAGGGCTAGTGCGCCGGGGCTAGTTTCGAATCTGTAGTAAAAGCTGCATCCCTGCGGCTTTCGGCATCGAGAATGGCTTGCTCCACCCGAGACTCGGCGACATCGGAGCAACCCTGAAAACACCATGAAGTTTCTTTGCACAGTCACATTTTTATTATCGTTGGCATCAGTAGCTTTCGCCCGCGAGGAGGCGATCCTTGCTCGCGTTACCAGTTATTGGACGGGTGAGGGCTCCAACTACGCCAGCACCGGGCAGCGTTTGCGTGCCGGACATTGCGCGGTCGATCCGAACCGAATTCCGTACGGGAGCAAAATTGTTTTTGCCGATGGCGTCTGCACCGCGGTCGACACCGGATCGGCAGTGGTTAATCGCAAGGCCGCTCGTCGATGCGGACGAACGGCGAGCCAACTCAATGCCATCGTGGTCGACCGGTTTTTTGAAACAAAACGAGAAGCGATGGCGTGGACGAATGCACATCCAGAGTTCATAACCCTTCAAATTGTTCCGCCCGGATCTCATCAAGACCTGACCGCGCCGTAGCCGACGCTTCAGGCTCAATCTGCTCGACACTTGGCGGGGGCAGGAACGCGCTCTACTGACTGTTGGCGACCAACTGTGGTGCAGGTTTGCTGAGCGCAATTTGCTCGCTCACTTTCTGGACAGCCGCAGTGAGTGCTTCAATCTGCTTCTGCTGCTGCGCGATGGTGACTGCAAAATCTTTCTGCTGCCTCGCAACAGCCCTTTCCAAACTCTCCACCTTTCGGTGCTCTTTGAGGAACTCGTTGAGCAACATCGCGTTCACTGCTTCGTAACGCACTGTTGTGACCTTTCCATCTTCACCACGAACAACTAAATCAGGATTTACCTTATCTACTTGCTCAGCTATTAGCCCAAACTGTGGGACACCATTGGGATCAAGTTCTTGTTTGTAGCGGAAAGTCACCGGTTGAAGTGACAGTATAGCTTCGCTCGCCTTGTCCATCGGTTTGATCGCTTCCTTGAATCGCTCGGAGGAGAGTACCGTACCAAGCTGACCGCTGGAATTGACAATCACTCCCACCCCGCTTGCCGCCGTGGATCCGAAGATCCCGGCGACAAACGCACCGGTCTGCGTTCCTTGCTTGCCGATGCGGATCATGTTTGCATCGCCCGCAACGCCAACATTGCCGATATCAATGTTGTTGCTGCCGGTGGTGAGATTTGCACCGGCTGAAAAACCCAACGCGATGTTGCTGCCGCCAGTGGTGTTCCTAAGAAGTGCATTAAGACCGGTGGCTGTGTTGCCGATGCCGATTGTGTTGCTTTGGAGCGTTTGTACACCATTGGCCGTGTTGCCGGTGCCGGTTGTGTTAGCCAAAAGCGCATTAAGCCCCGTGGCCGTATTGTAATTGCCAGTCGTGTTGCTATTGATGGCATGCGAACCGTTGGCTGTGTTACAAAAGCCGGTGGTGTTCTGATTGAGCGCCATAAAACCGTTCGCCGTGTTGTGACCGCCGGTGATATTGCCCGAGAGCGTATCCGCACCGGTGGCGGTGTTGCCGAAGCCGGCCGTGTTGCTTACGAGCGCTTGCTCGCCGATTGCCGTGTTGCCGGTGCCGGTTGTGTTGACCAAGAGCGCGTGATAACCGTTAGCGGTGTTGTAGTCGCCATTCGTGTTGTGGAACAGCGCGAAAGCACCGGTGGCCGTGTTGGCACTGCCAGCTGTGTTGTTATAGAGCGCTTCACAACCAATCGCCGTGTTCTGGAAGCCGTTTATGAGACTAAAGAGCGCATCCGTGCCTTCGGCGGTGTTGAAGTTGGGGTAGCCTCCGTCCGGTGCTGGAGTAACGGCTCCAGCGGTCGGCAAAAGCGCAAACAAAGCGAGCGCGAACGGAAGTAGGACGACAGGGAAACCGCGCTGCAAGGCCGATTGCAAGATCAAATTTGGGACGCGTGGAAATGCAGTGCTGAACAGAATTGGACGAGGCATGGGACTTCTTTCTATTCTCCCGGCAGCTACCTGTTGCGACTACCCTGGATAAGGTCAGAACGTCCCCCGGGAGCGAAAACGTCCCGCCCAATCCAGGTATTGGGGCGGCGGCATTTTGGCACCAAATACCAGTGAAATCAAACTTGATGGGGAACGCTGAAGCAGCGATGCGTGGAGTCGAAGCAGGACCCCGACTATTCTCGTTCAAGTAGCCCAAAAGCGGGGCCAACGAAACCAGATAAACGCAAACTGGTCAGATCGAAATTCGCTAACTGGGCATTGTGGTCGTGCCATATCCACGTTTTAGCAATGGCTAATTCAATTAAGGAGGCAATAAACACCATGAAACCAAAACAGATATTTATCAGCATTCTGGCAGTAGTATTCGTGTTCCCATTGATGGGGACGTTCGCTCAGCAAGCATCGAGCTCGGGTTCGAAGGCAACTAGGGGTCCGTCCTCAGTAGACACAAAAATCCCATTGGCGCTCACGGTCCGGCCCGGCTGCTATGGCGCCCAAGTTTCGGTTAGGACTCTGACAAAATTCCTGCCTAAAATCCTTTCGACGGTGGTGCTCGAATAGCCGCGTTTCAACAATTGCTCGGTGATGACTTCTAGCTTGCGCGGCATATTTAGCCCTATCACGTAGGTCGGCCGATCTTCTTCAGGAGCTGCCAGACCAGATTTTTGTCGCTCTTCCTCAACTTTGTTAAACTCAGCCATGCCTTTCGGACTTGTGTCGAACGGGTCAACGCCAACGTCGCTACCAATTCCCACATGATCTTCACCCGCCACCTTTAAAGCGTGTTCCAGGTGAGCCATGTAGTCGTCTACGGTCGGCTGCTTGGGCGACGCCGTTAAGTACGGCAGATCGTAGATGCCAAACACTCCGCCCTTCTCGGCCAGTCTTTTCAGCTGATCATCCGTTTTGTTGCGCGGGTGCGGGTGTATTGCGACGCACCCTGCATGGGAGACTATTACAGGTTTCGATGACGTGGCTAACACGTCAGAAGTAGTCGGCTCATTCGCATGACTAAGATCGATGGTAATGCCAAGCGCGTTCATTTTTTTGACGGCTTCTTTTCCAAGTGGAGTCAAGCCGCCGCCCTTCGGTTCCATCACCCCTGCTGCAAACGGGGACTTGCGATTGTATGACAACTGCATCACCCGGACTCCCAAAGTTCGGAATAGATCCAGCCGTTCCAGTTTTCCTTCGAGCATCTCCACGCTTTCAAACGATAAAATAATGCCCATTTTTGCTTCACGTTTGGCGCGCTCGAAGTCGGCCGGAACTCGCACCTGGGTGAAATACGCGGGATGCACCTCAATCATTTGATAAACGTAGGCAATTTCTTTCACCGCCTCTTCGAAGTCCCCATTAATACCGGCAAGTGACAACTTAACGACGTTAACGCCTGAATCGCGCACCATATCTAAGTCATTTTGCGGTAGGGGTAGTTTACCACCCTCGAACGGTGGTCCAGAGTTGCAGTCAAGTATCAGCGCACGCTTATACAAGTCTGCGGCAGCTCCAGAGATTCTGGAATGATCGGGAGGCGATTGTTGTTGAGCTAACAGTGATGATGGCAGCACGCGCGACAAAGCAGCGCCTGCCGTGATGTATGAAAACTCGCGTCGGTTCATCAGGTTGAGACTATGGAGCGATAGGTAATTTACATCGAACGACCCTATTCCCGATGCTTTCACCGCGCACGCAGACATTGGGTCAACTCTAAATTCCTCGACAGATGACTGAACGGCTGGCGCCGAGTAATCGATTATCGGGAATTTGATCCGGCGCTAAACAACGGCATTAGAAGAAATGATTCAGTTTTGATCAGCTGAATTTCGCGGTTCAAAATGCACCACAACGTGTTTTATTTTTAGGCCACGGTGTATCATAAGTGGACCACGAAACCTGGAGATCCTTTTAGGTCGGGCGGATACGACGCTTCTGCTCTGATTTCTATCCTGCTTACTTCGAGCAGTTTCCGTTGCAGCATGAAAAATCGAATTGGTGAATTCCGAATTTATGAAAGTTGGCGCGCAAACTGTTAATATGAGGCCAGAGCGTGACAACCAACAACTAACCAAACCGAATCCCATGTGTATCCTGATCTTCTACGTTTTCTCCCGCCTCTCCGATTTCCTGACCAGGCGACAGACGTTACTCGCTCACGCATAATCAACTAGTGGTCCCGATAACGGTGACGACTTTAGTTGGATGGACGTCTGGTCTATTCGCCATGGATAAGGTGGACCGACTACATGTCGCAAAGAGCGAAGCTGCGAATGCTGTGATCTATTGAGAGTTACACTTTTAGTAGTTGGACTGGGAGCGGGAACGGCTCCTTTTCAGGCGCGACCAATCCCGCATCAATAGTGATCGGCGGCCCTATTACGGAGATGGCGAGTTTCAGCCACTAAAAGGATTTCCGGGAACTCTCGGGCGGCAGAGATTGCTGTCGATTAGGTTGACTGACGAGAGCGGAGGCGGCTTGGGCCAAATACAGCGGTCAAAGCGAGAAAAAACAGGCCCATAGTGGAGCCGGTGTCCGGGGCTTTCTCGGAGCCGGCGGCGTTGTCATTAAAAGTTGCAAAAACGGGGACACCTCCATCGGTTCCGACCTCAACGGTGGCACCGTCCGCGTTAATGGGAAATTGGTTAGAGATGGAGTGATCGCTCTCAACGAAACCTCCTCTGGTGACGTCGGTGCCAAAACTGACAAAGTTTGCCAAGTTAGAATTCTCCGGCTCGGTCCACTGCTGAAACCCCACATCATTAAAACTAAAACCTACAGGAAGTGAAAAGGTCCAAATGTCTGAATTAGAAAAAGTGACTGTAAGAGGTGACCCATCGTAGGTGACCGTGAGGCTCGTAGGCGAGTTTTCGGTAAATACGAAGCTGTGGACGGTACCGGCGGATGCGGGCTGGGTTACCAGTGCGGCGGTGATGGCGACTACTAAGACCAATATGATTTTGTGTTCATCGGATTGTCCCTTATGCGCTTGGCGAAGCCCACAAATCCCGGTCACGACCGTAGAACCCTGAGACGTGAGTCCCGTCCCTGGCAGTCTGAGCAAAAAATCGCTGCCTCGTCAATCACAATTTCGGTAATTTCCATATGGTGCGTTAGCGTGTAAATCCAGATTGAGCGGTGAGAGATAAAGCCTCGAAAGACACGTCCTTTCGGGGCAGAAGACGTCCGTGAACGTCTGCGGACGCACCAGCCATGCCGACCACCGACAGCCCTCGGTCGGCGCGCCCGCGCAGATTCTGAGAAGTAGAAAAAAAAGCGCGACCTTCGCGCGCTTCGGGGTTATATTTCTAGAACCATCACAAAGTCTATGAACGCAAAAAAATTGGTTGTCCTTACTGTCGCGTTAGGACTGTTCGCAATCTCATCCGGGAACGTCCACGCGCAAATGCACAGAAATGCTGGATTCGCGCCGCGCGCCAGCACATCGCACTCGTTCGCAGGGACGAGGACGGGCAATTGGGGCAACCGAAACTGGAACGGCAATTGGCATCACCATCACCACAATAACAGTACCGTCTTTATCGGTAGCTTTGGCTTCCCATTCTTTGGCTTCGGGTACCCTTACGGATACGGATACGGCGGCTACTATCCCTATGGTGGCTACTACCCCTACGGCGGCGGCTACTACGGCGGCGGCGGCTACTACGGCGGCGGTTATTACGGTGGCGGTTATTACGGTGGCGGTTACTACAACTCCGGTTATTACGGCAGCGGTTACAACGGTGGCGGCTATTATGGGGCACGCGGTTATTCTAGTCCCGGTTACGCTAGCGCTGGCTATGGTTCCGGCTACGGCCACCAATCAAGCGTGGCGCGCTTGCAGCAACAACTCGCTCGCGCTGGTTACTATCGAGGCTCCATCGATGGAATTATGGGGTCTCGCACCCGCTACGCCTTGCGTGCCTACCAGCACGATCATGGCGCAGGTACCTATGGGATGACGGATCGGTAGCCCTTTCCAACAAAACCGGACCATTCTCAACCAGCGAGCAAAAGGTTCCGTTCTCCCGAGCTTTTCGGACACAAGAACTTCGAACTCGCCGCGGGATTCTATTTTCCAGGCGGGCGGAACTTGACGGTTCTCTTCGTAGCCTGGTCAACTTCCTCGGGCGTGATTAGTACCGTCATTCGCGATTTCACGGCTCCGCTGACGTTGGCGGTCAGCGACAGGGCTGATGCGTCGACGTTGCTGGGCAGATCCGCAATGATTACAAAGTCGTGCTTTCCAAAGGCATAGTAGAAGGCTTCGAGTCGCCCACCCAGTCCTTTGACGGATTGCTCCGCCGCCTCGCGGCGTTTCGACCCGCCCTCTTCGAGCAGGCCCTTCAACCCCTGGTCCGAATACGATCCCTGAATCAAATATTTTGGCATTTGCTCTCTCTTTTAGCGTGATGTCTGGCCTACGCTACAACCCGATACAGTCTTATCAACTCGACCATTTCAGCTGTGACTTACCTCCCGAAATCCCCGGTGCCAGAAGTAAGGAGATTGGGAAGTGTTCGAGGGTGACGCCGGTCTATTGTCTTGATCACAGGGGCGTTGATGAGACTCGGCATTTGCCCCGTCCGTATTAATCACTCTCCTGCTGCCATTTATATTTTGATCCATCCCAATAGATCACAGCACTGGCAGCCTCGCTCTTGGCGACATACAACCGGTCTACTTTGCCTGAGTGCCGAAGGGACCACGCGTCCATCCAACTAAAATCGTCGCCGCCATTCCCAAATGATTTACCAGCTCCTACTATCTTAATTTTGCCTTCGCCGCCGTCAATAATTGCAATCCCAACCTTGGCTGTAGTCTTTTCCTTTATCAGCAGAGCCACATCTGATTTCCCATCACCATTGAAGTCACCGACGTAGAAAGAAGGCTCCAGCTTCTGAACAAGTTCGAATCGAGTGCTTAGTCTTTCACTGAGCACTTTCATTGCCCATGCAGGCGGTTCTTCACCGGCGTGCACGGTTAGACAAGCCAAAGCTTGCAGGAAAACCGCCGGGAGAACCTTCATCAACCGTTTTATCTGCGTTGCGCCTTGCGTCCGAATCGAGGCTACAGGTTCACGCTCAGCGACAGCTCAGTTGCGCAATCTAACGCAACGATCTCCTCTCAGTGAGGTCGCTCCGTTTTGCGATCGTCCGGCTTTTGTTGGTCGCCGGTTTTCCCGCCGCCGCGGATCTTGTCGTCTTTATCCGGCTCCAGGTCGCGCACAAACATGTCGAACTCGATCGTTCGCTTCTTGGGCGGTTTATCGTCGCGTTTTTCCGACGCCATATTACTCCCCTGCTGACGGTAACGACGCTAAAGACTGCGCTTCGACTTGTCGAGCAAAAACGACGACCGACCCCTTTTCCCCCAAGCGCGAGGGGCTTTTGATTATGCTTGTAAGCCTGGCCGAAAACCACTAGAAGGAATCCGATTTCCTATAGCTTTGTTTCCATGACTGCATTGGTTACGGCGATGTCGGTTTGCGCAGCGTTGCTGTTGACGAGCAACCCAGCGATTGCGCAAAACCAGGTAAAAAGCGATGGCCGCCCGATTTCGCAACTCCTGATTCGCACCCATTCTTCCAAGGCAACGTCAGACTCAGGCGAGGGAGACACCGAAGCGATCGCACGAGAAACGGCGGACGCGGTCGCTGGGAAGATCGAACAGCCGGTGATGACGCCGACGCGGAGCAGCTTTCTGGCGAAGTGGCAGCCGGTCAAAGAGGCCACCGGGTATCGGCTGGATGTTTCAACCACACCATCATTTGATCATTACGTCAGTAACTATCGTGATCTTGATGTTGGCAATATAACCAGCCACATCGTTAGCGGGCTCGGGCGAGGGACCAGGTACTATTATCGCGTTCGGCCGTATACTTCAGCCGGTACCGGGAGTAACTCGGAAGTCATAAGCGAGACGACGGCTAACATTAGTTCCGGGCTCGTAATCACTCCCACTTTCGATAGCACCATCACCAACGACCCGAGATCAAATGCCATCCAGGCCATGATTATCTCTGCTATTCAAAGGTACCAGACGCTCTTCGCTGATCCGATTACGGTCTCGATTCGCTTCCGCTTCTCGAGTGTCCGCCCGGACGGCACGCCACTGAACACGCTCATCGGTGCAAGTAATTCGGGAATACATCAACTCGACTGGGATGCCTACATACCTGCGCTCAAAGCGGACGGCACGACCGTGAACGATATGAACGCGAATGGTGGTTTGCCGACGAGTGCGCTATCACCCATTATGCTGACGAACAGCGCCCTTGGCCGCGCAGTTGGGCTGAACACGCCGCCAGTGATGTTTGCAGATGGCAGTCTGGGCGCGGGCGGGCCGTATGACGGTATTATAACAATCAACTCAGCTTATCCGGTGCAATTCACGCGGCCGGTTTCGGCGGGTAACTTTGACGCGGAAATGTTCACGGAGCACGAGATCGACGAAGTAATGGGATCGGGATCTCACATTGACACCCCAGCCCCGCAGTTTCTCTGTCCAATAGACTTATTCACCTGGGCCAGCCTGAACGCGCGCAATACCAGCTCGAGTGGCCTACGTTTTTTCTCGATCGACCACGGATTCCATAACATCGTTCAGCTTAACCAGACTCCAGGGGGCGATTTTGGAGACTATGACAGTGATGGCTTTTGCCCTGCAAACCGCTTGTTTGTGCAGAATGCCTTTAACTGCCCAGGCCAGAGCACGGATGTTTCAGCATCCTCGCCGGAAGGAATCAGCCTGGATGCAATCGGCTGGGATCTTATTCCGACTAACAGCGTGCTTGGAAATATCTCGACGCGTCTCCCGGTGGGTACCGGCGACAATGTGCTCATCGCAGGCTTCAAGATCGCGGGCAGCACCGCCAAGCAACTGGTTCTGCGTGCGCTGGGACCGACTCTGACTCAATTTGGCGTGCCCAATGTGATGCAGGATACCACGCTCGAATTGTACAATTCCAGCAGTGCGCTAATTGCCTCTAACGATGACTGGAAAGACACCCAGCAAAGTGCCATCGTAGCCACCGGTAAGGCGCCACCAAACGATTTGGAATCGGCCATCCTAACGACTCTTAATCCGGGTGCCTACACTGCCATTTTGCGCGGGTTCCACAATAGCACTGGCACAGCCTTGGTGGAAGTTTACGACACGTCCGTCGGTAGCACAGAGCTGAGCAACATTTCGACACGCGGTTTCGTGCAGACCGGCGACAATGTGATGATTGCCGGTGTGATTGTGCAGTTCCATAACAAGCAGGTAATTGTGCGCGCGCTCGGTCCGACCCTGACCGGCTTCGGCGTCCCTAATGCGCTGGCTGATCCGACCCTGGAGATACGCGACGTTAACGGCACTCTACTTGCATCTAACGATGACTGGAAAGACAATCAGCAAAGTGCCATCGTAGCCACCGGTAAGGCGCCACCAAATGAATTGGAATCGGCCATTGTGGGAACGCTGCTGCCGGGAAACTACACGGCGATTGTGCGGGGATTCAATAACACGATCGGCAATGCTCTGGTAGAGGTTTACGCGCTGAACTAAAGCACGTAGCGCTGTAGCGGCCGACGACGAGGTAGGCGATCGCACACCCAGCGGGTGGCTCATCAGGGGTGAATCAGTTGTTGATTACGCCAAAGCCCGGGTCGAGCGTTATTGGGAACGCTCTGAAGCAATGTTAGTCCACAAGGATGCGCCGATTGGCCGAGACGCGGCTTTGAAGGCTGTGGTTTGGCTGAAAAGAAACTTCGGCAGAGAGATAGAAGAGGCGGTGAAGGGAAGCGCTTACAGCGTCGACACGATATGTGGCATTGCCTGCCAGGAGACGGCGTATTTCTGGGTGAACATGCTTGAGCGTCTGACGCCTGAGCAGGTGTGTGCACGATGCGTGCTTGATGCGAGTGGAGACGCTCCCGGCACGGTAAGACGAGCGTTTCCACGCAATACGAGTGCGTTTAGAAGAGAATATGGAGATGAGCGCACGCAAATGCTGATCGAGGAGGCGAATAAAACACGCGCACTCCGAGGATACCCGCACAAGGACTGGGTCTATAAGGGATACGGTATCTTCCAGTATGACTTACAATTCGTGAAGGTCGACCCTGACTTTTTCTTCGAGAAACAATGGTACAATTTCAGTACGTGTCTCGACAGAGTTATGCGCGAGCTTCGTACCACATGGACGCGACACGGAAACCTTTTCGAGGCAATTCGCGCGTACAATGGCTCAGGCCGCGGGGCAGCGGTTTACGCGCAGAACGTGGTGGCTTACTCCGGGTTCGCCGGGGAGACCACCGGGACCATGCCCGCCTAACCAGTTAATCGGTCTGATACCGGCCCCTTTCCACGCGCGTGCGTGGAATTGTTCAAACCGGCGAGCGCTCAAGCGCGTCGTCAATTTGAAAGCTTTTGCAATCCCGCACGTCGAGACGCCACCGCAAGCTTGAACTGCCGGCTTGTTTTCCTCTCTCTTGTATGGTTAAAATCCTTCCCAGAGATAGCCAGTCGCGCTCTCGCCGACCGCGGCTGACCTTATTCTCGTTAGACCGTAACACACCACTTCTATGACTCTCACCGACCTATTCTCCAACGGCGACAGCCGCCTGCCACTACCAAAAGTCAACGCCGCGCAACGAGAAAGCGGCGACGAAAGTCCATGGACTCCCGAGCAGGTCCGCGGCGTTATCTCAAATCCCTGTTACGCCGGTATCGGACCTTATCCGCCACTCGTGCCCGAGGACGCATGGATCCATACCGCAGCCCGTACCATCGCCAGTGATGGAGCGGAACAGTTTCTGGTAAACATGTTGGAGATGCTTCGCCAGTCATTCGAGCGTCCACCACATCTTGAAATGGGAGAGGCCGAAGAAGACTAGAACTGAAGGCTGATCAAACTAACCGGCGACGCAGCCAGGTCTCAGATCCCGCTAGCAGATGGGCGGCTGCAGCCGCGTTTCCAATTTCCTCGGAACGGAAGAAAAATGCAAAAGTGGGGTATTCCACGTCCGAATCGCCCTCGAGCGCGATACTTATGACGAGGACTAACGCACGAACGCTTATGCCGTTGAGCTCCACGCTCCCCAGAATCTGCGTCTTAGTGTTTCTTCGAAAATGAACAATAGGAGAAAAACGCTCACGTGTGCCCTATTACCACAATCTATGCCATCAGGTTTGTTCCACTTCACTTCTTCGCTAGTCCGCGAAATATGTCAGATCGCTAATCTCCTATCGACTGGCTCTTTATCGGCATTAATGCCCTTAGCCGAAATTCGCCCGGCACCGGTTTCCTCCATCGG
>Ga0070712_100002125_pt1 | contig 12184 bp, 10 predicted proteins | sample LARL81metaG_FD_71396 | JGI IMG/M metagenome (GOLD analysis project Ga0070712, IMG submission 71396) | Corn, switchgrass and miscanthus rhizosphere microbial communities from Kellogg Biological Station, Michigan, USA - LAR L8-1 metaG | ecosystem: Host-associated > Plants > Roots > Rhizosphere ...
GTTGACTTCCTTCGGGAAGAAGATCTCGAAGCGCGTGGTGGCAGGCTTGGGCGCGGTTTTCTTTTTGTCGGCAGCGTGTGCCAAGGTGATCGGCAACAGCAGTACAAGAGCGACAGAACGGGGAAGAAGGTTCTTCATCAATGAATTGCCCTTTCTTGCGGAAGGCAGTTATGTATAGCAGCGGTTGCCGAGAGGGGTCAAGAAAACACCATTCTTAGAGTTGAGAGAATCCGATTCGTATCAGGGCACCACTTAAGTGGTGCCGTTTCGCTGCCTCATGCACAAGCCTTTAGGCGCTGGGTCCTTCACCAGCAGCCGCTGAAGCGGCCTTAATATTGATCGGGCAGGGCATGCCTGAAGGCATGCCCTGATACGAATCTGGTTTGCCCGAGCTTGTGGGGCTCCGCTATAGTTTTAGTTATGTTCGAGAACTTTACTGCGACCGATCGCTGGACGAAGAAGCAGGTTCACTGCGCCTACCAGTGCCAGATCGTGGCGATCGCCACGCGTCATGCCGACGCTGTCGACTACAAGTTCCTGGTTGGCGGAAAAAAGGTTTGGGTCGCGCTGCCCCATCCGGCTTGGGTCGAATATCACAAGCGCACGGGCAAGATGATTACGGATTCGCTAGCCGTGGAAATTGCAGGGCACTATCTGAAGACGGCTCTGGAAGCGGGCGAGGGTGTGGGCAGAGAGATGTATTCGCTGACCGTGGATGAGACGCTGAAGCATCTTGAGGCGGCCGTGTCGGAGATGGAAGCGCAGCCGGCGTAGTGGCGTAGTAATGATGGTCCGGCGCTAATTGGATCACGACTGCTTTACCCCGGTTCTGAAACGCTCATACACATCCCAATTGGGATCGCATCCTACGTGAATCTCGATTGGTAAACCTGGTAGTCCTGCCAGCGCGTAATTAAGGTGTGCAATGAATTCACTTTCAGATTTTGCGTAATAAGTCCATTCACGCAAGCCTTCACCTGTCGATACCAACGCTAGAGTGGCAAAGCCATCTTCTTTCAGAACCGACTCCAACAGGTCTTCCAGCTGGTTCATCCGTTGGTGATCTCCCGACACTGGCTGGCCGCTCTCAGATTGATATTTCCAGACGATGTTGATCCGAGTGGGCTGACGCGTCTGATCAAAATTCGCGCTGAGTTCCTTCGCATATCGGAAAATGATCTTTCTGCGGTTATGAGCGTTTGTTGAGACTGCGGTCGCCCACACTCGCACGTTTGAGCTGAGTGCCATTTGTTTCAGTGCAAATAAGCGGAAGGTACGTTAATGCCTTCTAGATCACCACCGCTTCTCGATACTCCCCAAACACTCTTCGCATCGCGTCTGAAATTTCCCCAACAGTCGCATTCGCTTCAACTGCGGCCAAAATTCGCGGCATGAGATTCGCGCCCGAGCGCGCTGCATCCTCCACTCCGGCCAATGCTGCCTTCCACGATGCAGCATCGCGCTTCGCCCGTAACGCTCGCACCCGCTCGACCTGCTTCGGTTCGAGTGCTGGATCGATCCGCTGGATCGGGATGGGCTTCTCTTCCTCTACTTCGAATCGATTTACGCCAACAACAATTGATTCCTGATTGTCTACCTGCTGCTGATATTCATAGGCGGCGTTCTGGATTTCCTGCTGTACGAATCCACGCTCGATCGCCTTCAGCATCCCACCGAGGACCTCGATCTTGCCGAGATATTCTGCCGCGCGCTTTTCGATTTCGTTGGTCAGAGTCTCGACGTAATACGAACCGGCCAGCGGATCGATGGTCTGCGGCGCGCCGGATTCGTATGCAATGATCTGCTGCGTACGCAAGGCAATGCGGGCGGCCTGCTCTGTGGGCAGTGCCAGAGCCTCATCGAAGGAATTCGTGTGGAGTGATTGTGTGCCTCCGAGCACGGCGGCCATCGCCTGAATCGCCGTGCGCACAATATTATTCTCGGGCTGTTGCGCAGTCAGCGTTGAACCAGCGGTTTGAGTGTGAAAACGCAGCATCCACGAGCGCGGATTCTTTGCCTTGAAATGTTCGCGCATAATGCGGGCCCACATGCGGCGAGCGGCGCGGAACTTCGCGACTTCTTCCAGAAAATTGTTATGCGCGTTGAAGAAGAACGACAGGCGCGGCGCGAATTTATCGACATCGAGCCCGGCGCGGATCGCGGCTTCAACGTACGCCATGCCATTGCCGAGCGTGAATGCCACTTCCTGCACGGCAGTCGATCCGGCCTCGCGCATGTGATATCCCGAGATCGAAATCGTGTTCCAGTCGGGAACGTTCTCGTTCGTCCAGGCGAACATATCGGTGATCACGTGCATGGCTTGGTGCGGCGGATAAATGTAAGTCCCGCGCGCGATGTACTCCTTAAGCACATCGTTCTGCACCGTACCGGACAGCTTGCGGATATCCCCACCCTGCCGCCGCGCCACTGCAACATATAACGCCAGCAGAATTGACGCGGTCGCATTGATCGTCATCGATGTCGAGATCTTCGTCAGATCGATGCCGTCGAAAAGACGTTCCATATCTTCGATGGAATCGATGGCGACGCCAACCTTGCCGACTTCGCCCATCGCCAGCGGATGGTCGGAGTCCATGCCGATCTGCGTCGGCAAATCGAATGCAACCGACAACCCAGTGGTACCGTTGGCAAGGAGATATTTGTAGCGCTTGTTCGATTCTTCGGCGTCGCCCATGCCGGCGTACTGACGCATGGTCCAGAGCCGCCCGCGATACATGGTGGCTTGGACGCCGCGGGTGAAAGGATATTCACCGGGATATCCGACTTCGCTTTCGTAGTCGGAGCCTTTCAGATCCGGCGGAGTGTAGAGCGGCTTAACGGAAATGTGAGAGGAAGTTTCGACGTCGGTCGGGATTCCGGGGGGCGCTTTCAGCTTTTCCGCCATCGATCGTCACCGTCAAGACTGTTGTCATCCTGAGGCCTGCGTATTTTGCGGGCCGAAGGACCTATGCACTTTGCCGGCGGCATCGAAGCTGACAGCGAGTACACAGGTCCTTCGCGGCAAAACCCGCCGCTCAGGATGGCAAGAACTATCTAGTTACCGTTGGCTCTTCCTTCGTACCCGCCAGAACGAGCTGAGTCCGAACCACGCGAACGCCACAGTGAAACAGATTGCAATCGCCAAACGGCCGCTTCCGACCTGTCCGGCGTGAAATTTTCCGTATTCCTTCACCGAGGCTCCGGCGAAGCCGAGCGCCATCACTAGGAAGAGCAGTCCCGTTACCTCGAGCCAGAGCATGTGAGCAGCGCGCCCGAAAGAGCGTGCGGTAGCGGTGACCGCGCTCATCACTGCATTCGCAGTGCGGCTGCGACCAGCCTGATCGCGCGCAATGCGCGCAGCAAAGCCCAGTTTTCGGAGGGCAGAAACTTTGCTCACGCCCTCGATTTTAACAGCCTTGCGGCGCTACAATGACGCAACGTTAGCGGCGGTGAACCGTTCCGCGGTTGGCCGCATCTGATTAGTATAGGAAGAAGTTTCGGGGAGGCTCAGTGGACCCACAATTGAAACAATTGATGAAAGAGCTCGGTGATGCAATCAACGAGTCTCTTTCCGACTCTGAGCAAATCTCTGAAGTGGTCTCCCGCATTAAAGAGGGAGGCTATGACATCTTTCTCGTTCTGGAAGCCACGATTGGAGTGAGCAAGCAGGGCGAAAAAACACCCGATAAGACTTCTCTGGTCACCACCATGTCGAGCAATCCTGAGCTCAAAGTCAGCGATCAGGATCTGAAGTTTCTGAAATCGCTGCGCATCAAGATCGACGAAGAGAAGCACGATAAAGAAAGGTAACTTTCCTCATTCGCTCAGCACCTGATCCAGCAACTGCCCGACGGCGCGATCGGCCTCGATGATCGAGGACTTGTGATCGGGCATCCCGGAAAGATCAACGTTCGCGAAGGCAATCCGTCCAAATGGTGCCCCCCGAAGCACATCTCCGGGCGCGGGCTTGCCATCTTTGCCGAAATAAAATCCCGGCGCGGGACTGGCATAAGCATGTCCCCAACGGTTGAGGATGATTCCGGCGATGTCGCGCGATGCATCGAAGCCCGTTCTGGCAAACATGTCGGTTAACTGCTGGCGAACCTGCCGCTCGTATTCGCGAAATGGAGTGGAGATCATCTCCGCGCGGCCCAAATGGCCTTGCTCTTCAGTGGTGTGACCAGGGCGCGAGTACACAACCTTTAGCGTGATGACAACCGGCGAATCCGGGCCAATCGTCGGCGAGTCAGTACCGCAACGTGCGAGCTTGCGTAGCTGCAAGTAGGTTCCAAAGCCTTCGAACCACTGCGCGCCCGAGATGCCCATCTTGTACAGGAACCGCCAATTCCTCACCGCAACGTTGGCGATCATGCAAGGCGAGCGATAAAACTGCGCGTAAGCATCTTTTCGATCTTGAGGAAGGTCGCGGACGATGTGCTTGGTCGTCCAACTTCCGCCAGCCATAATGACCGAGCGCGCGCGTACTCGGTATAATTTGCCGCCTCTGATATAGAAAATTGTCACAAACTGAGACTTCGCCGGATCGCCCTCGTGCCTTACCCAGACGGCAGTTGAGTCGAGCCGGAATCTGGTAGCTGCTCCGGGCCGATCGAGTGCGCCAAAGTTTATAGATTTGCGGCAGACATCTTCGAGGGTGTGTTCGCCGTCGATTGAATCCGGGATCATTGTTTTAACAATCAGCCGCGCTATGCCGCTGTTTCCGTCGGGAAACATCTGATTCTCGTCATCAAGCGTGGGACCGAAAGCATCGAAGGCGTATGCCGTGTAGCCGGACAGAGCGTCGGGGCCAAGGCCGAATGCGCTGCCTTCGTCGGGTGTGAGGAATGTCCGCACCGTTTCACGGCTGATGCTGTACTTCTCCATCAAGTGCTCTTCGAGCGTAATGGTATCGAGCCGCCGGGAGATGGCGTCGCCACGATATTGCGGTGCTCGGACTGTCGAAGGTCCTTGCGTGCGCAGCAACTCCTCGCGAGCCTTCGCCGAAATCGGAGCGCCGTCCAGCTTCTTCCCCCATGGATCGGTCAGCCACACACCGTCAGGTTTGCCGAACTTCTTGCCAAAATAGATTCCGTATGGCGCGCCACCCAAGTATGGCGTTGTCGTAAGCTGGACCTCAGGTTCGGGACTGCCCCACTTCTGATATTCGAGCTTCGGCGTTTTTAGCCCAATGGAGTGGTAGAAGCGCTCAATGAAACTGTGCGGATAGTTCACCTGAAAAAGTGCCGAGCCCTGGTGAGCGAGCAGGCGCTGTCCATCCACGAGAAACTCGTTCCGCTTGGCTTCTCCGCCAAACATTGGATGGTTATCGAGCACAAGGCAAGTTTTGCCTTCTCCGGCCTTGCGCTGAAAAATCAAGGAGGCCGCAAGGCCACTGATGCCGCCGCCTACGACTATACAGTCGTAGGTTTCTCCGGTATCAGCGAAATTCGCGGGCTCGGTTTCGAACTCGCGGTCACGAATGCGGTGTCCCGCTTCCAACACTGCGTTTGTATTCCCATTAGAGTTTGCGTAGTCACCCACTCCGCCGTAGCCAGTCCAGTCATCCGAGATCGCCTGGTTTTTTCCAGCTTGTTGTGCCAGCAATTGGGCAGGTGAAACGGATGCAAGTAACGCTCCCCCCGAGGCCAGGAGGGTGGCGTTCAAGAAGTCTCGACGAGTAATGTCCTGCTGAAGACCGAGAGACGTGGGGGCGGAACGCTGGGTGTTTGCTGCGTCTGCCGTTTGTATTGGTCTGACTGATCCCTTAGGACTCAATGCTTGCTCCACAATTTCCGAGGATTATACCGATGCTACTTCGCTTCTCGTTAGAGCTCTTCCAATTCTGAATGCATCGTTTTCCCGAGCGAGCTGCGTTTCGCTGCAAAGGGACAGTCTGCACTACGGCAGCGGCTACAAGTCTCCATCTGCGAGTTGGCGGCCGTGGCCATTTCTGTCTAACCATTCATAAAGAAACGTCTGGTAAAGAAACGACGCAACGATCTCTTCGCCGAGTTCGTGCGTGTCAGTACAGATGAAGGGCAGGCGCAGGCCTGTGAGCACCGCGATTAGCGATTGAGTAATCCGGTTGGGGTTTGCGGCGCGATAGGGATACTCCGATTTGATTTCTGTCAAAGACGACGTGACTACCAGCAGGCTATGTGGCAGTTTGGCCATCCGGCGCAGGCGATTGACGAAAACGGTGCGGTTGGTGGTGAACGAACAAATCAGGTCCGCGAGATCTTTGCGTTCGACGACGCAGACATCTTCTATGCCTTTGACCGAATAGTCTCCGAGAGGCAAGGCGCGATATTCAATCTTGGCAAACCATCCTCTGAACCGTCGGAAGGAGAGCGGGTTCTGCTCCCGAGTGTCGACGATGGCGACAGGCAGAGGCGTCCGTAGTTGCGTACCTCCACGCTCGGCCACAACCGGAAGTGGAGGATGCGGGACTGGAAGGTTCGTCTCTGTCCAGGCAAGTGGGGACGGGATGAGTGTGCGTTTGCGGGGCATTGGTAGGCCGCGGCTCTGGAAGTCCTAGATTCTAGCGCTTATTCCAGTAGACGACAGCCTCTATGATGCCGGCAAGAATCAGATTCCTCGCGGCTCTGCCACTACGGAATGACAAGCTTCTTCTTTAGTGATTGGAATCAAAACTTTTGCTCGAACTCTGCGAAGGCGGCTTCGAGCTTCCACTGCTCGCGGGCGTGCTCATTGGCGTCCAAGAATTTTCCGCAACCCGCAGACGGTTTCTCTTTTCCGAATGCGTCGTTTGCGCAGGTCGAGACCGGTTTAAACGATGCCCTCGTCTCCATCCACAGACTCTGGCCTGGAAGAAAGCTGTGCTCCAGGCTCTGGCGCGTCATGCGCTTCAGTTCTGGGTACGTCAGGTGGTAGCCCTCAACTGCCCTAAGATATTCATGCGTCATGTCGGACCGGGCTACTCCTTCATCATCGGTCGAGATCGCGACCGGCACGCCGTATTTCATGTAGATCGGCAGAGGATGCTCATCACCACTGACGCCCAGAATCTGATCGTTCGAAGTCAGGTTAATCTCGACCAATACATTGCGCGCTGCCATCTCTTTCATCAGGCCGATGGGATCTTTTTCAATCATGATGTCGACGCCGTGTCCTATGCGCTCGGCATGTCCGCGTTCGACTGAGTTGCGGATGTGATAGGAGAGATCTTCAGGCTTGACCAAACTCTCAGCAAGTTCGCCTGCATGCAGCGCGATGTGGACCTTTGGATAGACGCCATGCAGGTAGTCGAGCATTGCCATGTGCTCACTGAAATCGTGGAGAGGAACGTACCAGTCTTCGGGCATGACAAGATTCAGGCCAACGAAATGTGGATCGGAGGACGCAAGTTCGAACCCAAGCAGGATTTGAGCGAAAACAGATTGTTGCGGCAGGCCGCGCAAGACTTGATAGAGATAGCGCACAGTCACCGTGCATCCTGGCTCAGGATTCGGAGTGTCGCATTTCAGAATCTTGCGGACTTTGGCAGCGTCTTCTGCAAGAGTCTGGCTGGTGGCCGCCGCGACTTCTCCTAGCCCCCCGGACAAAAGTTTTTCGCGCATTTTGCCGTAGTCATCGTCCCAAGCGATTTTCGTGGCGAGGCCCGGCGCGGCGCTGCCATCGGCCGTATGCATGAATTCGACGTATGACAAGTGTTCTTTGGCGGCGCGATTGATCACAGAAGCGATGCCGTCCGCGATGTGGTTGTGCGCCGTCAAGCCGAACTTGTCGAAGGTGGCGAAAAAGTGATCGTGGCCAGATTCCTCTCCGGCGCGCCAGTTGCGCATCGACCAGGCGTCGACGATCTGGTTGTATAGGATGTGGTCGTCATAAGCGCAGCGGATCGCAGGCTTGGGTGTGTAATGCTCGCAGTCGTCGCACGGCGGAGCGAGCAGGCGCGAGGTGGTGCGGTCGACGCAAAGATTATCTGAGGCAGCGAAGTCTATATAGTCCTCCGCGTAAATGGCTCCCGTGAGGTGGTTGTGCAGATCTCCTCCCTTGGGCATGTCATGCAGGAAGGCGAGCAGAAGCGACGGGTGATTGCGGATGGAGTCGAGATACCGTGCTGTCTTTTGCTCGGGCGTTTGGGAGAGCAGGAAGGTGGAGAAAATCGCGACCGCGACCAGACTGCGGGAAATATGGCGCATCGATAAAGAGCCTCCTGTCGGAAAAATGAATTGTAATCGTATTGAAATCACTCACCACAGGGAACACAGAGGGGCACAGAGGAGGTGTGAATCCCTGTGCTCCATGTGGTGAATGGTTTTTGCAGTCTGCTACATTGATTGTTTATGTCACCGGTGCTTGCGAAGACGATGCGAGGTTTTGCCAGCGATAACAATGCCGGAGTGCATCCGGAAGTGATCGAAGCAATTGCCCGCGCCAATCAAGGGCATGTCATCGCTTACGGGGATGATCCGTTTACACGATCGGCGATAGCGAAATTTCAAGAGCATTTTGGATCCGGAATCGAAGTCTTTTTCACGTTCAACGGTACCGGCGCGAATGTGCTGGGGCTGCAGGCCCTGAATCGCCCTTATCATGCTGTGCTGTGCAGCGACTATGCCCACATCTATACCGACGAATGTGCTGCACCCGAAAAGCACACTGGCTGCAAACTGATTCCTCTGGAGCATCAGGCGGGAAAGATCACAGTTGAGCAGGTGCGGCACGCGTACCACGGAATCGGAGACCAGCATCATGTGCAGGCGCGGGTAATTTCGATTACACAGTCGACCGAAATGGGGACCGTCTATCGTCCAGATGAGATTCGAGCGCTGGCGCAGTTTGCGCATGATCACGAGATGTTTCTTCACATGGATGGCGCGCGTATCGCCAACGCCGCCGTCAGTCTTGGTCAGACGTTGCAGCAGGCGACACGGGACCTGGGGGTCGATGTCCTCTCTTTCGGCGGCACGAAGAACGGAATCATGGGCGGCGAGGCGGTTGTATTCTTCAAACCGCCACTCGCAACCGATTTCCTGTATCTCCGCAAGCAAGGGATGCAGTTGGCGTCGAAGATGCGCTTCATTGCTATCCAATTCGAGGCGCTGTTGACCAATGATCTTTGGAAACGCAGTGCAGAACATGCCAACCGCATGGCGCGTGTTCTCGAGGCTGAACTGCGAAAAATTCCGCAGGCGCGGATTGCGTGGAAGGTCGAGTCGAATGGCGTATTCGCGCAGATCCCGCAGCACGCCATCGACAAGATTAAGGACCAGTACTTTTTCTATCCCTGGATCGAGGACGAGTGCATCGTGCGCTGGATGTGCTCGTTCGATACGACGGAAGAGGACATCACTGACTTTGTAAGAGTCGTCGCTGACGCCGTAAAAGGCTGAGTTATACGGCCTCAGCAGTGCTATTGCATTTTGGCTTTTCTTTGACTACATTTGGCCCATTCCGCCGGAGCGCGCATCCCCAGCCACTCGGTCCCAGGAGCTAGCATGATTCGGAAGTGGTTCGGAATGTTCCTGCTTGTGTTCGCCGCAGTGGTGGTCTTAAATCTGTCTGGCTGTGGGCGTGATCAACAACTAGTCTCGATTCAGGTGCAGCCTTCCACTGAAACCTTCGGGGCGGGAGATACTCCCGTGATTGCAAATGCGGGGGCACAAGTGCAGCTCAGGGCTCTCGGTTCGTACATTCACCCGCCTGTGACCAAGGACATTACCAGCCAAGTCACTTGGACCTCTAATACTCCGCAGATGATGACGGTCGATTCGTCAGGAGTGCTGACCGTAACCGGCGAGGCGTGCGGAGCCAGTCTGATCTCTGCCACTATGACAACCGGCAAGAGCTCGGGAGGGATTTCTTCTTCGGGAGCGTTGGTAACCGGGTTCATGACAGGTAGCGTTGTGTGCTTCACGGGAACAGGCAGTGGAGGGGGCGGAGGCGGGGCCGCGCCAATCCTGAGTTTGAGCTTCTCGGGAGCCGGAACCGGAACGGTAACGAGCGTTCCATCCGGATTGGGCTGCTCGAATGCCTGCTCGGCGCAATTTGCTAGTGGCACAACTGTGACCCTTACCGCAACACCGGCCGGCACTTCAACTTTTGGAAGTTGGTCAAACTGCGATACTGGAGGTAGTGTGAATCCGTGTTCGGTGAATTTAACCGCGAACCGGACGGTTACCGTCACATTCAACTAGGCCGAAACTAGTCTGTTTCATCCAGCAGCTTTCCCAAAGTCACTCTGTGCTTTTCCGGTTTCCTCTTCTTGTCGACCACAATTTTCTCGGCCGGAGGCCGGCCGACGCGCTCGCGGGCGAGTTCCTTTACCGCGGTCACCGCCCGAAACGGCTTCGGTTTTTTCTTCTTTGCCATGGGCTAGGAACGCGAGCGACGACCTGAGTGTAACGTGAGCGATCGATTTACTGCTGTTTGGTTCAGCAACTTCCAAATGTGCAATAATTTACAACTGCGCCGCAGCTCGGCGCTTCGTCCTATGGAAGAGCGCGATTTTTTTGATGAGAAGCTTGAGAAGAAGCCTGCCTCGCTAAACTGTCCACATTGCCATGAATCCGCGGACTATGAAGTTACATGGGTCGTCCGCACCAAAAAGCGTCAGCTCGCCGGACGTGCCGACGATCGCGACCGTGCGCGTTTTGCGAAGTTTCGATCGTACATGGTGCGCAAAGACGACATGATGGCCTGCAAGAACATGCGTTGCCGCAAACGGTTTGAGATCTCCGGGCAATCGACGGTGATTACGGACTAGGCTTACACGGGGGCTAAAGCCCCTTTCCCCGAATACCGAACGCGGCGCTGAAGCGCCGCTCTTCCACGTAGAATCACCAGGGCGAGCGAAAGATTGCATGGGTCCTTCGCCTCAGGATGACACTCTAAGTTGAGGACGATCTAATTCGACAGGTTTGGTTCGTGGGCGAATTCGGGGCAGATGATCCCCGGCACCCCTTCGAGTCCGGCTGGATTTCCCTCCCGCTGCGCAAAGGCAATCAGCTCCTCCTCAGTTTCTGGTTGCAGCGGATGGCGCTGATAACTGCCCAGCAACTCATCCACGCGCTGCCGGGCGCGCTGGAGAGTGTCGGGATTGCCGTCCATCGAGGGCCCGCCGCGATCGATCACATTGGAAGGGAAGTGCTGCTCTTTACGGAAGAGCGCGCGGGTTTCCTTCAACTTCAGAAAATCTCCCTGTAATCCAGTTTGAGCGAACATATCCACTGCCAGGGAGACGCCTCGGGGCTGGATGCCTTCGATCAGGCGCTGCGCTGAGGCGATCGCTTCGGCGTCGATCACCAGCTTTTCAATACTGTGGCACGCCAGGAAGTCGAGCATGCCCGCGCCGGAGATCATATTGATTCCCGCCAGCGCGCCCAGCACGGTCGACATCCCGCTTTCCATCTCGACCTGAGCGTCAATCACGCGTCCGTCTCCTGCAACGAGATAGGCATGGGTTGGCAGGCCGAGGTACTTTCCAACTTGCGAGCAAGCGAGATCGAGCATCGCCGTTTCGATGGCGCCCATCGGAGTTTTCCCCGAGCGCATATCGAAGATAGCCGGGGCTCCTCCCCAGACGATCGGCGCCCCGGGTTGCGCGAGTTGATGGATCGTGATGCCACTGATGCACTCGGCTGCGTGCTGAACCACTGAGCCAGCCAGAGTCACGGGGGCGGTTGCCCCGGCGAGAGGCATGCTGACGATTTCGGCGGGAACTCCGGCGCGGGCAAGATCTACAAGATTTTGTGACGCGAATTCTGACCAGTTCAGTGGCGGCGACGGGCAGACATCGAACACGGCACGCGGGCGATTGCGAAGATTTTCGCGGCCTCCGCTTTCGATGGTGAGCAAGTCGATCAAGGTGTGGAGACTGCTGGCGGAAAACGCGCCAGTGACAACCGGCTTTTCCGAATACCAAAGGACGACCAGCAGGCGATACCAGTCACCGATTTCTGGGGGTACATCGTTGCAGACCATTGCCGTCGATTGCGCGGCGAACTGCGGAAGCATTTCAGTGACCTGCACGAGCCGAGCCAGGTCTACAGCCATTGCGGGACGAGCCTGCTGCGTATCTGGATCCAGGATATTCAGGCACGAGGAGCCGGGATCGAAATGGACATTGTCCCCGCCGTAGTGGACGGCTGGCTTGCCGAGGCGATCGTAAAGGCAGAAACCACGCGGCACCAGATCGAGCAGACGCCGAGCGAGCGCT
>Ga0070712_100002130_pt1 | contig 12172 bp, 10 predicted proteins | sample LARL81metaG_FD_71396 | JGI IMG/M metagenome (GOLD analysis project Ga0070712, IMG submission 71396) | Corn, switchgrass and miscanthus rhizosphere microbial communities from Kellogg Biological Station, Michigan, USA - LAR L8-1 metaG | ecosystem: Host-associated > Plants > Roots > Rhizosphere ...
CGGAGAAAAACACCAAGAACCTGGACAAAGGTGTGCAGAAAATGTTCTCGCACTTTCCGCCCTCGGTTTCGAAGGGTTAGTTAGGCCCACGTGAGACTCGCGGAAGACTGCGTGCAACACTCAATCACGAGTCTATGTTCAGAGATGGCGAAGGTTGAGTTTTTCCGCCTTCGCCTTAATTCGTGAACAGGATCTTGGCCATCATGCCCTTGTCCTCGTGATTTAGCAAATGACAATGGAATACCGACATACCTTTGATCACCGGGTTAGTGAAGTCAAGGATGACATCCACGGTGCCGCGATAAGGAACATTCACGGTGTCGAGCCACGCAGGATGTGGGACCGGAACACCGTTTTCTGCGTAGACCAGGAAGTGGACCTGGTGTATGTGAAAGGGATGGAGTTCAGCCGTCTCGTTGACAATACGCCAATGCTGATACGTACCTACGCGAACGCTCGTCATCGGACTTGCATCCGGCGCGAACTTGCGGCCATTGATGTAGAAGCCATTTTTGTCTTCTGTAAAGGTGACGGTGAAATCCGGCGCGGTCTTCTTCAATGGCTCAACGTCGCGCCGCTTGTAGACCGGGGGGCGACCGTCGAGAGTGGGCGCTTGCTTAGGCATTGAATTTGAATCAGACCGATCAGAACTGGGCGGCGTCAGATCTGCGAGCACCATCCCCGGATTGGGATCTCCGTCCGGACCGGTATCCACACAAAGCGTGCGCAGAGCACGGAGGGTTCCAGACGGTGGGCCAGTGACAATCGCTTCGAGTCGTCCTGCAGGCGCCAGCAGTAAGTGATCGGTGGTGAGCGTCGGGGCATTGGGTCTGCGGTACGCGAGTGGCATCCCGTCCAGGGCCACGACTTCAAAAGTCTGCCCATCGAGCTGCAGGTCCAGATAGCGGTCCGGGGAGGCATTCACGATACGCCAGAACTGCTGCTCTTTCGGCGCGATCTCGATTCGCGGGCGAACCACGCCATTCACAGTAAAGATCTCTTCAACTCCCTCCGCTGCCGCGCCACATCCCTTGAATGGGATTTCAACTTCGCGCCGTAATTCGGACGCATTCGGATCACTCTCAATGGAACGGCCACGCACAACTATCACCCGCTCACGAAGTCGTCTCACTTGGGAAGCATAACGTTCCATCCCTTCGATAACGATGGCGCCTGACATTCCGTCCAATACCTGCCGATCGCTCTCGCCGTGGGGATGGGTGTGGTACCAGAACAGACCTGGGGGATGATCGCGCGGAATCTGCACCGAGTAATGCAATGCCTGGCCGGGCTTGGCCAGCATTGTTAGCACGTCATCTTGCGGGGCATGCGGCGAGACGCTGAGCCCATGGAAATGCAAGTTCGTCATGTTCATGCATGGGTTCACCGCGCAAGTCTCGCTGGACTTGACGGGCAGATCGTTGACCAAGGTGATTCTGAGAAGGTCGCCGGGGGATGCCCGAATCACAGGTGCGATGTTTGCGCCGTCGAAAGCAAAGGCATCCCGCCCATTGTCGGTCACCGCATGCAGCGTGAGCGATTCAACGTGATTCTTCGCTCTCACCTGCGGAGGCTCGGGTAACAGAACAGTCTGCGTGCGGCCCAAAGGTGAGAGACAAATCTGCGCACCCATTAGGAATAGGACGCGCACCGCCTGTTGCTTCTTTCCCAATAATTTCATGGCCCCAGCCCCGCCCGTGGTTTGTGCCAGAGTCGTTCGGCAGGCCGTAATATTCAGCCGGAGTGATCGAGGCCCGGTTCAGGAAGCCAATTCAGCAATCCCAGTTAGCTCCATGTAGTCGTTCTCAGACAATTGCACCAGCGCCGCCTGAAGGTTTTCCTCGAGATGAGCAATCGAGGAAGTCCCAGGGATGGGTAACATAACCGGGGATCGCTTCAACAGCCACGCCAGCGCAATCTGGATGGGTTTTACCTGGCGAACCTTCGCAATCCGTTCCAACAGCTTGCCTGCCACGCGCCCCGCTCCCAGCGGGAACCACGGGATGAACGCAATCCCGTTGGAGTCGCAATAGTCGACTACATTGTCCCATTCGCGGTCGGCGAAACTGTAGCGGTTCTGGACCGACACGATCGGCACGATTTTCCGCGCACGTTCGATGTGCTCCACGGTGACATTGGACAGCCCGATCAATCGGATCTTTCCTTCCGATTGCATGTTAGCCAGAGTCTCCATCGACGCCGCGAGGGGCACCAACGGATCGGGAACGTGCAACTGGTATACGTCGATGCGGTCGAGGCGCAGTCGCTTCAGGCTGCCTTCCACCGCCTGGCGTAAATGCGCGGGGCTGGCATCGTGGGTCCACTGGTTCGGGCCAGGGCGATTCCACCCCCCCTTCGTCGCGATGACTAGGTCCTTCGGGTAAGGCGCCAGCGCTTCCGCGATCAACTCTTCGCTGACGTTGGGACCATAAGAATCAGCCGTGTCGATGAAGTTGACCCCCAACTCGACGGCTCGGCGAAGAACGGCGATTGCTGTCGCGGGATGCTTAGGTGGCCCCCAAATTCCGTCGCCCGTAAGGCGCATGGCCCCGAAACCAAGACGGTTTACGGCAAGTTCGCCACCTAGAGAAATTGTTCTGCTGCCCGCGGCCGACCGACTCGTGGTTTTCTCGCTCATGTTAATTCTCCAGAGATGTGCTTTGTCAGATATCGCTTAGTTTACTCCGCGACGTGCCAGCTCGAATCCGGCCCGCGCTTTGCGACTTGGGCGAATGTCATTGTCTTCGACCCGAGATCCTTTTCGTACACCTTACCGTTGTTGGTGACCATGAAAGTCATGACCCCGGACGACCGGTAATCCGCCGGGTACGCTACCAGCGCCGCAGCGTCGGCCGCAGAACTTCCTGTCACGATTCTAAAGTAGTATCCGTGAAAAGGAGCCGCCTGGTTACCCGTGTCGCGAGCCGTGTTGTCAGTGTTCGAAGTACCGCCACTGAGGAGACTTTGGGCATACTCTGTGGCCGGGTCGACGGCGATGGTTCTCGGGCCGTTGCGCTCTTTTCCTTTTGCCAGTACATGACAGACCTGAAGTGCCGTAGTCTCGTTCTCCCCGACTGTCCGGAAGAGAATTTCCTCTTTACCAGTGTCGGAGTCGAAGTACCATGCGCCATTCTTTGAAACCAGCGGAATGGGAAAAGGCCAGTTTTCCGCACCGATGTACAGCACCGTAGTCCCGTCCGGTTCCCGGACCAGACGATGCATTTCCTGATATTTATGACTAAACCGCTCGCGTTCGAGTTTGTCCTCGATTTCGTCGCCCGACGACGTCACTTGCCTGCCGGCTCCGAGGATCCTTTCCAAAGCTTCCTCGTCGCTATTTTGGACCGCCTGGAAGAGAGCGCTGCTCGCTTTCCCCGCCGATGAAAAAGTCTCTGGTCCCGATTTCTGAGCCAGACTCGATTGAGAGGTGCCTACTACCAGCAACGCAAGAACGCTTAGCGCAGCCACCCAGTTGAGTCTCGAAGATGTTTTGCTGATTAGATTCATCGCGCTCATGATTTCGTTCTCCATTTCGTAATTTTCTTTCCAGAAATCAGATGGGTTACCGATGACCTCCGCCCCCACCGTGGAATCCTCCTCCGCCGTGAAAGCCGCCGAAACTCGACTGCCCACGAGAGGAAAATCCTCGCGAAAGTCCTCCATGATTAAAGCCGCCGAACGCGCTCGCGTGACCACCGGCGTGAGGTGTCGCCAATCCTCGCGGAGCTACGAATCCATGCTCCGCTCCATGGAACCCCGGATTCCCCCCCGGGCCGCGACTTGGAAATCCGCTTCCGCCATGAAATGCGCCACCGTGATTGAAGTTCGCGCGGGCGTGATTGAAGCTGTCGTGATTGGCGAAAATTCTGCTGTGGGAGATATAGGCGCTGTGATTGAAAATAATTCCATGGTGATGCCAGTCATATCCCCAGTGGTGCCAACCCCAGCCAAATCCGCCAAAGAACCCGACGCCAAAGCCGAGGCCAAACGCGATTCCCGGTCCGGTCAGGTACAGCCCTGGATACCAATACCATCCCGGCCAAACTCCGAGAGGCTCACCATAGACCAGCCATGGATCGAATGCCGGGACGTAAACGACCCGTGCATCGGCCGGCTCGATCACGATCGTTTGCCCCTGCTGGGAGACGGTTTGCTGTGAAGTACTGTTTAAATTCCCTGCCTGCTTCGCCCGTTGGCGCATGACTTGAACAGCATTCATTACTTCCTGCTGTTGGTTGACATACGCATCGCCTAGCGATGAAGTCCAGGTAAGATTCTTATCCATGTTGGCGAGCACCGAAGGAAATTCCGTCAGGGCCTTCACGCTGGGATCCCAAGGCTGTTTATCGACTTCCTGACCCAGTTGTTCTCCGTTAAGGTCGGAGTGTTGTTGCACCCATCGGTCAGCTTCGACAATCTGGTCAGGATAGGTTGCGGCTGCGAGCACCTGTGCCACCAAAGCATCCGCATACAATGCGATGGGCGCTACAAGCTGCTGCAGTTGTGCAGGAGTCTGTTTTGCCTCCTGAACCAGTGGTTCTGCGGCAGACTGGTCCGCTTGGGCGAATGCTCCCGGCACAGTGGTCAACAAAAGGCACCCGGAAAGAAAAAGGGACAGACTCTGTTTCACTAACATCACAATCAAACCTCCTGAGACGGTAATGCCTTCAAATGGTCACCGCCAGATTTCTCGTTATTAGTTGGCCAAGTCAGCGACAGTGCGAGACGCAAAATACCGAATCGTGAGCGGACATGCGGTGTGGTCGCATTGACACGCGATCTCGACGTCGTCGCTGCCCGCATCGCGACATGAGTCTGAGCAGTACTCGATTCCCCTGGGTACATCGCACAGACAAGGGATGTGAGCGCACTTTCTGATTTCTTGATTCGCCATCATGAATTCATCCTTTCCAAGTCTCGAACTATTCCTGACCCAACGCGATTTCCCACTTAGCGCCTCCTGGTGTTCCAGCCCGACGGAGTGCGAGGGGAAGTCACTCCGGGTCGCCCAGTATCGGCGCTACGTCACCTCGCCTGATTGCATGCTGGTCTCCAAACATCCCTTTGCGCTAAGTCGATGCATTCCAAGGCCGTGTTGTCAGCAACACAGAATGGGCACCGTCAGGATGTCCACATGCGGATAACCGCGTCCGCATCTCGACGTTGGGCCCCTTGGTAAATCAGGAATGAATGAACGTGACCGCGCGACGACGCGTGTCGGAGGAAGGACGCAATCTCATCGATAGCTCTCGAGAATCACGCCACATAGCCGGAGATTCAACAAGGACCGATAGCGAGATGACGATTCGCATCGGGATTTGGACGGAGCTGTCGACCAACACGCGATGGGATACGAATTGTCGCTGTTTTATCCGGTCTCAGGCGAATGTCTTCTAGCACCGTCTATTTCTCGCTCTTAAGTGACCACCACATGTGGAAGTCCACGTGCTTCGTTGGAGACGAAGGTGGAAAAAAACAGTGAGGCACGAAACAATTCTTTACATATCCGACCACGCAGCCAGCAGCGATTCGGTGATGGTCGAACTCGAGGCGAAGGGCTACCAAATTGTGAGCACCGACAACACAAGCCAAGGCAGTGCTCTGTTGTACATCATGCATTCAGTTGCTGCCGTTGTGCTCCAGTATCAACCGGAAGACAGGACCTGGTTTGAATTGGCACATAGCCTGCGGACCATTCGTCCCGATGTTCCTATAATCCTGCTGAGCCGTGACCCGATTCTCTACTTGCCGCCGTGGGTGGATGCGTGCGTGGGGACGGAACAACCGCTCGAAAAGGTCGCTTCTGCGGTGCACAGTCTGTTGACCGGAGAGCGCTTCGAAGCGCACAGCGCACAATGCTGCTCTAGGGCTTAGGATCGCCAGTGCCTATGCCCGGCAATGTTGCTCCTGCCAAACCGCCTGATTTCTCGTTATTATGCTATTTGCAAATCTGCTCGCTCAGCCCACTCTTGATGCTGCCCACACGGGGCAAGTCATGGCGGATCAGGATTCTCCATCGCGGACGCCGATAGTAGCTGTGAGCACACAGTACGGCCTAGCCATTCTGCCGGTCGTGGAATCACACGGCAGAGGGTGGCGGGATAGGCGCGACTCTCCGCGTGGCGTAATTTTGTGCCTCCGCCTGCCCATCAACGACGAGGCGGACGAATGACGTCCGCAGCCGCTCCTGTGGTGTTCGTGATTGACGACGACGGCTTAGTCCGGGCTGCGATCCAGGGCATGCTGAGGTCAGTTGGATTGCGTTGCGAAACCTTTGGAAAGCCACAAGAGTTCTTGCGGAGCAAGCGGCCGGACGTTCCGAGTTGCCTGATTCTAGACGTCAGGCTGCCGGGGATGAGCGGCCTGGATTTTCAGCGCGAATTGGCCGACGCGGGCATTCGCATTCCGATCATTTTCATCACCGGGCATGGCGATATTCCGATGACCGTGAAGGCCATGAAATCCGGCGCGGTGGAGTTCCTGACCAAGCCTTTCCGAGACCAGGAGTTGCTGGATGCGATCCACCTGGCTTTGGATCGCGACCGGGTCTTGGGCCAACAGCAGAGCGAGTTAGGCGAGCTGCGAACGCGCTACGATTCGCTGACCGTACGTGAGCGTGAGGTCATGGGCATGGTGGCTTCGGGCATGCTCAATAAACAAATAGCTTCCGAGCTCGGGACCAGCGAAATCACGGTCAAGATCCAACGCGGGCACGTCATGCGGAAGATGCAAGCAGACTCCCTGGCGGAATTAGTAAGGATGGCGGCGAAGCTTGAACCGACGGGCAGTCGCGAGTGAACATGCTAGCCAAAAATTCAAGGGCACTGTCTGCAGTACTCTTCAGGCGGCGCCGCGGTGGCCGCGGCCCGACCTGTCGATGCCCACCCGGTGGGCAGCTTAGCGGCGCGAGACGTCGGGGCTCGCGACCGGGCTCAATTCCTGGGCCTCTGCGCTGGGAAGTGTGAAGCTAAAAGTGGCGCCACCTCCAGAGTTGGATGTGGCCCACAAACGGCCGCCGTGGGACTCGACGATCGACCGGCTGATCGAGAGCCCCATACCAGTGCCTTGAGCCTTGGTGGTGAAGAACGCATTAAAGATCTGGTCTGCCTGCTCCCGGGGAACGCCCACTCCTGTATCACTAACCGAAATCAGCAGCTGACCACGCTCGGCCATCAGGGATCTGATAGTAAGTTGGCCCTCGCTCGTTGTGTCTTGCATGGCTTCGATACCGTTGAGCATGAGATTCATGAGAATTTGCTGCAATTGCACTCGGTCAGCCACGACTTGCGGTAAGTTCTCCGACAATTCCGTAAGAATCGAAACGGAATGTCTAGAGGCTTCACTGCGCAACAGGACAACCATCTCCTGGATGACCTCGCTCACATCCACCAAATTGGTTTGTGGCGCGCCCTTCTTGAATAGCTGTCGAAGCCGGCTGATGATATCAGCCGCCCGCGTTACCGCGTTGACCACCCGTGCCGCGGATTCACGAGCCTCTCCTATATCCGGCTGCTCGCGCGCCAGCCACCGCAAGCAAGTTCGGGCATCGGTCGCCGCGGCCGCAATCGGCTGGTTGATCTCATGGGCCAGCGATGCAGTCAATTCGCCCATCGTAGTCACCCGATTGATGTGCGCCAGATCGGCCTGAACCTGACGTAGTCTTTCGCGCTCTTCCTCTGCTTGCCTTCGTTCCGTGACGTCCACGCCCGTACCTACGAATTCGACCAATTCGCCGGAGGCGCTGAAAACAGGATGACCGATCGACCGGATGTATTTGGTCGAGCTGTCTGGGAGAACCGTGCGGAAGTCAACCTCGAAATCCGATCTCTCACGAACTGCTCGCTCGATCACCTTATTGAAGGTAGCCCGATCCTCAGGATGAATACGCTGATAAGCTGCATCGAACGACATGGAATCCTTTTCAGGATCAAGTCCAAACAAACGATAGTGTTCCTGTGACCAATGGACGTTCTCTCTGCGAGCCACGTTCCAAGCCCAGCTGCCGGTGTGGGTCAGCCTTTGCGCTTCCTCTAAGTACGCCTCGGTTTTTCGCAGGGCTGCTTCAGCGAGTTTGCGTTCGGTAATGTCCGTGATCGCTCCAACCAATTCGGTTTTGCCCGGTTGACCTGTCTCCAGACGATGTCCCACAACGTGGACGTGCTTGACCGATCCATCAGGCATAAGCAACCGGTGTTCGATATCAAAATCCTTAGCGTTTTCAGATGCGCGATCGATTACCCGTTGAACACGGACTCTGTCCTCGGGATGGGTTCGATCCAGAACCTTCTCAATACCAGGTTTTGTTTCACCGCCGTATTCAAAAATTCGAAATGTTTCTTCCGACCAGTGGATTTCACCGCCGAAAACATTCCAGCCGAAACTGCCCGTCTTACTCAGTTTCTGCGCTTCCGCCAGGTAAGCTTCATTGCGCCGCAATTCTTTCGTCCGTTCCATGACCTTGATCTCGAGAGAATCACGAGCCTGGCGCAGTTCCAGTTCCTGGTCCTTAAGGGCCTGCTCCACCCGCTTCCGATCGCTGATGTCAGTGCACGTTCCGAACCATTTCACGATCGTTCCGTCACTGTCCCGGATCGGTGTTCCACGCGTCTTAAACCAACCGTAACTCTCGTCATTCCGGCGAATACGGTATTCCACGTCATAAGGCTGGCGCCCCGCGATCGATTCCATCCAGAATTGCCGGGTGGGCTGGCGATCATCCGGATGCAGTGTGTCCATCCACCGCCAGCCGAGCAAGTCGCTCTCGCTGACGCCGGTATAGTTTGTCCACTGTGTGCTGAAGTAGTCGCACCAGCCATCCGGGCGGGCACCCCAAACCAACTGCGGCAACGCTTCGGTAAGACTTCGCCAGCGTTGTTGGCTTTCCCGCAGTGCCTCCTCCGCCCTCCGTCGCGTGGCAGTGAGCCAGCACACGATCAGCCCCAATAATGTAAAGAACGTCAGAGAGAGGACACGATAGGGAAAACGAATTCCCGCGAGCTCGAGATAAGGAACCAACGGCTGGAAGAAATAGCCGAGGCCGAGAAGTGAAAGGAATAAGGCAGTGAGGCCTGGGACCACCCCACCAAACCAGGCGGTTAGAGCGACAGCAGTGAGGAAAAGTGCGCCGCGAACATCGAAACCTCTTCCAAGCAGCAGCGCCACCGCGAGTGCGACTCCAACGGAAAGAATTGCGAGCCCGTAGCGCCAAACTGCTTGTCGAAGGATCAGAGGGGGGGTCTTCCAGCCCGTCATGGCTTATCTGTCCGCTGCGTAGTGTGCGACAGCACCGGAAAATATTGTATTTAAATTGAGCTGCCGCTGTGAAATTGTTAATTTCTCACGCATCAATTCGTTCTTCAGACAAAACCCAACGGAGTGGTGTAGCCCTTCGGATCAGCCGCTCGATCGCTGGAATCGCATGGCGGCCGAATGTGTTTGGCGAGTTTCTCTGTACCCACGAATGACATCTGTGGGTGATGTTCCGGGCCTATACCAAAGTATGATTGCGCCGCAACCTAGGCATGATTGTGCCCTCGTTGGTTGCGCTGCTAAGGTCACATCATGGACGTTCGAAAGAAGGGGAATATGGTGGCAATTGTTGATGACGATGATCTGATGCGCAGCGCACTGCAGGGCCTGCTGAAATCAGTCGGCCTGCCGGCGACAGTGTTTGCTTCTGCGGAGGAGTTCCTGAATTCTGGCCAACAGCACCAGGTTGGATGTCTGGTCGCGGATATCCGCATGCCGGGAATGTCGGGTCTGGAATTGCAAGCGAAGCTCAATGCCGATCATTGCAGAATTCCGACCATTTTCATCACGGCACACGGCGACGAGAAAATGCGGATGCAGGCCTTAAGAGCAGGCGCGGTGGAGTTCATGGCAAAACCATTCGATGATGAATGCCTGCTTGAGAGTGTCCGGGCGGCTCTGGAGAGTTGAGCCCAACAAAGCGTGCACGTACTACGAGGGGGTTGTCTGTGGCAGCTACTGTGACATTTCAGACTAGTGATCGAGATTCTTACGCGCGCAGATTCGAGCAGGTCATCGGCAATAGTCCCGCGCTCGAAGCGGTGCTTGAACAAGTCGAACGAGTCGCACCCACTGGTTCTACTGTGTTGATCCAGGGAGAAACAGGCACCGGCAAGGAGCTCATCGCCCACGCGATCCACAAAATCAGCTCGCGCTGCGGACGTTCTTTCGTAAGATTAAATTGCGCCGCCATTCCGTTGGATCTGCTGGAAAGCGAGCTCTTTGGCCACGAGAAGGGGGCATTCACCGGAGCTATAGCGCAAAAAATTGGCCGTTTTGAATTGGCTGACAAAGGTACGCTCTTCCTCGACGAGGTGGGTGACATTCCGCCGGCGCTGCAGCCCAAGCTGCTGCGCGTACTGCAGGAACAGGAATTCGAACGTCTGGGCAGCACTCGAACTCACCAGGTGGACGTGCGCCTGGTAGCTGCAACGAATCGAGACCTGGCTGAAATGGTGAAGCGAGGCGAATTTCGCAGCGACCTCTACTATCGTCTGAATGTGTTCCCTGTCCTTCTGCCACCATTGCGGGAGCGCCGCGAAGACATTCCGGCCTTAGTCACGCATTTTGTGGAGATCTTAGGTCACCGGATGGGTAGGGAGATCGAACATATTCCTTCAGAAACGATGGCTGCTCTCAGTTCATACCAGTGGCCGGGGAATATCCGTGAGCTGCAGAACCTCCTCGAACGTGCTGTAATCCTTTCCAACGATGGTGTGCTTCCTAATCCTCTGCCCACCCCAGAAGCTGATCAGCCCGCGCCTATCTCTCGGGGCACGACCACACTGCGCGACTCCGAACGGACTCTGATTCTGCAGACCCTGGAATCGGTCCACTGGGTGATTGGTGGTCCGAAAGGCGCAGCCGCCAAACTTGGATTGGCACGCACGACTCTGATTCACAAGATGCAGAAATTGGGGGTTTCCCGGCCGGGGCTCCAAAGCAGCCAGAATGTGACTGAGCCGGCACCGCGTGGCACCCCCTCGCTCCCGCAATTGCAGTAACGCCTTTGCTGGCTCTCAGCTGGACCACCATCCTTTGGACCGAAAACCTTGTCGCTCAATGTACCGGAAGGGCCACGTTCGACCCGCATCGGTTTTTGCAGTTCACCTCATGCGGCTGAGATCCGGGCTCCTCTCGTCTCGACAACGTGGTGCGCTGACGCCGCCGACGAGAACAGCGATATGAGTCCTTCGACCAGTGTTGGGTGAGTCAGGACCGCGTCGCGTAGCGCCGTGTAGGGCAGCCCTGCGATCATCGCAATCTGGACGGCGGCCAGGATCTCGCCCGCACCGACTCCGAAGGCCGTGAACCCGAGGATGCGATCGCTCTTAGCCTCCACGAGAGCCTTCAAAAAGCCGCGCGTTTCAGAAAGCGTGCGGGCACGCAGGTTGGCCTGCATTGGGACCTTGAATAGTCGATAGGGGATTCCCTTGATTCTTGCTTCTGCTTCACTCAGACCGATACGCGCAAGTTCGGGATCCGTAAACAGGCAATATGGGACTTGCCGGCCCGTGGTCACACGGTTGCCGCCGCTTATATTGGCATGGACTACGCGGAAATCGTCGATGCTGATGTGCGTAAACTGCGGGCTACCTGCGACTTCGCCGATCGCCCAGACGCCGGTCGCGGTGGTCTGCAGGCGCTCGTTGACCTTGATGTATCCCCGGTCGGTAAGCTCAACGCCGGCTGATTCCAGGCCGAGTCCCTCGCTGTTCGGAGTGCGCCCTGTGGCGACAAGCAGGTGAGTACCCGTCAGTGTCTCCTCGGTGCCATTCTGTTCGCACACAATGGTCACTGCGTCGCCCGATTTTCCAGAAACGAGTTTGACACGTGTATTCAGATGAACATCGATGCCTTCGTCTTTAAGCAGGTCGTTAAGAGCCACGCACACGTCTTCGTCTTCTTTGGACATCAACCGTCCATTGCGATCTATCACAGTCACTCTGCTGCCGAATCGCCGCATGGCCTGCGAAAGTTCTACCCCTACGTAGCCGGCGCCGACAACCAGCAGGTGTTCGGGCACGTGACCTAACTCGAGCGCCTCGATGTGGGTGAGCGGTTGTGCTTCAGCAAGACCAGGAATCGCTTCCAATGAAGCGCGTGTGCCTGTGCTGACGATCACATTGGTACCGCGGAGTTG
>Ga0070712_100002133_pt1 | contig 12158 bp, 11 predicted proteins | sample LARL81metaG_FD_71396 | JGI IMG/M metagenome (GOLD analysis project Ga0070712, IMG submission 71396) | Corn, switchgrass and miscanthus rhizosphere microbial communities from Kellogg Biological Station, Michigan, USA - LAR L8-1 metaG | ecosystem: Host-associated > Plants > Roots > Rhizosphere ...
ACGGATTCCTTCTTTATCGGCGCAAAGCCCGTCGATAATTTTGTGAGAATTTGGGTCGATCATATCGCTCGTACGTTGCCGACGCCCGAGGCCAAGGCTCGGTTCATAAAAGTCAGCGATGAGGCAATCGCCCCTTTCGTGAAGGATCGTGGGTACGATTGGGAATTTCACATTGATGAGACACCATTCGACCTTTGGTCGATCCAGGGGTTGAGGCCTCCGTCAGCCAATTCGGACGCAGAGAAAAAATGGGTGCTCGAGAATAGGCCTACTCCATACTAGCTCGGCATTTCGTAGCGTTTGCAAACGCAGGCTAGCGGCTTTTAATAGAGTGGGTCTATTGCTGGTCGGTCTGGGTCAGTCGCCCGGCCAAGTCGAGGATGATGGCTTCGATGCGGCGATAGTCGGATGTTCCCTGCGCGATGAATTCGTTTGGTCGCGCTGGGTCCACCGAAGGTTGGCGTTTTGCCATTCGGCTTAATGTTTGAGAGCGGGGTCGATAAGGCCATCCCCGGTCAACGGCGTGCGGGCTGCGCAGGCAACGTGCGGATTTCATTTTCCCTGTTGCGCGATTTCGCTGACAATGTTGTTCACGCAGTTTTGCAGGTGCCCTAGGAATCGATCTGCCGCCACTTGTGGCGACATTACTTTTCGGAAGAAGACGATATTGATGGCCCCCACCGTTTGGCGGGCACGAAAAGGCAGCGCGATCGCGCTGACATTCGGATCGATCTTACCGATAGCCGACGCATATCCTAGCCGATGGATGTCCCGAACCGCACGGGCGATGCTCCTTTGGTTGATATCGTTCCCGCGAACGGTCTTGGCCGCGATGTCAATTGTCATCGCGATCTCGTCGCGAGTTAATACCGATAGGATAGCCAAGCCCAGCGCCGACCGAAGCATGGAGCGCTGTTGGCCAATCGTTGCGCGGTAAAAGGTGACCGAGCTGAGCCTGTGTGTGGATTCCTCGATGGTTATGATGCCGTTCGACAGCCGGGCAAAATCACTCGGCCATTTTACTTCGTGGACAAGTTCTGCCATATGCCGGCCAACAATGGCAACAATGACGTCGTCGTCTCGAACTCCCGCCGCTATCCTTCTTACTTTGCGCGTCATGGCGACCGTGCCGTCTGCGGAACGTCGGGTCACATATCCCAAAGATACCAGGGTCTCGATCAACCGGTACACTGTCGAGCGGTCGATTCCGGTCGCCGCACTGAGCACTGAAGGTTTGGCCCAGCCAATTTGCGCAAGGACCTCAAGCAATTTCATGCCCCGCCAAAGTGCGCGGACATCACGATAGGTGCGATCAGGTGCGTCGGACAAGGCAGCCCCCCGGTGAATAGCGATCATAGACAAATTTGAAGAACATCCTTCATCTTTGACTAGGCCGCTGGGGTGGAAGAGCCAACTCGGCTTGATCTTCGGATTTGATCACAAATGCGGCACGGCGAGAGCCCACCGGCTGATGGCGAACAGGACGCCACGGAGCGCCGGGGATGCCTTGTTCACGCAATGAACATGATGGGCTTTGCGGTTGATTTGCGGCGGCAGCTCGCAGCAAGGTCCGGGAACATGGTGGGACTCGGAATGAACATTGGAGTAATCGGCCTCGGCCGAATGGGATCGATCTTTGCGAAGCGCCTTATTGAGCAACAACACATCGTACACGTGTGGAATCGCTCTGCCGAGCGCTCAAAAGGCTTCGTTCGCGGCGAAGCTATATTGTGCGACTCGCCCGCTGCGGTGGTGCGGAAAAGCGAAGTCGTCTTCGTTTCTCTGGCGAACGAAACCGCACTCGACGAGGTTTATCGGCGCGAGAATGGCATTCTCGCGGGTTGTTCGAACGGTTGTCATATCGTTGAGACAAGCACTGTCCGTCCGAATTTCATTATCGAACTCGCGAAGTCAGTTACTGAGAGCGGCGGTGTATTCGTTGATGCGCCAATTCTGGGCACCCTTGGTCCAGCGCGTGAAGGTAAGGTCGTCGTCGTGGCCGGGGGCGATGACGCCGCCATTGAGAGAATTCGCCCCGTCGCTTCCGGCTTGAGCCGACGTCTGTTTCACATGGGCCCGATCGGCTCTGGCTCGTCGATGAAGCTCGTCGTGAACATGTGCCTTGGTGTCTACTGGCAGTCCCTGGGCGAAGCTATCGCAATGGGGGAGCGCCGCGGGCTCGATCTCGACCGCATGCTCGATGTGCTGGTTGACAGTCCTATAGCGACCGCAGCACTCAACGGAAAACTCCCTGTCCTCCGGGGCGCCCCAGCGGAGATCGGCTTCGATATCACCGGCGTGCGAAAGGATCTGTCCAGCGCTCTAATCACGGCCCATGCCGAAGACGTTCCCGCGGCAGCGGCAGCGGGAGCACTGGCAGGCTTCGTCGCCGCGATAGAGGCCGGCTTCGGGGGCAAGGATGTCGCGTCAATCGTTGCCTTCAACCGGCTCCGCAAGGCGACGCCGTCGTGTTAGTGTCGGGCGCACCTGCGCGCCGCAGGGCTTTCTGCAGCCCATTTGCGAGTATTCGGCTTCATGACACTCGCGACGTAGTTTTGAAACTACGATCTATGCGAGCTAGGTCACTCGCTTCCTTCGGACTCGACGACGTGCAACTCGAATGGTTCACCACATTGACCCGCCTCGGCGCATTGCCAGCCTTCCTGCTGCTAGTGCTTGCGGATCGCATAGGGCGCCGCGTTCTCCGCGACGAGGGTTGGGGCTGGTTCGCAACTGTCGTGGCGGCAGCCCTTCGCCCTCTCGTCGAGATGCTGCGCCATCATCCGCGCCGCGCCCTCGCGACAGCGCTGATCGGAGCCTTCTCAAATGCCGGTATTGGGCCGTCCTTTCAGTCCATCTCGCACTTTCTTCAAACCGAGCGCGATTGGACGCCAGGGCTCATCGCTGCATTCTCGATTGCATTTGGTGCCGTCGCGATCATCGGCAATCCGATCGCCGGGCGACTTCGGAGCTTTCGCACAATTCGATCGCGTGAAGTGCCGAAACAGACTGCGCGCGTCCGGTCACCGGAACTTTTCCGAACAGCCCCTCTCCATCTTCCCAGCTGCCGTCTCGAAGCATCGCGAATCATCAGAAAGTCCCTCTCCTCAACTCCACGGGGTACGATGCATGGCAGATCATTCTCGAACAGCGTATTGTCACGCGCGGCATGGGGGGCGTGTTTCCCCACCACTCCAAATCCGTTGGCGCTGCTTTCCTTCGGTCATGCAACTCGCTCGAGATCGACGATTTGCGTTTTACGATTTGCGCCATGAGGGCACGAGCCGACTGTTTGAAGCTGGTTTTCGATTCAGCAGGTCGCGATGGTAACAGGCCATGAAGATTGGCGGATGCTACGGCGTTACACCAATCTCAAACCTGAAGACCTGCACAAAATGCAGACGGCCGCGCAGCCCGCGATGGAGCAATTCGTCGCAACGTTGGTTACTGGGGCTTGATTTCATCAGCGCACGACCTCGCGTGGCACCTCGCCAACGCCGTCAAGATCAGGCGCCTGCCCGTAGCTCATGCGTCTCATCTGCTCGTGGACTTGTGCCATTTCGGCCTCGCTGAGGTACGGCGGCTCGCCTATCGCGAGCGCATGAACATACATCTTCGCCAGCGTCTCCACTTCCACGGCAAGCCAGAGCGCCCGTTCAAACGTCTGGGCCGTCACGATCAGGCCGTGATGGCCGAGCAGGCAGGTATTGCGATTCTCAAGTGCCTTGACGGCATGATCCGACAGTGCCTGCGTGCCGAAACACGCATATGGCGCACAGCGGATATCATTCCCACCGGCAACCGCGACCATATAATGGAAGCAGGGGATGCCCCGCTCGTGCACGGCAAGAATGGTGCTAAAGGTGGAATGCGTATGGAGCACGACATTTACGTCATCTCGCGCGTGCAGAATATCGCGATGAAAACGCCATTCCGATGAGGGACGGTGGTTGCCCTCGTAATTGGCGGCAAAATCCATCGCAACGATGTCCTCCGGACGCATGCGATCGTAAGCGAGACTTGTCGGTGTGATCAGCATGCCGCCGGGAATCCGATGTGAGACATTGCCCGACGTGCCCTGGTTGAGACCGTTTCGGTTCATCTCGAGGCAGGTATCAACGATGCCCTGACGAAGATCGGCATGTTTGCAGTCGTTCATGGTGCTTGCTCCGACAGGGTGATCCACGATTGATATGCAGCGGAAAGCGGGCGGCGGTCGAGCCCAGCCTCGCCGGGCGGGCTGACGGCTTCGAGCACAACGCTTGTAACCGGATCCTTTCGCAAGTGCCGCCGCCAGAGCAGCGCCGCGCCGAGCGCCGTTCCGTCGCGGGATCGACTCACGGAAACATCCTGAGAGGGCCGCAAAACGGCAAGAGCGCGGGCAAACGGGAGGTTGCCGGCGAAACCGCCATCTATGACGATGCGCTTCGAGCTGCCGAGCACATCCAGACAACGGTTTGCGCTAAATGCCGCGTAAAGGACCGCAAGTCCCTGCCATTCAGCAGGCGTTCTGGGCGATGGGCCAATGATGCGGCCGCGATGCGCGGCGCCAGGAAACAGCCCTTCATCCCCCACGAATGAAGGGAGCGCCAAGGTCCCTCGTTCGACCAGGGTCGGCAACGCGGCAAGAACGGCGGCATCGTCAGCGACCTGACCTTTGCGGATCAGGTCGTATTCGCGCCCGGTCATGGTTAGCGTGGAGGGTACATTCTCGCCATCTACATCGATATTGAGCACCATCGCACTGTTGGCAGCGAGTCGGTCCAGCTCCAGGTCGCGCTGAAAGCCAATCATCCAGGTGCCGGTCGACAGGATCGACGCATCGGCCATGCCGGCGGCCTTGTAGCGGAAGAGGTTTGCATTCGAATCATGCACGCCACACAGAACTTCCGTCGATCGCGGCAGGCCGGTGCGCTTTGCGACGGCTTCGGAGACAGTCCCCAGCGATGCACCGGCAGGTGCAATTTGCGGCAAGAGGCGGGCCCAGCCACGTTCACGCATGACGGAGGAAGGCTGACGGCGGCGCAGGTCCCAGATATGACCCTGGGCAGCAAGCTGGGAGATTTCACTCGCAGCACGCCCCCCGAGCCGCATTGCGAGGAATTGGGCGGTGGTGAGATAGGCGCTTGCGCGATTGAATTCAGAGGGAAACGCGCTTTCCTGCCACAGGAGCTGCTTGGCGAGCCGCATTGCGCCTGCGCCGATGCCGCAAAACACCTCGCCATAGGACGGCGCGATCCGCGCATAGGCTTCGTCGACCGCGGGCGGAGCAACCGCATCATAGTCCATCATCGGAAGGACGGGCTCGTCATCATCGACGAGAACCGCGCCGCATCCGTGCGCCGTCGCGATCACCGCGCCGATCGCATGACGTCGTGATGCGTCGGCAAGGGCATCCAGGAACCACCCCTCCAATCCGGCAAGGTCGTAGGCGAGGTAAGGACCGGACGTGATGGCAGCGTTCGGAATCGAATGAGTTTCGAGGGGCCGGCCGTCGTCGCTCGCCACGAGCAATTTCAGATTGGTCTTGCCGATGTCGAGCACTGCGATCCGGGCGACCTGGGTCGGCGGCATCATTTCCGTCTACCTCGCGAACTTGCCGCGAAGATAGGGAACGGCGGCAACCGCGATCAGGATTCCACCCCAAATGGCCAGGGTGAGGAATTGACTGAGATTGAGCAGATTGAACGCCGACGAGATCACCTGCAGGATGATCAGCGCCAGGATGAGCCCGCCAACCTTGCCGAAGCCACCAAAGGGATCGACCCCACCGAGGACTGCCGCAAGAATGGTGACGAGCAGATAGCTCTCGCCATACGCCGCATTGGCCGAATTGAACCGTGCCAACATGACCACCGCCGCGACACCGGCCAACAGGCTCGATAGGACATAGAGCTTGAGAAGGACGGCGCGGGTGTCGACGCCGGAATAGCGCGTCGCCTTCTCGTTTGACCCGATCATGTAGACCTTCGCCCCAAACGGCGTCGCGTTGAGCAGGGTCGCGACGGGCAACGCGCAGAGCGCCAGGACGATCAACGCGACGGGCACGCCCCAAACCGTTCCATTGCCAATGAAAACAATGGGCGCAGGAAACCCCGAGATGACATTGCCGTGGGTAAGGCCGATCGCCAGACCCTTGCAGAGCGTCATCGTGCCGAGCGTCGCCAGGATCGGCGAGACGCGGAGATAGGCGATGACGAACCCGTTAATGAGGCCGATCAACGCGGCAACGGCAAACCCCGCGACAAGCGCCACCACCTGCACACCGACCCATGCGATGCCGTCGGTGCCTGGAATATAGCGCGTCAGCAGGAACGCGATGGTCAGTCCGGTGAGATTGGCGGTGGCGATGATCGAGAGATTGAGTCCACCCGACAGCAGCGCAAGCATCATGGCAAGCGAGAGGATGCCGAGCTCCGGCATCTGGAACGCCATGGATTGCAGCGTATCGATGGAGAAGAATCGATCCCCGATGACAATCGCGAATCCCGCCCACAGCGCCAGCAACAGCGGGGCGAGTGTGGCGACTGTCCCGCTGCCGACCCGACGGGACATGCGCCTCAGAAGAGCCGCCAGCGGCGACTTATTCATGGGCCCGCCCTCTTCGTGCGGCGCTCGCGCTGCGACCATGCCGTTACCGAAACGGAGATGAGAATGACGAACCCGACAAAAAGCGGCGACCAGTAGGACGAAACACCCAGCAGGATAAGTCCATTTTGCAGCACCGCAAGAAGTGCAAGGCCCAAAAATGTGCCAAGCACCGTGCCGACGCCCCCCATGAGACTGGCGCCGCCAAGCACGACCGCCGCAACGACATCGAGCTCCTTGCCCACCAGCACGGTCGGCGCGACGGATTGGGCGAGTTGCGCCTGAACCAGCGAGGCAACGCCCGCCATGACGCCCATGTAGCAATAGACCAGCATATTGAGCCCGAATATGTGGAAGCCGAGCCGTCGCGCCGCATCCGCGTTACCGCCCATCGCGTAGATCTGCCGGCCAATATTGGTGCGGTTCAGCACAAGCCAGGTGATGAGAAAGCAGACGGCGAGCGCGAATATCTGCAGGTTGACGCCGTATGACGAATCCTTCCCCCACTCGAATTCGAACCAGAATATCCCCGTCGCGAACCAGTCAGGCAAGGAATAGATGTATTTGCCGGCCGTGAAAAAAATCAGCAGTCCGTAAAAGACATTGAGCGTTGCGATCGAGACGATGATTGACGGGATTCGAAGCTTCTGGATCAGGATAGCGTTGACTGCGCCAAGCGCGCCCCCAATACCGATCGCCATGGCACAGACGCTGATCCAGTTCGCGCCATAGGCGTTCGCGACCGCGAGCGCCACATATTGCGCGACCGATGCCGTGGCAGTGAAGGAGATGTCGATCCCGCCGGCGATCAGCACCACGAGCAACCCGAGCGCAAGAATACCCACAAATGCGTAGGATGTGAGCAGATCAAATAGATTCTGCATCGTCAGAAACTGGGCGTTCGCCAAGCTCAGGCTGGCGCACAACACGAGGATAACGATGAGCAGCCAGAACTCGTGGCTTCGCCGGAACCTGCTGAATGAAGCAATGAACGATTCAGGCATTGACCGCCTGTCGAAGCGCATCTTCGGATGTTTTTTCCGCGGCTACGTCAATCGTCAGACGGCCATCGTGCATCACCAGCACGCGATCGGTATGATAGAGCACCTCAGGGATTTCGTCAGAAATCATCAGTATCGCGACGCCCTCGCGGGCCAGCCGTTGAATGATCTCATAGATTCCATGCTTCGCGCTGATATCAACGCCGACCGTCGGGCTATCGAGGATCAGCACACGCGGGTTGGTAGCCATCCATTTGGCGAGCACCACACGCTGCTGATTGCCGCCGGAAAGTGTCTTCACCGGATTTTCCGGATTCGATACTTTGATTGCGAGATCAGCGATCCATCGCGCAACGTGGCTCCGTCGCGCGTGCGCACGGATCAGGCCAAATGTGCCGGCAAGGCGCTCCAGCACGGTCAGCGTGATGTTGGCCGCAACCGACTGGTTCAGAATGAGGCCAAGGGTAAGCCTGTCCTCCGAAACATAGGCGATCCCCAGGTCTATCGCGTCGCCATTTGTGTTCAATGCTATCGGCCGGCCTTGGAGGGCGACCGTGCCTCGATCGGGCGTGTTCATGCCGAAGAGCGATAGTGCGAGCTCGGTTCGGCCCGAACCAAGCAGTCCAGTGAGACCCACGACCTCTCCGGCACGCAATTGAAAGCTCACATCCTGATAGTCACCATCCCGGCAGAGGCCGTTGACCTCAAGCACGACCGGGCTTGCAGTAACATCGCGCGTCTGCACCCGATAGTCGAAAGCCTGCCCTGTCATCAGATGGCTAAGTTTGCGGCCGTCGATCGTTTCAGCAGCGAAAGTGCCGACCTTGGCCCCGTCTCGCAGCACCGTCACGCGGTCGGCGATCTCAAGGACCTCGTCGAGCCGGTGGCTCACGAAAACGATGCAGATACCGGAGCGTTTCAGATCGCTTACAAGCTTGATCAGGGAATCGACTTCATGGCGCGTCAGCGATGCTGTCGGCTCATCCATGATGATGACCTTGGCATCCGCCGACAGTGCACGGCAGATAGCGACCAGTTGACGGCTGGCGATGCTGAGCTCGGAAACCTTTGTTTCCGGATCGAGCTCGACGCCGACCTTTTCCATCGCGGCCATGGCCGTCGTCTTCATCGCGCGCCAGTCAACCCGGTGGAGACCGCCAAGATGGTGGGCCATCGCGATATTCTCGGCGACGTTGAGGTTCGGAAACAAGGAGAGGTCCTGATAGATGACCTGGATGCCGCACTGGGTGGAGTGCACCGGGTTCAGTTTCGGGTACTCCTTGCCGGAGATGGCGATCAAACCGCCCCGCTCCGGCTCTTCCACGCCGGAAATGATTTTGATGAGGGTCGATTTGCCGGACCCGTTTTCGCCGACGATGCAATGCACCTCGCCGGCTTCCAGTGTTAGATTGACCTCGCGAAGCGCGTGCACACCGCCAAAGCGCTTGGAAATGCCGGACAACTCCAGGAAAGTCGCCAAGGGCTCGTCCCTAGAGTCCCTGGGCAATCAACCCGTCGAGGGTCTCCTTGTTGATCCGCATGATCTTGTCGACCTTGATCTGCTTGCCGGGAACATCGACCGCCGCCTTGCCGAGGCCCGGGATCTCGACACCGTCAGTGATCGGCTTGCCGTCGAGCACGAGCTTGGCGACGGCCACCATCGCGTAACCCGCGTCTGTGGGATTCCACAGGAAACCTTCGCGGATGATATCGTCTGTAATGAGCGATTTGGCCTGACTCGGCAGCACGGTCCCCACCACGGCGATTTTCTTGGCGAGGCGCTGCTGCCGCACCGCGTTGCCGGCGCCGATGGGCCCGTTCGAGCCAAAGCCGAGAATGCCGCGCAGGTTCGGATAGGCCTTGATCACGTCGAGTGTCGTGCGTTGACTGGTATCGATCTCGTCGGCGCCGGGAAAACGATCGGCCGCGAGCTTCATCTTCGGGAAGTTCTTTTGTTGATAAGCAATTGCGGCGTCGGCCCACTTGTTGTGAAGGGGTGTCGTCAGCGTCCCAACATAAACCACGTACTCGCCCTCGCCGCCCATCTCCTTGGCGAGGCGCTCCATCTGCGCTTCACCGAATTTGACGGAGTCGATGAGCTCGACATTCCAGTCGCGGCCCTCCTGTTCTGGACCTTCATGCGTGATGACCTTGATTCCAGCGCCCTGGGCACGCTTCAGCACCGGCTCGCAGACCTTCACATCAAGCGGCACCAGGCCGATCACATTGACCTTCTTGGCGATGAGATCTTCGAGCAACTTGACCTGCTGCGCCGGATCGACATTCGCCGGGCCGACCATCGTCGCATTGATGTTGAAATCCTTTGCGCCTTTCTGAATTCCCTTTTCGACGGCGTTGAACCAGGGAATTCCCGCGATCTTCACGACCGTGACCATTTCCTTCTGCGTGTCCGCGAAGGCAAGGCCAGGAAAGCCCGCGCCGGCCATTGCTGCAGCGCCACCGAACAGCTTGAGTGTCTGGCGTCTATCCATTGGTTTTCTCCTCCCCGGAGGCAATTACCGCTGTCCCTCCCCGACAGGACCTACGCCTGGCAGGGGCAGAACGCTTCGTTGTTTGTTTCTCGGCAGAAGCCTCATGCTTCCGACCGAATTCTGTTTTGGAGATTAGTGACCAACGCTTTGAAGGTGTCAAGCAACCGATCATCTGGGATTGCGATCGCAATTGATGAGTGGCTCACGCCGTTGGCGCCCGCACTTGGTCTTCCCTATCCGTTCGCCTCGCATTTCGCGCCGGAACTGCTCATCCCAGCTTTACAGATCTACCGCAGCCGCTTCAAACGTCCGAGCAACTTGACTGTCCATACACGATGGGGGGCGTCAATGTTATCGCCGCTCGCAGCGACGAAGCTCGTAGATTGGCCACGACCCGGTAGAGTGTCAGTCAATCCCTATTGAAAAATAAAGCATTTTCGACCTTTCGAGACCAAACCCACCGTTCGAGCTACGCCGGAAGCTGGCGTTTCGCTTCCAATCTTTTCATGAAATCCATCGTGGCTCCTCCAAGTACTGGCCCTTCAATTTCCGTCGGCGGTGGACAGCAGAATTGGTTGGCGTTTGCTCTCTAAAGGCAACGGTCACACGTTCGAACCGTGTCGGGTGCGCCGGGCAAATCAACGAGTTGCACAACTCGTCTGAAAGCACGCGGAAACCAAACTCACCACAAACTCACCAAACAAGTTCGGTATTGGCGTCTGGCAGCGGCGACGCCGATCGCGCTAAAGCGCCGTGAGGAGCATCGATAAGCTGCGACGCTGGGAAAATGGACGCAGGGTTATGATCTCTCCATGGGATCTGGACGCGGAAATCGTATTTGACCGCTGGATCGACCCTGGCGATGAGCTTGATTTTCTTCAGAGGATGCTCGCGACCCACGCACCGGCATGGTGCACCAAGCTGCGAGTATGGAGGAGCGCTCGCGACCAGCGGCCCGTGGACATATCACGGCTCGGCGCGCTGAAGGAGGTAGTGTTGTCGGCTTGCTATGAGCGCGGACCGACGTACCGGGCGCTCGTTCAGCAGTACGGTAAACCGGAATTCGAACGGCCCTCCGGTCAGGCAGAGTTGCGTGGGAGTCACCGCGATCTGACCTTGGTCATATCAGTGGACCAGGCGGTGTTGAGTCCTTTAGGTAAGAAGTGGTCTCTTGGGAACAAGGTCAACGTGCAGCTCCGCGGTGCCACGGCACGCAAGCCATCGGGAGGCGAATGGACAGCAAAGCTCTTCGCTGAACTCTGCGAGCAGCTATCACCTGCGTGGGGCCACGTGGGTGCCGTCGCCGAGTACTGGGCCAAGGTCATGAGCGTGAGCCCGCGCATCGAGGCCGTCGGCCGAGACTTCGGCCGATATCTGCCCGGCCTGTTTTGGCTGAACTTCTTCGGCCAACGGCTGTGCGAGCACACCGGCAAGAGTCGTTTTCTGGACACGCGATCTCACGTCGTCGCAGAGGTCAATGCTGGCGTGCTGATCGGCTTGTCCCCCGACCCGGGCCGCTGGGATACACCCGAATATCAGGCTGAGGAGGCCCGAGTGCGGCAACACCTCGGAGCGGATTTGTTCTTCGACCGCATGCGGCCGAGCGGACACATCGCTGTACCCGCTTGGGACTCGTGAAGTCGCGCGCTGCAGAGCGCGCGACACCAAGCCAGACATTGCGGGTCAGCTCCTGGCCGTATTCTCGGACCGACCGAAGAAGAAATCCGCATCCGCGCTCACCTCAGAGCGACGCTACCGGGGTTGCTTTCCCAGTGATCATTGGTGGGTGCCTCTTTTCCGCGGGTACAAGCAATTCCTCCAGACGAGGCAGCACAAGCGCGAGATAATCTTCGTTGATCTGCGTCAAGCCCTTCAACAACCCTTTAGTATCGGCATAATTGCCGGTGCGATCACCTTGTTTGGCGGCCTCTTCAAGCTTATTCCAGATATCCACCCCTCGATCTCGTATTTCCTCATAGCGGTTTTGGGCGGATCCATCGAACAATGTCGGTGCGTGACCGTCTGGCCTGACGCCGTGCGCGGCCGCTTCCCGAACGATGGCGTTGAGCGTCTCCAC
>Ga0070712_100002134_pt1 | contig 12156 bp, 8 predicted proteins | sample LARL81metaG_FD_71396 | JGI IMG/M metagenome (GOLD analysis project Ga0070712, IMG submission 71396) | Corn, switchgrass and miscanthus rhizosphere microbial communities from Kellogg Biological Station, Michigan, USA - LAR L8-1 metaG | ecosystem: Host-associated > Plants > Roots > Rhizosphere ...
TCATGTCAGATTTAAACGAGGTCCAAAACCCCACATTCTATCGAGTCCGAATCAAAGACGGCCACAACGCTGTCGGGTTGGTAGTTAGCGCGGCGGGCAAACGCTGTATCCCATCAACCCAGTTTTGGCTTACCGTCGATGCATGTGCCGCATATCGCTTCCCACATAGTGCAGCGCTGCACGTGCAGGTACGCCTTGGGAATATGGGGTTCACGACGGTGTTAGAGGAAATTCAGGATCCGTCCGCGAAGGACTGACTTGCCTGCCGAGTTTTTGCCCTTGATCCCAGCAGCGGCGACAAGGACGCAGCGATCGTCCAATGCGGTTTCTCCTTCATGGCGTGTTTTGTAGCACACTGGCCGAATGGCGGAAACGGCACCGTCAGGCTAGGGACCCCGGCCGGAGAACCGATATGATCCTCGACAACTCGATCCCGAATCGGCGGGCCTGAGGCCGATCCTGCACAAATGTAAAATAAAATATTGAGACGCTTTACCGAGTGTGGTGCCGACTGGGGCTGCTCATTTTCTAAGATGGTTGCCTTGCGGAGCCACCTTTATTGCATGCTTCAGCGCAGAACTGGCGTGGCATTCGTGGCGACACAGACCCAGTTCCCGCCTTTGTAAATCCAAGTGTCGACAAATCGCTCACGGCGAGCGTAAGGCTTTCCGGCTTCGACGCCATTGGCCCAAAATACTCCGGTGGAGATAGCAGTATTGCCGAACACATTGACGTTCATCGATTCAGGTGCGACTTGCTGCTCTTGGGCGTTGGATTTCTTTATGCTCGCCAGAAAAGCTGCTTTAGTTTGTTGGCTGCCGTCATCGTTAATTAACACAACCGGATCGTCGAGGATTCGATCTAGAGCTCGCTTATCCCCGAGCTTATAGGCCTGGTTCCAAGCCTTTTCTAAGGCAATGATTTTCGATTGAATAACACGCTCGGCATCTTCTTGGGCCGGGACGAACAACGCCGCCGCGCAGACCAAAGCCATCAATAAACCGGTGAATCTCATGTGCGCACCCCATTTTTGCGCAGTATATGGCAATCCGCTCTTGTCGTTGAGACCAAGCCGATTTGAGCACCATCCGGGGCTGCATCCCCAAGCTATATCAGCTGAACAAATTCACCCTGTTCAAGTTCTCCGGAAACCATCGTCCCCATTCCCGCGTCACTCACATCCGATATTCGCCCCCGAAAATCAAAACTTCCCAGCCGAGCGAAAAACGGTAATCGTGACCCGCCCATCAAGGCGATACCGGCAGCACTGGCGTTGAGGTGCGCCCATTTCTGGAGCCTTTGATTTTCGGCACAGGTAGCAATGCAATTAGAGATACGAAATGCATTTACAGACTAAAGGCAGGCGTGACTCCGATAATATCCTGGCCGGCCGCTTACTTCGCCGGAGCTGTTTCCGCAGACAGGAGCATGCCACCGATTACTGCACACGCTATTCCAAGCCCGTGAAGCGGCTTTATGTTCTCGTGCAGCAGGGCAGGGGCCAGCAGGACGACGAAGACAGGATACAGGGCAGTCAGGGGTTCGACGATCGAGGCCTTGCCACCTTGACGCATCGCCGCCAGTAAGCTCAAGAAGCCCAGACCGTTTAATACGCCATTCAGCAGCGCCCAGCCCAGGCTTTTGGTGGAATACTCGAAAATCGAAGTCCCCGGGAACAGCAATGGCTGCAAAAGAATAAATCCCGCAGCCGCCCAAACCAGAGCTGCGGAGGCGGAGATATAGTTCATGGCCACTTTTTGAAACAGGCCCAGAGTGCCCCATGACACCAGCACCAGGACGGATAGCCATAGCCACGTCGGAAGCATGAGTCCCTTCATAAAGAGAGCAGCAGAATTGCAGCCATGGCAAAACCTACTCCAAGCAGTTGCAGTTTATTGATTTTTTCCCCCAGGAATGTGACTGCGAGAAGCACAGTAGCAACAGGATACAGCGAGGTAGTTGCCGTAACAACGGAAGCATTATCGGCGGCGCGGTATGCCCCGTATAACGCGATGCCGCCCAGTCCGAGGAGCAAGCCGCTGATAAGGGCGTACGTGTTGCCGCGCAGACTTTGCTTCAGTTGCGGCCTCTGCACTGCCACCATTACCAGACTAACCAGCAGGAATCCAAATGCAGAGACGAACTGCATGGTGGTCGGGGGAATCTCCTCGGAACCGAGCCGGGCGGTAAATGCCCATGCGGTCCAGCACAATGATGCGGCAATCGAATACCAAAACCAGCTTTTTTTGAGAGTGTTCGCGGCGGCGCCAATGACCGTAGCCATGCCTTTAGGAACGAGGGTTGCAGTGAAATCTGCACTTAGGATCTCAGACGGTTGTTCACTTGGGACTGGGTTGGAGGGATACTCGGTTGAGCCGGTAACTTCGTCTTGATCGCAAACAGCAGAACGTGCGGGGGCGACAGCAGCAGCAGCTCCGCCCGTCAGTGACCGGCTGCAACCGGACGGGCTGGCAGGCTGTCGATGTTCTCCCGATGAACGTGCGTCATCAACCATGATAATTCTGGGATGCTATACATTTCGCACTGCTAACAATCCGCAGTAAATCGTAGCGTAGTGATCTGGGAGCAAAAAGTGACGAAGGTCATGCCTAAAGGCAATTACTTTAGGTACGAGACGAGAAGTCCACTGCTGAGCGCAAGTGCGGAGTGCTCACGCAAATGCGCCCCTTGCCCGAAGTAGTCGCCCGTCAGTGTGGCCAAGTAGTGAATAATCTTTAACCCACCGCTTGAGCGCTTCTTCTCGAACGGATGGCTGAAATCGTAAACCGACCAGGCGGCCCGAATACCACCGCGGAGATGCTGCCAGGGAGAAGGAACCGGCATACGGCAAAATGAAATGAAGCCCTATCTCTTGAGGGAGACCGGCATTCCGCAGGAGGCGTACAGCCATGCCTCCGTAACCGACGTTCTTCGTGATACCAGTCAGTACCCTTCCCTCCGCATCAATTCTTACTAGAGTTGCGATTGGTACACGTCCACACGCCCCCACGCCGCGGGAGAGCAGCGACTGAGTTGCCTCGACCGCCGCTCGAACACTCGAATCACTGCCGGTTTCCAATAAGGCGTTGACACCCAATTCGACGAACCGCTTGGCTTCCTTTGCTCCCCCGATTCCGTAGACCACTGTCCGGCGCGGCACAAACCAGGGCGAATTCTTTAGCCCGGCGACGGCGGTTCCGACAAGAGGCAGCACGCAAGCGTTGATCTCACGATGGCCATTGCTCTGACCCGATCGCAAATGCACAGTGAGAATGCTTGCATTGAGCCTTTCGAACGAGTCTGCAAAGCCGACCAGCAGCTTGGGGTCAACCTTGAAGCCTGCCAAGGTGAACTGGCGGTTCTTGGGCATTCTTGTAGAAGTTTCCTTCATGAGTTGGAGAAATTAGCCGTCAATTTATTTTTGACCGCCACCGGCGGAAGGCCGCCTAGTCTCTCTAGCAAAATACTCTCGTTGATCTTCACGCAGCTCAATAAGGTTCATGAGGGATACACCTACGTAACCTAGCCAGACGACTCTTTCGATTCCTCCCGGCTCGTTGGCGAGCGTCCTTTGAGGGGCCCCCGATTACTTCAGTTACTTGCTGCGGGCACTTCGGTTCGCCTAACGTCGATTCAAGAAACGGGAACAGGGGCTGGACTCCTATGATTCACCCAGTGAGCAGACTGATCGCACTTCTAACATTCTTTTTGCTTTTTTCTGTTCCGGGGTGGGCGCAAAACACAGCCGAACTACAGGGAAGAGTCGTGGATCCCGCTGGCCATCCCGCAGTAAGCGCGTTTGTCATTATCAGCAGCCACGACACCTCATTACTGCGCGCAGCTACGACCGACGACTCTGGCAACTTCGAGTTCACTTCATTGCCGGTTGCCACCTATAGCCTGGAAGTAAAAGCCGACGGTTTTCCCAATTCCCAGATTCGTGACCTGCGTGCAAGCATCGGACAAGTTATTCGGATTGAAATTGTACTCGGCAGCAATGACGTACACTCTTCGCAGCTTCATGCCACTGGCACGTCGATGGTTGAGACATCGAACACGCAACTTGGCGTAGTGATGAGCGATCTGGAAGTATCGAATCTTCCACTCAAGTCCCGCGACACTTTCGAGTTGCTTCAGTTGCAGCCGGGCGTGCAAAGTACGTTGGGCGCAGACCTCTTCTTTGGCGGCGATCAGCCGGGTGTGGTTTCGGTCGATGGCGGGCGGGCACGGTCGAACAACTACAACGTCAACGGCGGACATTCAGGGGACCAGTTCATCAACGCCCCTTCCGTCCAGCCTTCTCCGGACTCAATTAGCGAATTCCGTGTTATTTCGCACAATTACGATGCGGAGCTCGGACGTAATTCCGGATCTGTGATCAACGTGATCACAAAATCCGGCAGCAACACGCTTCACGGAAGCATCTACGAATATTTTCGCAACAAGGTGCTGAACGCCAGAGGATATTTTGATCCAGAAACACCTGACTTCAAGCAGAACGAGTTCGGCGGCATCCTCGGCGGGGCTATACGACGGGATAAGACTTTCTTTTTCTCTTCCTATGAAGGTCGCAGAGTGCGGCAGGGAATTACGTCCGACGCTGTGCCTGTACCCACGCAGCGGGAACGCGGAGGCGACTTCTCAGCAGGCTCGGCTTTTACGGGCATACTGACCGACGACGCGGTCGCAACCAAACTTGGCAGCCGTCCTGGATGCACCTCGGCAGTCGCAGCGAATGGCGGAGCCACAATCGCAAGCGGTACTCCGTATGCCAGCATTTTCCCCGGGAACATTATTCCAGCATCGTGCTTTGACCCGACGGCAGCAGACTTGATGAGCAAATTTGTTCCGTTGCCGAACGTTGGTGCTCAGACGTTTCTTTCAGTGCCCGAGGCCAAAGTTCGCCAGGACCAGATCACGCTGCGTTTGGATCACAACCTTACGAGCCAGCAGCAGCTCAGCATTTACTATTACGGAGCGGATGGACTTGATGGTGAGCCGTTCTCGCGATTTCAGGCGGCAGGTTCGAACCTTCCTGAATTCGGCGACCTGACCAGAGACCGGTTCCAGCAACTCAATCTGTCGCACAACTGGATGGTCAACGGTAAGACGACAAATGAAGCCCGCTTTGTGTTTTACCGGGGCGCGCAGGGCCAGTTCCTGTCTCCCCAGCACACCAACCTGGTGCAGGATTCGTGCGCCACCGTACCGGCGGACCAGTGTTTCTCCGATCCTTCCAACCCGCGCCTGGGTATCACTCCCGGATATGGAACCAGTCACGAAGGTGTACCGTTTGTCTCTCTGGCGGGTGGATTCGCACTTGGCAACAATGCCAACGGGAGTTTCGCCCAGACGGGGAACGTTTATCACGGCTTCGATAGTGTCAGCAAAATCATCGGCAAGCATTCCCTGAAATTTGGCGCGGATGTTCGCAACCAACGTTTTCACCAGACCTATTTCTATAACATCAACGGGAACTTCGAATTCTCGGGGGGCGGCCCGAACGATGTAGGCTTCTCCGACTTGGTCCCTAACTATCTTCTGGGGCTTCCCGACACCTACTCACAAGGTTCAGCGAACGCCGTGGACGTCCGTACTACTCAGCTGGGCGTATTCGCGCAAGACGCCTGGAAGCTGAAGCCCAATCTCACGCTCTATTACGGGCTTCGATGGGAGTTAAACACGCCGCAGGCGGATGCGGGCAAGCGCATTCAGGCCTTTCGCCCCGGCCAGGCCAGCAGCATCTACCAGTGTGAGCTGAGTGCCTCGGATCCATTGACGGCGACTTTTGGTTCGAACGACTGCTCACCTACCGGACCTGCCGCGTCTGTTTTCCCGCTGGGATTGGTGCTGCCGGGCGACAAGGGCGTGCCCGCAGGTCTAACCAATGACTATCTCAAGTCCCTGGCCCCGAGACTCGGCCTGGCGTGGTCGCCTGAGTGGACGGGCGGCTGGGCAGCGAAGGTCACGGGCGGTCCGGGAAAATCAAGTGTGCGAATGGGCTGGGGGATGTTCTACGACAGCAACGAGGAGTTGATGCTGGCGTCTTTTGCTGCCCAACCTCCATTTGGCGGCAGCACCTTCATCAGCAATGTCTTGTTCAACACTCCGTTTCTCGGCCAGAACGGGACCGTGACCCCGAATCCGTTTAGCGGTTATTCAAATCCATCTCGGGGCTCGGCGGTAGATTTCGCGCTCTTCCGCCCTATTCTCTTGTTTGGAAACTTTCCCGACACACTGCGCAGCCAATACGCGGAACAGTACCACTTCACAATTCAGCGCCAACTCCCGCGAGACATGATGCTGCAGTTAGGGTACGTTGGCAGCCAGGGTCACCGCTTGCTGGCCAGCCTGGACCAGAACTTTGGCAACGCGCAGACCTGCCTTGACCTGAACCAGATTCCGGGAATGTCGTGCGGGCCGTTTGGCGAAGACACCGCCTACTCGATTCCGGCCGACGCCATTCCGCCGGGAGTTACGTTGCATTTGCCTTATGGTTCGGTACCGAGCGTTACTGGTCCCAATGCAAACCCGATCACCTTGGTCGGGCTGCGCAAGTATTCGTCTCCTTTATGCGAGCCCACCACCGGGGCTGGTTGCCCGCCCGACGGTGTCCCGGTTTTCAGCAGCCTGTTCGCCATGGAGCCTATTGCGAACTCGGCATACAACTCGCTTCAGGCGCAACTCAACAAGCGCTTTTCTCATGGATTGCAGCTGTTGGCTTCGTACACCTGGAGCAAGTCGATCGACACTGCCTCCAGCTTCGAGAATTCCATTAATCCTATGGACCCGAGCCGGTCTCGAGCCCTGTCCCTGTTTGACGCTCGTCACAGATTCGTGTTGAGCGGGTATTGGCGGGTTCCAGATTGGAGAGTATCGAACTGGAGCAGGCACATCATCAATGGTTGGGCGGTGTCGACCATCTCTACGTTGCAGTCTGGATTTCCAGTCCGCATTACGTCTTCCGGTGATCAGGAACTGATGGGTAGCTTCGATTTCGAGGCGCCTGGCGAGCCCAACCAGGTCGCGCCGTTTCGCCGGCTGGACCCGCGGACATCCGGCGGCTACTACTTTGATCCCTCGTCTTTCGTCGATGGTCCTCTAGGCAAAATCGGTAATGCGCCTCGCACCGTGTGCTGCGGTCCGAAGATTGTCAACTTCGATTTCGCCCTCCACAAGACTGTGCCTTTAGGCGAGCGCAGTAATCTGGAATTTCGCACCGAATTCTTCAATCTGTTTAATCACACGCAATTTTTTAACCCAGACGGAGACATCACGGGAGGATCGACCTTCGGACTGGTAAACCGGACGAGAGACCCGAGGCTGGTTCAAGTTGCATTGCGGCTTGCTTTTTAGCGGCAGCCGTTCTGACCAGGCATGAGGATGACGAGACTGAGACACATTCTGTTGCTCGTAGCGCTCCTCGCGGGCGGAATGATCGCGACCGCCCAGACGGAACGGAAGGTTACTCACCGTGAAGAGCCGGATTATCCGGAACTTGCGAAGCAGCTGAATCTTCACGGTACGGTCAAACTCAAGATCTGGATCAGTCCGGACGGTACGGTGCGCCGGTTGGAATACGTTGGAGGCCACCCGGTATTGGCGGAGTCTGCACTGAAAGCAGTCAAAGGCTGGCACTACCAAGCGGCTACGAAGGAATCAAACACCATCGTGGGATTGAAATTTTGAACTCCAGTGTCCCCGGTTCTCCAAGTTTAATGAAAATCTCGGACCTTTCGAATGCGAGCCGCCAGAGGGATCGTCCTTCCGAGATCTACAAGATCCTGATCGTAGTGTTGGTTGCCTTCGCGTTTTGGCTGATGTTTCGTGTTGGAGAGGGAGAACGTGAATTCAGGGAGTCTCAGCAGGCTTTACGACACGTAACCAGTTGGCGGCAGGAAGCCCGAGTAGGGGCCCAGGTTAACCAGCAGGCTGAAGTCATGTGCCCTGACGATGAGCGCGGGCCAGGCCAGACTACTTCCCGCTCGAAAGATGGCGCGGCGAATGGCGTGAGGGTTGAATCGGTTGAAAATGGTCCTAATTCTCACCTTCAAGTTTCAGGAAATCTACCTGATGAATCGGACTCTGTCCCCAAGGTGACTGCGCCTTGCGAAAAACTGCTGCACGGCGAATTTCTTTACCCGCTGCCGGACTATGACCACCTGATCAAGCACACCAAAATCATTAAGGGGGCAGTTGAGTCAGTCCAAGGTCTGAAATGCCAGGAATGGACGACAGTTCGCGTAATTGCTGGCCGTTTCGCTCCGCCACAGCCCTTTGATGATGCACAAATCTGTATCGGCCTTGATGATCATTTGCCCCGGCGCATTAAGTACGAGAAGGTTGAATACACATTCTACGACTGGAACACTCCCATTCAGGTCGAAGCAAACCAAGCGCCGCGAACGCGACATCCCTAGTGCTTCTTCGAGCCTCGACGAAACAAGAGATCAATTGCGTTAGACGCCATGTGCGCGACCGCTTCGATGTGGGGCGCAGCGCTTCTTCCGCCCAGCCGCAATTGACTTTGGGAAGGGAACTGGCGCAAAGATTTGTTGAAGCACGGGTGCCACACTGCTATTGGAGTTGCGGTCCGGCATGACGGGCAGAGGGAACTGGTTAGAGAAAACAGTCAAGTCGGATCTCTATTACTGAGCAGGTGGCCCGGCTAAAAGGGGCGAATCTGCTGCAGCCCATTAGGCTTGTGCTCCCCGGGGCTACTCACCCGACAGTTGTCAACTCGTGCCTCAAATCGAATGTGCAATGCTAACCTTTTTTGTCAGAATAACGAGTTGGCGATATCAACCTGTGAGACGACCGGCAATCTCCTGAGGCCCGGAAAGTTAACCGCGCGCAATTGACTTGACCGATTTTCCCTCCTAGGATGATCGCAACGGAGCGGGGCGTCTCCATTGCTGGGCCAAACCATCTCGCACTACCGCATCATCGAGAAGCTCGGGGGTGGCGGGATGGGAGTGGTCTACAAGGCCGAGGACGTAACTCTACATCGATTTGTCGCCCTGAAGTTTCTGCCCGATGAGGTCGCTAAAGACCCGCAGGCCTTAGCACGCTTCCAGCGGGAGGCGCAGGCGGCTTCAGCTCTTAACCATCCCAATATCTGTACGATCCATGAGATCGGGCAGCAAGACAGCGATCCTTTCCTCGTTATGGAGTTCCTCGACGGTTTGACCCTCAAGCATCGCATTGCCGGAAAACCCATCGAGATCGATGTTCTGCTCAGTTTGGCGATCGAGATTGCCGACGCACTGGATGCAGCGCACAGTGAGGGCATCGTCCACCGAGACATCAAGCCCGCAAACATTTTTGTCACCAAGCGCGGCCATGCCAAGGTTCTTGATTTCGGTCTGGCGAAGGTTAAGCCTGCGACGAGTTCCGCAACCAGCATTGCTGTGGCCAAAACGGAGACGGGCATGGTGGACGAGCAGCACCTCACCAGTCCGGGAGCAGCGCTAGGAACAGTCGCCTACATGTCGCCGGAACAAGCGCGGGCAAAAGAACTGGACGCACGCACCGATTTGTTCTCTTTCGGGACCGTGCTATATGAGATGGCCACAGGAGCCTTACCCTTTCGCGGGGAAAGTGCGGCAACGATTTTCGATGCCATTCTGAATCGTGCACCGGTGTTACCGGTGCGCCTCAATCCGGACTTGCCAGTCGAGCTGGAACGAATCATAAACCGCGCCTTGGAGAAAGACCGCGACTTGCGCTACCAACACGCCTCGGATATGCGAGCTGAGTTACAGCGACTGAAGCGCGATACGGGGATAGAGAGTTCACGGGTGGCAAGTTCTGGAACCATGCCTTTCGCGCCGGGGAGCGGCACTCAAGCGGCAATCCCACAACCGATCCCAATCTCCGGATCGACTCCTGTAGTTGCTCCATCGTCCTCATCAAGCGCTGCGAAGGCGGCTGAAGTTCGAGCCGCTGGCGCAAGCAAGCCTTGGAAGACTCTTATTTCCGCTGCCGTGCTTGTCGCCGCTGCTCTAATAGCTGGGGGTTTCTATATCCGCTCGCGTAGAGCAACACCGCTGACTCCGAAGGACACCATTGTCCTATCCGACTTTTCCAATACAACTGGCGATCCTGTGTTTGATGACGCCCTAAAGCAAGCGCTTGCCGTCGATTTAGAGCAATCGCCTTTCCTCAACGTTCTTTCCGACCGCAAGGTGGCCCAGACCCTCCGCCTAATGGGGCGACAACCCAATGACCGGGTGATACCCGAAGTGGCGCAGGAAATCTGCGTGCGTACAGGGAGCAAGGCGGTGCTAGGAGGCTCGATTTCACGCTTGGGCAGCCAGTACATGGTGGGCTTGGGGGCGGTGAACTGCGGGAACGGTGAGACGCTGGCCAAGGAGCAAGCCGCGGCATCGAGCAAGGAAGACGTTATAAAAGCATTGGGCGCGGTCACTTCCAGCGTGCGGACCACGTTGGGTGAATCGCTGGCCTCGGTGCAGAAATTCAATGTCCCAATTGAGGCGACTACATCCTCGTTAGAGGCGCTAAAGACATTTAGCATGGGCATAATCACGGAACGCGAAAAGGGTGACGCCGAAGCTATCCCCTTTTTCCGGCGCGCGATTGAGCTGGACCCGAACTTCGCCGCGGCCTATACAGCCTTGGGCGTGTCAAATGCCAACCTTAGCCAACCTAGCCTGTCAGCGCAAAATTTGAAGAAGGCGTATGAATTGAGGGACCGAGTCAGCGAGAAGGAGAGACTCCGCATCTCGGCCAATTATTATGCGCTTGTTACCGGGGAACAGGAGAAGGAGGCCCAGACCTATCAACTGTGGATTCAGAGCTATCCGCATGACGCCATTCCCCACGGCAACCTGGGCAATAACTTCATGGCCCTGGGGCAATATGATAAGTCGGTAGCCGAAACTCAAGAAGCGCGCCGTCTGGAGCCGAACAACGTCTACGCCTATGCCAATCTCGGTGGAGCTTTTCTGGCGCTCAACCGCCCAGATGACGCCGAGGCCGCGATTGAAGAAGCGGCGGCCCACAAGCTGGACGCGGGAATCCTGCGTTTGGTGATGTACTACCTCGCCTTTCTCCGGAGTGATTCGGCGCAGATGGAGGAGCAGTTGGCGTGGGGAGCAGGGAAGCCGGGAGCTGAAGACCAGCTACTCTCAGCCCAGTCCGACTCGGAGGCGTTTTATGGCCGTTTAGCGAAAGCACGGGATTTTTCCCGGCGTGCGGTGGATTCGGCGGTCCGGGCGGACTCCAAAGAGACGGCAGCACTGTGGCAGGTGAATGCTGCCCTGCGGGAGGGCGAGTTCGGCAACTTAGCACCCGCAAGGCAGGGGGTCACGTCAGCTCTGACGCTAGCCCCCGGCCGAGATGTGAAGGTACTGGCAGCCTTGGCCTTAGCTCGTGTCGGTGAAACTACTCGGGCGAAAACGATGGTCCAGCAGTTGGAGAAGAGCGAACCATCGAACACAGCCCTGAAGGTGTATTGGCTGCCGACAATCAAGGCCGCTATGGAGCTCAACGCCGGCAACCCAGGTCAGGCCCTTATGTTTTTAGAAGCCGCAGCTCCGTATGAACTGGGTTTGCCACCCCCGACAATAGAGGGAACTCTGTACCCAGCGTATCTACGCGGCCAAGCCCACTTGGCGCTCCACACTAGCGGAGCGGCAGCCGGCGAGTTCCAGAAGTTTCTCGACCATCGAGGCATAACCATAAACTTTCCGCTGGGCGCACTGGCCCATCTCGGCCTCGCCCGTGCCTATACCCTTTCTGGCGACACCGCCAAAGCTCGCGCCGCCTACCAGAACTTCTTCGCCCTCTGGAAAGACGCCGACCCCGATATCCCCATCCTGAAGGAAGCCAAGACGGAATACGCCAAGTTGCAATGAGGTTTTCTGGAGGGTTCTTCTGGCGTGTCAAGGGCGGGAGTTAAGACGCTAGAGCAACATGTGTGCAAATCTTGCCGCCAACATCCCAGCCTGTTTCCGCATCTCCATGTTGGCGAAAGTAACGCTCGGACACACTCACGTTCTTTCCGGCCATGATCGATCACCCCGGCGGGGAAAAAGCAGTCGAGATTCGAAGTGGCCGACACCGAAGATTCCGTTCTTATCGCTGCGCGACAAGGGAATGTTGCCGTAAGTGACGGGCAACAGACCTCGACCA
>Ga0070712_100002135_pt1 | contig 12155 bp, 11 predicted proteins | sample LARL81metaG_FD_71396 | JGI IMG/M metagenome (GOLD analysis project Ga0070712, IMG submission 71396) | Corn, switchgrass and miscanthus rhizosphere microbial communities from Kellogg Biological Station, Michigan, USA - LAR L8-1 metaG | ecosystem: Host-associated > Plants > Roots > Rhizosphere ...
CCTTTGGATGATGATCCCGGCTGGGAAGATCACCGAGGACACGTTCCAGGAGCTGCTCCTCACGCTCGAGCAAGGCGACACGATCGTCGACGGCGGCAATTCGAACTTCCACGACTCCAAGCGGCGCTACCAGGAGGCGGCCGCCAAAGGGATCCACTTCGTCGACGTCGGCGTCTCGGGCGGCATCTGGGGGCTCGAGGTCGGCTTCTGCTTGATGGCCGGCGGCGACGACGAGCCGGTCTCGCGTCTCGAGCCGATCTTCGAGACGCTTGCGCCCAAAGACGGCTACGCGCACGTCGGCCCGAGCGGCGCCGGCCACTTCGTGAAGATGGTGCACAACGGGATCGAGTACGGCCTGATGCAGTCCTATGCGGAGGGGTTCGAGCTGATGGACCACTGCGAGTACGAGCTCGACCTGCTGCAGATCTCCGGAATCTGGCGGTACGGCTCCGTCGTCCGCAGCTGGTTGCTCGAGCTCCTTCACTCGGCCTTGGAGCAGCACGGCTCGCAGCTCGACGACATCGCGCCGTACGTCGAGGACTCGGGCGAGGGCCGCTGGACGCTCGATGAGGCGATCAAGATGAGCGTGCCGGCGCCCGTACTCGCGGCTTCGTTGTTCGCCCGCTTCGCCTCGCGGGACGAGATCAAGTTTGCCGCCAAGGTGACGGCGGCGCTCCGAAACGAGTTCGGCGGCCACGCGATCCGCGAGGTTGACAAGGCCAAGGCGGGGTCCGACCCGCAGTGATGGCGCTCGCCGAGGACAAGCGGCAGGAGAACCCCCTGCTCGATGGGCTTCAGCTCTCCCGGCGTCCCGAGCCCTGTGCCATGGTCATCTTCGGCGCCTCGGGCGACCTGACAAAACGAAAGCTTTTTCCGGCGCTCTACTCGCTCGCATACCGGCAGCTTCTGCCCGAGAAGTTCGGCATCGTCGGTGTAGCCCGGACCGAGGAGTCCGATGCCAACTTCCGCGAGCGGATGAAGGCGGCCGTGCAAGACTTCGGCCGCGACGAGTTTCGCGAGGACGTCTGGGAGTGGTTGGCGGACGGAATGCACTACGTCTCCGACCAGGACAAGATCCCCGAGGCGCTGCGCGAGCTCGAGCAGCACCGAGGAACGACCGGCAACCGGGTCTACTACCTCGCTGTTCCTCCTCCCGCGTTCGAGTCAATCGTCGGCTGGGTCGGCAAACACAAGTCGAGGAGTGGCTGGACGCGCCTGATCGTGGAGAAGCCGTTCGGTCACGACTTGGCGTCAGCGCAGCAGTTGAATGCGCTTCTTCATAAGCACTTCGACGAGAGCGAGATCTTCAGGATCGACCATTACCTCGGCAAGGAAACCGTCCAGAACATGCTGGCGCTGCGGTTCGCCAACGGGATCTTCGAGCCGATCTGGAACCGCCAGTTCGTCGACCACGTCGAGATCACCGTTGCGGAGACGCTCGGGATCGAAGGCCGGGCCGAGTACTACGAGCAGGCCGGTGCAATTCGCGACATCTTCCAGAACCACCTGCTGCAGCTGATCGCGCTCACGGCGATGGAGCCTCCGATCGACTTCACCGCTGATTCCGTTCGGAACGAGAAGGTCAAGGTTCTGAAGGCAATCCACACGCCCGGACCGAAGCACGTCGTGCGGGGGCAATACGGGCCCGGCTACATCGAGGGGCAGGCGGTGCCCGGCTACAGGGAGGAAGAGGGGGTCGATCCGAACTCGCTGACGGAGACGTTCGTCGCGGGGAAGCTATTCGTGGACAACTGGCGGTGGGCAGACACCCCGTTCTACTTTCGAGCGGGCAAGCGGCTGGCGCGGCGCGAGACGACGATCGCGATCGAGTTCCAGCGCGCGCCCCACCCGCCGTTCGAGGAAGCGGCGGCGGAAGGTATGCGCCCGAACGTGCTGCTCATCCACATCCAGCCGGACGAAGGCGTCTCGCTCGCCATCGGAGCAAAGGTTCCCGGCCAGGGCTTGCAGATCCGTACCGTGCACATGGACTTCCTCTATGGAGGCGCGTTCCGCACCGATCTCCCCGAGGCCTACGAGCGCCTGCTGGTCGATTGCATGCGCGGCGATGCTTCGCTCTTCACGCGTGAGGACGAGGTGATCGAGCAGTGGAAGATCGTCGACGCGATCGTGGCTCCCTGGCGCCGCGACCGGCCATCGTTTCCGAACTACGCCGCAGGGACCTGGGGTCCACCCAGCTCTGACGAGCTACTGCACCGAGACGGGCGTACATGGCGTCGGCACTGACAACGGTCTCGGAGATCGAGCACACGCTCGCAGCGTTGCGCGTCGGGGACAGCGGCGTCCGCCTGCGAACGAACGTCATGACGCACATCGCGTGGGTCCCCGAGGAATGGGTCGAGGCTGCGGAGGACGTCCTCGCGGGGCTCGCCGAGCGCCATCCTTCGCGCACGATCGTGCTCTTTCCGCACGCAGGCGGCGAGGGCCTAGAGGGGAAGGTGGAGTCCGATTCCTTCCCGATGAACGAGGGGCTGACGGTCAGCACCGACACGATCCGCATCCGGCTGCACGCGACGAGCGCTGAGCATCCCGCCAGCGTCGTCGAGCCGCTGCTGATCCCCGATCTGCCGGTTTTCCTCCGTTGGCGCGGGGTTCCGCCGTTCGGCGACTCGGCGTTCGAGGAGCTCACGAAGGTCGCGGACCGTCTGATCGTGGACAGCACCGAGTGGCCGGGATTGCCGACGCCCTACGCGCGGATGCCGGAGGTCTTCGACCGCATCGCCGTTTCGGATATCGCCTGGGCGCGAACGAGCCGCTGGCGGCCGATGCTTGCCTCGCTTTGGCCCGGGATCGCCGAGGTCAAGCGAATCAAGGTCACCGGAACCGAGGCGCAGGCCCAGCTGCTCGCCGGCTGGCTTCGCTCCCGTCTGGGACGCCCGGAGATCGCGCTCGAGCACGACCCTGCCACGAAGCTCGTCGGCGTCGAGCTCGACGGGCAACCCGCGCCCTTCCCGCCCGGCGATCCGCCGCGCCCGGCGGACCTGCTTTCGGACGAGCTCGACAAGCTTTCTCGAGACCCGGTGTACGAGGCCGCGGCGCTCGCTGCTGTGACATAAGCGCGAGCGGCGGCGTATTGAGAGCGTGAACGCGGAGCCCCATAGCTTCGCCGCCATCGCCGAGCAGCACCTCGACGACGTTCTCGCCTATCTCGTGTACCTGACCGCCGACCACTCCCTTGCCGAAGACCTCACGGTCGAGACCTTCGAGCGTGCACTCCGGCGCTGGAACCGCTTCGATCCTCGCCGCGGCGGCGCGCGCACCTGGCTCTGCCAGCTCGCACGCTCGGCGGCGCTCGACCATTTCCGCTCGGAGGCTCGACGGCTCCGCCGCGAGGAGCGGTACGCGGTGCGCGAGCTGCACGAGGTGCCGGAACCGAGCTTCGGCGAAGGTCTCTCCCCCGAGCTCGAGCAGGCGTTCGCAGAGCTGTCCCGGGCAGAACGCGAAGTCGTCGCGCTGCGGGTCGTGCTCGAGCTCGACGGGGAGACGGCGTCCAGAGTCCTCGGGATCAGTCCAAGCGCATGCTCGACACGGCTGAGCCGCGCGCTGCAGAAACTGGAAGGGATGGTGAGCGCCGATGCTGTCGCATGAGCTCGCAACCGAACTGCGTGCGGCCCGGCCCAGCGCCTCGTCCGAGTTGCGCGAACGCGTGCTCGAGATCGCGGCGCGCGGGCGCCCTGCCCGGTCGCCGCGTTTTCCTCTACTGCCGTTGCGGCGAGTGGCGCTCGTCGCGGCTCCCGTAGCCGTCGCGCTCGCCGTCGGCGGTGCGCTCGTTCACGGGCTCCTTCATTCGGGCAAGAGCACTCAGAACGCTGCCCCCGTCGTGAGGACGGGTGCCGGCGGATCGTCGGTCGCAGGTCAGCTCAACGCCCCGCTCCCGCCTAGGGCGGTGGCAAAGGACCAGGCCCTAACCGGTAAGCAGCCGTTCAGCACCGCGTTGCCGAACAGCACCTCGCGCCTGCAGCAGTACGGAGCCTTCATGCGCCTGCAGGTGAGGGACCTCGACGCGCTGTCCGACACCACCAAGCGCGCGATGAGGTTCTCGCGCCTCGTCGGCGGCTACGTCGCTTACGTCCGCTACAGCTCTCCCGCGCACGGACAGGGATCAGCGGCGCTGATCGTCCGCGTGCCGATCGATCGCGTGCAAGACGTGATCGAGGAGTACTCGAACCTCGGCACGATTCTCTCGCAGAAGGTCTCCGTCGTCGACGTGACGAAGGCGGTCGAGGAAGAGTCGCGGGAAATCGCCCGGCTGCAGCTCCTGATCGCGCGGCTGGAGGCCGGCGGCGTGACCCCCGCAGAGCGGTACCGGTTGAACGAGGCGAAGGCCCGGCTCGACTACCTGACGAAGCACAAGGCCGCGACTGTCCGCCGCGCCCAGTTCGCTCGGGTGACGCTCGAGCTGACGACGAAGCCGAAGCACGCAGCAGCGGCTGGACGCTTCGACCGGACGATGCGCGACGCCGGCGGCATCCTGGTCCGTGAAGCCGAGATCCTGCTCTACGCGCTGATCGTTGCCGGGCCGCTGCTCCTGGTCGGGCTTGGCGCGGTCGCGTTCGGGCGAATGCAGCGCCGGCGTTTCGAAGACCGCGTCCTCGAGCGCACCTAAAAGGCGATCCAGCCAGGCAATCGGCCGTTCTGGCCGACTGCGGCGTACTCGACACGGTACGGAACACCGTTCAGGTTGCCGCTGGTGACAATGAGGGTGATCCGGCGGCGCTCACTGGGACTGCGGAACAGCGTCGACAGCACCACACCTCGGCCCGGCCGAAATTGGCGCGCGACGATCTCGCGCCCGTGCGGGCCGCCCACGAGCAGCGCGACGTTCGGGCGAGGGCCGCTGCCGTAGGGCACCGACACCACGAGCCCACGCGAATGACGAGGCACGGTCATCGCGATGTACTGGGTCGAGAGGCCGAACACACCGCGGATCGATGTCTTCCGGGGCGCGGTCGAGCTCTTGAGCGAGTACGCGTTGCCCAGGGGAAGCCCGCGCCGATAGAGGTTCATGGAAAAGCGCGTGAAGACACGATCGAGAGAGCCGACGCCGCTGCGTCGTAGGGCCGCGTCGAGCTGCGTTACCCCGACGCTCGTTGGCTTGTTCGCCCGATCGGCTGCCTCGAGCACGGAGAGGTAACGCGGCAGGATCCTCGGGTTGAGGCGGGCGAGGTACGTCCACCACCACGCACCGCCGTAGCAATGGACGCAGGACCCGCGCTCGTCGTACAGCGGCAGCCACGGTGTCTTCAGCCAGGCGTCGAGGTAGTTGGTCATCAGCTGGTCTTTCGCCTGCGGAAAGACGAGCATCGACATCGCGCTCGCGCTTCCTTCCAGCGCCCAGGTCGGAACCTTGTCGCTCGTCACGTACGAGAACTGGATCAAGTGAAAGAGCTCATGCGCAACCGTGATGTCGAGCCCTCCGTTCGGCTTGGTGGCGCTCGTGTCGAGGTTCGGGGAGACGAGGACGAACGTCCCTCCCTCCGCGTGCGCCTGCTTCAGCGTGAAGCCGAGCAGGCCCTTCGGGAGGGTGTCGATGTAGATGTCCGGCTTGGTGTCCGGGCCGGCGGCATCCGGCAGCGGGAGCTTGAAGCCGTGGCGCTCGTAGTAGAGGAGAGCGATGTCAGCCGCCGCGCCGACCTGTTCGACGTAGTCGGGAAAGCCGTCTCCGTCAGCGTCCGTCAGCGGGGGCGCCTGCGGGCCGGAGGTGACGTAGTGGACGATCGCTCGGGCGGTGACGTAGGGCGTCGCCTCGGGTGCCGTATAGGCGAACTCGCCGCCGTTCGTAGGCCTCGGGACGACGATGGGCCCAGCGGCGAAGGCGGAATGGGCGCCGGCGAGGGCGCACGCGCACGCGAGCGCGAGGACGAAGATGCGGGCCACACGCATTCCGTCAGAGGTGTCGGCAGACCGACGACGGTCGGACTCACTCGTTCGGGTGAGTAGGGACTGTCCCCTGCCGGGACAGTCCCTACCTAAGCGCGTGCTCCAGCGCAGCGCCCGCTGCGAGCACGAACGCATCCTCGTCGAGCGGAGCGGCGAGCTGGACCGAGGCCGGGAGTCCAGCGTCCGCGAGGCCGCAGGGCAGGGCCAGCGCAGGCCAGCCGATCAGGTTGAAAAGGGCGGTCAGCCTCGTCAGCACCATCCGGTTGCCTTCGCCGTACCTAGGCGCCACGCAGGGGAGCGTCGGGGTCAGCAGCAGGTCGACACCCGCGAGGGCCTCCGGCACCTCTTCGCGCAGGCGCTCTCGCAGTCGCTGCGCGGCCTCGATTTCTCCGTTCGTCAGCTCCGTTGCACCTTCGAGTGACTCGCGCACATCATCGCCGTAGTCCTCGGCCCGCTCGGGGTACAGGCCCGCATGCGATTCGAGCGCCTCGCGGCGAAAAACGGCGCCCCAAAGCTCGCGGTCCGGGACGCCGAGCTCGAGCTCTCGCCTGTTCGGGAACTTCGCGGCTGCCTCCTCGACTCGAGCGCGCACGAACGGGTCGGCCTCGTCGAGCCAGGCGACGCCGACCACGACATCGGTCGGCTCGACTTGGGTCGGTTCGAAGTCCGGAACGAGCGCCTCCATCATCCGCGCGCATTCGGCAACGTCTCGCGCCATCGGTCCCGCGTGGTCGAAGCTCGGGGCCAAGGGAAAGCAGCCGTCGACCGGGACCAGACCGAAGCTCGGCTTGAAACCGACGACGCCGCAGCAGGCGGCGGGGATCCGGATCGAGCCGGCGGAGTCAGATCCAAGTGCCGCATCTGCCAGCCCGGCGGCCAGCGCCGCGGCGGAGCCACCGCTCGAGCCGCCGGCTGTCCTTCCCTCGGCGAGCGGATTCGGGACGCGGCCATAGTGTGGATTCTCCGAGGTGACTCCGTAGGCGAACTCGTGCAGATTGGTCTTGCCGACGTTTGTATAACCGGCCGCCTCGAGCAAAAGGACCGATTCGGCCGTTTCCGCCGGCACATGGTCGGCGAAGATGGCCGAGCCGTATGTCGTCCTCAGCCCCGCGGTGTCGAACAGGTCCTTGACGGCCAGCCGAGTTCCCGGCCGGGGCGACTCGAACGAGGTAATAAAGATTCCGTCGGTCGTCATCAACCTGAGATCTTTTGCTTAGTGTCTTTTCGCCCGGAGTTAGACGGACGCCCGGGCGAAGCCCGGCCATCCTCCAGCCGGCATCGCAAGCGACGCCTCAGTCGAGGGCGAGATAGACGTACGCGACGAGGATCGTGGCGCCGTACAGGAGCACGACGAAGCCGAACAGCGCCAGGCCGAAGATCACGTTTCGCCGCGAGAGCTCCGCGTCGGGCTCGACCGGCTCGTACATCGGCTGCGGCGGCATCGGCTCGGGGAGTCGCTCGCTCACAGCGCGGCGTCCACGGCCATCGCTGCGAAGAGCAGCGCCAGGTACAGGAGCGAGAAGTGGAACAGGAGGGCTGCGCGGCGCGGGGTCGGCGCGCGGCGGAGTCCGAGCGCCAGCGCGAAGAAGACCGCCCCAAGCAGCAGCGCCGCGACGAGGTAAGGCACGCCGAGCGTCCCCCAGAGGAACGGCGACGCGGTGACCGCGACAAGCACGCCCGAGTAGAGGACGATCTGCTTCGTCGTCTCCCGCTCGCCGCGCACGACCGGCAGCATCGGGACCCCGGCTGCCTCGTAGTCGCGGCGGATCAGCAGCGCGAGCGCCCAGAAGTGAGGCGGCGTCCAGAAGAAGACGATCGCGAAGAGCAGCAACGCCGGAACGGTGATATTCCCTGTCGCCGCGGCCCAGCCGACCAGCGGCGGGATCGCGCCGGCGGCGCCGCCGATGACGATGTTCTGGGGCGTCGAGCGCTTCAGCCAGCGCGTATAGACGAAGACGTAGAAGAGATTGCCGGCCAGCGCGAGCAGCGCGGTCAGCACGTTGACGAGGCTCGCGAGCAGGACGAACGAGAGAGCCGAGAGCGCGAGCCCGAACTCGAGCGCGCGGGTTGGCGCGACGCGGTCGGCTGCAACGGGACGGCGGTCGGTGCGGCGCATATGTCGGTCGATGTCGCGGTCGAGCACGTGGTTGAGCGCGCTCGCGCCGCCGCAGGCGAGCGCCAGGCCGACCATCGTGACGGCGAACAACCAGGCGGAGGGGAAGCCGCCGGCGCCGACGATCATCCCGCAGGCGCCGGTGAGAAGCAGCAGGCTCATGATCCGGGGTTTGGTCAGCGTTAGATAATCCCGCCACGACGCCGGCGCGACCGACTCGCCGCGGAGCGTCGCAGCGGTCGCGACAAGCGCCGCAGCGAGGGCCAGCGCTGCGAATGCGATGTGCATGGGCCGGCCCACCGCGAGCGCGGCGGCCACGAAGAGTCCGAGCGCAGCGACCGCTGGGCCGAGCAGCCGCCGGTGCGCGACCCAGGCCGCGGCGACAAGTGCCGCGAGCGGCGGCACCGCGAACGCTGCGAGCGCGCGGTGGGCCGTGTGGAGTGACAACGACCCCGAGACAACCGCCAGTGCCGCTGCTCCCGCAGCACCTACAGCGATCAGTCTTAGCCAGGGGCCGGGTCGTACATCAGACACGGACCGAAGCCTCCTCCTGTAGTCGACGCCGCAAGTCTCGCAGAGGCCGCGCGCTCGTCACGTACGGAACCTTGTCGAAGTTGTACGCGGGCGGCGGCGAGCTCGTGTACCACTCGAGCGTGTCGGCGACCCAGGGATCGTGGCCGGCTCGCCGGCCGACCCGGGCCGTTCGGACTACGTTGATCAGAAAGACGAGCGTGCCGAAGGCCATCACGAAGGCGCCGATCGTCGAGATCAGGTTCCAGGCCGCCCACCAGCCGTGGTGGTTGTAGGTCCAGACGCGGCGGGGCATCCCGAGCAGGCCGAGGAAGTGCTGTGGGAAGAAGGTCAGGTTGATCCCGATGAAGTAGAGCCAGAAGTTGGCCTTCCCGAGCCGCTCGTCGAGGAACCGCCCGAACATCTTCGGCCACCAGTAGTAGAAGGCGGCGAAGAGGGCGAACGCCGAGCCGCCGAAGAGCACGTAGTGCATGTGTGCGACGACGAAGTACGTGTCCGTGACCTGCCAGTCGAACGGGAACGCGGCGAGGAAGATCCCGGAAAGACCACCGATCGTGAAGACCCCGACGGCCCCGAGCGCGAACAGCATCGCCGTGTCGAGGATCAGGTTGCCGCGCCACGTCGTCGCGATCCAGTTGAAGATCTTGATCCCGGTCGGAACCGCGATTGCCATCGACGAGAGCATGAAGAAGACGTTCAGCGCAGTCGGCAGCCCCACCGAGAACATGTGGTGCGCCCAGACCAGCGCCGAGAAGAAGCCGATCGCGACCGTCGAGAAGGCGATCGCCTTGTAGCCGAAGATCGGCTTGCGCGAGAAGACCGGGATCACCTCGGAGAGGATGCCGAAGGCGGGCAGCACCATGATGTAGACCTCCGGATGGCCGAAGAACCAGAACATGTGCTGGTACAGAACGGCGCTGCCGCCTTCGCTCGGTAAGAAGAAGTGCGTTCCGGCCTTGCGGTCGAGCAGCAGCAGCGTCAGCGCGCCGGCGAGCTCGGTGAGGGCGATCAGGATCAGAATCGAGTAGACGTAGATCGACCAGACGAAGAGCGGCAGCCGCATCCAGCCCATCCCGGGGGCGCGCATGTTGTGGATCGTGACGATGAAGTTGATCGCCCCGAGGATCGACGAGATCGTGGTCAGGTGGAGCGCCAGGATCCAGAGGTCCTGGCCGTTGCCGGGCTCGAACGCCTTCTCCGAGAGCGGCGGGTACGAGTACCAGCCCGCGCGGGCCGCGCCGCCGCCCGAGAACCAGCTCGCGTAGAGGACGATCCCCCCGAGCAGGAAGAACCAGTACGAGGCGGCGTTCAGCCGCGGGAAGGCCATGTCCCGCGCACCGATCATCAACGGCACGAGGTAGTTGGCGAGGCCGGCGAAGACCGGCACGACGACGAGGAAGATCATCGTCGTTCCGTGCATCGTGAACAGCTGGTCGTAGTGCTCTCGCGTGAAGACGCGCTCGTTCGGCCGCGCGAGCTGCGAGCGCATCAGCAGCGCGATGATCCCACCGGCCACGAAGAAGACCAGGCTCGTGAGGATGTACAGGATTCCGATCCGCTTGTGGTCGACCGTCGTCAGCCAGCTGGAGAAGCGGCCCCGCGAGACGATCGCCGCGGCGGGATCGGGCGCTACGTCAACCGCCACTGGTGGCTCCTGCGAAGCGCTTGACGTAGGCCATTAAGGCCTTCAGCTGCCGGTCGCTCCAGCCTCTGCCGACCGCCGGCATCTTGTTGCGTCCGTTGTCCAGCAAGGTCTTCATCGCACCCGGCTGCGTCAGGAGCGGGTTGCCCCGCAGGTCGGGGCCGAACGCTCCCTGGGCGTGGAATCCGTGGCAGGTGGCGCACGCGCCGTCGAAGGTCATCTTCCCGAGATCGGAGGTGCCGTTCGCCTGGGCCGCAGCTTCCTTGGCGTACCAGCTTTGGAACCGGCTGCCCGAAATGGCCTGGACGGTGGCGACCATGTGCGGGTGCTCGTAGCCGCAGAACTCACCGCACTGGCCCTCGAACGTCCCGGTCCGGTCCGCGGTGAACCAGAGGTGATTCGTCTTGCCGGGGATTGCGTCGAACTTGCCCTGCAGCGCGGGGATCCACCAGCTGTGGTCGACGTCCCCGGAGTTGATGATCAGCTTGACGTTGCGGTGCTCGGGAACGCGCATCCGCTCGACCTGGATGACTCCGTTCGGATAGATGAAGTTCCAGTAGTACTGGCGGCCTTCGACCTTGACGATCAGCGGTGGGCCGGCGGCCTTGGCGGAGTCTGATCCGCTGTTGATCCCCGGCAGCTTCACGAGCACGAAGGCGGCGATCGCCGCCAGGATCACGACCGGGATCGCGGTCCAGATCAGCTCGAGTCGCGTCGCGCCGTGGATCTCGGGTCCTTCGGCAGTCCTCGAGCGGCCGCGGTTGCGGAAGCGGATGATGAAGAGGATCAGCGCGCCCTCGACGAGGACGAAGATCGCGCCCGTGATCGCGATCAGAACCCAGTAGATGTCCTCGATCTTCGCCGCCTGCGGCGAGTCCGGGCCTCGAGGCGAAAGACCGGCCGGGTCGCCCGCGAGCGCGACGTGTGCGAGAACGAGCCCGAGCAGGGCGACGAAGACGAGGGCTAGGGCTCTCCTCCTCACGCGCGACGGCATTCTATGGAGGGTGAGCGAACGAACGCGGGTGCAACTTCCGGCTGGTGTGGGGTCGCACTTTCAGGTCTTCCTCAACGGCGTCCCGCAAGAGGAAGGTCGTGATTTTCGGCGCTTGGGGAACGAGCTGATTTTCGAGCGCAGCCTCGCCAAGGAAGGACGCCTCGGGTTCTGGCGGTGGCTGTCGCTCTTCCTAGGTGTCGCCGGGACGTACCGGCAGAACGACAGCGTCGACGTCGTCTACGACGCAGGGGGGCGACGGGTGGTCGCGTCGGGGCTGCCGCTGATGCCGGGATAGGGACTGGCACCGCAGGCGCCTGTCCCAACAACCGGTTGCGCTGGTCCGGACGGTTGCAAGAACAGACCCCTCCGGGGTCAGTCCCTCTGTTGCGGCGAGACGCCGTTCGAGTTGTCGAGCCGCAAGCGCATCCGCGTTCCGCCGCCTTCGGCGCGCTCGGCGCCGACGCCGCCCCCGTGCGCTTCGGCCACCTGCTTGACGATCGCGAGCCCGAGGCCCGAGCCCGGGAGCTTGCGGGCTGCCGGCGCGCGGTAGAAGCGGTCGAAGACGTACGGCAGATCGTCCTCCTCGATTCCGGGCCCATGGTCACGGACGACCACCTGGCCGTCGCGGACCGTCACCTCGACCTTGCTGCCGGGCGGGCTCCACTTCCCGGCGTTGTCGAGCAGGTTCGAGACAGCGCGGGCGATCGTGTTCGGGACACCGTGCAACTCGGTCGGCTGGAGGTCGGCCACGAACTCGACCTGCGGGAAGTCTCGACGCGCGCGGGCCACGACCTCGGCGACGAGCAGGTCGAGGCGAACGTCCTCGGCTTCGGGCGGCTGAGTCTCACCGCGCGCGAGCTCGACCAGCTCAGTCACGAGTGCCGTCATCTCGGACAGCTGGCTGACGACGTCGTTGAGCAGCTTCTCGCGTTCGTCCTCGGCCATGTTCCGGTCGCGCGCGAGCACCTCGATGTTCG
>Ga0070712_100002137_pt1 | contig 12155 bp, 10 predicted proteins | sample LARL81metaG_FD_71396 | JGI IMG/M metagenome (GOLD analysis project Ga0070712, IMG submission 71396) | Corn, switchgrass and miscanthus rhizosphere microbial communities from Kellogg Biological Station, Michigan, USA - LAR L8-1 metaG | ecosystem: Host-associated > Plants > Roots > Rhizosphere ...
AAACGGAATCGGGATTCCACACCGAGGGCTATCTGCCCGGCGCTCACCTCGCCTATGCCTACCTGAACCAATCAAACAAGATCGAGATAGACAACGTCAGCAAGGCTTAACCACGGCGGTTGGACCGACGACTACGTGTCGTCTCATGGCGACGGCTGCCGAGTGGGCCGCCAGAGGCAAGTCGTCCCGGCCCACCGGCAGGCTGGTACCCCAGCCCGGACGACACCGGCGGTCAGCGATGGTGGAACGGCGAGGCATGGAGTGCTCGGACGACCGCATGACAGTTTGTTGGCCGCGGGGAATGTTCCGTGCTGATCACCGTCGACGTGGCGAGATCGACGGCCGCGACGAGGCGAGGGCGGCCTCGTAAGGCCTCCTCGCCGCACCTGACACCACTGACAATCCCGCTACGGCCTGCTTCGCGCTGTTGGCGCACGGCATGGCCTACCACGACGCCGATCCCGTCGCCGCGTATAACGTCCTACGCAGAGCCCTCACGGTCGCTCGAGAAAGCGGCAACCGACAGATGGAGTCGGCCGCAGCGGTCACGTTATGGGGCCAGCGGCCGCATCATGGTCGCCGGCCAGAACATCAAGCTCGGCCCCCGTCACCGCGGCAAGATCGTCACCGTCGTCATCGAGGACACCCATCTGCGCGCCATGCACGGCGAAGAAGAGATCGCCGTACGTCCACGACGAAACCTCAAACCCATCACCCGATTTCACGTCACCGGCGCAGGAGCCAACAACCCAAGCCGTCAAGCATCTCCCGACGACAATCCGTCAAAAATTTCCTGAGTCCATACCCGGACATCTCGGAGGCGCCTTGAAATCGCTGAGTGCGAGATCCGGCTTGGCGGGGCCCGGCACACTGGCCGAGCTCGACGCAGCCCGGCGGACCCGGTGGCGTCACTTCAGCGCGATGACAAAGCTCCTTGTGCAGTCGTGGCATGGCGATTCCTGAAAACGAGTAGCGCGGTACTCATGTCGAACGCGATGTCCTGCCGCACGCTGTTGGAAGGCCGCGACGTACGGGAGATGTGACGATGACTGATCTGCAGCAGCAAGCACTCGACTCTTTTTATGCGCTCGACAATGTGATCACGGTCAAGATCACGATGCCGCAGGCCGAGTGGGATGCGGTGCGAAACGAGGAGCCTAAGGGCGGCCGGTGCAACTTCGAATGGAGCGGAGGCGCCAGGTTCACCTGGCGCAAGGCGACCTCGGTCGAGATATCCGGAACGAAGTTCCCCGCCAAGACCAAGTTCACCGACGTCGGCGTCAAGAAGAAGTCATTTTGCGGCTCCATAAACAGCGACAAGCCGTGCCTGCATGTCGACTTCGGCAAGTTCGGCGACGCCAACGTCCCCGCGATCGAGGCCCTGATCGGGTCCCGTTACGTCACGCTCAACAACTCCATTCAGGACAGGTCCTACATCAAGCAGACACTGGGCTACCGATTGCTGGACATGGCCGGGTTGCCCAATTCACGATGCAACTACGCCCGGGTGTTCGTCAACGGAACGCCGGTAGGCCAAGGGATCCCCGGCGTCAACAGCCCCGGCATCTTCGTCAATGCCGAGCCGGTGATGAAGCGCTACATCGAGCGGAACTTCAACGGCAACGTGAAGGGCAATCTCTACGAGCTCGAGCATCACGACGATTTTCTCGAGGAGAGGCTGAAGTTCATCGGGGTGGAGTCGCTGTCCAAATTCGAGGACAAGGCCGACCTGAAATTCGCGATCGGTCACATCAAGGCGAACGGGCTGGCCGGCGCGGACCAGATGCTCGACATGGACCAGTTCCTGAAGATCTACGCGATGGAGTTCTTCCTCAAGCATTGGGACGGCTACGCGGACAACACCAACAACACCTACATCTACAACGACGTGACCGCCGTCGCCGCGCCAGGCGTGGGCAACATCAAGTTCAAGATGATCCCGTGGGGCATTGACCAGACATTGCAGCCCGACAGGCCGTTCAAGTTGGGCCGCGATGGGGTGATCGCCCAGCTCGTGCGTAACGACGACATCCGTCGCAAGCAATTGTTCGACCAGATTCGGGTGTATCGGGAGACCCTGTTCAGCCGCGAGCATCAGCAGACGGTCCTCAAACCCCTGATCGATCAGATGCAGGCACTAGTCGTCGGGTTCGGCGTGCCCAGTGCTGCGGCGGAGATCGATTCCGTGCGGCAGCAACTGCGGCTGGCCGAATCGGCCGGATACATCGCTACAGGTCTGCCCGGCCCCTCCAACCCGGTCTACATCCTCAAGCACGACACCAGTGCCTGTCTGCATGCCAGCAATACCGAGTCGATCCCGCCGGGCATACCCGCTCCGGCGAACTTCGAGGTCTACCACCAACCCCTGAAGGACGACAACGACAAAACGGACCTGTGGGTCTTGGACGACCTCGGGACCGGAAAGTCACTCACCAATCAGGCGTTCGACCGCGTTCTGCACGCCAGCGCCACGCAAGTCACGCCGCAGGGGCACAAATATCTCTACACATGTGCGCCGAGTAACGGCGAACATGCTGAAGAGTTCAAGATTGCTCCGGTGCCGGTCCCGGTCACGGACCCCGCCAATCCGCCGGGCCGGTTCGCGTATACCGGCTATTTCAACCTGGTCAGCCTGCGGACCAATGAGATGGCGAAATACGGGCTCGACCTCACGCCGGGCGGCAGGGCCAGGGTTCACCAGGAACTTCCTGGTTCCAACCTCTACTTCTACTGATCCCTCGCGGGGTAGTCGATCACGGCGTAGCCACCACGGTCATCGACGATCAGAAGTTTCCTTTCCTCGCCGCTTGAGAATGCGACGACGCCCTCTGGCTTCATCGATCGATGGAAGGTGACATCGAGCAGCTCTACGTTGTCGCTGCTGCCGTTCCACGCGCATAGCTGAAACGGTTCGTCTCCCGTGCTCTTCGACCGGCCGATCAGAATGAGAAAGTCTCCGGTCTGCTGGTCGTACGAGATGTCGCGGATGCCCTGCTTCGCAGTTGATTTGGGTACACGGACGCGCACGATCGACGGCGCCTCGAGCGCGCCTATGGTCCAGGGGGCGACGTCCGCGTCGATGGGGACCCGAATCACGGTGATGCTTCCGGGGTCCGCGGGCCCCCGCTGGCCGAACAGGAGCGTCCGGGTGTGCGGGTCCCAGGCGAGGCCTTCGATGTTGAGCCCGCCGGCGTCCGGTTGCCGGTGGCCGGCTGCGACGAGCGGAGGAACCTGGCGCAGTAACCAGTCGCGGAATCCGTGCATTGCTTCCGATTGCAGGTCACCGTGGGGTCCGTAGCGCACGCGCACCAAGCCGTCCGATCTCTTGCCGTCCACGACGCATAGCGAGGACGCGACGATGAGAAAGATTTCGCCGTTGTGGTCGATGCGAGTCAGCCCCTCGGGATCACTCAACTGACCCTCTGCCACCCCGGGCGTTGGGCGCCGCGAAATCCGTTCGACCTCTTTGCCATCGGCGCTGAGTGCCAGTTCGAACAGGGCTGAGGGGTCGTTGTTGTCGATGAAGACGAACCGGCCCGGCCCGACTTTCGCAACGCCCGAAGCGTTGAACGGCGCCTTTCCGTTCCTCTCGTCGAACGACGTCGACTTGACCTTCTTCTGTAGGCCCAGACCACCCGCGATTGCGTGAAACGCCGCCGCGACTTTGGCAGTCCAGTTCGCCACGTGGTCCCTTCCCCAGCCGCAACTTACCGGCAAGCGCTGTCGCTAACGCACTATTAGAAATTCAAGAGAACACTCGCCATTACGGCTTCCGCAAGTGACAAGAAGCACGCACAGGAATGCGATTAGCAGGTATTAGCTCGACTCTCTCTGAACCGCCCCGGTGAGTCCAGAGACTCCGTACAACCCGGGGCACATCAGAGTCTCCGGACATGCCGGGCGGTTTCATACTGACCGAGTAAAGGTTGGCCAACCACCAGGGGAGTAAATGGCGGGCCGATGGAGGGAACAACTAGGTCAGACGTTGGGCCAGATCACAGCCTTTTGCCCTCGTCCCAATTCGCCGCCACCTTCTTGCTCGGCTGCACGCGCGGCGGTTCGCCCGGCATCTTCGGATAGTTCGGCGGATACGGCAGGTCACCGAGTCCGTTTTCCTCGTCAGCCTTGACCATCTGCAGCAGCTTCTCAATCGACTGGGCCTTGGAATCGATGTCGGCCCAGGGGTCGTCGCGGCCTGCCACCACGGCGGGTGCGGTGGCGATGGTGTAGTCATCGGGGTCCGCGTCGCGCAGTTCGTCCCACGTCAACGGCATCGACACAGTCGCGATCGGCGTCTTGCGCGCCGAATACGCCGACGCGAACGTGCGGTCGCGAGCATTCTGGTTGAAGTCGATGAAGATTCGCTTGCCGCGCTCTTCTTTCCACCATGACGTGGTGACCGCGTCGGGCGCCCGCCGCTCCACCTCGCGCGCCAACGCGATACCCGCCCGGCGTACCGCGATGAAGTCCCAATCCGGCTGGATGCGCAGGAAGATGTGCAGCCCACGGCCACCGGAGGTCTTCGGGTATCCGACAAGGCCGAGCTCGTCGAGGACCGGCTTGAGGACGTCGACCGCGATCCCGCTGGCCTCCTTGAACCCGGTGCCCGGCTGCGGATCCAGGTCGATGCGCAGCTCGTCGGGATGCTCGGTATCCGGGCAGCGCACCTGCCACGGATGCAGGGTGATGGTGCCCATTTGCGCCGCCCACACGATCGCGGACGGGTGCGTCACCTTCAGCGCATCCGCGGTCCTGCCCGACGGAAACGTCACCGTGCACGTCTCCAGATAATCCGGGGCGTGCTGCGGAATTCGCTTCTGGTAGATCTCCTCGCCGTCGATGCCGTCGGGGAAGCGCTGCAGATGCGTCGGCCGATCCCGCAACGCGGTCAGCATGGGGCCGCCTGCGACGGCCAGGTAATACTCGACGAGCTTGCGTTTCGTGCCGTCGGAACCCAGCTTCGGATAGTACACCTTGTCCGGGTTGGTAAACCGGACCTTGACGCCGTCGACATCGAGTTCTTCTGCGGGCGTTGCCATTTCAAGACTCCAGCACGTCGGAGAGGTCGAAGGTGATCGGGACCTCGAGTTGCTCGAAGGTGCAGCTTGCCGGATCACGGTCCGGCCGCCATCGCACGAACTTGACCGCATGCCGAAATCGTTGGCCGTGCACGGTGTTTCCCTCCATCTGATCGTAGGCCACTTCGCACACCTTCTCCGGACGGACGGGGATCCATCGCTTGTCAGCCGCCGAGTTCCACCGGCTCGGCGCCCCGTCGACGGCTTCGTCGCCCTCACGTAACGGCTCGAGGTCGGCCAGCAGCGTGAGCCGGTCCTTTGCAGTGAACGATGCTGCGCCACCGATCATCTGCAGTTCGCCGTCGTCGCGGTACAGTCCGAGCAGGATCGACCCGACGCCCTCACCGCTCTTGTGGACGCGGTAGCCGATCGCCACGCAGTCGGCATCGCGAGCGTGCTTGACCTTGACCATCTCCCGCTTGCCCGGCAGATACGGACCGTCCAGCCTCTTCGCGATCACGCCGTCCAGGCCTGCGCCCTCGAACGTGTCGAGCCACTGCGCGCCCTTCTCGGGATCCTCCGTGGTGCGGGTGACGTGGCACCACTGCTTCTCCCTCACCGATTCGGACAGCGCTTCCCGGCGCACCCGAAACGGCTCCTTCATCAGGGATGTGTCGCCGGTCGCCAACGCGTCGAAGCCGATGAAATGCGCGGGCGTCTGCTCGGCCAGCATGTTGATCCGGCTCGCGGCGGGGTGGATGCGTTGGGACAGCGACTCCCAGTCCAGCCGGATGCGCCCGCCGATCTCGCGCGGCACGACCACCTCCCCGTCGAGCACACAGCGCGGCGCCAGCTCGTCACGCAGCGCCTGCTCGAGCTCAGGAAAGTAGCGGCCGAGCTCCTTGCCGTTGCGCGACTGGATGACGACCTCGTCGCCGTCGCGGAACACCAGCGCACGGAAGCCGTCCCATTTCGGCTCGTAGGACCACACCCCGGCTTCGGGCGGCACCGTAGCCTGGGCTTTGGCAAGCATCGGCTCCAACGGCGGCAATACGGGTAGGTCCACGCTTTCCATACTCACGTAGACCGTCGAACCCGGGCAATATCATCGGCAACCCGTGGGGGTGACCGACAAGGACCGGAGTTCTTCCAGCGCTCTGGCGGAGTCGCTGCCGGGATCGGCGTGATAAAGAAGCAGATGCTGCCCAACGGCGTTCAGAACATGCGGGACGTTGAGCTGGTGCCGTGATAGATAGAGGTCGCCGACCCTCGGATGACGCAGGTGCAAGATTCCCAACGGGTAACCCACATCTGCGCGCGCCCACAGTTCGCGGAAACGTGGGCTGGCCGCGGACATTTCAGCGATCAACTTCTGCATGCGAGGATCATTCGGATTGTCACCGGCGAGTTCCCGTAAACCACTTACTGCGGCCTCGGTAGCCTCGTCCCAATCGACGTAGAGCTCTCTCGCGGCGGGGTTCAAAAGGCGCCAGCAGAGGAAGTTCTGTCCCGGGGCGAATCCTGGCGACAGCGCCTGGGCCATCGGATTCGAAGCCAGGACGTCTTGGTTACTACTGGCCACGATTGCCGGGAACGGGAACTGATCGATCAGCCGGGTCTAACCCCTCGGCCGCTACCTCTAGGACGGATTGATCCCAGCGGCTGGTGGTCGGGTTGGCCAGTTGATGCAGGTACCTCGTGGCCTTGATGTCCAGTTGCAGGGCGCGCGCGAGCGCATCAAGAATCTGCGCGGACGGATTGTGGGCGCGTCCCCGCTCGAGTCGCAGGTAGTACTCGGCGCTGATGCCTGCAAGCATCGCCAGCTCCTCGCGGCGCAAACCGGGCGCACGGCGCTGTCCACCGGGAGCCAGCCCGACATCTTCGGGACGAACCTGGTCCCGTCGCGCACGCAAGTAATCACCCAGCGCGTTGGCTTTCGCCGCCACGATCAATCAGACCTCGCGGTCAACCCGTGAGCATGGGTTCGCAGCTGCACCGATAGCGAACGCAATTCCTCTAACGCTTGAGCGGAGGGGCTGCCGGGCTCGGCGCGATACATGATCACGTGGTCCCCACCGGGATACGGCGCATTGAGCCGGTGGCGGTAGAGATAGAGGTCGCCGACTTGAGGATGACGCATGTGGTGGATTCCCAAGCGATAACCTACGTCGGCGCGGTCCCACAGTTCGCGGAAACGTGGGCTGGCCTCAGACAATTCGGCTATCAACGCCTCCATGCGAGTATCTTTCGGGCATAGACCACTCAGTTCCCGTAATCCACTTACCGCGATAGCGGTCGCCTCGTCCCAATCGACAAAGAACTCCCGGGCAGCAGGGTCGAATAGGCGCCAACGCAGACTGTTTTGTCCTGGTGTGAACTCTGGCGACAGCGCGCGGGCGATCAGATTTGCCGCCAGTACATCTCGGTACCTATTGAAAACAATGGCCGGCATCAAAAACTGATCGATCACTTCGGCGAGTCCGTAGGCCGCTGCTTCCAGATCGGGAGTATCCCCTCCGGCCGGAGCAGCCAGGTGGTGCAGATGCTGCGTGGCTTTTCTGTCCAGTTTTAGCGCCCGCGCGAGCGCATCAATGATCTGAGGGGACGGATGTTGGGCGCGTCCCCGCTCGAGTCGCAGGTAGTACTCGGAACTGATGCCGGCAAGCATTGCCAGCTCTTCGCGGCGCAAACCAGGCGCGCGGCGCTGTCCGCCGGGTATCAGCCCGACATCTTCGGGATGGACTTGGTCCCGCCGCGCACGCAGGAAATCACCCAGCGCGTTGGCTTTCGGCGCCATCGTCCGAGCGTATTCCGCGCAAGCGCGACACACATCCATCTCACCACCTCGAAAACGATGCCTCCTCCGGCGTGCACTGCACCGGTAGTCCAGCGAATGTAGACGGGACTCCCGGTCGTGCCATCAACCGGCCTTGACGTCGACGGCGAGCGGCTCGCAACTTTGCAGTGCGCCAGCCCGCAACGCGACCGTCGCTGCCTATCCCCTCCCAGTACCCCGTATCGACGCGGCATACCCGCCTCATCCACGGCGCGCTGATGGTGGATATATGACCTGGCCGATCGACCGACCGGCGTGGCCACGAACCGATGAAAAGAGAGGAACGATATGACCGTCAAAGTAGAGCTGCCACCAACGCACCAGCCGTATCTGGAAAGCGGGCTGCTGCCTGCCGATTTCTACGCCTACGAGGAACTTCTGTCGGATTCGGAGCGCGAGAAGATCGGTCGCATCCGCGAGTTCTTCCGCACCCAGGCCATGCCGATCGTCGACGACTACTGGGCTCGGGCCGAGTTCCCGTTCGAGCTCGTCAAGGGATTCGCACAACTGGGTCTACTGGATTGGGCCGACCCCGATTCGTCGGAGCCGGCGCCGAGCAACCTGCTCACCGGCATCACCTCGATGGAGTTGGCGCACGCCGACCCGTCGCTGTCGGTGTTCTTCGGTGTGCACAGCGGGCTGGCGATGGGAACCATCCTGACCTGCGGATCCGACGAGCAGAAGCGGCGGTGGCTGCCGGCGATGAGTCGGTTCGAGAAGATCGGCGCGTTCGCCTTGACCGAACCACACGGCGGCTCCGACGTTGCGGGCGGCATGGAGACCACCGCGCGCCGCGAGGGCGACGAGTGGGTGATCAACGGGGCCAAGCGCTGGATCGGTAACGCCACCTTCGCCGACCTGGTGGTTGTCTGGGCCCGCGACGTCGAGACCAATCGGGTGCTGGGCTTCGTGGTCGAGAAGGGCACCCCCGGTTTCACCGCGACGAAGATCGAGAACAAGTTCGCGCTGCGGATCGTGCAGAACGCCGACATCGTTCTCGACGAATGCCGGGTTCCAGAGGCCAACCGGCTGCAGAACGCGAACTCGTTCAGGGACACCGCTGAGATTCTGCGCCGGACCCGCAGCGGTGTGGCATGGCAGTCGGTGGGAGTCCAGTTCGCCGCCTATGAGATCGCACTGCAGTACGCGAAGGAGCGGACGCAGTTCGGTCGCCCGATCGGCAAGTTCCAGATGGTGCAGGACCTGTTGGTGAAGATGCTCGGCAACGCCACGGCGTGCGCCGGGATGATGGCCCGCCTGGCCCAGTTGCAGCACGACGGGGTGTACCGCGACGAGCAGTCGGCGCTGGCGAAGGCCTACTGCACATCGCGGATGCGCGAGACCGTCCACTGGGCACGGGAGCTGTTGGGTGGCAACGGCATCGTGCTGGACTACAACATCGGGCGCTTCGTCGCCGACTCCGAGGCCCTCTACTCCTACGAGGGCACGCGGGAAATGCAGACGCTGATCGTCGGCAAGTCTGTCACCGGCCTGAGCGCGTTCGTGTGAGGCAATGACGATGACTACAGATACCACGCAGACAACGGAAGCCGTCTTCTCCGGCCTGAAAGTCGTTGAGATAGCGAGCTTCATCGCGGCTCCGGCCGCGGCGACGATGCTGTCGGACTTCGGCGCCGACGTGATCAAGGTCGAGCCGCCCGGCCTGGGTGACCCCCAGCGGCTGCTGAGCTCGGTGCCGCCGAGCCCGGCTGCTCCGGGAAACTACAGCTGGCACTTGGCCAACCGCAACAAGCGCGGCATGTCCGTCGACCTGAAGTCGGAGGGCGGCACCGAGATCCTCAAGCGTCTCGTCCAATGGGCGGACGTCGTGATCACCAACTTCCCGCACGGCACCCGCGAGTCGCTGCACCTGGGCTATGAGGAAGTGTCCGGTTGGAATCCGCGGGTCATCTACGCCGACATCACCGGCTTCGGGGATGCCGGACCGGACGCCAGGCTGCCCGGGTTCGACCTGACCGCATTCTGGTCGCGCAGCGGGCTTCTCGCCTCGACCCGCGACGCGGGTGCACCGCCGACGTCACCCCCTTGGGGCAGCGGCGATTACACTACCGCCACCGCGATCTACGCGGCGATCACCACCGCGCTGTACCACCGCGAACGCACAGGGCGGGGTGCCAATGTCGGCACGTCGCTGCTGGCGACCGGGGTGTGGGCGACTGGAACACTGGTGTCTGCGGCCCTGGCCGGCGCCAAGCCGTATGAACTGCATGACCGCACCGCGCCGGTGAACGCGATGACCAATCCCTACCAAAGCGGGGACGGCCGCTGGATCATGCTGGCCGCCAGGCAGTCAGCGTGGCCGACATTGGCCAACGCGATCGGGCGGTCGGACCTGTTGTCCGATCCGCGCTTCAGCGACGTCAAGGCCATCGGCCAGCACGCCGCGGAGTTGGCCGATCTGCTTGAGGCCGAATTCAGGTCGCAACCGTTGGCGCATTGGAAAGAGGTTCTCGACGCAGCCCGCCTGCCTTATGGCGTCATCCAGTCGCCTGAAGAGGCGGCGGCCGATCCGCAGCTTCGCGCCGCCGACATCGTCGTGCCGATCGAGGATGCGAGGGACCTGGAGTACACCGTCAACAACCCGATTTCTCTCCGCGGGCTGCCCAGGGTTCCTTCTCGGCGTGCGCCCGAGCACGGAGAGCACAACGACGAAGTCCTCGCACAGCTGGGGTTCAGCGCCGACGACATCGGCCAGCTACGGGAACACAAAGTGATTCCCGTTGCGCCAGAACAGGAGACAGTGAGATGACCACAACTGAAGTATCGACGGACCTGGTACTCACCGAGCGTCACGACGGCGTTCTGACGATCACCATCAACCGTCCGGCACAGAAGAACGCCGTCAGCCGCGAGGTCGCGGTCCAACTCGCAGCCGCCCTGGATGTGCTGGACTCTGACCCGACGTTGTCGGTGGGCGTGTTGACCGGCGCCGGCGGAACGTTCAGCGCTGGCATGGACCTGAAGGCGTTCGCGAACGGCGAGACTCCAATCCTTCCCGGTCGTGGATTCGGCGGGCTCACCCAATCCGTGGTGCGCAAGCCGCTCATCGCGGCCGTCGAAGGATGGGCGCTCGGGGGTGGCTTCGAAATGGCGCTGGCCTGCGACCTGATCGTCGCCGGGGACACTGCCAAGTTCGGGCTGACCGAGGTGAAACGGGGACTCATCGCAGGCGAGGGCGGCGTCATCCGCCTGCCACAGCGACTCCCCTACCACGTCGCCCTCAAGGTGCTGCTCACCGGTGAGCCGATTTCGGCCGTCGATGCCAACCAGTACGGCCTTATCAGTGAGCTCACCGCGTCCGGCGCCGCATTGGCCGGGGCGCAAGAACTTGCTCAGCGCATCGCCGTCAATGCACCGCTCGCACTGGCGAAGGTCAAGCAAGTCTTGCGAGAGACGCAGGGCCTCAATGACGCCGACGCGTTCGCGCGCCAGTCCAAGGACGCGCACAGCCTGCTGGACACCGAGGACGCGCACGAAGGAGCGCTCGCCTTCGCCGAAAAGCGCGCACCCGTCTGGCGCGGGCGCTAACGACCACAAAGCAAAGGAACCACGATCATGAATTCGCCAAAGCCAGTGCAGCGCATCGCAATTGTCGGTACCGGAACCATCGGTGCGAGTTGGGCGACGCACTATCTAGCCCAGGGCTTCGATGTGACGGCCACCGACCCGGCGCCGGGCGCTGAGGCGGCGCTGCGGTCCTACGTCGAGGGCGCGTGGGAGGGCGTGACCAAGCTGGGACTCGCTCCCGGCGCCTCCACGGATCGCCTGAAGTTCACCTCCGACTTGCCGGCGGCCCTTACCGACGCCGACTTCGTTCAGGAGAACGGGCCGGAGCGCCCAGAACTGAAAGTCAAGCTGTTCGCCGACATCGACGACGCCACGCCGCCCGACGCGATCATCGCCTCGAGCTCATCTGGCATCACGATGAGCGAAATCCAGGTTCAGTGCAAGCGCCCTGAGCGGACCGTCATCGGCCACCCCTTCAATCCGCCACACGTCATTCCTCTCGTGGAAGTTGTCGGCGGGAAGAAGACGTCGCCGGAAACGATCCGTGACGCGATGGCGTTTTACGCATCGGTCGGCAAGAAGCCCATCCTTCTGAAGAAGGAGCTGCGCGGCCACGTCGCCAACCGCATCCAGTCAGCGCTGTATCGAGAGGTGGTTTACCTGATCGGCGAGGGCGTGCTCGACGTCGCCGACGCCGATGATGCGGTGTCGTGGGGTCCCGGGCTGCGCTGGGGGGTCATGGGCCCCAATCTGCTGTGGCACCTGGGTGGCGG
>Ga0070712_100002138_pt1 | contig 12155 bp, 9 predicted proteins | sample LARL81metaG_FD_71396 | JGI IMG/M metagenome (GOLD analysis project Ga0070712, IMG submission 71396) | Corn, switchgrass and miscanthus rhizosphere microbial communities from Kellogg Biological Station, Michigan, USA - LAR L8-1 metaG | ecosystem: Host-associated > Plants > Roots > Rhizosphere ...
CAGATCGCCGACTCTGTCGTCGGGGGGCAGCCGTAAGCATGTGTTGCGCGTCGCGCGCAGATCACCCGTTCCGGCGCGCCACACCGATCTCATGAGCGGGAGATTATGAGTCCGGCACGCCTCTAGGCGTCTATTGCCGGTCCTGCCTGCGCGAACGGGATGCTGACCTTGCCGCTAGGCGTCGGCTTGGCCGCGTATTTGCCATAATCACCACCTGAGAGCCAGGTCAGGCTAACGTCGCTCGGTTATGAGCCGTACGACGCGCGTCTTCCTCGTCTCCGGTGTTCCGGCACTCTCGCTAACCAGGCGAAGACCTTGGCGGGCGTCGCCGGTGTCTCACGGCGTCTGCCCCGTCCCGACTGGTCTCGTTAGCGAATCCGTTAGCCGATGCGCACTCTGGCTGGCTGCTTTCTGGATCTTTGTGCACATGCCAGTCACAGGGCACGGGTTTGCAGACCGTGGCCGCTCCCGCCGCGTCATAAGTGATGACCTGCGGCGACTCGGCAGGAGTTAACTGCGTCGCCTGATTCATCCCACGTCAGCTGGCCGCCAGTCCGGCAACCGTGCCGGGTACCCCGCCGAACTCGCCGACCGGCGTGAGCTGGCCGCCCTGGCCCACGGCCCAGCCGCACAGCTTCTGCGCGTCGGCGTGGATCGCGTACAGGTAGCGGCCATCACCGGAGATCGCTTCGTCGCGGATGCCCTTCTCGCCCTGCCCGGCCGAGGCCGCTACCGGATCGCGCAGCCTGAGGCTCCGGTCGGCGGTGATCTCATAGCTCGACACCGTTCCGTCGCCGAAGTTCGTCACGTATGCGAAGCGGTCGTCCTTTGTCAGCGCGACCCAGCACACCTCGCTGCGGGTGTTGCCGACAGAGCCGCTCACCATCGTGAGCTCGCCAGCCCCAGACACCGCGTAGGAGGAAGTCGCCGCCGCTCCCGTCGCTCCGCCGAACGCCTCAGAGACGATCAGCGACCCGTCGGCCGTGAGGCCGAAGCCGTAGGGCGTCTGGCCCGAGGACTTGACCGTCGCCGGGCCCTGCGCGTGGCCGCGCTCGTCGATCAGGTAGCTGCCGATGGTGTTCGTGCCGCGCTCGGTCACGATCAGCAGCGTGCCGTCAGAGGTAAATGAGACCTGGGCCGGATCCGCGTCGGCGCTGCTCAGCGGTCGCGTCGAGTCCGGGAGCGCGGCCAGTTTCCCGTCAGCGAGACGGAACCCGCTGATGTTCGGGGTGCCGTTATTGAGCACGTACACCAGCGCGCCGCTGACGGCGACGCTGGTCGGCTTGCTACCGTCCGAACCGGCGCGGTCGGCCAGCCGCAGGCCGTCCGGCTGAACCGCGAACAACGACAACTCGTCGCTGCCCGCGTTCACCACCAGCAGCCACCGGCCATCGTCGCTGAGCACGACGGAACCGGCCGAGGCCAGGTGCGGCGCGCCCGTCCCGCGCCCGCCGGTGGGGTAGCGGCCCTGCGGGGCGAGCGCGCCGGCCTCCGTGCGGCTGAACGCGATGACTTCGTTTCCGGTGGCGTCATTGGTCTGAACATAAACAGCGGGGGACATGGCTCTCCTTCAGATCTCTGGGGTCCTATGTTGGTGAGTCACCCCAAAGCACGAGCGTTACACCGCGCCGCCGAAAATTTCCTCGCGCCTCACCTGCTCACCCAAGGCAGCCGCCTGGGCCGGCGCTGGGTGCGACCCGGCGGTTCTGTTTCATCGGGGCCCGGGCCTGCTGCCCGCATGCCGTGAGTACCCGGATACCGCGCCTGACGCTGCCGCGGCCGCGGGCGATGCTGCTGGTTAGCGGCTCTGCGCTGGACCGGACCTGCCCGGGAGCCCGGCGCTCGCTGGTCCCGCCCGAAGACGGGACATCTGACCACGCCGCAGGCGTCCTGGCAGCTGTCTGGACCGGACTCACGTGGCAGGCGACGACGAGCTTACGAACACGAAGTCCGCCATGGCGTTACGTCACCGTGTCACCTCCCGTTCGGCTGGGCGCTGTTATTAGATCGAGTTTTGTGAGATCACAATGGTTACGTCTGGACCGGCAGCGACAACGCTGCCCCGGCACGAGCACGCAGGTGACGGCCGCGGCGTCGCATGTATCCCCCTTTACCAGGCCTTTCGCCGGATGCCCAGGAGGAGTATCGTTGAGACGTTGCTCCGGACCCTGGTAGCTGACATTTCGCCCTCGCGGCGATCATGTGACAGGGTTTTCGGTTTTCTGTCCACGCACCGGTGTCGACCAGAGGTGCAGGCAACGCGGCATTCTGCCATTGGGTCGCCAGCATGCCGGCAACCGCGTGTCGATTCCTCGGCCAGGCGTATCGAGGCGGGGTCCGGTCATCCGCCCGGGTTCATAGCCCAGGACCGACGATCCGGCAGTTCAGTCTTGACGAGTTGCCGGTGGTCCCGCGTCCCGAATCCGGCACCAGGGCTGCCATGCCCGCGGTAGTCACCCCGTGCCGGATGACACAACCCACGACCGGAAGGAACAGTCATGAGCGATACACCTCAGGAAGCGCGGGTGCCACCGCAGCCGGCGCCAGCGACGACCCAGCCGGACCAGCCTGCGCGCCCCCTGGCGGTGCCCGGCCCGCCGGTGCCGTCCGCTGCTGAGCGGGTCCGCCTGGCGGCGCAGCGCCGGGGCGAGTCCGACTACATCTTCAGCTACTGGTCGGCGCTGGGCTGGACCATACTCACCTTCGGAATCTACGGGTTCTACGTCTTCTACCAACTCGTCCGCCGGATGCGCGACCACAACGCGCGCCGGCTCGAACTGCTCGACGCGGCGGCCACCGTCGCCTGGGAGCAGGCCGGACGGCAAGGCCTTGACGAGGAACTGGCGCCGTCCTTCCAGCGGGCCGCCGGTCACCTGGCCGTGCTGCGCCGGATGACCAGTGATTTCCGTGAGCCGGTCATCTGGGTGGTGCTTGCCGTCGTGGCCCGCGGCATCGCCGAAATCGTCGCGTTCGTGCTGCTCGACCAGGACCTGATCAAGCACAGCCAAGCCGAAGCCGGCGCCGAGCGCGAGCTGTCGGTGATCTACGGCCAGCTCGGGCAGCAGCTGGCCTCTCCCGATCAGGACCGGGTGAAGCGGCCGGACAATTACGTCGGCCGGATCGTGGCCGCGATCTTCTCGTTCGGCATCTACATGTTCTGGTGGTTCTACAACCAGATGGAGGAGCCGAACAAGCACTTCGCCGGCAACTGGGCTCAAGAGGACGAGCTGGTCCAGGCCGTGGCTGCGTTCAGCTAGATCCGCGGTCGCATCGAGGCAGCTGAGGCGGGCGGGACGCGGCCCTAGCCGGACCCGCGGAGCTACCAGTGCCGCTGATCCAAGGCTCTGGTGGTGATCGTCATGCCTGCCGGCCCCATGATGTGGATCCGCCAGGCGCAGGCGAGGCACGCCCCGCAACGGAAGACTGGTGACCGCTAGATCAGCTACTGACCTGATGTGGCTGGCGGACCGTGGGTTCACCGACGCTGCGCTGACCGGAAGGGCCGAGCGCTATGCCTGACTGGCCGGCCTGAGGTCAACAACCGCCCAGCCAATCCGATCCACAGCGAACGCGGGCGCACGTCCACCAAACACGCACGTCCGCCTGCAGCCGAGCGCCGTGTCCTACCTTCCTCGATCGCCAGGAGGGACGCTTGACAATGCCTGCATCGCGGCTACTCGCCGGTGATCGAAGATCACCGCGCCCCCGGGCTCGCATAATGATCGATATATGTGGACGCGAACATCCGGAGCGAGTGCCCGGGAACCGTACCGAACGAAAGCCTCTGATACGTGATCTGGGGGATCGGCATGGGAAGCTGCTTCGCTCACCGGGCCAGTCGGCACTCCCGAGCCGTGTCCCGTGGCGCTTCGCTCAGAGGGCGCTGACTTCGCCCCGGCCTTCGATGAAAAGATCTCGTCGATCACCTTGGCACGTGTATAGGGGCGATGCGTCGGCTGGCCGGTGGCGAAGTCGAGCGTGCACTCTCGGTGGTGTTCTATTACCTCGCGGTGATCTTCGTAGAAGCCGCCGATGTCCCGCAGTGCGCGGAAGCCGAATCGCCCAGTGAGCCCGGTCTTGCGGAGACCCGCTACGACGCGGCTGTCGAACGCCGGTACGTTGCCGAACACTCCCAGCATGACCTTCGTCGCCAGAGTCCAGGTTGGCCAGGCGCCATCGGGGTGGCGCAGGGCTTTCTGGATATCGCCCGCTGTGCTTATGAGCTTGTAGCACGCCGCTTCGGAATAGCAGTGCGCATCGATTGCCCAGGCGTCACTTGGCGTGCGGGCGATCAACTCCACCACCGGCTCGAACTGCTTGAGGCTTTGGCTGGGCAGGTCTGACGAGGCGCGGAACATGCCCCAGCTGGCGAGGTAGAAGCCGAGGTGAAGGCAAGAGAGAAGCATGTTTTCCGGTGTGGCAATGTCGGCTGTGCTGCCGCCCTCCCAGAAGGACTGGAAGTAGTTGAAGCAATAGTCGAACGATGCATACCGCTGCTCAGCCGTCCGGTCACCCATGAAGCGCTTGATGTTGGCCCCGATGTCCACGTGATCTTCCTCCGGTAGTCACACCGTGCAGCTGACTGCGTGCAAGCCGTAGCCCGGTATAGGACGCGTACTTGATCCCCGTGGTTGACGGAGCCGCCTAGGGCCGTTGACACACTCAGTGGAACCGAAGCGACGAGCGGTCCTATCCATGAGTCGGCCACATCATGAGCACAGCTCGCCGCTCCCTGCGGACTATGCAGCGTTGGCTGCTGCGTCTGCTGCTCGTGCGCCCGCGTGCAGAATATCCAGTTCTGCACGCGGGCGGGCCAGCAGGCGAACGACCCTCTTCGCGGCTACTTGGACGTTCACTCACCTGCCGCAATGCATAGTGATGCGGACCAGAGGATCACGCAGATGGCGGGGCGAATTGATCGGTGGATGCACGGCGAACCGGCGACTGAGCGCGCTGCGCCGCCGTTCGGTCTTCCCGTTCCGGGCGGAGAGGCGGGCGGAGGCGAATTCTGCAGAGCCGGGGCCTCCCGTGGGGGTTGGGCTGCGCGGAACCAGTGATCTGGGGGTAGCGGAGGCCAGGCGGGCGGTGTGGGTGCGGCTGGCCGGTCGTCATCCTGCCGTGGACCGGTACCTGAGCACTGCCTGGCGCAACGTTTCTGCTTCGGCGTGTGCGGAGATAAGGTCGGCAGGCTGAGGGATTTCCCGTTCTGCGTCGGCGATGATGATGTGTGCCTGGTCCTGGATCGCCGCGCAGAGTTCAGGGTCGTTGCCGGCTACGTCGGCGCAGGCGCCGAGCAGCCGGAGCAGCGCGTCGGCCACGGTTGGCTCGCGGGCGCCGTAGCGGCGGATGAGGCCGCACATCACCGCGAGGTATTCGGGAAAACGCCGTCCAGGCACGATGACTGCCGCGCCGCCGGGGTGGCGGGCAATGTGGTTTCCGAGGGGCCGCTGGGCGAGCGCGCAAAAGATCACCGACAGGTGATCGATAGCCTGGACCGCGGTGTAGGGATCGTTGACCGCTGGGGACAGTGCCTTGCATGCTGTGTCGACCAGTTGCCGGATACCGAACGCGGCGTCTTGCTCCAGGGTCCGCTCGAACCCGACCCGGACTCCGGCATCCAGGACCCTCGTGAAGAGCCGCTGGTCCGGTGCCGGATCGCCTGGGGAAGCGGGCCAGATCCACGCAAGCGTGGTCCCGGCGACCACGTGCTCGCCGACCCTGGGCCGTAGCCGCAGGCAAGCCCGGTGCCTGGCAGCGTGCGTCAGCAGCGTGCGGCAGTGCACCGCCTGCACGTAGCCCGAGCGGCGGGAAGTGATCGCCGTGGCCCCGGCTGGGACCTCAGGTGCGTCCCCGCCGCCGAGGAGCAGTCCGTCCTGGATCACCAGGACGGTGTTGCGCTGCACCACGTTCATGATCGCATCGACCTGGATGGAGTGCACGAGGTGGTCGGCGAAGAACACCAGCAGGCCTAGGCTGATGAAAAGCAGCACGATCGAGCCGCTCACCGCGAGCCGGGGGAAACTGGCGGTGCGATTGCCGCCGGACACGCCGACCGTGTACAACCCGGCCATGCTGTAGGCGAAGGTCGCGACGAAGGCACTGAGGACGATCTGGGTCGGCCGGTCCCGCAGGAAGTTGCGCAGCAGCCGGGGCGAGAACTGGGTGGACGACAGCTGCAGGGCCACCACCGTGAGGCCCAGCATCAGGGCGATGACCGTCACCATCGTGCCGGCGACGCCGATCAGCAGGTTGCGGGCATCGTCGGCAGTCCCCTGGAACGCCACCGGCGTGTGCACCCCGACGCTGATAACTGACAACAGCGACCCGGCGGCCAGGGCAGCCGCCGCGGACAGCGTGGGCAGCACCCACAGCGATCCCCGGACGTATTCCGGCAAGGTGTCACGGCGGATCATTCTCAGCCTCCTCATCTCCCGAGCCCAACTTCAAAGGCTCGGCCTGTTGACCCATTGCTGGCCTACTGCGCTAACACCACCGAGGCGCTGGCCGGGATGCTGGGCAAGGGCGGCGCCGGGTCGGACACCACCGCTGACCTCCTCGCGGTGATGGCTGCGGCGATCACCGCGGTGCCGCCAGAGCACCGGCGGCTGATGGTCACCTGCGACAGCGCCGGAGCCAGCCACGGACTCATCACCCGGCCAGATGAACTCAGCGCCCGGATCAACCATTATCCATGGCCGGAACCGCATAAGCTCGTCGCTCTCGAGCCGCCCATAACGCCGGTCAGACGCGCGGCGGCTATCTGCTGGCTGATGTTTCCTCCGCATCGGCTGCCCGGCCGCGAGGCTGTGTCACTGCGGCAAGACGCAGGCCCGGCGGATTGCTTACGGGCTATCCACCACGACGCCGAGCCGTGCAACTTCGCGGAACACGGTGGGCGCCAGGATCACGAGTGAACATACCGGCCAGCGCGTAAGTATGCGTGCGCGCAACGCCCTCAATTCGCATGAGCGAGCGACTTGGCAGTCGGCAGATGCGCCCAGATCGGCCACATCTGCGTCCGACGTGAGCTATCCCGTCGTCCTCCACTCGGCGTCCAGAACGGCGGCTCTGGTGTGCGTCGTTACGTCGATGCCCGTGCGGACCATAACCATGGTGACGGTGAGGCGGGGAACGTGGCCCTGTCCCACCAGATCCGGTCCGCGAACGCGCGCGAAGGCCTTCATGGTGAGCCTGGGGCGCGCGGCTGCGGCGAAGCCATGGACGCTGCGCGGCGCCGCGGCCGGGCCGATGTCATGCGAGCGCCTTGACTGTGCCGCCGGGTGCCCGGGAGCCAGGCCGGCGGCCCGCTCGCGCGCCGGAACCCGGGTGCGCAACTGGCCCGGTCCTGGTGGCCTAGCCGATTCCGGCGAGCGACTGTGCTTCGCTGCGGTCGCGGCAGGCGTGCAGCCCGGCGATCAGCCCGTCCCGGACCGTGACGACGTCGTATGTCCGGTCGGCGCCCAGCCGGTGCCGGGACTCATCGACCCCCGGTGTCCGCATCACCACTATTACCTGGTCACCGGCGGCGATGACCTCCTCAAGCTCGGCCCGCAGCCCCAGGTCCGCCTGCTCGCGCAGCGCCTTTTCCAGCTCCCCGCGGCCCCGGCGGATCCGCTGCTGCGGGTCTCCCGGGCCCGGATCGAGGCAGACCCATTCCAGGCACGGGTCCACGTAGTCCATCATCGCCGCGACATCGCCCCGGTCGTAGGCCAGGAATGCCTCGCGGACGATCCACTCGCTCAGGTTGCACATCTGAAGCCCCTCACGACGGCCATGCGCCAGCCCGGTGCCGCGGCCAGGCGCCACCACGATCGCCCCGAAATGACCCGGACGGCAAGGCGACCGCATCCGGCGGACGCCATGCCCGGCCGATCACTGAGGCAGGCACCGGTCAGGCTATCGCCCGCCCGGCCGGACGCACCAGCCTCCCGGCACGGCGGCAAGCTGACCGGCCGGCCGGCCCCGGCAGCGGGCGAAGCGACTGGCGGTCACGATCACCGGACGGCAGCCCGGCCCCAGCGATCATGCTGGCCGATGAGCCCGCCGCCGGCCTCAATCCCGCCGCCAGCGCCGCACCGCCGGACCTGCCCGGTTCCCGGCGCCAAGATCACTCCTCATGAATTACGCAAGCCGATCAGCCGGCGAAACCGGATGCGCGCCAGCCGGCAGGTACGAATCGCGAAGCACTGACTCGGCACCTTCCACGGAGCGTAACCAGCTAGATGTCTAACCCCGGCGACTGATCGCTTAATACACGCTGCTTGCCGGTGACGGGTGCGCTGGAGCGGTGTGCACGCAGAACAGCCGGTTCTGTGTGCACAACAATCTATTTCCAGGCGGATCAGGGTGCCTTCCCGGCGAACGCCAAAGACTTGAAGGCCGTGCCCGGCGGCTCAGCGCACCGCCGCGGTGCTCCGGCGTCCGGTTGGGCCGGGGAGCCAGGCCGGCCTCGCATGCGAAGGCGCGTTTCCGAGGAAACGCCAGGCCTGCTGGCGGCCCGCGCCGCGGCCCCCTTCGGCCTTCGCCGAAGGGGGCCGCCGTTCCGGGTCGTGGCCGCCGACGGATGGAGCCGGCCCCCGCCGTCTGCGCCTGGGACGGAGTGCGACGCGGCCCGTCTGGCCGGCGCGGGGTGCCGATTTCGGGTGTGACCGGTAGCCTGGTCAGCCCTTGGGGTAGTGGTGGAAGGAGACCCGCCACGGGTAACTCTGGTCGCCGCGATCGAGTCCGGTGACCAGCTGGGTGCCGTTGGCGGTGCTGCCCCCGGGGTCGGTCAGGACGGTGCGCGTCCCGATGTTGTAGATGGCCCCGAAGTCGTTGTAGGACGTCTGGCCGATCACCCATTTCTGGGTGGCCGCGCCGGTGCACGCCGCCACCACGGCCCTGGCGCCGGCGCCGGGGCCGGTGACATCCAGGCACCTGCCGCCGATCCGCAGCGTGCCGTCGCTGTAGCCGGTCCACTGCTGGGCGCTGGCGCCGGGGCTGCATGTCCACGCCACGGCGCTGCCGCCGGCCGCCAGGGCCGCGCACATCCCGTTGACGGCGCCGGCCATGGTGCCGGTGCCCGCCGGGAACGGCCCGGCTGGCGCCGCGCGCAGCGGCCAGGAGACGATGTCGCCGCCCCGCACCGGGCCGCCCGGCCAGGCCGCCTGCAGGTGGGCGTACTCATCGGGCGGGGTGATCTGCACCAGGTCCGGATCAAACGAGGTGGGCTGGGGGTACGGGTTCACCCGCCAGGTCAGCATGGCCTGCGCGTTGCCGCCCGGACGCAGCAGCACCCGCGCCCGCGGTGCCGTCATCCAGGTCAGGTGGGTGGTCATCGGGGAACCACCGCTGGTATAGAAGGCCAGTCCCGGGTAGCCGTAGACGGAGCAGGCGGCGCCGGAGTGATTGGTCAAGATGAGCGTCATCCCCCGCTGCCCGCCCATCGCGGAGTTCAGGCCGGTGAAGGCCATGGCCAGCTGGCTGACGTGACACCGCAGCGCCGGTGCCTGCCCGGCCGGCGCCGCCGTGGCGGCTGGCGCCGCCGCGGCCGGGGTGCTGGGCGGCGCTGCTGGCGCCGCGGTCGTGCTGGTGGCCGCCGAGCGGGTGGCGCCCGCCCCCGGCGCCGGGCTGTGGCTGGCGCAGCCGGCCGCCAGCACGGCCACGCACGCCGTCGCGGCCAGCGTGGCCGCCGAACGTGTGGTAGTCATCGGTCCCCCTTGATTGAGCCCCGGTCACCGGGTCATTCCGGCGCCGCAGTGCTCAGGCTCGTGCGAAAGGACGACACGCAACAGGGCCGATTGCCCTGCTGCCGGAGGTCCATCTGCCTCGTGCAGCGCGCGCCCGAACCTGACGCCGTTAAGACGGCGCCCGTGCACAGATGGTTGTGAACCTCCGGCGGTGACTGGCAGGGATCCCGGCGCCCTCGGGTACGCCGGGCCAGCAGGCATGACGGCAGCAGGCCAGCCCCGGACCGCACGGGCAGCCGCGAGGCCGCGCGAACGCCCGCGCCCGCGCAGATCACCCGGATATGCCTCCAGCCGCGGGCCCGTGATCACCGATCCCCTGCCGCGCATAACGGCAGGTCAGCGCGGTTATCCAGCTAGCTTCGGGTCGCTGGCCGCCTGAATGCAGTGCAGCGCGATCGGTCCAGCCTTGTATCTTGATGCAGCGCCGTCGTCGGGGTGAACGTCCGCATCTGCCGCAGACAGGGCGTCGGCGCTCGTCACGCCGCTGGCGACTACCTCCATGGCGTTTCCGCGGAAACGCGTTCTCATACCGCGTCAAGCACACACGTCACGGTGAGTCACAACTGGACGTTCTGTGCGCTACGGATAGCCCAACCGGCACGGCTGGTGACAGGGACAGAGTCGGGCGTAGGGAGCACGTCCTGCTCGTCGAGATGCCTGGCCGCTCTACGCGGCCAGGCAGATTCAAGCCCGGGAGTGCTGCTCGCTCCGTCAAAGCTGCGTGCCGTACGGACCTCGGCGGGTTCCGCCTGATCTGATTGAGTCCCGCCAGATCGGCGGACGGGGCCTGGCGGCTGGCGGATAGTGTCCTGGTGGTGAAGGTAACCATCAGGACCTACGAGCGGCAGGACGCCGCCGGCGTGGCCGATGTCTTCTACCGTTCCGTCCGCGAAGTGGCGCTGTCTGATTACACGCCTGAACAGGTCAGGGCCTGGGTTCCCGGACGCTGGGACGCCGAGCGGGAACACCGCCGTTCCGGTGATGGCCGTCTGGTACTGGTGGCCGCGGACGAACCGGGCCATGTGGTCGCGTTCATCGACCTGGAGCCCGACGGGCACATCGACCGCCTTTTCTGCGCGCCCGAGGCGGCCGGCCGCGGCGTCGCCTCGCGGCTGTACGACGCGATCGAGACCGCGGCACGCGCGCAGGGCATCCAGCGGCTGTTCACAGAGGCTAGCGAGCTAGCCCGGCGCTTCTTCGAGCGGAAGGGCTTCACGGTGCTGGAACGCCAGGACATGACCCTCCGGGGCGTGCCCATCCACAATTACCGGATGGCAAAGGCTCTTGGCTAAAGCTGGCCGCGAAGTCGCCTCCTGAACATCACCTGTGGCATCCGACGACAGCAGCGGTAGTCGCGGCTGCCCGCCGACGCTGGGTAACGAGCACTGATCCCAGCGGCGTCCGCGAACCGCCGCTAGGCGCGGTCGCGCGGCTAAGCCTGGGTGGCCTGGCGTGTGCGCAGATCAGGATGTTCGGTGCGCGTTCAAAGGTGGACTGGGTCGTTAGGCACCTCCCGGTGGACCTCGTTTCAGAGCTGGGGTTCTCCGGGGTGGATCCAGTCAGGCGGCTTTAGCTCGTGAGCTTCGCCGCCTTTTCTTTGATCGCCGTGAGCAGCGCGGCCCAGTCCGCGGTGAATGCGCCTGCTCCGTGGCGTTGGAGCTGCTCAGCGAGGGCGTCGGCGTTGATGCCGGCGTCGGCGGCCGCGGAGATGGCCCGTTCCGCAGCTGCGTAGTCGGGCTCAAGCCGCTGGTCGAGGCTTCCGTGGTCGGCGAAGGCGAGCAGGGTCTTCTCCGGGACGGTGTCGATCGTGTTCGGGGCAGCCAGCCGGCCCAGGTAGTAGGTGTCGGGCAAGTCTGGGTTCTTGGTCGAGGTCGATGCCCACAGGACCCGCTGCGGGCGGGCGCCTGCGTCGGCGAGCGCCTGCCAGCGCTGGTCCGCGAGCAGCTGCAGGTGGGAGGCATAGGTCTTCTGTGCCATGGCCAGACCGAGGCGGCCGTGCTGGGCGGGCGGCAGCAAGGGGTCGGCGGCGGAATCCCAGCGGGAGATGAACAACGAGGCCACCGAGGGCACCGCCAGGTGCAGGCCGGCACGGTGGCGGCGCTCCAGGGCCCGCAGGTACGCGTCAGCGGTGCGCAGGTAGTGAGTGTCGGAGAACAGCAGCGTCACGTTCACGCCGATGCCGGCGGTGATCGCCTCTTCCATGGCGGTCAGGCCCTGCGGCGTGCCGGGGATCTTGACCAGCAGGTTGGGGAAGCCGGCCTGATCGTGCAGCCGCCGGGCGAGCGCCACCGTCGCCGCAGCGTCGTAGGCGACATCGGGCGGGACTTCCAGCGACACGTAGCCGTCCACGCCCTCGGTGTGCTCCCACGCCGGCCGGAACAGGGCCGCCGCCTCGGTCAGGTCCTCCAGCGCCAGGGCGTACACCAG
>Ga0070712_100002141_pt1 | contig 12146 bp, 12 predicted proteins | sample LARL81metaG_FD_71396 | JGI IMG/M metagenome (GOLD analysis project Ga0070712, IMG submission 71396) | Corn, switchgrass and miscanthus rhizosphere microbial communities from Kellogg Biological Station, Michigan, USA - LAR L8-1 metaG | ecosystem: Host-associated > Plants > Roots > Rhizosphere ...
TCTTCTTCAAGGGTCGATCTCCTTATCCTTCGGGATTGCACTACGAGTGCTTTGATCACCGGTAGCTTAACGCCATCCGTGATCGGGGATCGACCTTCTCATCCCATCTCAAAATGAAAGTTCGTGCGGCTTACAGGGGGCGTTATGCTTCGAGAACGGGCGCTGAAGGTCGTATTGGGATTGGTGGGTTTGTTCTTTTCGGCTGCCATTTATCCTGCCATGGGCGGTTTAATGGACCCGGCGCATTCAGACACGGGCGACACGATGATGATGGGCCTCTATTTTACGCTTGGTATTTTCCTGCTCATGGCCGTGCGGAATCCATCCGCGCATCGCAGCCTGATCGCCTTCGCAGCCTGGTCGAGTTTCGCTCACGCAGTGGTGATGTCCGTATTGGGATTTGAAATTGCTAGCGAGCGCGTAGGATTTCTGGTCGGCACTGCCATGCTAGTTGCGATTGGTATAGCCCTCATCGTGCTGGCTCCGGGAAAGCAGTCGGAACAATCGGCAGCCTCTGCTGTTGCGTAACTGTTGCAACATCGCCATTTCACTCAAAACCCGGTCACAGGTCAAAACTGTACGCCTGTCAACAGAAATCATCGTGCAAACTGGCGATCTACCTGCAACAATTCTTCCATGAACTCACGATCTCTGGGTATATCGTAAGCTCTCTCTTGGGATTGTTCTTCTACGTCGCTTGGATATTTTGCGAACTTTTGTTCTTTAGTCGCGGCGATCCCGAACCATTCGTCGCGGGCTTGCGTGTTTTGATATGGGTCGCGTTGTTCGGCGGAGTCGTGTTTCTTGCGTTGATTCTTCCGTGGGCAGTAGCCGTGAGTGTTTTTCCGGAGGCAAGATGGAGTGGCAAGCTTTACTTCACATTTGTCGGAGCAATCCTCGTTTTTGTCCTTGGCTGCCCTATGTACCCCTTAATGCTTAGGCCTACATTTGAAGATCCAACATTCTTCGAGGGCGTCATCATCGGTGTACAACAACAAGGGGTCTGCTCTGCATTGGCGGGCAGCCTGTTTGGGGCCTCGTATTGGTTTGTATCCGAGCGCCATGCCCGTGCAAACAACACGCTCGGGTCGCCGTCTGCAGATTGAGTCTATCGAAAAATCTCGATAGCACTCAAAATTGCCGCGCGCGGGATTTGGTCAGCGAGCAACAGTGTAGGCGACCTGATAGGCCAGCAAGATGCAGATCACAATTTGGCCGCGAACCCAGACATCGCGCCTGCTCACCTGAAACGGCGATCTAAGGGTCGCTACCAACCAAACCAAAGACAGCAGGAACACGACACCCCCGACGAGAACCGCTAAGGTTTGGTGCCTTCGCGTCCCGGAGACTATGTAGAGCAGGCCTAAGGCAAAGTCAAAGCTGTACATGAAAAGCGCCGTCCCACGACTCATCGGCCGCTGAGACTTCTCACGCATGTTTTCCAAGGTCTCAAACATATTTCTCAACACAAATCCTAGACGATTCTGAACCCGCGATGAACGTTACCTCCGGTCAACTGTCCGTAATATCCCTATTACTCTCAAAATCCCCGCCACAAAGGAGGATGAATGTAAACGAACGTGCCTACGAGTACACTCTCGCACGTCCTCAACTCGAGGGCTTGGTCTGGGCGGCTCCGAGCAGTTTGCCGGGGCCGGATTCCTGCAGGAACGCAACGAGTCGAAGGTTTTTGAGGTCGGTGCCGGGTTTGAGTTTCAGCTGAATGTCCTGGGCGAAGGACCTCCCTTTCGGCAGCTTTCCAACCTTTATGAGTTGCTGGACCACCGCGACATGCACGAGATGCTTGCCGCCGATATTCAGCAGCCGAGAACCTATTTGCCAGTTGACTCTTAGTTGGTTAGTGGGCAGAATCCCAATAAGTTTGGGGCGTGGCATGCTTCAAACCTGTTTTCCAAGAAGCGTGCCTCAGCACTCAGTCTTGTTCTTCGTAAGTGTCTCTTCCCCAGAAGGAGCACCCAATGTGCCATCCTTGGCATCAGTCGATTGGCTTGGCATTCGTGTTCGCATTGGTCCTCAATCTAAACGTTGTCGATGCGCGGGGAGAAAAAGGCCTGCGTCCGAAGCGTGACAAGAATGCGGAAAAACAGTTTCCTTCACTAAACGCTCGGAACTTTGCCAACCTGCTCCGGCAGGCTCAGCACGGCGACCGACGCGCTCAGACGCGCGTTGGGGTCGCCTTTGCGAAAGGCGACATTGCGCGGCAAAACCTGGTTGAAGCCGTGCGATGGTTCTCAGAAGCGGCTGAAGGTGGCGATCCACACGCTCAGCACGATCTCGGTATTATGCTCTATCTTGGAGTGGGGGCAGAGCGCAACTTACCGCTGGCTGCAAAATGGTTTGAGGCGGCAGCTCAAGCTGGCGTCCCGCAAGCACAATTCCGGGCCGGGACCATGTACGGAAACGGCGAAGGAGTGCTTAAGAATTCCGGCAAAGCATTGGCCTTGCTCCGTCAGGCTGCTGTACAGGGCCTTGCACCGGCGCAGAACAACCTGGGCAAAATGTACAGGAGCGGTGAGGGCGTCGCCTGCGACAATCTCGTCGCGATGAAATGGTTCGCGATGTCGGCAGAGCAAGGGGATGCCGTTGGAGAATTTGACCTCGGCGTGATGTATTGGAACGGAACCGCTGGTCAGAAGGATCTCGCCAAAGCGTTGTACTGGTTTCAGCGGTCGGCAAATCGGGGATACGCCGAAGCTGAGCGAGTAATTGGCTGGTGGTATCGAGATGGCATTGGAGTCACGAAGGACCTTCAAGCCGCCCGAACTTGGTTGCTCAAGGCAGCGCAGCAAGGCAACGCGGACTCCCAGAACAAGCTTGGCTTTCTATACGAGCAAGGGCAGGGTGTGACCGCTGATGATGGGCAGGCAGCCGATTGGTTTGCGAAAGCAGCGGAACAAGGAGATGGTCATGCCCAAGCCAATCTAGCTGCTCTCTACCAGTCGGGAAGTGGAGTACCCCGTGATTTAATCCAAGCTTATAAGTGGTATCGACTGTCACGGCAAAACGGTGGGCTCGATGGGAGCGACCAACTTCGGGAACTGGCCGACGTGATGACCACGGATGAGATTACCGAATCGGAGCGCTTGGTAAGCGAGTGGCAGCCACATAAGTGGAGTTCGCCGGTAGGCGAAGCTGATTTACTGGAATGACCATCTGGATACTTCATCGTTTGCCTTGCCTTTTGCGTCAGTAACGAGCATCCAGCAGTTTGTACAATGGCGCGCTTTCGGGGTCAACTGACGCAATATCTCGGTTACACTCACCGTGCAGCGACCCGGCTTCTAAACCGTAATTGAGTGGTGGGCAACCGTGGCACGAACGTCCCTTAGCGAGACCTTTTGCGTGGCGCAAGCACAAATTTCGCGCATTTCGACAATGCCTCCGTGCGGGCTTAGGTTCTTTGGCAAGTCGCTGAAATCAGATGAATTGAATCGAGCTCCAGGCGCGAAGCGAACTTATCGGCCGTCAGCGTGAAAAAGCCGCGCTCCCGGATGACGCTCGCACTACTGGACAGGCTCTAATGGAGTATTCGCGGCAAAATGGGAAGCGGCAAAAAATATCTTACAAATACCGCGGAATCAATGACTTGCAAGTAGCCATTCCGGCGAGATTCGACGTATACTTCGTTTGGAAGCCTCCCCCTCCGGCTACTGAACGTCAGTCTGTCTGCGCAATCTCTGACTAGGCTTTTCTGCCAAAAACTAGTAGTTGAGAATGGAGATCCTAAGCAACAAGTATCGCCAACTTAGGCGATCTATCCCCGGATCGCGACAGCCAGGAAGTGATCTACGTTAGGGGGGGCCCTCTTAAACCTGGTAGGTGCGCACTTAATCGGAACGAATTTAGCCAAGGAGAATTATGGAGATTAAGGACAACCGTGGCAAGAAGATCGGTCGGCTCGACGAGAGCATGTCGATGGACAAGACGGTGACGGTGCATGAACTTCGCAACATCACCACTATCACGGTGCGCGACCGCAACACCGGGAAGGTCACCACCGAAACACTGATCGGAGAGTCACCATTCGGGAAATAACCAAAGCACGCGCCGACGAGCTTCTCCGGGGAGGGTTGGACCGTGAAGGCTGCAGCCATCTACATGAAATTGGTGGCGATCGACCCATTCGTAGAGAACCTGAAACGGATTGGCGGATGTCTACATGCGGCAGGGTTTGTTCGAAGACGCGAAGGCACTGTATTTCAAAGCGGTGATCCTTGGCATACCGGCGAAGAGATAAACAATCCTCACAAGAGTACTCGCCCACCGAGGTTCGGGTGCATCTCGCCTATCGCTGCGCGGTTGCTCTGCTGCCGGACGTTGATGACCGCAAGCGCGTGGCTTTTGCAAGGCGAATCCTAAAGCTGTGCGACGGGAAGGATCGTTCGGTGAAGATCAAACCGGCACAGGCCCGCGATCCCGTGTTGAAGCAACTTCAATGCTTGGCGAAGCAATGTCCGTTGCTGATCTCCGATGAGCCCGCTCAGTCGCAGCTTGAACCTGTTCTTCGACGTGGAGGAATAATGGAGATGGGACTGTTGGATGAGGGCAAGCTCGTGCGGCTGATTCCAGATGAGCAGCAGCTAGCGGACATCGAGTTCAACGAGGCGCAGAAGCGTTTTGCGAAGCGAGTTGCCGATTTCACGACACCAAACAGCAGAATGCGATGGAAGTGATGACCGAGGCTGAAGTGCGGCTGTTGAACGCTTTCATGAAAGGCTCGGACAATCCGGTCATGCTCAAGGCGTGGGCCGCATACAGACGCAGGCTGCTGTTCCGTCATCGGCGTGAGAGCTAATTTGCCGACCTTGGGTTGTGATGCCGGTTCGCGTCGGAGCCACCACTTTCCCCCAAGGGACAGATTTCGAGCGCCCGTCCCTTCCTATCGGCTGACAAGCGACTTCCTTCTCCCGATTGGAATACTGCTTCTGTTAAGCGCGATGTGATTCGGTGATTCTCTCCAGAGAATGTCTTGACCGATCGCTCACACTATCTCGAACAATCGACAAAGCGAAGTTCTCGATTTCGAAGAGGTCGCTGACGACTAGTTAAACCTAGATAGCCTTCTGCACAATGAATGGTCCAATTACCAGTACATCCATGCGCGTTCGCGTAAAGCAGTCAACTGCCTCTTCAGGAGTGCAGACGATCGGTTCATTCTCATTGAAGCTTGTGTTGAGTATTACGGGAATTCCTGTCTTCCGATGAAACGCCGATATTAGATCGTAGTACAACAGATTCTCTTCTCGAGTGACCGTCTGCAGTCGGCCAGTGTCATCGACGTGATTCACCGCGCATAGAGCTTGCCGCTTCTCTGGCCGGATCTTGTATACGTGCAGCATGAAGGGAGAGGGATGATCGTGCTCGAAATACTCATGCTGATGATCGGCCAAGATGGAGGGTGCGAAGGGCCGGAACCATTCCCGATGCTTGATCCGAGCGTTGAGAACGTCCTTCATGTTTGGAAGCCCTGGGTGCGCCACAATGGACCGATTGCCAAGGGCACGCGGTCCCCACTCCATTCTTCCTTGAAACCATCCGACAACATTTCCGGCTGCGATCTGCTGCGCTGTGGCTTCCAATAACGCATTGCGATCGAGTTTGCGACCCTCCAAGCCTGCGCTCTGCAGAGCCGATTGAATGCGAGAATCGGAGAACTCAGGGCCTAAATAGGAGTTTCTGAGCTCGTGGCGCCTCGGTTGTTTCAGCACCGAATGATACGTGTGAAGGGCGGCGCCGATGGCCAGACCTTCATCTCCAGCCGCGGGCTGAATGTACGTTTTGCGAAACGGAGTGTTGTCGAACAATTTTCCATTGGCGACGCTGTTCAATGCGCATCCTCCAGCCATCGCGAGGTTGTCCAGCGGAACGCGTGCATGGAGGCCGTTCAACAAATGAAAGAAGATCTGTTCAAAGCGATGCTGCATCGCGAACGCCAAGTCCATATCCCTCTGTGTGATCTCTGAATACGGCTTGCGCGGTTCTCCGAAGAGTTCCTCCATGCGATCGGAGAAATGGCGCGCTAGCCGCACCGTTCCATCGGGCAACACTTGCATTCCCTGATTGCTGCCGAGCGGCTTGAAGTAGCTAAGATCGAGTTGAAGCCCGTCGTTCTTGGCAGCTACGATTTTCTCGATTTCGTGACAATAAGTGTCTTTTCCATACGGCGCGAGGCCCATAACCTTACCCTCGTCGCCGTACTTTGTGTAGCCAATGAACTCGCAAATCATCGTGTAGAAGCTGCCGAGTGAGTGTGGAAGGAAAACCCGGTCAAGCACCTGGATTTCGCTACCTTCACACCTCGCAGTCATTGTCGAAACGAAGTCACCAGAGCCGTCGTAGCTGAATCCGGCGGCCTTCTCCCAGGGAGAGCAATAGTAAGCGCTGGCGATGTGTGCAATGTGATGCTCCAAATGATGCTCTTGAAAACGCAATTTACCGGAGTCGATGTCGAGTCCTTTTGCAAGGAGCAAACGAACGTCGCGCATCGCTTCTTTGCGCTTCCGCAGCCGGATAAAATTCAGGATTTTCGCTGGATTGGAAAGAGCGTATTGCACTTTCTTGACGAGATTGGCGTCGCTATCCTGCCCGACAGCCACATGGTCAACATCCGACAGATGTGCACCAACGGCGTCGAGGCAGGCCCGCACGGCCAGAGAGGGAAAGCCTCCAAAGTGTTTATGACGGTTCAGGCGCTCTTCCGCAATTGCGAACTTCACTTCCCCGTCCACAACTATAGCTGCCGACGCATCGGCGTGAAACATATTGAGGCCCAAGATGAGCATGAACTAGGCGTCTTCTCCTATTTGGTCGAGCTGTGGCTGGCTCACCCTGTCAAACTGGGGCGTAGGGTGGAATCACCCGAAATGGATTTTAGGAATGCCGCAGTATTTAGTGTAATCGGCTGTCCCATTGCAGCAGATTCGTCGATGCGGATCGTAGCCAGTGTCGACGCTACTATTTCGTCGAAAGGAATCGGCAGTTCGCTTCCTGCTACTACGCATTCCGCAAAATTCTTCCATTCGGTACGATGCCCTTTATCCTGGCGCCAGCGCGAATGCATCGTCTGCCTCCGACCGCCGTGGACAAGTTCGAGCCGGCGAAAATCGTCCAGTACTGCCGCACTCCCTCCACCGAACACCTCGATACGCTCTTTCGAGAATGAGCGATCTCCATTTGCGAGATAGCTGATCGTCCCTTCCGACCCATTCGCAAATCGCAGGGAGGCGATTACATTATCCGCGCTGTATCTTGCGGAATTGCTGATGATCCTCGCCACCACTTCCACGATCGGTGAAGCGGCAAGAAACATCAGCAGATCTACAAAATGACACATTTCCCCCAGGATTCTTCCGCCGCCCTGCTCGCGATCGTTTAACCAGTGATCCGGCGCAAGATACCCGGCGTTGACTCGGTAGTGGAGAGCGAGAGGTTCATGAATCGATTGCAAGAACGCTTTCATTCGCCGAACCATCGGGGCGAAGCGTCGATTGAAGCCCACCGTCAATACCAGTCGCTGTGATGACGATACATCGGAGTACGCTCGGCAGATTGTCCGCAACTCAGCTTCTGATAAGCAAAGCGGCTTTTCACAAAACACATTCTTCCCTGTGTCGAGACTGGCAACAACTTGTCTTGCGTGCAAGTTGTGTCGGGTGGCAATGACGACAGTATTGACTTCCGGATGATGAAGAATCTTCGCTTCATCGGTCGTGCATTCGCGGAATTCGAACTTCCGCGCGGCGTGCTGCGCATGCGAACCGGTTGCGGCGCAAACTGAAATGAGCGATGTATCTTTCCCGCTCTTTAAGGCCGGAATCAGCGTGGACGACGCGAAACCTCCAGCTCCCAACACTCCGACCGCAAGTCGCTGGATATCTTTCGGTTTTTCCGTGACAGCTGACTTCTCCCGCGAAGCTGAGATGGTGGAAGATTCGTCACCATCCCCAGCGTACTGGAGGACTACTCCAAGAAACGGTTCCTGTGTTCTCCCGGTGATCAAATCATACGCGCCGGGTGCGCGCTCGATTGGAAAGCGGTGGGTAGTCAACGAACCGACGTCAATTTTCCTCTCAGCAAGCAATTGAACGAACGCTTCCATATTTCGGGTCTCCGTCCATCGCACATAGCCGATCGGATAATCGCGACCTTTCTGTTCGTAGGCAGCATCGTAGCGTCCCGGGCCATAAGAACGAGAAACACGGAAATCGAGCTCTTTCTCGTAGTAGATCTTTCGGTCGATATCCATGCCGACAGTACCGACGGCGACAACGATCGCTCGGTCCCGGGCGACGGATCCAGCCAGATTCACTGGATCACTACTAGATGTCTCCGCCGTGATTAGTACTGTGTCAACTCCAGCCCCATGCGAACTCGCGAGGCACACGTCGCGGAATGTCGAAGACGAGTTCGTCGTGATGTCCGCACCCATACGCCGAGCAAGACCGGCGCGCGACTCGTTGATATCCATCCCCAATACCCGACAACCAGCTGCTTTCAGCAACTGCACAGTGAGTTGACCTAACAGCCCGAGACCAACGACGGCAACCAGGTCTCCAAGTTTTGCTTCCGCGATGCGAATTCCGTGTAACGCAACGGCACCCAGTGTCGCGAAACAAGCTTCGTCGAAAGAGACGGGGTTAGTCGACGGTTCGCGGGCTGGTATTCGCGCCACCAGAAGGCGCGGGACACATGCAATCTCCGCATGCAGCGCGAAGCCGGCTCCCGCACAAGAAACTCGGTCTCCTGCCTGAATGTCGGTCACCCCATCGCCCGCCGCAATCACAGTGCCCGCACTGCTATAACCGGGATTCTGAGGTTGATCCAAACGGTTGCGTACCGCCTGAATGGCCGAAAACAAGCCGTCCCGCTGGACTTTGTTGAGGACCTCGCGCACCAGGTCAGGACGCGACTGGGCTTTCCGCAATAAATTCTTTTTCGCGAATTCAGAAGATGCCCGTTCCGTACCCGCCGATACCAGAGATGCTGCGACACGCACTAACACACACCCGGGCAGCAGTTGCGGTGCTGGAACTTCTTCCACTGCGACCGCGCCAGTGCGCGCATCTTGGAGAACCTGTTTCATGCAGTCGCCACTTGCCTCGGTAATAATTCCGTCTCGTATTTGCGAGCTCCCCCGTCGAGGAATGTCTGCATCCAAAGCTCGATAGTCAAGAACTGCCAAATCTGCATAGCCCAGTCATGCCTTCCGTTGCGATGTTCGGTCAGATAACGGCGTACCACCTGCGGCTGAAACATGCGGCGCTTTTGGAGCTGTTCCTCCGAAAGTAGATCCTCAGCCATCTCTCTAAGTTCATTGGCCAACCAATAGTCTACCGGAGCGGCAAAGCCGGCTTTCGGCTGATGCAGCACTTCCCGGGGCAAAATGTCGCGCATGGCCCGACGGAAGATGTACTTCGTCGTTGGCCGTAACAATCCATTCAACTTCAGATTTGGCGGAACACTCCAAGCTACAAACTCCGCCAGTTCCCGATCAAGAAAGGGAACGCGCACTTCAACCGAGGACGCCATGCTCATCTTGTCGTTGTAGGTCAGGTTCAAAGTAGGCATGAAGATCTTGGTATCCAGATAAAGCATCTGATTGAGGAATCCAGCATGCCCTATCTTTGCAAAAGCAGCGCGATGCTCGACATCCGGATCTTCATTTGAGGCATGCGCCGCAAAATCAGGATCGTAAAGATCGAGCTTCTGATCGCGATCGAAGTAAGTGCAGTTGGCGATGAAGCGATCGACAGGGCTGAGAGATGCACTTCGCACCATCTTTTTTGCGAGACGGATTTTTCCCTTTAGAGATGTTCCGCGAAAGCTGGGCAAACGCGGGATCGCGCGTTCCGCGAGACGTCTTGCCCCTTCAGGAAGCCGGGAGCTCGCCTCTGCCCAGAAGTGCGCCACGTACTTGCGGTAACCGGCAAAGAGTTCATCCCCTCCAACTCCCGACAGCAAGACCGTTGCCTGCTCACGGGCGTCACGGCAGACGAGGTAGGCTGTGATGATCGCCGGATCTGCGGTGGGCTCATCCATGTGCCACACCAGACGAGGCAAAAGTTCCGTAACATCCGGGTCCACGACAATGCGGTGGTTCTCGCAACCCAGCTCACGAGCGAGACGGGTCGCAACAGCCGGATCGTCTAGAGTCGTCTCACCAACTCTGTATTTCTCCGGAAAGGTAACTGTGTAGGTGCGAACTGGTTGACTCGTCGCACTGCGCATCATCGCGACAATGCCAGACGAATCCAGACCCGCGCTGAGAAATGCCCCCAAGGGGACGTCGCTGATCATCTGGGCTTCGACAGAACGCCGGAAACGCTCACGAACTTCTTCCGCCAGATCGTCCTCTGATCGCGAGTAAGCGTGATCGGCTGTGGGGAACGTGAGGTCCCAGTACTGCGTGATCCGGAGTTCGCCACCACGAAATATCGCGTAGTGCCCAGCAGGAAGTTTCTGGATGTGCCGGAACATCGTCTTAGGATCTGGAACCCAAAGGAATGTCAGATACTGATGCATCGATTGGGGATCCACCTCTGCTTCAATACCCGCCACCTGCAACAATGCCTTGATCTCTGAAGCGAATGCAAAACTCCGCCCGCGGTGAAAGTAGTAGAAGGGCTTCACGCCAAAGTGATCGCGGGCCAAAAACAGGCTTGGCGTCGCGTCCCTGAGGTCGCAGATTGCAAAGGCAAACATGCCATTCAGACGTTTGACGCAGTCGGGCCCTTCCTCTTCATACAGGTGTACGATCACTTCGGTGTCAGTGTGCGAAACAAACCGATGGCCCTTGCTTTCGAGTTCCTTGCGCAGTTCTGCGAAGTTGTAGATTTCGCCGTTATATGTGATCCAGACTGAGCGGTCTTCGTTGCACATCGGCATGTGCCCGTCGGGCGACAAATCGAGAATGGCGAGTCGGCGGCTGCCGAGCCCCACATAAGTGCCATCAGGAAAGTTTCGATCCCACAGGCCGGAGTCGTCGGGGCCGCGATGCGTCTGAACCGCAGTCATTCGCGCCAACGTTTCGCGATCTCCGCAATCTACCAAGCCGCTGATCCCGCACATTCGCTTAGCTCAACTCCTTAGAAGTTCGAACTTTCAATTCGTAAATCTTCGCTTTGATGTGAAAGAACTGCATGCCCTGCAGACCACAGTAGATTAAGCCCGGGATGCCATCGAGGAATCCGAGCGACAAAAAATATCTGAAGAAGAAAAAGAGAATTGGGGACCCGGGGACAGCAAAGAGTTTTTTGCGGAGCCAACGGCGACGCTGAGCCTGCGATCCAAACAGAGCTGGCGCCATGTCTCTTGAATTGGCCTCGCCCTCGAGCCAAACCTTCGCTTCCCAGTTGGAGTATTCGTCGTGCTTACGGATGTAACGCGAGAGAGATTCGACGTTGTGGTGAAGGAGGAAATGTTTCAAGCGGCCGACTCGCCCTGCGTTCGCGTCCAGAATGACGTGCTCATGGACCTCCATGTCAGCCATGGAGGCATCCTGCTCCTTCAGCCGACATTCAAAACGGCCCTTTCCCCGCCGGAAGAGCGAGAGTTTATAGAAATTGGCTCCGCAGTGGCGCAACTCGCGACCTAAGAAAAACATGCGGAGGCCAACGTAGTATCCATCGTAAGCCGGATTTTCGATCGCCTTGCGAATCTCTTCACCCAACTCGAGAGTCAAAGCCTCATCCGCATCTACCAAAAAGACCCATTCGTAGGACAAAGGGAGCGAATCCATCGCCCACTGGCGTTTCTTGGGCCAGCCTCCCTGGTAGTGGAACTGCACAACCTGAGCTCCAAACGAACGCGCGATCTCGACCGTTTCGTCGGTACTCTGCGAATCAATCACGAAAACTTCGCCCACTCCGCGCAGAGACTCGAGGCATCGTGGAAGATTGTGAGCTTCATTGCGCGCAGCAATGATTGCCGTTACAGGAAGCACGGCCTTGGCGCGTTCATCCAGCTTTTGGTGTGAGTCTTCCAGCTTGGGCATTGGGAACAAAGAGGGCTCTCAGCATTTTACTCTGTCCGCGGCTCTGGTATTGGAATTCGGAAGGATCGGGTTATTGGGAGCACGAGGCTCAGGGCGTAATCGGTATACTGTTGGCTAGTTAATTCTGCAGTTC
>Ga0070712_100002144_pt1 | contig 12137 bp, 9 predicted proteins | sample LARL81metaG_FD_71396 | JGI IMG/M metagenome (GOLD analysis project Ga0070712, IMG submission 71396) | Corn, switchgrass and miscanthus rhizosphere microbial communities from Kellogg Biological Station, Michigan, USA - LAR L8-1 metaG | ecosystem: Host-associated > Plants > Roots > Rhizosphere ...
GAAAGAGCTTTTCGGCCGCCGTGGGGGACCCGCCGGCATTGCGAAAGTGGTCCCAGAGTTCGCGATACCTGGGATAACGCCCAATCATGTTTTCCGGATTCGCCTGGAAGAGATACTGCAAAGCGAAGTGGCGCTCGGCGAGAGTAAGATCCTGGGCTGGTTTCGCGGCCACGTCTAAAAATGGATCCCGTGCTTCTCCGGTCACGTAGTCCTGAATTTGCGTGATCAGTGAGGGGACGAGGTTAAAGGTTTGGTGTACGTCGGGAAACTCGTCCAGCAGTTTGACCATCCCATAATAGTCTTTTAATGCGTGTAACCGGACCCACGGCAGGCGGTATTCTCCGGAGACCAGATCCTTGTAGTACGGCTGGTGTTGATGCCACAGGACAACCACGCGCAGAACGGGCATGAGGGAGTTTTTTCCGAACGAAGGTGAGAGTCTAGCAGGGTTTTGGTCGGGCGCGCGAGATCACCAAAAGTCCGGTACACTGAGTCAGTATTACTTTAGAGATGGCTAAGGAACCTACATTAACTTTGCAGTCGCCGCCTCGCACCGAGGCGAGCTTGCTGACGGATCAGGATCTGCACCTGTTCAACGAGGGCACGCACCTCCACATCTACAACAAGTTAGGAGCTCATGTCACGTCCGTTGATGGCCGGGCGGGAACGTATTTTGCGGTTTGGGCGCCAAATGCGAGAGAAATCTCCGTCGTAGGCAGTTTTAACAGCTGGGATCCCCATTCCCACCCGCTTCAGGCTCGAGGAAGTTCAGGCATCTGGGAAGGATTTATCCCTGGAGCCACCAAAGGCACGCTATACAAATACCACATTGTTTCGCATAACCAGGGCTATGTTGCCGATAAAGCCGACCCCTTTGGCATTCTTCACGAAACGCCGCCACGAACCGCCTCGGTGGTGTGGGACCTCGAATACAAATGGTCCGATCAGCAATGGATGGAAACCCGCGCCCAAAGAGATTCATTGCAGGCGCCCATCTCAATTTACGAGGTGCACCTGGGATCGTGGATGCGGGTCCCGGAGGAAAATAACCGTCGGCTAACCTACCGCGAGACCGCTTTGCGCTTAGCCGACTACGTCAAGCGAATGAATTTCACCCATGTGGAATTCCTGCCCGTCATGGAGCATCCGTTCTACGGTTCGTGGGGTTATCAGACCACAGGTTATTTCGCGCCCACATCTCGCTACGGTACGCCCCAGGATTTCATGTATCTGGTGGATTATCTGCATCAGCAGGGCATTGGCGTGATCCTGGACTGGGTGCCGTCCCACTTCCCTACCGACGAGCATGGATTGGCCTACTTCGACGGTACGCATTTGTACGAACATGCGGATGCGCGCAAGGGCTTTCATCCCGACTGGAAGACGTACATCTTCAATTATGGCCGCAATGAAGTACGAACTTTTCTTCTCGCCAGCGGGCTGTTCTGGTTAGACAAGTACCACGTCGATGGGTTAAGAGTCGATGCGGTCGCGTCAATGCTTTATCTCGACTACTCGAGAAAACAAGGTGAGTGGATCCCCAATAAGTTCGGAGGCCGGGAAAACCTGGAAGCCATCGATTTTCTACGGCAATTCAATACAGAAGCCTTCAAGAATTATCCCGGAATTCAGACCATCGCCGAGGAGTCGACCGCATGGCCCATGGTTTCTCGACCAACTTACGTGGGCGGCCTTGGTTTCGGCATGAAGTGGGACATGGGATGGATGCACGATACGTTGGCCTATTTTTCGCAGGATCCTATCCATCGCCGGTACCACCACAACCAACTCACGTTCCGTATGTTGTACGGCTTCACGGAGAATTTTGTCCTTCCGTTATCCCATGATGAAGTGGTTCACGGTAAGGGATCTCTGATTGGCAAAATGCCTGGAGATGAGTGGCAGAAGTTCGCAAATCTCCGGCTTCTGTTCGGGTACATGTACGCGCAGCCCGGCAAGAAGATGCTGTTCATGGGTTGCGAGTTTGGACAGGTACGAGAATGGGCACACGACACCAGTCTGGAATGGCATGTTTTGCAGTATCCGGTGCATCGAGGCGCGCAGAATTGGGTTGAGCAACTGAATCGAGTCTACCGCGAACAACCTGCGCTACACCAACTCGACAGCGATCCCGCTGGCTTCGAATGGATCGACTGCAACGATACCGCGGCAAGCGTAATTTCCCTGCTGCGCAAAGGCAGATCGCCGGCGGAGGAAGTCGTGATTGTTTGCAATTTCACTCCAATACCGCGCCTGGGATATCGTGTTGGTGTGCCATCTGGGGGATATTGGCGCGAGATCCTGAACAGCGATGCCCAGGAGTATGGTGGAAGCGGCATGGGAAATCTGGGAGGCGTTCATTCTGAGGACCGGGCAGTCCACGGGCGGCCGCATTCCATTAGTCTGACCTTACCCCCTCTTTCCGTATTGTTCCTAAAACCTGAGTAAGAACCCGAGAAAGAATTTTACAGGCTCCCTTTCTGCATAGGAGGCATTCGCGAACCGCGGGTATCCGGCGAACAAATGGCCCCACACTACCGTCGTCCATTGGTGTCTTTCCCCATGCTATTCTCCCTCTAGTTAGCTCGCACGACACGCAATGCGCATCCTGACTCGCTACATTCTAGGCGAAGTGATCTCCCATGCCGCCATCGGCATTGCGGTGTTCACGTTTGTGCTTTTTACGCGCGATCTGGGGCACATTCTCGATTTGGTGGTCCGCAATAGCGCGCCGCTGCCTAGCGTGATGGAGATTTTCATTTTTACGCTCCCCGTTGCCTTTACCTACACAATTCCCATGGGAGTTCTCGTGGGAATACTCATCGGGTTGAGCCGGCTTGCGGCTGATAGTGAGATCACCGCCATGCGGGCGAGCGGAATAGGAGCGTGGACGCTTCTGCGCATTGTTTCCATTTTTGCCGTGGCGGCCTGGGCGGTGGCTCTCTTCAATGCGGTATACCTGGCACCAGCCTCTCAGGCAGCCCTGGGGAGACTGGAAGACCGCCTGAAGGCCTCCCAGGCTTCATTTGAAGTCCAGCCCCGCGTCTTCTACGAGGGCTTTCCCAAGCTCGTGCTTTACGTACAGGATGTAAAAACCGCGCAGGGGGCTGCAATCTGGAAGGGCGTTTTCATCGCCGACATCAGCAATCCTGGCTCGCCCCGCATTACGCTCGCCCGTCAAGGAATTTTGGTTAGTGAGGGGCCGCAGATGCTTCACTTGCATTTGACGGACGGAGCTACCCACGAAACCGACGCGGCTTCGGCTGATCACTATCAGATTTCAACTTTCGATCAGACCGACATTCCCATTCCCATTCCCCAAACCGATAGCAAGGACCAGGAACCTGTGCCTATGGCTGAACTTCCGACTTGGGAATTGCAGGCTCAGGCTGCCAAAGCCAAAAAGTTCGCCGCACCTTGGTACTACATCGAGTTCTATCGGCGTTTTGCCTTGCCAACGTCTTGCCTGGTGCTGGCGCTGGTGGGAATTCCTTTGGGTTTGTCTTCGAAAAAAGGAGGCAAGTCGGCAGGATTTGTTTTAACCATTTTGCTTGTGTTTGCCTATTACTCCGTGACTTTGATCGGAGTGTCCCTGGCCCGCCAGGGAAAAGTTCCACCGTGGTTCGGCGCTTGGCTGGCCGATATCGTTTCATTTGTGTGCGGGGCATTTCTTTTGTGGAGAGTAGAACGCCGACCGTTCGAACTTGCTTCCTTCCGTGCACGCTGGAATCCGCTAAAGACCAGGCTCGCTGAATGGGGAAAGCAGTTGGTCCGCTTCAATCGGCCAGAGAATGCGTTTGAACGGGCGTCCACGCGGCGGCGCGTCTTGAACGCCACTTTCCCCATGATCCTTGACGACCTGGTGATGCGAGATTTCTTCCTCTATCTCACTCTCATCCTGGCCTCGTTCCTAATGTTGCTCCAGGTATTTACTCTGTTTGAACTGCTGGGCGATATCCTTCGCAACCGCATTTCTCCGCTGATTGTCGGCGAATACCTGGTCAACGTCGCACCATTTTTTCTATACAACGTCCTGCACCTGAGCATCCTGCTGGCAGTACTGATCACACTGGGATTGATGCAGAGATCAAACGAGATCACCGCGATCAAAGCTACCGGCATGAGCATTTATCGCGTGATTGTGCCCATTCTTGTAGTTTCCACTCTGTTGGCGACAGGGCTATTCTTCTTCGATCAATTTTATCTCCCTCATGCCAACAAGCGGCAGGACGCTCTACGCAACCTGACCAAGGGAAAACCGGCACAAACTTATCTGAATCCCGACCGCAAATGGATTTTCGGCCAACACTCAACCATCTACTATTACCAACTGTTCGATCCCGATCGAAATCAATTCGGCAATCTGTCCGCGTTCCAATTTGACCCCAAGAGTTTTCAACTAACGAACCGCGTGTACGCCGACCAGGCTCACTGGGAGGAAAGACTGCAGCGATGGGTTTGCACCCAGGGATGGGAACGAAGCGTGCATGGCTCCGCTATCGGCGATTACCATACATTCGAGGTCGCCACGTTCGCGCCGATCAGCGAACCGCCTGGATATTTCAAGAAAGAAGTGCGGCAGTCGTCTGAAATGAACTACGAGGAGTTGCGTCGCTATATTCGCGATCTACAACAAAGCGGTTTCGACGTAGTCCGGCTCAGAGTTCAGTTGCAAGAAAAATTCGCGTTTCCTCTGAATACCCTGATCATGGCGGTGCTGGCGATTCCCTTCGCGTTGGCCGCCGGAAAACGAGGCGCGATTGCGGGGGTCGCAACCGCGGTGGGCATCGGATTGCTTTACATCATGGTCTCGCGGTTGTCGGAATCCATGGGAAACGTGAGCCAGTTGCCGCCGGTGCTGGCCGCGTGGGCGCCTGATCTGATTTTCGGGCTGGCCGGTGGGTATCTGATTCTTAAGGTTCCCACTTAGCGTTGGGCCAGTGAGACTATTTTGTCGCTACCGCTGAAGGCTGGCCGCCAGTAGTGATGGCCGAACCCAAAAGGCCCAGCAGGCCCACGGTCGAGTCGTAACTGTACGACGTCATCGTGGAGGCTCCTAGATTAGCCACGTACAAATAATCCGTCGTACCTAGCGTGGCCGCCACGACGCTTGTCCCGCTGCGTAGCGCGATTCCAGCGGGCGTGCTTCCGGTTCCGATCGACGGTTGGGTATTGGCGGTCAAGACTCCGGTTCCAGTGGCGATCTTATATTCCGAAATCTGATTGGACTGGCGATCGAGTACGAAAAGAAATTTGCCCGACGATGTAGCGACGATCGAAGACGGTCCGAGGCCAGCTGAAAACGGAGAACCTGCAACCGGCGAGAGCGAACCGTCGGGACTATTGGGATCACTACAGGTGCTGACCACCTGATTGCATATCCCAAACGCCGATACACTGCTGGAACCCGAATTGGAAACGTAAAGAAATCCGCCATCCGGGGTAATAGCCATCCCTGCTGGAGCTGTCCCGACAAGAACCGTCGCAAAACGCGTGAGGGCGCCGGACGTAGTGTCAACCGAAAAACTGCTTACAGTTCCATCGAACTGATTGGCAACATACAAGAACTTCCCGTCGGGCGTAACCGCGATGGCTGTGGGGCCGGGATTGCTTGCAGGCGAGACTCCCACCACCTGGACATCGGAGACTTTGGTGAGAGTCGCGTCTTGAATCGAGAATATCGAGACGGTGCCGGATTCAGGTTTGCACTGCAAACCTTGATTGGCCACGAACAGGAAGTGCCCTCCCGAATCGGTCGTTACGGCCAGGGGAATGTATCCGGCCGTGGCGCTCCCCCCTGCCGCTGTCAGCGTGCCGTCGGATTTCACCGTATAAGCGGAGATCGACCCCGTGTTGTCAGGCAACTGGCATACCGTGGGCGGAACGGTTGGGGTTATCGCCGAGTTGCTGTTGACAATAAAAAGCGCGTTGGCCGAGGACGCGAGCAGCATTGCCGATGGTGTGATACCTGTCTTTACCCCGGTACCGTTCGCCGTCAGTAATCCGGTCGATAGGTCAATGGTGTAAGGAGAGACCAAAGAATCTCCCTGCGTACTCACAAAAAGTTGTCCGGTGCCCGACGAAGTCGAAGAACTGCTGGAACTGCAACCATTTAAAACAAGCAGCCACAACACGACCAGCAGACCTGGCAGGAAACGAAACCTCGTCCCCATTCTTTATCCCTGTCCTCTCGAGTTCTCGAGCCATCCGACCACATGCGTGACCTTGGATCGAGATCCAAACTACCTTCATTTGTGTATTAGGAAGACCATAAAAGCGACACGTACATCATTGAAAATACACGGTTACATCCTCTTTGATATCATCGGTATATCAAAAAGGGGCGCTCATGAACAAAGCCGTGAACATAACCAAGCGGATCAAAGTTCCGCTGCTCGGAAAAGGGAAAGGCAAGCAGGGTTACAGATTCTGCGCTGCCGTGTGGTCTGACAAAAGACGATTGAAACCCAACGTGGTTGTGGTGAACGGTAAACCTGAACTGCATAGCGAAGGATGTTACTACGTGTCGTATTACAGCGGCAAGACGCTGAAGCGCGAGCCATGTACCAGTCCGATGCACGCGGTTGAGAGGATGGTTGCCCTTAAAGCAAAAATGGCAGCGGTCAATCAAGGCTTTGAAATTAACGACCCTAGCGACCGTGAAGCGCCTAAATCTGGTCACGATCTCATCCAAACAGCAGCCGCGTGGATCAAAATAAAAACCATGCAGAATCCGAAAAGTGAGACGACGCGTTCAGTTGCAGGTGGGATAAATCTTTTTCTGGAATTCATGGCCCCGCGTCCGCATAAGACTATCGAAGAAATTGATCGTAATGACATGTTGGACTTCGTTACGTTCATGCGCAACCGTGTGCTGAAGCACAGAGGCAAAAAAGGCAAGCACACGCACACGGGAAAAAAAGGCATGGCGGCCAGCACGCAGCTTAATCGTTTCGTCGTGGTAAAAACCTTCCTCAGAAAAAATGGCTGGGTTGATTGCACAGAAAAAGGCAAAGGTGGCGACACTCCAAAGTTCACTCTCCCCATGGTTGAGATTTTTGAACCGGAAGAATTGAAGCGATTTTTCGATGCGTGCAACACCGATTACGAAACAACGCTTTTCAAGCTGTTGTTAACCACTGGCATTCGCCATAAGGAAGCAAAATATCTGACGTGGAATAACATTTCCTTTGCGCAACAGACACTCGCCATCAGGGCGCATCCTGAATTCAACTGGACGCCGAAGACTCATGAAGAACGCGAAATTCCGCTCCTTCCTGAGATGGTGGAATTGCTTAAGAAATGGAAAGAACAAACAAAGGCCAACTGCAATCTGGTATTTCCCAGCCGCATCTGCAGACCCAACTCTCAGTTTCTAACCCACTGCAAAGCCATCGCTGTGCGTGCTGGCCTGAAGGTGTCGAAAGAAAAAGATTACTTCATTCACAAATTCAGGGCGACGTTCGCAACGATGGCGCTGGACAACAACACGCTGGTGACCGTCCAATTTTATATGGGCCATAAAGACCTCGCGTCTACGCAGCGGTACCTGAAACCGAATCGGTCAAAGGATGCACGTCCGAAGCTGGCGCTGTCGTTCTCGGGTGTCTTTTAGGTGTCTGCTTGTATTGATCCTCACTGAATGAATGTAATCGCTGTTCTCGAAATTTATCCCCGCGTACGCCATAGTTTGCGCAATGAACACCACTACCAGCGTGGTCTTGGTCTCTTTGCTGTTTCTGGCGGTAGTGTCGGTGAGCGTTTCGCTGAACGTCCTGCTTAGAGGCAAAATCTATCGCTGGTTGAAGCCAAGGTAACTGAGCGTCTTGACGATGCCCTCACGGCTCAGCCGATCCAGAGCCCAGAACAACAGCAGGTCAAAGTTCCGTTGCGATGCCGCCAGCATCACGGCGTCAAACTGAGGGCGATTGCGCCTTCCAGATCCGGTCACTGTGTCCTTGTACTCAGTGACGATCTCCCAGCTCTGCTTGCTGGCGAAATTCTCGTAGCTGCTCCAGTTGGTTTGCGTTGTCTTGTTTGTCGGTGCTAACGCGGGCGTAAATGGCGACTTTCATTGTTCGACCGTATCATGTAGCGCACGATTGTCAGCACAATTATTTGATGACAATGAGCGCGACAAACACATGACTTACTAACTCATAATCAGCAACGTTTATTGATACAGGGGAGTATCTTTACGGTCGGGACAACTAGTAACTGTGTATCTACTTAATAGAGAGCCGATGGTGGGCGCGTGAGCACTCTATAGAGAAGCGGATGGAGGCGGATCGGATACCGGGTGGGAAAGACGTAGTCGACAGTTTCGCTGGGTGCCGCTGCTAGCGGCGGCTAAGTATCAAGAGTTATCTGAGCGGTTCGCCAAACAGCCCAAAGGCCCCTCCGTTTAAAAAGAGGCCTCGCCGTTATCTTCCATAGCCTACCTAGTCGTGATCGTGCTCATCCCAATCGTGTTCCTTGTGCCAGCGACGCTCGTGTTCCTCCCACCACTGATGCCGCTCACGCCAACAATGCTCCCGCGCATTATGCAATTCGCGACGCTCGTGATTTGCCTGTCTACTGTGGCGCCCGTGTCTCTGGATTGCCTCGTGGAGTTCGTGGTCTGCATGAGCGACTCGGCGCTGACATTCGTCGAGGTCTTCTGCCTGAAGGCGCGGCACTACGGCGGAAAGTAGAACCGCTGCGAGAACGACTAGCGAGAGAAGAGACGTTCTGACAGTTTTCATTAACGGCCTCCGATCGTTGTCCTAACGATGCGATTCCTAAGATGCTGCAGATCGGCTAGGGGGTTTTGCGTACGGTAGCTATTTCGCAAGCAACCTTTCAGCGGGCCAATTTATGAGGATGGGTTCCAGCCCTGCTACAATCGCGTGCCGAGGACTATGCCAAACTTGTCTTCATTAGTGAAGCAGTTGCGGAAGGAACGTGATCGTGTCGAGAAGTAGTTGTCTGGTTTGAATGCAGCGCTTACGGCACTTGCTGGCCTGTACGGTGGCAAGCCGAGTCGTAAACGGCGGAAGATGTCGGCAAAAGGTCGCGCCAAGATAGCTGCCGCTCAGCGACGACGTTGGGCGAAGTTCAGGGCTGCGAAGAAGTAAGGTGGGAAACCTCTAAGTCTCTGATGCAATCTCAATTGACGCGAGTCCATAGGTAAGATGACATGTCCCAAACAGCTGAGAGCGTCAGAGTAGCGCCACGTCAAGTCAGGAAATTTCTTGCCCAGATTGCCATTGCCTTTACAGCCTATGTTGTTGCAGGCAAGCTTGGCCAAGCGACCTCCAGTATCAGGAGCAGTAACCTCGGGCCTGTATGGCCTGCATACGGGGTCGCCCTTGCTGCGTTCTTACTTTATGGCAATCGCGTTTGGGTCGGGATCGCAGCCGCCGCTTTTCTTGTTGCATTCTTGAGTCCGGTTTCTGCGGTGGCCGCAGTCGGTCAAGCGACCGGAGCCACCCTCGCAGCACTGATCGGTGCTTTCCTCCTCTACCGCATTGCTAAGTTCCGCCCTTCGTTGTCGCGTTTGCGCGATGCGCTTGCGCTGATTGTGTTGGGTGCGTTTGGCAGCGCCATTGTGAGCGCGTCAATCGGGGTGTCCGTCTTGTACGCAACTCATGCGCAGGCATATTACGGACTCGGTTCCGCTTGGCTGATCTATTGGCTTGGAGACAGCACGGGGGTGCTGTTGGTAACGCCCCTCGTGTTGACGTTCCCTACTCTCCTGAGAATTCGCCCTCGGGTTCGCGTCGCAGAACTGACTGCGCTCCTACTACTTCTCACGGTGGCGTGCTTCATCATCTTTGCCGACCTGCCTCTTATCCCGCTTAAGCTGCATGTCTTCCCTTTCGCAGTACTCCCATTCGTAATCTGGGGAGCCATCCGTTTTGGAGTGAGCGGAGCCACGCTGGCGACTCTCATAATCGCCACCATAGCTACTATCGAAACCGCATTGGGCTCCGGGCCTTTTGCGCAAAACGGGCCATTCACCAACGCCGTTATGTTGGATTCCTTTTTTGCGGTGCTTTCAGTTTCGGGGATAACATTGGCGGCGGTAATCGCCGAAAGGGAAGAACTCCTGCGTCAACAAGCAATGATGGAGACGCGGCTACAGGGCGAAGAAGCGGTGCGGGAGAGCGAGGACAAACTCCGACTGCTTCTCGACTCCACCGCCGAAGCCATTTATGGGATTGATCTCGAACACCGATGCACATTCTGCAACCCTGCGTGCCTCCGCATGTTGGGATACGAACACAGTGACGAATTGCTCGGCAAGAATATGCATAATGTGTTGCATCACAGTCGTGCGGATGGGACGTCGTTCCCCATAGAGGAGTGTCGAGTTCATCGGGAAACACTATCCGGGGGAGGAGTCCACGCGGAGGACGAGGTGTTTTGGAGGACGAATGGAACAAGTTTTCCGGTTGAATACTGGTCGTATCCGCAGCGGAGAGGGCAGGAGGTTGTGGGAGCCGTGGTCGCGTTTATCGACATCACCGAGCGCAAACTGGCCGAAGTCGCACTCGCAAACGTGAGCCACAGGTTGATTGAGGCACAAGAGCAGGAACGCAACCGGATTGGCAGAGAACTTCACGACGACATCGTTCAGCGGCTCGCTCTGCTGGCCATCAAGCTACAACAACTCCAAAAATCTGCCGAGTTGCCTCCTGAAGTCCGTAGCCATACGGGCGAACTTTGGAAGCAGACCACCGGGATAGCCACTGACATCCAGCACTTGTCGCACGAGTTGCACTCGTCAAAACTTCAATATTTGGGCCTAGCGGCTGCCATGAGAGGCTTCTGCAGAGAGTTCGGTGAGCAGCAAGACGTGCAGATTGACTTTCAAACACACGATTTGCCCAGCCCTTTGTCGGCGGACATTTCTCTGTGCTTCTTCCGAGTACTACAGGAAGCGCTCCATAATTCGGCAAAGCACAGTGGGGCACAGCACTTCGAGGTGCGATTGTGGGGAACTTCGGACGAGCTTCATCTCACAGTTCGTGATTCCGGCGCTGGCTTTGACCTCGAAGGGGCAAAGAAGAGCCGGGGTGTTGGCCTCATCAGCATGGAGGAGCGGATGAGGCTTGTGAAGGGAACACTGTCAATCGACTCGCAACCCAAGCGTGGTACGACGATCCACGCGCGCGTTCCTGTCCGTTCGGAAAGCGATTCCATGCGTGCTGCCGGGTAAAACTCCTAAATGGGAATTAGTCGCCCGTCTCCGGTGCCCAGCCCTTGATGGAGACGGTTGGGAGTTGTCACATCGGCAAGGTCGACTGGAACGGGACGTGCCAATCCAGCACTGACAAAACGCTTGCCCTGACAAACCGCTTCCACGGCAGACAGTAGTTCGCTTCCAGCATGTGTTTTAACAACGTAGCCCCCTGATGCAGGGAAGCGCGTTCCTGCTACGATGAGCGCAAATTGCGGACGCGGTACGATGGGCTGATCATGCGGGAAATTGATAGGCGTTGGTCTGTGGAACGGTGAGCTAGCCAGCCTTGTGCGAACCAAAAACATGGCGTTCGTTCCGAACAGGCTTCCGCATACAGGAATGAGTGACGTGGTAGTCATAGCACACGACGCAGAAAGAATCCCCGCAATACTCCGTACAGCAGTCAGAACAGATCGCAGATCTGCAGTCACCGCACTTCGCCACAGCAGGCTTGCCGCATGGCATCCCAACGTCGCTGCCACTGGAAACGTATTCGATCTGACAGAATTCGTTCATGTCAACGAAATGAATCCTAGCCCACCGTTTCGGTTGCCATCGTAAAATATTTCATGGATCTTCTCAAGACGCTGAGCAAACCTGCCGCATGGGGAGTGGATGGACAAGCGCATTCCTTTGTTTCAGTGCGGCTATTGGCTATTGGATCGCTGGGGAGCGCGGGAGGGCAATGGTCTGGGTTGCACTTGGCGCGGTGGAAGTGGCGGCTATTGTTTTGTAGCCGAAATTCATTTGCCGCACGGCCTACCTACGTCGGTTGCAAAAATAAGCAGTCTCGATGCAACCCGAAAAAGCCGACTGCATCGTAGGCTCCAAGGCAGCCCATGGCGAAGACGATTCTAATCGTCGATGACAACGCGTATGTCCGTCAGATGATCTGTGAGGCATTTAAAGG
>Ga0070712_100002149_pt1 | contig 12127 bp, 16 predicted proteins | sample LARL81metaG_FD_71396 | JGI IMG/M metagenome (GOLD analysis project Ga0070712, IMG submission 71396) | Corn, switchgrass and miscanthus rhizosphere microbial communities from Kellogg Biological Station, Michigan, USA - LAR L8-1 metaG | ecosystem: Host-associated > Plants > Roots > Rhizosphere ...
TGGAGTTGCCCGATAATGTCCCGAGACGCGTCGAGGGACGGGTCACGCTTGTGAGGCGGGAGTGCTGTCAGGTAGCCTATGGGACCGAGGTAGAAGCGGTACCTGTTGATGGCCATCTTACCTCCCTACCGCGTTCTGCGTAAGCGTCGTGTTGACCAGCGTAGCGTTGCCGTACGCATCGAAGTTCAGCGAGCTGCCATCGATCGCACGACCGATCGCCTTCGCGAGCTGATCAATGAAGTCCTCCGTCGTCTGCCCCGGACGCTGACCGGGAAGGAGGTCACCCTGTGCGACTCCGGTTCCGGGAGCACCTTGCGTTTGCACAGGGATGGTCGACCCGAACCCGTTCGGTACCGTCAACCCACTCGTGTCAATGGTCGGCTTCACGTTTGCAGCGTTCGTCATGTCGTCGGCTGCCTTCAGTACTGCACCAGTCTGTGCGGTGAGACCATTGACGAGCCCCTGTCCGACCCACTCACCAGCTTGGTGCATCAGCTTCGAGGGCGACCCGAACCCGAAGAAGCTCTTGACGTTCTTCCAGAAGCGATCCAGCAGACCGTTGAGCCAGTTCCACAGTGCACCAGCAGCGTTACTCAACCCGTTGATGAGACCATTGATGATGTCCCCACCGGCATTGCGGATCCAGTTGATCCCCGCCATGATAGCGTTGTAGATTGCCTGCGGGACGCCCAACACGAAGTTGACGACACCCTGGATCGTCTGCTTGACACCGTTCCAAGCCTGCGTCCAGTTGCCGGTCAGCAAGCCCACCACAATGTTGAGTACACCAACGATTTGGTCGATGACCGGCTTGATCAGTGGCATCAGCACACCGAAGACGTCTCTGACCAGAGGCGCTAGTGCGTTGATTGCGGGAAGCAGTGCTTGGACGAACAGTCCGATGAGCTGACCCAGGACTGGGAAGAGCGGTGCGAGTGCTGTGAGGATCTGCGACAGTGCGGGGATCACACCGGTGGTTAGGATCGCTGCAAACGCAGGTAGCAGCGCAGACGCGAGGTCCAGGATCGGCTTCACCAGTGGCAAGAGTGCGTTCAGTAACTGGATTCCGAGAGAGATCAGCGGCGGGAGGATCGGTGCCAGCGACTGGATCGCCTTAACGAGGAATGCACCCAGCTGGTTCGCTAGCTGCGTCACAACCGGGATCAGCGGTTGCATTGCTGCGGTGATAGAACTCACCACTGGCAGCAATGCAGCGATCACCGGCATCAACGCCTGGATGATTGGTGCAGCGAGGTTGATGAACAGTATCGCGAGCTGCCCAAGAATTGGTGCAAGCTGAACCAGAATGGGGGTCAGCTGGCTGAAGATCGGAACCAACGCACCCATAAGCACGCCACCGACCTGCGTGAGTACCGGTGCGAGTGCCTGCAGCGCAGGTCCAAGTGCACTCGCGAACAGACCGACGAGCTGCCCGAGGATGGGGAGTAACGCGCCGATAACGCTTCCGATGCCACTGAAGAGCGACCCTAGAGCCGGACCGTAGGGGATCAGCACCGTGAAGAACTGTTGAATGCCCTGGAAGATGGACGTCAACCCGGCACCCAGACCGCTAGTCAGCGCCGGTGTCTGCGCAACGAACTGGACGAGCGTCTGAGTTACCCCCACAAGGCCGTTCCCGATTGCGGTAATGAGTGGTGCAGCACTCGCGAGTGCGGTCGTCAGCTGACCCTGGAACGCTGGGTTCGCCATCAAGCGACCGAACTCAGCAGCTACTCCAGAGATGGCCTGACCTGCAGGAACCAGTCCGGCAGTGATTGCGGGTGCAGCAGACGAGATCCCCTGCAGCAACGTGAGGAAGCCCGGCAGCGTCGCGGTCTGCATCGACCTCGAGAACTGGTCGACGAGAGGCTTCATCGCGATCAGCTGGTTGACAACCGCACGACCCTCTGGCGACAGCTTAGCCATCGCCTCCGCGAACTTGTTCGCCTGAGCAGCTGCTGCACCTGAACTGGCAGCCTGTCGAGATTGGGTGTCAGCCAGAGCTTGAACCGCACGATCGACGCGCTGAGCTGCATCCGTCTGCGCTCGAGCGGCATCTTCCTGGGTCTGCGCCAGCCTCTCCTGTGCGACCTGCACGCGTTCGTTGGCACTCGCCTCCGCAGCCTTCGCGTCGACGACGACCTTCGAGCCCTCAACACCAGCGGCCTGCTTCGTAGCCGCGTCCGTCTGCGCAGCGGTGTTCGCCTCGGTCGCTTCCTTCAACCGCTGCTGAGCTACCGCTAGCTGGTACTGCGCCTCTCGTGCCTGTAGTGCCTCCGGGTTCGAGTTGATGAGTGCAGCTGTGAGGTGCATCTGAGCTTGCTCCACAGCAAGCTGTGCACCCTGCATCGTCAGTGCAGCGTCGGCGGTCTTGTTCGCCAACGCGTCGAGTTCTGCTTGAGCCTCCTGGCGGGCAGCTGCAACGCGATCCTGTGCCGCGATGTCCGCGTTCACGGCATCCGCTAGGCTACGCTCCGCGTCCTCGATCCGACGCTCACTGTCCTCCGCTACCCGTGCGGAGTTTAGACGTGCGTCGTCGATTGCCTGCTGAGCGTTCCGAAGTGCGATCGCGTTGGAGACCGCTGTAGAGGCTCCTCCTCCACCAGCACTAGCTGCAGAGTTCTGCTGCTGCGTGTACGCCTTCAGTGCACCGACAACACCGATAGCTGCACCACCGAGCGCACCAAGAGCACCCACGCCGGCGAGCGACGCGACAGGTAGTGCGGTGATCGCGGTTGCTACCAACCCGATCATCGGCAGTAGCGACCCGAGGCTTCCAGTCGCACCACTTGCAGCACCACTCAACGCGTTCAACCCACCAGCAGCGGCAGCTCCACCGGTGTTCGCGTCGACGTTGATGTTGATGTCGCGGTGACTCTCCCGGTCGATGAACTCGTCGAGGTGAGCCTCTGCACCTGCGGTGTCAACGTCGACATCCACGTTGACGTTCAGGTTCCGACCGTCGAGAGCGTCGATGAGAGCTTCAGCTGCCGCCAGGTCCCCATCGTCGACGTCGAAGTCCAGCGTTGCTGTGTGTCGACGGTTTTCGAACCTGGCGGCATCCGCTTCGGCAGCATCCAGGCCTGCGTTGAATGGACTGCGGTCAAGCGTCAGGGTTGACTCGATGTCACCTGCGTTGAACGCCACGTCTCACCCCGCTTCGTTGTAGACCTGAACCCGATACTCTCCACCCGCGAAGATTCCCTCACCGATGTCATCATCCTCATCCGGGTCGTCCCAAAGGTTGTCCCGGGAGGCGTGTCGCACAGGAGTGCCATCCGTTTCGGTCTCGGAATCCTCCGCGAATAAGGTGTGGACGTTGCCGTCCTCTCCTCTACGAGAGAACTCCTCGACGAGACCCTCCATGTACGTGTCCTGGTGCCACCACGGGAGCTTTTCCCACTCGTCGATCGAGTACCCGAGGTGTCGACGGACCAGGTACAGTGTCAGCCGGCGCGCACTACCGCCAGTGCGGGCTTCGTACCGCCGGCTGCGGATTCCGGGTTCGTCAGCTGGCCCATCAGCCAACCGAAGAACGCGGTCCGGATCCTCACTGGTAGCGCGTCGATCTGCTCACGCGTCGGTCGCCCACCGCAAAGCTCTGCGACAGCGTCGACCATACCCGCGGCGATCTTGTCGACGGTCTCCGGAGAAGCATCGACCATTGCCTGCGCGATCACCAGCATCGACTTCTGCTGGTCGGTCGGGTCGAAGTCCTTGACGTTGACGCCAGCTTCCTCGAGCTTCGCTCGCTGCGAACGCAGGAACTTGTTGACCTGGTCGTTCGACGGTTCCGGGATCGTACCCTTCGCGTCCTGGAGGATCTCCCGCACGTCGTTCGGGATCGCCTTGATTGTGGTGAAGTCGTAGTCCAGCGGGTCGACTTCCGCACCCGCATCGAATCCAGTCATGTCCCTCCTTACGGGAGCGCAGCAGCGGTCTTGTTGATGATGACGACCTCTTCCGGTGCGCAGAGCGCGACCAGTGAGGTCTTGTAGCGGTGCGCGTTGGCGGACCGAACGTACTCGGTCTCGACGTCCGCTTCCGAGGTCACGAGGGGGATCAGCACGCGACGGAAGAACCCGTACTTGTTCACACCCTCCATGCCGACGACCAGCTGGTCGAGGTCGGAGGAGATCACAAGTGTCTCCTTGCCGATGATGCCAGAAGCTGCGGCCTGAACGGTGATCGTACCGCCACCGAACGCCAGCTTCATCGTCGTCAGCGAGTCCTCCGACAGGACCGTGTTGACCCGAAGGTCGACCTCCTTCGTGTTCTTCGCGACCGGGGTCAGCTGCTCCTCGATCATGATGTTCTCGGTGGTCCGCTTGAACAGCAACGAAACACCCTTCTCGGTCGCTCCGATCGGGACCCACGGCGCGGCCCAGGTTCCCCCGAGCGCAACGGTATCCGCCGGCAGTGCGACCGGTACCGTCGGGTTGTACGGCGCCACGAAGGTGCGCGCCTGCCCGACGATGACGTTCGTGCGGTCGTACTGCGGCTGAACGGCGTTCGCCATGTCACTCCTCCTTCTTCAGCTCCATGACGTGCACGCCGTGCATGCCCGCCTTGCGGATGAACTCGCCGACCTTGTCCGCGGGAACCTGTCCCGACTCCCGGTCGACCTTGATGTCACCGTCCTGGTACACGTCGACCATCCCGAACGTGCGGACTTCCACCGTTTCCGGTGCCTTTTCCGCCTTCGGCTCGGTCGCCGGCGTTTCCGGCTTGGATGTCGGCATCTGGTCCTCGCTAATTTCCGGTATACGTCGAGATCGTCACACGGGCAACAGATTAGTCACAGGTCACACAAGACCCAATACGTACACGTGTAGGTAACTCGGCGTCCTTTGTCGAAACTCTGGATCGGGCTGGGACCACCACCTGTGCGACTGCACGTCACGACAAGGTCACCCCACAGTGTGTGCGGGTACAGCAGTCCTTTGATCAACTCCACGTCGAGCTTCCGCATGTCAGCTTCCGGCGTCTGCTCCGCAAACTGATCGCCACGGATCGCCACCTGAAACGATGGACGGTCGAACATGTCGTCCATCGTTAACCCGGCACCAGGCAGCAACGTCACCATCATGAGCCGGTCCGGCATGTCCTGCATCGGCTGTGGACCGAGGTCACCATCGATGTCCAGGAAATCCTTTGCCCATGAGAGGAACGCTCCGATCTGGAACATCACCCCTCCCGCTGTCGCACAGGGAGACGGTCGTAGACGGTCATCCCGTTGCTCTCGACGATTGGGTGACCCGAATCGCGTAGACGACCGCTCTCGATGGGTGCGTGACGGTTGACCTGATTCGACAGGTCCTCCATGCTGTCCCGCATCGCCTTCTCCGGGTCACCGTCGGGAATGTGATCGGCCAAGTGCTGCACGTACTTGCCCGCTTCCGCGAGCAAGGGAACCTCCAGGTACTTGGCCTGACCACCTCTCGGATGCTTCAGCGACACATCCTCGTGCTGCTCCTGCGCGTACGGCTGGTCAACGATCAACCGTCCACGGAGGAGCCCGCGACCCACTTGCGCGCGAACCCGGTTCACACCATCACCGACAAACCGCACTAGAACCACCCGACCCGAGGATCCCGATGCGGGAACAGGTCCTGCACCAGGTCGAAGTCTGCCGGCCAGAAGAGCGTACCGGCGTAGGGGTTGATGACGGTTGCACCACCGATCGGGATACCAGAACCGTCGGGCTTCGGTATCCCCGGGATGTCCATCTTCCCGTCGCGGATGTCCTTCAGCTGCTGTACGCACTCCTTCACCCGCAGGTACACAGGATCCAGTTCGCTGTCGTAGTCCACACCCTGCCGATACGTCAGATCCGCGCGGTACGCAGCGATCGCTTCGGCGATGGTTGAGACGAGAGATGGCACCGTTGGACCGAAGGGTACCGTGTACCGTGAACCGAGGTACCCGTCGATGATGTCGGACGCCTGTTGGATGGCGTCGTTGATGTGAGCATCGTCCAGACTGGCGGCAGTACGAGAGACCTGACTGTCATCCCTCGCGAGGATCGTCCGGACCTTGTCCGGGGTCGTGTACGCCGCCATCGGACTACTTCGCCGGGGTCTTCTGCTGCGGAGGTGCCGGCGGCTTCTTCGCGGCCTCCAGCTCGGCCTTCGCCGCTTCGAGTTCGGCCTCCAGTTCCGCGATCCGCTGCTGGTTGGCGGTGTTCTCCTGCTCCGCTTCCGCGGACGAACGCAGTGAACCCGGCTTGCCGATCGCGTTGATGTCGAGGTAGTGCTGCGCCTGGGTTTCACCCAGTTCCACCTCTTCACCCTGCGGAACCATGACGGCACGCTGCAGGCCGGTGTTCTCCGGGTCCTGCAGTTCGTGACCACCGACGTAGATGCCGCGCGGAGCCAGCACCTGGAACGTGGCACGCTTCTCCTGCTGCTGAGTCTTCGTGACCATCTGCTACACCTCCCTCAGGCCGACGTGCCCGTGATGACGACAGCGGCCAGGGGCTGGTCGATGCCGATGGCGGACTGCCGGTTGATGTCCGACCGCCAGTACTTGTTCTCCTCCTTGCGGTACATCGGCGTCGCCTGGAGGGGCATCTCGTCGGCGATGAAGCCGAACGTGTTCCGCTCGCAGATCAAGACCTTCTGGTCCGGCCAGGTGCGCGACACCATGACGTCCAGGTCGAGGATCTTGTTCGGTAGCTTGCCGGTGTACAGAAGGTTTTCGGACGCGAGGAACCCCGTCGGAGCCAGCTGCGCGTTGTAGTCTGCCGAGAACAGCAGCGCTTCCGCGGTGTTCGACGAGATCACCATCGTGTCGGGAACGAAGTTGAACCAGCTGTTCGTCTGCAGGCTGTACTGAGCCTGCTTGACGATGAACTTCGCGTTGATGATGTCGTGCCGCGGCAGACCGGTCGAGCTCGCCGACCAGTACGCGTTGGCACCCGTCACCACACCACCACCGGCAGCGTAGGTCGGGATGCTCGCGTTGGCCAACACCGCGGCTTGGAACGCGAGGTCCCAGTCACGGACCAGTGTGTTCTTCGCCTGCGTCATCCGGAGGTTGAGCACGTCCATCGCGTTGCGACGACGCTCCGTGTCCGACACGACGACGGACAGACCGCGGTCGGTCGTGACGACGACGGACAGCTGCCCGTCCGAACCCGTCACGATCTTGTACTCGCCGTACTCTTCCCGGATCCCGGACCCCTGGTCGGCGAACAGCGGCGTGCTCTCGAAGTACTCGACAACACCCGACGGCGCCTGACCACCCTGGCGCAGAATCGAGTCCGCGATGAACTGGTTCTGCATCAGGTCGAGGATCTTGCGCGGGATGATCAGCGGCGACTTGAGCAGCGAGTTGACGGTGACCTTCTGGCCATCGCCAGCCGCGATGATCGGCACGAGTGCCATAGTGAGTTCGCCTCCTCTCTCAGGTCAGCTGCAGGGAGATCTCGCCGTAGGCACCGTTCGAGATCCCGAGGATCTCGACGCACCGACCGACGATGGTGTCAGCGGCATCGGTACCACTGACCCAGGGAACGACGGTACCGGCGGCACCGCACTTGACCGTCTGCCCGAAGGTGATCGCAGCGCCTGCCAGGAGGCGCCAGATGCCCGTGTTCCAGACCGTCGTGTACTGGTCCAGAGGGGACAGCATGATCGAACCCGTCGGGTTCTGGTTCGTACCCACCGGGACCGCATCCTTGGCTGCGACACCCAAGCAGGTGTTCGCCGTCAGGGTCGACGGCTTGATCTTCCCACCGGTGTCCGGGACGACCAGCTGGCCACCCGTGACCGCGGCGTTGACCTCGTAGGTCTTGTTGCCCGTCGTGTAGACGGGAACCGCGCCCGCCATGTCAGCCCACCTTCCAGTCGGACAGCTGCTGGTCGACGTAGGACGCTTCCTGCGTCTTACCGTCGAAGGTGTTACCCTGCTCGTTGCTCAGCTTGATGAACCCCTTGCACTCGTCCAGGATGCCCTTCACGAGTGCGACCGGGTCGATCGAGTCCTCGCCGTTGGCGAGCTCGATGACCTCCACCCGCGGCGTCTTCAGCAGCGGTTCGGCGAGCGTGATCAGCGCCGGCGGGACACCCGCGTCGATCCACTCCGCCTGCAGCTTCTCGAACCGCGTCTCCGCGAGCTCGAGCTCGAGAGCCGAGATCCGTTCGGTCTCCGCAGTGTTCGACAGCTGTACGTCCGGCTTGGTCACCTTCCCGTCACCTCCCTCCTCTTCCAGCACGATCTGGTTGGCCAGCTCGATCGCCAGCAGTGCATCCGCAATGGCCTGCTGGGACGGCTCCTTTCGCACAGGCGTGGAGGTCACCAGCCACTGCTCTCCGGACAGGTCGGTCAGGACCTCGTCCTCGTTGGCGAGCTTCAGCTCCTCCCACTCACCCAGGCCGGTCACCTTCGGGTCGAGCGTACCCAGGACGTGGTGCAGCGCAGCCGGGAAGGCCTTACCGTCCGCTTCCCGCGTGTACCCGACCTTGATGCCGCAGCTGACACCGAGCTTCTTATTGCCCCGGACCAGCTTCGCAGCTTCGTTGGCCAGCTCCATGGTCGCGTAGAGGCCGTCGTCGCGGACCTCCAGACCCTTGACCTCGCCGGCCCAGTCGGTCGGTTTGACCTTGTGGTCGTTCTTCTCGTTGGCGAGGCAGAACGACGTCTGGTCGTACGCACCGGCCTGGAAGCTGTTGACGATGTTGTTGAGGAAGGTGTCGTTGAACGTCACCTTCCGGCCCTTGTAGCTGATGCTCCCCTTGGGCAGCACCTTCTTGAGGAACAGGCCGGACCCGTCGTTACTCTGGGAGAGTTCCACGAACTCGTCGTCGCAGCGCGGCGTCACAGTCACCGTCGTCTTGGTCATGTCACCTCAATTCGTCTGATGCGATACATGGCATTACGCGTTCCCTAGGGTGTTTTTATATCCGACTAGCTCTCACAGGAAGAGCTAAGCAATACCGAAACCACCCGGGGAACGAGTAATGCCATGTGTTGGACCCCGGTCAGTCTCCAGAAGGTTCGCTTTCGTCTCCCTTCTGCGCGTCTTCCGAACGCCCTTCGGCGTCGTCCCACGTGATGCTGCTCGGGTCAAGGTCCATTCGCTCCGCGAACGGCGTGTCTCCCGGTGGGTACGTCTCCTCCTGTGCGGGGTGCGTCATACTGTCTCCACCACAATCTTCCGCTTGCCGTTGACGTCGACGTCACTCACCACACGGTACTTGATCCCGGCTTGCACAAGCACTTCGTGCTCACTCGGGTGGTGGGACAGCCCACCTTTGTTCATGTCGAGGGCCTGAGTACCCTTCTTGAGGTTGTAGCGGATCTCGACGGAACCGAACCCGGTGGTGTGTCCGTGGAACGCGGACGTGCTCGCGAAGCGGTTATCGGTGTACGTCTGGTCGACCTTCGACCCAACGGGTCCGAAGACCTTCACGGAAGTCTCGTAGGGGATGTACCGCCACGTGGTGATGTCCTGCTGAACGATGCTCTTCGCGATCGCCGACTTGAGCCTCTTCACCTGGGAAGTTTCCTTCCCGGAGGCCGCCGCACCGTTGATCTGCTTGTAGAACCCATTGGAGTACACACCCGCGACGTGAGCCTCTTCTGCGGTCAGCTCACCTCGCTGGATGTGCTGACGTGGGTCATCCGCAGCAAGCGTTTGCGTCGGGATGTAGGACTTTGGCTTCGAGACTACTGTCCCCTTCGGTGTAGCTGGCTTCTTGACACCGAGTACCTTCTGTGCCCCCAGGAACGTGCTCGCTGCGCCGACCTTATTCCCCTGCAGGTCGTACACGTCAGTGTTGAGGCCGCTCGGCAGCTTCTTGAAGTAGCCAATCGCTTTCCCCTGAGGATCCTTAACCGTCTCGATCCCTGGGATCTTTGGCTTCCCAGAAGGCACCGTAGAGTAGCCCGTCGTCTTGGTCTTCTTGACGCCGAGTGCAACGTACTTCGCTGCCATCTTCGTGCTCGGGTGCTGGTGCCCGTGCTCCTTGATCATCTGACCGTAGTGCTTCTTCAGCTCGTCGAGACTCATCGACTGCAGATGCTTGCTCAATGCTTCACCCGCGAGCTGCTTCACGTCTACGGGTGCCACTTTCGCAGTGGCAGCCTTCTTCGCCTCGAGGTGTTGCAGTGCAACGTGCTTCGCTACGAGCTTCGTGTAGTCGTGCTTGTGCCCGAGAGTCTTGATCGCATCGCCGTAATGCTTCTTGAGTGTGGTGGAGTCTGTCTGCTTTAGGTCCGCTTCACTGTGCTGCTGGAACGTCCCCGGAAGGTGGTGGTGAGCAACGATCGGCGTTCCGATCGGTTCGTGGTAGTGTGCCACGCCTGCTTGGGTTGCGACATGCTGCACGGCTAAGAGGATGTCCAGCTCCTCGGTTAGCCGTGCAGCAAGACTAACCGACGAGGCACCACCGCGCTCTCCCTTGTTGGGTGTTGCCTTCGCCCTGGCTCGCAACTCGTCCCACTCCGCGATCGCCTTTGCGGCAGCAGCTCGCACCGCGGGAGACACCTTCGGGTCGTCCTTCCACTTCCGACACCGAGACACCGCAGTCGCGATTGCGTGTGCCTTGTCGAAGCCCTCGTCCCGCATGAGTGCCTTGGCGATGTTCTGGATGTACGCGGGGAGCTTCAGACCCGGAGTGCCGAACGCAGGCTTGGTGCCAAGCGGAGAGTGCATCGTCGAGAGACGTGCAGTGTCCGCACTCATGTCAGCTCGGAGACAACTGGTAGCCCATGCACGTCAGCGCAACGTTCTGCGGCGCCAGTGCCACCGAGGTACCATAGACGTTGACCGGGAACGGTCCGATGCGACGCTTGCCCGCAGCAGGGATGGACCACTGCTTACCCGGACTGGCCACACCGTCCTGCAGGTTGACCTGCGAAGCCGTGATCGTGTACGTCGACCCACCGGTGTTCGTGACCTCGATCCACTGCGCACCGGAGTTGCCGTTCAGGACGTTACCGTTGGCAACGTCCATGGCGACTTCCGCCGGAGGCGTGATCGCGGTACGGTCGATCGTGGTCACTGTGATCGCGGTTGCGGCCATCGAAATTCACCACCTTTTCTTTGTCGGACCCTCTTGTAACGCTCCTGGGAGCATCATATACTTATAGTATGAGCGAAGAGCAGACACTCACAGCGGAGGAGCGCTTCTGGAGCGCGGAGGTCCGAGCAGAACTCGCTGGGTGGTGCGACGAGGTCGGAGTCGGACTTGGGACCAAGTTCTTCTGGGCCATGCAGGAGACGAAGGACCGGTGGGCATTCGAGACCCGAGGTCGGAAGGTTCTCCAGCACGACGTTGATCGAGCACACTCACTCGCCGCTCGGTGGAACGAACTGATGGAGGACGGCAAGTTCTGGGATGCGGTACAGTACGAGCGGGAACTGCGTGCACTCAAAGCAGACCGCTGGTGGGAGGTGTGCGAACTCCAGATCGGCCCTCTCGGGTGGTTCTGACTCATGCTGCACCACCGCCACTAGCACTTCCAACGGAAGTGCTTTTGGCTTGACTGACCATCGCCGCACCAACACTGGCGGGAGCAGCTACCTTCGCCATCTCGAGTGCGTGCGCGTCCTGTGCCGCCTTCTCGAGCTGTGCCTGCTTGTCCTGAATGCTCTGCTGCACCTTGTCGAGGTCCATCCCCAAGTACCGAGCGACCTCCATCACGAGGTCACTCACGAACTCGTCGGGGAGGTTCACCTGCGTCGCAGTCGCGATCGACTTCAGCAGGTCCAAGCTCGTCTGGACGTCCTCCTTGTCCAGTGCACCGATCTCGAACTGCGGCACCTTCACGTTGGTACCCCAGTTGTACCGAACGAGGTCTGCGATCACCCCGTTGGTGAAGTCGACCTGCATCTCCGTCGTGTAGCCTTGGAGCTGCGACGTAAAGAACTCGGTGTCGTTCTTCGACAGTGCGTTCGACCCTGCACCCAGATGTGCCGCGCCAGTCGAGAGCTCCGTGAACCCTGCGAGGACGGAGTTTGCACTGTCCGCGTCAAGGTACCGGACAGCGTTCATGTACTCCGTTGCACCCTGACCACCGACGTCCAGAAGGATCGGGTCACCCTCGAGCCACTGCGACGGGACACCAGCAACACCAGCATTGCGCAGCGCTGCGATTGCAGTGGCAGCATTCTTCGCTG
>Ga0070712_100002150_pt1 | contig 12126 bp, 8 predicted proteins | sample LARL81metaG_FD_71396 | JGI IMG/M metagenome (GOLD analysis project Ga0070712, IMG submission 71396) | Corn, switchgrass and miscanthus rhizosphere microbial communities from Kellogg Biological Station, Michigan, USA - LAR L8-1 metaG | ecosystem: Host-associated > Plants > Roots > Rhizosphere ...
GAACGAGCACCACCACAGCCGCAACGGTGCGCATGGAAGGCTAACCAGCCCCGAAGAAAAGCGGGGACCGAACCCGTCCCCAACGGTAAACCGAAGTCAGAGGAAAGTACCTCAGTTGAAGATCAATTTGCAAGTACCCAGAGTGATGGCCAGTGATGGCCGTTTCAAGGAAAGAAATAGCGCAACTAACAAAATCGTTCCGTGAGATCTAAACATTCATTTCTGAACGTCCGTACAGCTTGGAAAGTTTCTCCTCCTTCATGCGCGGGCTTGTCCCCATAGGCGCTAAGTTAAGGTCGTAATTGCCGGGCTTGACCCGGCAATCCATCGATCTTCGTAAGAACTTTCTCGCGAAGAAGATGGATGCGCGGGTCAAGCCCCGTGGGCGCTAACTTAACTCGGACCATCATGCTCTCGGTCGCCATCGTCCGCATAGGCGGACGATCCAGTAAGCACAGAAGGTCGGATTTGGCCCGGGCTTTGCCTGACCCGCCCGCGCTGGGATTACTGGATGCCCCGCCTGAAGCGGGGCATGACAACCGAGAGAGATTGACGATCCTGGCTTTAGTTAGCGCCCATGTGGGTCAAGCCCGCGCATGACGCCCATGGGGCATCTCCCGCGCATCCACGTCTTGTGCGGCAGCGATGGCGTGGGTGGCTGGGACAAGTCAACATGCTCTGGAGCACGCAGGGGCGAGGCATGCCTCGCCTCTATGAACTCAGGTTCGGCGACGCGTCTCGAAGGATGAGATTCCGCACGCGCCCTCCTTTAGAGGGATACGCCCGGCCATAACGGGCCAGCTGCTAGCGGCTCGTGGTGGTGCTGGGAGCGGCGGCTGTTCCCTGCGCCTCGAGGGCCGGATTGAGCCAGCAGGCATGCACCCGGTTGGGCAGGGTATCGGTTGCTTTGGGATCGATGTTTCCCTGGCGCACAACGCAGCGGAAAGTCGCTTGAATGTGGCCGGACGGGCAGCCGAATCGGTCATAGAGATCGAGATGGCGAAAGGCGGTATCCAGGTCGTCCCGCCAAAGGAGGTTCACCACGCGGCGGCCGAGCCATACGCATTCCGGATTGCCGGCGGGGCCGGTGAGAGCTTTCTCAGCTTCGGCAAACTCATCGACCTTCTTCTGGGGCTCCTTGCCCTCCGCCGCCGGTGGCTTCTCCGAAGGCTTCTGCTCCCCGTTTTGGGCCAGTATCCGTCCCGAAGTAAAAAGTACCATTGCCGCGGCGACGCTCGCGGCGAGAATACGCATACCAATCGGGGGCATGATCGCTGTTGCCTTGTGGCTGTTCGAGCTGCTCGTCTCTGCTTCGAACCGGTTATTGTATCGCAATACTGACCGGATTGGTCAGCATTGCGGCAGCGAGTGGCAGGCGATTAAAGCAGGGGGGTGGCCGCTCGCCAAGGGATTTGCCGAATGATTTCGTCGACGGGGATGGCGGGCGCGCTCTTGCTCGGGGCTGCGGCGGTGATTGCCGCGGGCTGGGCGTGGCTGGGCGCGCCGGTCGAGATGCCGCCATCGCCGCTTGCGCCAAGCGAGAAGGCCCACTGCATCTCCTACGCTCCCTTCCGGGGCGACCAGACGCCGCTCGGCCCGGATATTGCGATCGACCCGCGGCAGATCGAGCAGGATTTGGCGCAGCTCAAGACGATCACCGATTGCGTGCGGACATATTCCGTCGATCACGGACTTGATCGGATTGCCGAGATCGCGAAGCACCGCGGACTGAAGGTGTTGCAGGGGCTGTGGTTGTCGAGCTTCCCGGATCGCAATCGCAAGCAGATCGAGACCACGCTCGAGCTCGCCGCGCGGTATCCCGATGTGATCACCGCCGTGATCGTAGGGAACGAGGTCCTGTTGCGCGGCGAAATGTCGTCGCTCGACCTCGCCGGCACCATCCGCCACGTCAAAGCAAACGTCTCGATGCCGGTCACCTACGCGGACGTGTGGGAGTTCTGGCTGCGCTACCGCGAAATCGCCTCCGAAGTCGATTTCATCACCATCCATATCCTGCCGTACTGGGAAGACTTTCCCATCTCGGCCGAGCACGCTGCAACGCATGTCGATTCCATCAGGCGGCGCGTGACGGCAGCATTCCCCGGCAAGGAGATCCTCTTGGGCGAATTCGGATGGCCGAGCGCCGGCCGGATGAGGGAAGGGGCGTTGCCCTCGCCGGTCAACCAGGCGCGCACAATGCATGAAGTGCTTCGGGTGGCCAAACGCGAAAACTACCGGGTCAATCTGATCGAGGCCTACGACCAGCCCTGGAAGCGCCAACTCGAAGGTACCGTGGGCGGGCACTGGGGCCTCTTCGACGCGTATCGGCGGAGCCCCAAGTTCACATGGGGCGGAAGAGTGTCGGATCATCCGCTCTGGCGCTGGCAGGCTGTAGGTGGGGTGGGCCTCGCGGTGATCATCTTCGGCGCAGGTTTTGTCTGCCGCCCGACAAAAGCTCCTCCAGCGCCGCATCTCTGGCTGCGGGTCGCGGCCATCGCCATCGCATCGGGCGGCTTGGTGGGGTGGACGATCGAGAACGTGCCGCTGGAAAGCCTTACTGCGGGCGATTGGCTGCGCTCGGTCGTCTGGGCAGTGACAGCGGTCCTCGCGCCGGTTCTTGCAGCTGCCGCCCTCGCATCGGGACGCACAGTGCCGAGCTTCGCCCAGATCCTCAGTCGTCGCCCGCGCGCTCGTAATCCAAAGCACGTTGGAATGAGGACGATTCTCGGTGGCGGCGCAGACGCCTCGCTCTCCCCGCTCTTGCGGGGAGAGGGCAGGGGTGAGGGGCAAACCCACTCGGAGTTGGGCTCTGCCCCTCTCCCGATAAAGAATGGAGAGAGGGAGCAAGCCAAGTTCGTTGCTGGCTCTGAAGCTCTTGTGCCGAAATCCCCCTTGGAGCTCGCCCTGGGAACTCTGCTGATCGCGCTCGCGGTCCTGTCCCTGCAGGCGGCGCTCGGCCTTGTCTTCGACCCCCGTTATCGGGACTTTCCGTTCGCGCCGCTCACCGGGGCGGTCATGCCGTTCCTCTTCCTCGCCAAGTGGAGGCCGCGGCCGCGGGTGCCTGCGGCAGAGCTGGCCATGGCCGTCCTTGTCATGGGCGCCGCCATCTACATCGTCTTGAATGAAGGCTTTGCGAACTGGCAGGCCTGCTGGTTTGCTGCGGGCCTGACCGCGCTGGCCCTCATTCTGGTGCGGGGGCCGGCCGCGCCAGGCTGAGCATCAACAGCGCAGCTGCCAAGCCGGAGAGATTGGTATTGTGCAACACCAGGCCGCACGCTGTTGCACCCAGTCCTAAGGACAACAGGACGACCGAGGGGCGCAGCAGATTGAGCACTGCCGCGCAGAGAGCGGTCCAACCGAATACGGCGTATGTGAACAGCCAAATCGTTAGACGTGTGGTCGAGCACATCCAGGTATGAAGCCCGCTTTGGCACGCGAGCGCTACCTGGGAGTTTTCGATTCCGAGGTAACGCAAGTAGAGAGCTTCGCCGAATGATACAAAGCCGATGATCAGCAGCCAGTTCGCTTGGCGCGCAGTGGGCAGGAACAGCGTGGTAGTCATGCGGTGGTCTCTGTCGCTAAACCAGAGCGGCGGCAAGATAGGAGCGTTCGCCGACCTTCTCCCAGTCAATCCGGTCCATTATGAAAATCGCGGGCCTACTATGAGCTTTGTGCTTGACTGCTGAGCGTACCTGCCTCGCCATCGTGCTCGCGGCCGGCGAGGGCACGCGCATGCACTCCAGTTGGCCCAAGGTGCTGCATACCATCGCGGGACAATCCTTGCTCGCCCACACGCTTGGTGCCGTGCGCGAGGCCGGCGGGACGACTACCGCGGTCGTGGTCGGGCCGGCTGCGGACGGCGTTATCGCGGAAGCCAAGCGGGTTTTGCCGGCCGCGGAATTCTTCGTGCAGGCGGAGCGGCGCGGAACCGCGCACGCGGTATTGGCCGCCAGGGGCGCCATTGCGCGCGGCCCGCAGGATGTCCTGGTGGTCTTTGCCGATACTCCGCTCGTTACGCCCAAGACGCTGCGTCGAATGCGGGCGGCCCTGGCGGAGGGTGCGGCGCTCGTCGTGCTCGGGTTCCGGCCCACCGACCCGCGCGGCTACGGCCGCATCGTGTTGGCGGGCGGAAAAGCGCTCGCCATTCGCGAGGAGCTCGATGCCAGCGGCGAAGAGCGCAAGATCGATCTCTGCAATGCCGGATTGATGGCCTTGTCAGGTGCGACCGCCCTCGCGGTTCTCGATCGGGTCGGCAACGACAACCGCAAGGAAGAGTTCTATTTGACCGAGGCCGTCGCGATCGTTCACGCGATGGGCGGCCGCGCGGTCGTGATCGAGACCGAGGAGGAAGAGGTGCAGGGCGTCAACACGAAGGTTCACCTTGCTGCCGCGGAGGCCACCTTGCAGCAGCGTTTGCGCAAGGCGGCACTGGAGGCGGGCGTCACCCTGGTCGCGCCCGAGACAGTCTTTCTGTCGGCCGACACCAGCTTCGGCCGCGACGTCGTGGTGGAGCCGTTCGTGGTCTTTGGACCGGGCGTCAAGGTCGAAGACAATGCGGTGATCAGATCGTTCTCGCATCTCGTCCAGGCGCATGTGGGCAAGGGCGCCTCGGTAGGTCCCTATGCCAGGCTACGTCCCGGGGCGCGGCTCGAAGCGGACGTGCACATCGGCAACTTCGTGGAGATCAAGGAAGCCCTGATCGAGACCGGCGCCAAGGCCAATCATCTCAGCTATATCGGCGACGCCACGGTTGGTGCGGGAGCCAACGTCGGTGCCGGCACGATCACCTGCAACTATGACGGGGTTGCCAAGCACCGCACCGAGATCGGCAAGGGAGCGTTCATCGGGTCCAATTCGGCGCTGGTTGCACCGGTGAAAGTGGGGGACGGGGCCTATATCGGCTCGGGCTCGGTGATCACCCAAGATGTCCCACCCAAGGCGCTTGCGGTCGCCCGCGGCCGCCAGGTGATCAAGGAAGGCTGGACCCAACGCTTGCTCGAACTGAAATCAATGTTGAAGAAGATGCCGTAACTGTCGGAAAAGGCAGAATCTTTAGCGGCGATGCTTGCGTCGCCCTCTTTCAGCCACGGAACTCCAACAAGGGCGAGGCATGCGGGGCACCAAAAAATGCTGTGCATTTTTTGGGGACCCCGACTCGCCCCTACGAATGGGAATCGGCACCGTCTATGTAGTGGACCGTGCCGAAGCGTTAGCCTTAGTTGTTACACTTTGGAAGGCATTGTGGTTTTTGGCCCGGCATTGACGTGGATATAACCTCGCCCGGCTAACCGTTACCGCGAAAACAAGTGGGGCGTCGCTCGCATGTGCGGAATTGTAGGGATTCTCGGACGCGAGCCGGTTGCCGGCGCGCTTGTCGACGCGCTGAAGCGGCTTGAATACCGCGGTTATGATTCCGCCGGTGTTGCCACCCTGGAGGGTGGCGAGCTTGCGCGGCGGCGCGCGGAGGGCAAGCTGCGCAATCTTGAGGCGCGGCTCGCCAAGGAGCCGCTCGAAGGTACGATCGGCATCGGGCATACCCGTTGGGCCACTCACGGGCGCCCGACGGAAAGCAACGCTCATCCCCATGCCACCGACCATCTGGCCGTCGTGCACAACGGTATCATCGAGAACTTTCGCGAGCTGCGGGAGGAGCTGGAGAAGGAGGGCGCCGCATTCGGGTCGGAGACCGACACCGAGGTTGTGGCGCATCTCGTCACCCAGGAACTGAGCAAAGGCCGCTCTCCGGCTGACGCAGTCGCGGCTGCTCTGCCGCGCCTGCGGGGCGCATTTGCGCTCGCCTTCCTGTTCAAGGGCGAGGAAGACCTTCTGATCGGGGCGCGCAAGGGCTCACCGTTGGCCATAGGTTATGGCGAAGGCGAAATGTTCCTCGGCTCGGACGCCATTGCGCTTGCTCCCTTCACGGATACCATCTCGTATCTTGAGGATGGCGACTCCGCCGTGCTCACGCGCAAGGGCGCAGAAATCCGTGATGCGAAGGGCAGCAAGGTCGAACGCGCAGTTCTGCGCACCTCGGCATCAGCGTTCCTGGTGGACAAGGGCAATTACCGTCACTTCATGGCGAAGGAAATCCATGAGCAGCCCGAAGTGGTCGGCCACACTCTCGCCCATTACCTCGACATGGCGGCCGAGCGCGTGCAGTTGCCGAACGAGCTCCCATTTGACTTCCGCGAGCTCCAGCGGATCTCGATATCGGCTTGCGGCACGTCCTATTACGCGGGACTGGTCGCGAAGTATTGGTTCGAGCGCTTCGCGCGCCTGCCGGTCGAGATCGATGTGGCGTCCGAGTTTCGTTACCGCGAAGCGCCCCTAGACCCCGGCGGACTCGCAATTTTCGTGTCCCAATCGGGCGAGACCGCCGATACCCTCGCCACCCTTCGCTATGCCAGGGAGCACCGGCAGCACGCGCTAGCCATCGTCAACGTGCCCACCTCGACGATTGCGCGCGAAAGCGACGCCGTGATGCCGACGCTCGCGGGTCCCGAAATCTGCGTCGCTTCCAGCAAGGCGTTCACGTGCCAGCTTGGGGTGCTGGCGTGCCTCGCTATCGCGGCGGGTCGGGCGCGTGGCGTGCTCTCGACCGAGGATGAGCGCGCGCTGGTGCGCGCGCTCATCGAAGTGCCCCGCTTAATGACCGAGGCGCTCGCCCTTGAATCGCAGATCGAGCCGCTCGCCATCGATCTCGCGAAAAGCCGCAATGTGCTTTATCTCGGCCGCGGCACGAGCTTTCCGCTTGCGCTTGAGGGTGCGCTGAAGCTCAAGGAAGTTTCCTACATCCACGCCGAAGGCTATGCGGCGGGCGAGCTCAAGCACGGGCCGATAGCCCTCATCGACGAGCAGATGCCGGTGATCGTCATTGCGCCGTTCGACCGCATTTTCGAGAAGACCCTCTCCAACGTGCAGGAGGTTGCGGCGCGCCGCGGCAAGATCATTCTGATCACCGACCCCAAAGGCGCCCATGAGGTCCACGAGGACGCATTGCGCACACTTACGCTTCCAGCTATGCCGGCAACGGTGACGCCATTGGTCTATGCGATACCCGTGCAGCTCATTGCCTATCACACAGCCGTCGTCATGGGCACTGACGTCGATCAGCCGCGCAACCTTGCCAAGTCAGTCACCGTGGAATGAGCAGGTCCGCAGGTCTGGCTGTGCCATTGACGTGCTGCTTGTAGCGTGATCCCTCCGAGCATGACCGAGCCCGATCGAATTGCAGGCAACCGGCCGCGGCTCGCCACCGCAGATGTCGCGGCCGAGCTTGGCAAGCCGTTCCATCACGGGCTGATCGCTCGACTGCGCAATTATTTTCTGACCGGCCTCATTCTGGTCGGGCCGCTCTACATCACCGTGGGTCTTACCTGGTGGTTCATCAACTGGGTGGACGACTTGGTTCGGCCGTTCATACCCGTGGCTTACCGCCCGGAGACGTATCTGCCGGTCAAGATCCCCGGTCTGGGACTGATCCTGGCACTTGTGGGATTGACGCTGCTCGGCTTCCTGACCGCGAACTTTGTCGGGCGCAAGTTGGTGGAGGCGAGTGAAAATATTCTTCACCGCATGCCGGTCGTGCGGCCGCTCTACAAGAGTCTCAAGCAGATCTTCGAAACCCTGTTCGCCAAGAGTGGAACGACGTTCCGCCGCGTCGGTCTCGTCGAATTTCCTTCGCCCGGGATGTGGTCGCTGGTCTTCCTCTCCAATCCTGCAAGTCCCGACATCGCGACTCGACTTCCCGACGGCGAGCACGTCGGGGCCTTCATGCCCTGCTCGCCCAACCCAACCACCGGCTTCTTCTTCTATGTGCCGCGCCGCGACGTCATCGAGCTCGACATCGCCGTGGAAGTAGCGATGACCCTTGTCATGTCGGCGGGCATGGCCCAGCCCGGCGGAAACGACCAGCAGAAGCTCGCGGCGATGGCCGAGACGGCGCGCATCGCGCGCGCGGCTTCCGCACCCACCGTCCCGGCGAAGTAAACATCGTAAGCGTCCGTAGGGGCGAGGCATGCCTCGCCCCGCGACAGAACGGATAAGGTGTCCGTAGGGGCACGCATGCGTCGCCCCGCATCAACAACAACGCATGTGGAGAGAGGGGCGAGGCATGCCTCGCCCCTACGAAGGTCAGATGGTCATCCGGCGCGCAGCAGCCGGATCGCCTCGTCGCGCTCAAAGATGTAAAGGAGATGGCGCAATGCCTGGCCGCGTTCCGACGCGAGCGCGGGATCGCGCGCCAGTATCAGCGCGGCATCGTCGCGCGCCGGGCCGACGAGCTTGGCATGCGTACCGATGCGAGCAATGCGAAACCCCGGCATTCCCGATTGCCGCGTACCCAGGACGTCTCCTTCCCCCCGCAGCTTGAGATCCTCCTCCGCGATGCGAAAGCCGTCCTCGGTTTCGCGCATGATGCGAAGGCGCGCTTTTGCGGTCTCGCCAGGGGGAGGCTTGTAGAGAAACAGGCACGTGGAGCGCTCCGCACCGCGTCCGATGCGGCCGCGCAGCTGATGGAGCTGCGCAAGTCCGAAGCGCTCGGCATGCTCGATCACCATGACGGTTGCCTCGGGCACGTCGACACCAACCTCGATGACCGTGGTGGCCACCAGCAGCCGGGTCTCCCCGCTCGCAAAGCGCGCCATTGCGAGATCCTTCTCGACCCCTTTCATGCGGCCGTGAATGAGGTCGACAATGGCGCCGAAGCGCTGGCGTAATGCGTGGAAACGCTCCTGCGCCGCCGCGAGGTCGACGTTTTCGGATTCTTCCACCAGCGGGCAAACCCAATAGGCGCGATGCCCGGCGGCCAATGAGCGGCCGACTGCTTCGACCACTTCCTCGGTTCGATTGAGCGGGATGGTGCGGGTGTCGATTGCTTGGCGTCCGGCCGGCTTCTCGCGCAACTCCGAGACATCCATGTCGCCGAAATAGGTCAGCACCAAGGTGCGGGGGATAGGAGTTGCGGTCATCACCAGGACATCGACGGCCTCGCCTTTGCGGGCAAGCGCAAGCCGCTGGTGCACCCCAAACCGGTGCTGCTCATCGACAACTGCAAGTCCAAGGTCGCGAAACTCGACCTGCTCCTGGAACAACGCATGCGTCCCCACCAGAATGTGGATCTCGCCCAGCGCGAGCTGTTCGAGAATGGCGCTGCGCTCGCGACCGCGTTCACGACCGGTCAGAATGGCGACGTTGATCCTCGCGAGAGCGGCGAGGGGCGTGATCGTGTTGAAGTGCTGGCGCGCGAGAACCTCGGTCGGCGCCATCAATGCAGCCTGGCGACCGCCTTCGATCACGGCAGCGGACGCAAGCAGCGCCACCACCGTCTTGCCTGCTCCGACGTCGCCCTGGAGCAGTCGAAGCATGCGTTGCGGCTTGGCCAGATCGGCGACTATGTCTCCAACCGCGCGCGTCTGTGAGGGGGTCAGCGAGTACGGCAGCGCCTCGATCAGCTTTTTCCTGAGGTGGCCGTTGCTTACCGTCGCTCGACCGGCGGGGCGTCGCGCCTGTTCCCGCACCAGCGCGAGCGCAAGCTGGCCGGCGAGAAACTCGTCATAGGCCAAGCGTGACCACGCCAAACCCTCAGGCAGGACATCGCTCGGCTCAGGCGGACGGTGCAGCACCCGCAGCGCCTCGGCGAACGTCGGGAATCGTTCCCGCGCCACCCAGCTCGGCTCCTGCCATTCAGGCAACGCGGGTATGCGCGTGAGCGCTGCATCTACTGCTTTGCTCACCGCATTGAGACTCAGTCCTTCGGTCAGGGGATAGACGGGCTCAACCAGCGGAAGCTTCGCCACATCGGTCTCGGCGATGATGCGGTCCGGATGCACCATCTGTCGCATTGCATCGTAGAGCCCGATGATGCCGGACACGTAACGCCGCTCGCCGACGGGGAGGAGCTTTTGCAGGTAGTCCTTTCGGGCGTTGAAAAATGTGAGAGTGAGGTCGCCGGTCTCGTCGCTCGTATACACCTGATAGGGGGCGCGGGGCCGGTGCGGCGGCGGCGGCCGATGACGATCCACCGTGACCGCGACGGTGACAACGGTATCGAGCGGCGCATCGCGCAATTTCGGTCGGGCGCGGCGGTCGATCACGCCGCTGGGCATGTGGAAGAGAAGATCGACAACGCGAGGCTTGTCGTCTCGACCGAGCAGGCGGCCGTAGAGCTTTTCCAGTTTCGCTCCTACGCCGGGCAGCGTCGTGATCGCAGCAAACAGCGGGTTGAGCACGCTTGGCCGCATGGCGGTCATACCGCAAGAATCTGGGACATCCAGCAATCCGTGCACGGCAGGTCGAAACGCAGCCGTGCGAGACCGCAACTTTGGTGAGAACTCGGCGCTCCGCCTACGCGGACCATGGCAACTGAACGCATCCTGACCGACATAGGGTTAGCGCTGGGACCGACGCCTTCCGCTGACATCCGCTGTCAGGCTGGCTATATCATGCTGGCCCGGCACCGTCCGGGCTTTTGGCGTTTGCCGGAGACACGCAAAAGATGGTCGAAGCGGCCCCTTCAAATGCAGACCTCGAGGTCCGCCGGCGCAAGCTTCTGTTTCGCGCTTGGCATCGTGGCATGCGCGAAGTGGATCTCATCATGGGACGCTTTGCCGATCGCGAGATCAGGGAGTGGGGAGCCGAGGAGCTTGGAGAGTTCGAGCAGCTCTTGGAGATGGCGGACCCGGAACTGTTCGCGTGGGTGACCGGTCAGGCCGATGTGCCGCGCAGCCTGGACACTGCACTGTTCCGCCGGCTGCGTGATTTCAACCGGCAAGGCTGCGGTGCCCGATGAGAATCTCGCGCACTCCCATTGATCACATCGCACCCGGTCGTCCGCTCACATTCGCGGGGGTGGCCGACGGGGCGGAAGGGCTCGTGATTGCCGATCTCGCGCGCACGCTGGCAGCACGCCGCGATGCCCCGGCGGTGCCGCTTGCAGTGGTGTGTCGCGATGGGCCGCGGTTGGCAGCTTTGAGCCGCGCGCTCGGGTTCTTTGCACCTGATCTCGTGGTCGCTGAATTCCCGGCCTGGGACTGTCTGCCCTATGACCGGGTGTCGCCGCATTCCACCTCCGTCGCCCAGCGCATGACGGCGCTGTCGCGCTTGGCGCACGCCACAAAGGGCCGCCGGCACCCAACCATTCTCCTCACCACCGTCAATGCCGCGGTGCAGCGCGTGCCGAGCCGACAATTTGTGCGCCATCAATCCTTGTCGGTTGCGCCGGGCAACATCCTGGCCATGGAGAGCATTACCGCTTGGCTCGAGCTCAACGGCTTCGCGCGTGCATCAACAGTGCGCGAGCCTGGCGATTACGCGGTGCGCGGCGGAATCATCGATCTCTACGCGCCGGGGACCGCGGAGCCGGTGCGACTAGACTATTTCGGGGACACGTTGGAGAGCATCCGCACCTTCGATCCCGAGACTCAACGCACGACGGGCCAATTGCATGGTCTTGATCTCGTTCCCGTCGCCGAATTCCAGCTCTCGCCCGATGCGATCAAACGCTTCAGGCTCGGCTATATCGAGACATTTGGTGCACCCGCTCCCGACGATCTGCTGTACCACGCGGTGAGCGAAGGCCGGCGACATCCCGGCATGGAACACTGGCTGCCTCTGTTTCACGAGCAACTCGAGACGTTGTTTGATTATCTCCCGGGCTCCTGCATCGCACTGGAGCCGCTCGCAGAAGACGCTGCCCGGGAACGGTTGGGGCAGGTGCAGGACTACTACGAGGCACGCCAGCAGGCGCTTGCGCAGCGCGGCTCGGGACCGCCCTACAAACCGCTGCCACCCGACAGGCTCTATCTGCGCGAAGAAGAATCGTACGAGCAGATTGCGCAGGTACCGCTGGTGCGGCTCACGCCGTTTTCCGTTCCGCAAAGCCAGGAGACGGTGATCGACGTAGGAGCCAAGCAGGGCCGCAATTTTGCTGCGGAGCGCGCCGAGCCAGGTCGCAACGTGTTCGAGGCGGTGGCCAAGCACGTGGCAGCGCTGCAAGGAAGCGGCAAGCGCGTCACCGTCGCGCTCTGGAGCGAAGGTGCGCGTGAACGCATGTCGCATGTGCTCGGCGATCATGGCATCCCTGATCTCTTGCCGGTGGCCTCCTGGCACGAAGCCATGCGACTGACC
>Ga0070712_100002151_pt1 | contig 12123 bp, 11 predicted proteins | sample LARL81metaG_FD_71396 | JGI IMG/M metagenome (GOLD analysis project Ga0070712, IMG submission 71396) | Corn, switchgrass and miscanthus rhizosphere microbial communities from Kellogg Biological Station, Michigan, USA - LAR L8-1 metaG | ecosystem: Host-associated > Plants > Roots > Rhizosphere ...
TCATTTCGACAGTGTGACTCGGCCCGGGCGTGAAGCGTAGGCGCTCCGTGCCTCTTGGGACCGTCGGGAAGTTGATGGGCTGAACATAGAGGCCGTATTCGGCAAGCAAAATGTCGCTAACGCGCTTGGCCTTTACCGGGCAGCCGACGAGCAGCGGCACAATGTGAGTCACGCTCGGCATTGCTGGCAGGCCAGCCGCGGCGAACTTTGCCTTCAGCATGGCCGCGGCCTCCTGCTGCGCTCGGCGTTCCTCGTTCGATTCCTTGAGATGGCGAACGCTTGCGAGCGCACCGGCGGCAAGCACCGGCGACAGGGAGGTCGTGAAGATGAAACCCGGAGCATAGCTGCGGATGCAATCGACGATCGTCCGGTCGGCCGCGATGTAGCCGCCCATGACGCCGAACGCCTTGCCCAGCGTGCCTTCGATGAGCGTCAGACGGTCGACAACTCCATCGCGTTCCGAAATGCCGCCGCCGTGCTCGCCGTACATGCCGACTGCATGTACTTCATCGAGGTAGGTGAGAGCGTTGTACTTGTCGGCGAGGTTACAGATCTCGGCGATCGGTGAGATATCGCCATCCATCGAATAGACGCTCTCGAATGCGATCAGCTTGGGTGCTTCCGGCCCCGCTTCGGCGAGCAGTTCCTCGAGATGTTCGAGATCGTTGTGGCGGAAGACACGCTTTTCGCACCCGGAGTTCTTGATGCCGGCGATCATCGAGGCGTGGTTGAGCGCGTCCGAGAAGATGATGCAGCCAGGAAGCAGCTTTCCAAGCGTCGAAAGCGCCGCTTCATTTGAAACGTAACCAGAGGTGAAGAGCAGCGCCCCTTCCTTGCCGTGCAGCTCGGCGAGTTCGGCCTCGAGCTGCGTGTGATAATGGGTGTTGCCGCTGATGTTGCGCGTTCCGCCAGAACCGGCGCCCACGTCGTGAAGCGCAGTCTCCATCGCTTCGATAACGGCGGAGTGCTGGCCCATGCACAGATAGTCGTTGGAGCACCAGACGGTGATCGGCTTGGGGCCATTGCCTCCAAAGCATTGCGCGTTGGGGTAATTCCCCTTCGTCCTCAGGATGTCGACAAAGACCCTGTAACGGCCCTCGTCGTGGAGGCGCTCGATGGCCGATTTGAAGACGCGATCGTAGTCCATCGTTCCAAACTTATCCGGCAGCGGTTCGACGCTAGGGGATGTCCCTTAGCTTCCCCATCGAGGCGGGCACTTAACGTCCCCTCTCGATGAATTCCATTGCGAACGACTCGCAACAAGTCAGAGGTACTCAACCCTCGACAGGCCGTAGGTGGCCAGCGACCCGAGCAGGGGTTCACGCGGCGGAGTGGTGAACAGTGCGACGCTAGGCTGCGGCACTGCGGGCCAAGGTTGCTCGTGGGTCAACCAGGCAATGCGGCGGGCGATGCCCGGGCCGCCATGGACGTAGACTATTTGCGGGAAGGCGGCCTGAAGCTGCTCCTGAAGGAGCGGGAAATGAGTGCAGGCAAGGACGACTGTGTCGATCCGATCGCCATTCGGAGCATCGAACATCGGTTGCGCAGCGGCTTTCACTGCATCCACACCGAGGACCTCGCCGGCAAGTTTGGCTTCCGCCAGCTCGACCAATTCGGGAGAGCCGTGGCGGATGATCGTGCAATCTGACGCGAACTTTGCCGCAAGATCGTCGACATAAGGCTGCCGAACTGTCGCCTCGGTGCCGAGCACGCCGATGACTCGCGTTTTCGAATTCTCGGCGGCCGGCTTGATTGCCGGGACCGTGCCGACCACGGGCAGGTCGAGCGCCGACCGAACATGTTCGAGCGCGATCGTCGACGCCGTGTTGCAGGCAATGACGGCCAGGCGTGGGCGATATCGCTCGACGAGCCGGCCGAGCAGGGCGGGCACTCGGCTGGCGATTTCGGCTTCGCTGCGCTTGCCATAGGGATAGCCTGCACTGTCGGCCGCGTAGACTATCGGCGCGTTCGGTAGCAGTTCGAGCGTCGGGCCGAGCACTGACAGGCCGCCGATGCCGGAATCGAAGAAAAGAAGGGGGGCATTGGGGTTCATCATGTCGTCATTGCGAGGAGCGCAGCGACGAAGCAATCCAGTTTGCGTTGCTGGATTGCTTCGCTCCGCTCGCAATGACGGCTCATTGCCTGAGTGAAACCTTCTGTTACTTACCCCGGCCAATGACCCGCGAGATGCTTTACGCCCTGGCGATCGGATACCTGTTCGGGTCGATCCCGTTCGGACTTGTCCTGACGCGGCTCGCTGGCAAGGGCGACTTACGCAAGATCGGGTCTGGCAATATCGGCGCGACCAACGTTCTTCGTACCGGAAATAAGGTGTTGGCGGCGCTGACCTTAATTCTCGACTGCCTGAAGGCGACGGCGGCCATTCTTCTCGCACAACGATTTCTGGGGCCGGAGACGGGGCCAGCGGCCGCCGCCGGGGCATTGATCGGCCATTTGTATCCGGTCTGGCTCAAATTTCGAGGCGGCAAAGGTGCCGCGACACTGCTCGGCATTTTGATTCCACTGCTGCCGATCGCCGCGGCTGTCTATGCCGTGGTCTGGATTCTCCTTGTCCTGACGATCCGAATCTCGTCAGTGGCGGGCATGGGCGCGGCGATCAGCGCCCCCATAACTGCTTTCATTCTCCACTCATCACTCTTCCCATTACTGCTCGGTTTCGCGGTGCTGGTCCTCTGGAAGCATCGCGAAAACATCCTTCGTCTAATGAAAGGAACCGAGCCACGTATAGGATCGAAGACCTCGTCGATCGCCTGAGGCTGGTAAGGACCTCGGGCATCGGCCCAGTCACGTTTCGCCAGCTGATCCTTCGGTTCGGAAGCGCATCGTCAGCACTCGATGCGGTTCCCGGCCTTGCGCGGCGCGGAGGCGGAAAGCCGCCGCGCTTGTTTGAGCGCCGCGAAGCCGAGCGCGAAATCGCGAGGGTCGAGGAGTTCGGCGCGAAATATCTGGTGCTCGGCCAGGGCCTCTATCCCCGGCTGCTCGTGGAGCTGGAAGACGCCCCGCCGCTTCTTGTCGCCAAGGGCAATCTCAACCTTCTCGATCGCATGGGAGTAGCGATCGTCGGTGCGCGCAATGCCTCCGCTGCGGCATGCCGGTTTGCACGAGGCCTCGCTCATGACCTCGGCAATCACGGTTTGGTCGTCGTTTCTGGGCTGGCGCGCGGCATTGATAGCGCAGCGCATGACGGAGCGCTCGAGAGTGGCACCATCGGGATAATCGCCGGCGGGATCGACAATTTCTACCCGCCAGAAAATGAGCACAGGCAGAAAGCATTGTACGAGCGCGGGCTCGTGATTGCCGAAATGCCGCCGGGGACCGAGCCGCGGGCACGGCATTTCCCATATCGGAACCGCATTATTGCCGGAATGAGTGCGGCAACGGTCGTCGTCGAAGCCGCGCCCCGATCCGGATCTCTCATCACCGCACGACTTGCAGCGGAAGCCGGAAGAGAGGTCATGGCTGTTCCCGGATCGCCGCTCGATCCACGTGCGCAGGGCTGCAATCAGCTGATCCGAGACGGCGCGACTCTGGTTCAGAGTGCAGCCGACGTGGTCGAGGAGATTCGCCCGATGGAAACGCGGGTCAGATCGGAACCCACAAGTTACGAGGGGGTAGAGCCGCAGTTGGTCAACGATGACGACCACGCGCTGGGGCTTGTCGAAGAACTGCTCGGGCCATCGCCGGCACCCGTCGATGAAATCATCCGCTTGTCAGGAGTAAGTTCCGGCGCCGTGCAGATGGCACTATTGGAGTTGGACCTGGCCGGACGCCTCGATCGTCACGCAGGTAATAAAGTCAGCGTTCGGCCCGCTTGACGGACCGAAACCGACACCCCCACTTTTACGCGTATGCGTGAGGACAGGTTTTGAAACTCGTCGTTGTTGAATCGCCCGCCAAGGCGAAAACCATCGAGAAATATCTGGGGAGCGGGCACCGCGTGCTCGCTTCCTTCGGACACGTGCGCGACCTTCCGCCAAAGGACGGATCCGTCGATCCGGAAAATGGCTTCGCGCTGGAATGGCAGGTGTCGCCGGACCGATCAAAGCAGATGCGCGCGATCGCCGACGAGGCGAAGAAGGCCGATACGCTGATCCTGGCGACTGACCCCGACCGCGAGGGGGAGGCGATCAGCTGGCACGTTCAGGAGGTGCTCCGCCAGAAGAAGGCGCTGCCGAAGAATGTGCAGCGGGTAACCTTCAACGCCATCACCAACTCTGCAGTCACTGAGGCAATGCGCAAGCCGCGGGGGCTCGATGAGGACCTGATCGATGCCTACAAGGCGCGGCGGGCGCTCGATTACCTCGTGGGTTTCACGCTTTCGCCCATTCTCTGGCGGAAGCTGCCTGGTGCGAAGTCGGCTGGCCGAGTTCAGTCGGTTGCGCTCCGGCTCATTGTCGACCGCGAACGCGAAATCGAGGTCTTCAGGTCGCAGGAATATTGGCAGGTTAGCGCCACCTTCGAAAAGGATGGGCAGAGCTTCACAGCGCGCCTGATCCAGCTGGACGGCAAGAAGATCGAGCGGCTGACCATCGGCAATCGCGGTGATGCCGACGCAGCCAAAGCCGTCGTCGAGGCCGGCAGGTTCACGGTCGCGTCAGTCGAGACCAAGCCATTCGCCAAGAACCCGCCGCCGCCGTTCACCACGTCTACCCTTCAACAGGAAGCAGCGCGCAAGCTCGGCTTTTCCGCGAGCCACACAATGCGCGTGGCGCAGGGCCTCTACGAGGACGGCCTTATCACTTATATGCGCACCGACGGCATCGACATGGCGCCCGAAGCGATCAGCGCTGCCCGCCGAGCGATCGCAAACCGCTATGATGCGGGGTACGTTCCGGACCGTCCGCGTCAATATCAGAGCAAGATCAAGAATGCGCAGGAAGCGCACGAGGCGATCCGGCCGACGGACTTCGATCGCCCCCGCGCCGGCTCCGGCGATCATGGCCGGCTATATGAGCTGGTCTACAATCGGGCGTTAGCGAGCCAGATGGCTTCGGCGCGGCTCGAGCGAACGACAGTCGAGCTTAGCGATGGCACGGGGAGGGCTGTGCTCCGCGCTACTGGTCAGGTCGTGCTCTTCCCCGGGTATCTCGCGCTTTACGAAGAAGGTCGAGACGAGAAGGCGGAAGATGAAGAAGGTGCGCGCATGCCGACCCTGCGCGAAGGCGACGTGTCGGCGAAGACCGGCGTCGAAGCGACCCAGTCCTTCACTCAGCCGGCGCCGCGCTATTCTGAGGCGAGCCTCGTCAAGCGGCTTGAAGAGCTGGGGATCGGGCGTCCCTCGACTTACGCAGCGACGCTGCAGACGCTGAAGGACCGGGAATATGTGCGCGTCGAGAAGGGCCGCTTCGTGCCGGAGGAGAGCGGGCGGCTCGTGACGGCGTTCCTGGAGCGCTTCTTCGATCGGTACGTCAGCTACGACTACACTGCAGAACTCGAGGAAGAGTTGGACGACGTGTCCGGCGGCCGGCTGGACTGGCAAAAATTGCTCGACGACTTCTGGCGCGACTTCAAGCCCAAGGCGGGCGAGGTCATGGACCAGAAGCCGAGCGAAATCACGCAGGCACTCGATGAGTTCCTCTCGCCCTGGCTGTATCCGCCTCGCGCAGACGGATCCGACCCGCGGCTGTGTCCCCAGTGCGGCAATGGCCGGCTATCACTGCGCGGGGGGCGTTTCGGCGCGTTCGTGGCCTGCTCGAACTATCCGGACTGCAAATATACGCAGAAGTTCGGCCAGGGAGGAGATCAGGCGCAGTCTGATGGTCCCACGGATCTCGGTAACGACATCTTGCTCAAGAGCGGGCGCTTCGGCCCCTATGTCGAACGCGGCGATAAGCGCGCGTCCATTCCGAAGGATGTGCCGGTCGCAGACTTGGATGCCGAGATTGCGGAGCGCCTGCTTTCGCTGCCCCGGGATATCGGTCCGCACCCCGAGACGGGTAAACCGATCACGGCATCAATTGGGCGCTACGGTCCATATCTCGCGCATGACGGCAAATATGCGAAGCTGGGATCGACCGCCGAGGTGTTCGAAACGGGGATGAACGCGGCTGTCGCCAAGCTCGCGGATGCGGCCAGAGTTGGGGGACGCGAGCGTACGGGATCCCGCGAACCTATCGCAACGCTCGGCAGCCATCCGAATGGGAAGGAAGTCAAAGTCATGGCAGGCCGCTATGGCCCTTACGTTAGCGATGGCACGACCCACGCGACCCTGCCCAAGGGCGCCGACCCGAAAACCGTCTCTCTGGACGAAGCCGTGCGGTTGATCGACGAGCGGGCAGCCAAAGGGCCAGCTAAAAAAGGCGGCCGGAAGACCTCACGAAAGAGAGCGAAGTGATCGATATACAGCTGCAATGGCTGCCGCACGGGAAAGGTTTGCCCATTCCAACTTACGCGACCGATGGAGCTGCTGGCCTGGATGTCGTTGCTGCGGAGGACGTCACGCTGGCGCCCGGGCAGCGTCACGCCGTTGCGACCGGCTTCGCAATCGCCATACCCGAGGGATATGAGGTGCAGGTACGCCCTCGCTCCGGCCTCGCGCTCAAGCATGGCATCACCTGCTTGAACACGCCGGGTACAATCGACCATGATTATCGCGGCGAAGTGAAGGTGATCCTCGCAAATCTGGGTGGCGAGCCATTCGAGGTGCGCAAGGGCGAGCGTATCGCGCAGCTTGTGCCAGCACCGGTGCAGAAAGCGTCATTCTTTGAAGTCACGGAGCTGAGCGATACTGGGCGCGGGGTCGGCGGTTTCGGCTCCACCGGACGGTGAACCTCTCAGACGAGGAACTCGAGCGCTACGCTCGGCATATCGTGCTTCCGCAGGTTGGCGGGGTTGGACAGCGCAAGCTCAAGGAAGCGAGAATTGCCGTGATCGGCGCTGGCGGAATCGGAAGCGCGGCCATTCCGGCGCTCGCGGGCGCGGGCGTTGGCCAACTGACCATCATCGACGATGATGTGGTGGAGCTCGTCAACTTGCATCGCCAACCCCTGTTTCGCGAACGGGACGCGGGTTATTCGAAATCGGATCTGGCGCTGCAGTTCGTGCATCGCCTGAACCGCTTCGTGAAAGCGAAGCCGGTCCAACAGCGCATCGATGCTGAAAATGCCGCCAACCTGCTTGCCGGCCACGATTTGGTGATCGACGGCAGCGACAATTTTGCGACGCGGCTGGCTGTCAGCGATGCATGCGTCGCCCTCGACATTCCTTTGGTCTCAGCTGCTGCAGTCCAATTCCAAGGACAGGTCGGCTTGTTCCGCTCACGCCCCTGCTATCGCTGTTTCGTCGGCGACGCGTTCGACGCCGAGGATTGCGACACTTGCGCTGAACTCGGCGTGCTCGGAGCCCTGACCGCGACAGTGGGAAGCTTCGCGGCGCTGCTTGCGATCAACTCGATCGTCGGCATCGGGGAAGATCGGGCAGGCAAGGTCCACCTGTTCGACGGACAGGAATTGAGCTGGCGTGCGATCCGCATTCCCGCGGCCCCCGCCTGCCGGACCTGCGCACGAGCCTAGGTCAGCCCTCGAAGGCGAACGTGAAATCGCCGCGATACCAACCGTCGGGATTCTTGCCCGTCGGCCGGTAATCGCCCCCATGGATCATTTCCAGCAACGCGCCGCCGACTATGCCCTCGGCCTCAGGGCAATTGAGCTTCGGAATGACGATCTGATGCAAGCTTCCGTCCGGATTGAACTGCGCTGCGAAGGAGATGCCAAAATCGAGGCGGTCTCCGACCACGCCCGGCAGTGCACATTGGCGCTGCATGGCGATCTCATGCAGTTTCACCATCATCTTGGTGTTGAGATGTTCGTACCCGTACTGCCCGAGGCGCGGCAATCTGCTCCAGTCGCCGTCGGCCGTGACCACGCTGACCGGCGGCGCCGATGCGGCCATCAAAGCCATTGCCATCGGAAGAGCAAGGAAGTGCTTCATCGTCAGCCTCCCACAGAACTCTAAACGGCGAAATTAAACCCAAATCGAGCTGGTGTCGACGAATTGAGTAGCAGGGAGTTAATCCGAAAGTTCGCGTTCGACGCGTTCGATCAGCAACCGCGCGACGTCTTCCTTGCCCATTTCGGGCCAGTCTTCGACGCTCTCGGCGGTGACCAGGTGTACTCGGTTCCGGTGGCCGCCCATCACGGCACCTGATACGTCATTTGCGACGATCCAGTCGGCGCGTTTGCCTACCTGCTTGGCGATGGCCTGTTCGACGACCCGCTCGGTTTCGGCCGCGAAGCCAATGAGAAGCCCTGGCCGTCGTTCGCTCGCCCCCAACTCGGCAAGGATATCGCGCGTGGGCAAGAATCTGAGCTTCGGCGGTCCTTCTCCTTTCTTGAGCTTGGTTCGCGACGGCTCAACCCGCCAGTCGGCAACGGCGGCGACGAGGATCGCGGCGTCCACGGGAAGCGACGCCATGACGGCATTCGCCATTTCTTCGGCTGTTTCGACGTTCACGCGGTCGACCCCACGAGGCGTTTCGAGCGCGACCGGGCCGGAAACCAGTGTCACCCGTGCTCCCGCCTCCGCGGCGGCGGCGGCGATCGCATAGCCCTGTCGTCCCGAGGATCGGTTGGCGATGACACGCACGGGGTCGATAGGCTCGTGCGTTGGCCCTGCCGTGACGAGAATGTGCTTTCCGGCGAGCGTCACTTCAACAGTTCGGATAGCTGATCCAGAATCTCTTGCGGCTCCGGCAGGCGTCCGGGACCAAATTCGCCGCACGCCATTTCGCCCTCGGCAGGATCGATCAACTTCACGCCATCTGCCTTAAGCTGTGCAATGTTGCGCTGTGTCGCCGCATGCAGCCACATGCGCACATTCATCGCGGGCGCGACGACCACCGGCTTGTCGGTCGCGAGCAAAAGGGTTGTCGCGAGATCGTCGGCAATACCCGCTGCCATCTTTGCAAGCAGGTCGGCCGTTGCCGGACAGACCAGAATGAAATCCGCGGCACGCGACAATTGGATATGGCCGATCTCCACCTCATCCTTGAGCTCCCAGAGAGAGGAGTGGACCTGGGATTCGGCAAGGGTGCCGAGACTCATGGCGGTGACGAAATGCTCGCCGCCCCTGGTGAGCACGGGCGTGACCTCATGGCCGGCTTTCTTGAGCAGACGGACGAGCTCCAGCGACTTGTAAGCCGCGATCCCGCCGCCAACGATAAGAAGAACGCGCGCCATGCCTTTAGCGTAGCATAAATAGCAGCAGAGCGCCGATTACGGCGCCCGCGGCCCCAACCAGGGCATAACCCCACCATTTGCCGGTCTCGATGACCGCGATGTCGGGTAGCGGTTGCGGGGGAGGAGCGCCGCCTGCGGGTGGATAATATTGGTCGAGGCGATTGATGAGTTCGGGGATTTTCTTCGCGGCGCGAACCAGGTCGATTATGCGGTCCGCATAATAAGCCTCGGGACCAAGCTCCGAGCGCATCCATTCGCTGATGAAAGGCTCGGCGGTCTTCCACATGTTGATGTCCGGATCGAGTGCCGAAGCAACGCCTTCGTTCATCACCATCGTCTTTTGCAGCAGCAATAAATGCGGCTGCGTTTGCATGTCGAAGTCGCGGGTGATGGAAAAAAGGCTCTCGAGCATTCGGCCGACGGAAATATCTTTCACCGGAAGTCCGCGGATGGGTTCGCCAGCGGCGCGTAGCGCGGTCGCGAATTCCTCGACGCTATGATGCGGCGGCACATATTGCGCTTCGAAGTGGATCTCGGCGACCCGACGATAATTGGCCGTGATAAGGCCGTAGAGAATTTCGGCGAGCCAGACCCGGGCGCGGCGATCGATCCGACCCATGATTCCGAAATCGAGCGCGGCTATGCGCCCATCCTCCAGGGCAAAGAGATTTCCATGGTGGAGGTCCGCATGGAAGAAACCATCCACGACCGCCTGCCTAAGGAAAGCCCGAACCAGCGTTGCGGCAAGCGCACTACAGTCCTGACCCGCTTCGATGAGCGCGTGACGGTCATTGAGCTTGATCCCGTCGAGCCATTCCATGGTTAGGACGCGGCGGGCCGTCCGACGCCAGTCGATGTCAGGAATGTAATAGCCGGGCTCGGCGACCATGTTCTCGCGCAACTCGGACGCGGAAGCAGCCTCACGCTGAAGGTCGAGTTCGCGAGCCGTCCATTGTTTGAATTGTGCAACGACGAGGCGCGGACGCAGGCGCTGGGCTTCGCCACCATAGCGCTCGACATGTGCCGCTGCCCACTCATATGTGTCGATCGCCCTTGCGAGCTCCTCCTCAATGCCGGGGCGAAGCACCTTGACGGCGACCTCCCGGCCTTCGGTCGTGACGGCGCGGTGCACCTGGGCAATGGAAGCAGCACCAACCGGCAGCTCTTCGAATTCGGAATAGAGCGTTTCGAGTGGTGCCCCGAAGGACTGCTCGATCGTCTGCTTGATGAGGCGAAAGGGGGCCGGCGAAAGGTCATCCTGGAGCTGCGACAGGTTTTCAGCCGCTTTTTCACCCACAAGGTCAGGCCGTGTTGACAAGGCCTGACCCAACTTGATGGCAGCAGGCCCGATGGCAACGAGCGCAGCCGCATATTCGGGTGTTGGCGGGATACGCGCGCCGAAACGGGCGATTCGCACAAGTCGGCGTACCGGCGGCGGCGTCATCGGATCCTGCTCGATGCCCCGGAGCGCGCCGTGCCGCGCAAGGGTGCGGCCCCATTTGAGCAGCCGCCACAGATGAGTGACGCTGGTGGTCAAATTTTCCAGCCGCTGTGAATTGTCACCAGGCCGCCGAGCATCGGCTCTGCGGCAGCTCGGACGAATCCGGCCTCAGCGACCATTGCCTTGAAAGCCGCCGGTCTCGGGAACCGTCGGATGCTTTCGACCAGGTAGCGATAGCTCTCCTCGTCTTCCGCGACGGCCTTGCCGATGCGCGGAATGACGTTTGAGGCCCAGGCGTCGTAAATGTTGGAGAAACCCGGCCACTCGCTCGAAGAAAATTCCATGCAGAAGAAACGGCCGCCACGTTTCAGGACGCGTTGAGCCTCGCGGAGAGCAGCGGGAATATCCGTGACGTTCCGGATCCCAAATACGATTGTGTAAGCGTCGAAGGTCGCATCGGCAAAGGTCAGAGCTTCGGCATTCTCGACCTTCCAGGTGAGGCCGGACAGTCCGCCCAGCCGCGCGCGTTCTTTCCCGACTTCCAGCATGTCGGCATTGATATCCGAGACGGTGACGCTCGCTCCCCGGCGCGCCATGCGGAAGGCGATGTCGCCAGTGCCCCCGGCCATATCGAGGATGTTCTCACCCGCGCGTGGCTTCAGGCGGCGGACGAATCGATCCTTCCAGAGACGATGCATTCCGCCTGACATCAGGTCGTTCATGAGGTCATAGCGTCGCGCAACCGAGCTGAAGACGTTGCCGACGCGCCGCGTCTTCTCCTGGGGGCTGACAAGCTCGTCGCCGAAATTCACGTGCTCAGGCATAGGGCTGCGCCTCTAGCGGCCTTGTCGCGGCTCCGCCATATCGCCGCGCATGCCTGAATTACCCGAAGTCGAAACGACCGTTCGCGGGCTTGAACGCATATTGAGAGGTCGCCGGATCGAAAGGATCGAGGCGCGCCGCGCCGATCTTCGGCGAGCGCTTCCGGTCGGTCTCGGACAGCGTTTAACGGGCGCGCGCGTGACCGGCCTACGCCGCCGCGCAAAATACGGACTTATCGACACCGATCGTGGCGACACACTAGTATTTCACCTCGGAATGTCGGGCCGATGGCGGGTGGACCCGACCGAAATAGAGAAACACGACCACTTCATCCTGGAGACCGACGAGGGGCGAAGAGTCGCGCTCAACGACCCTCGCCGGTTCGGCTCGCTCGATCTGGTGCGGACCAACGAGATGAAGGACTGGGCGCCGTTTGCGGCCCTCGGACCCGAGCCTCTCGATCTCGATCCTCGCGAACTGAAGAAGCGGCTCGCCGGTCGGTCGGCGGCAATCAAGTTGCTTCTGCTAGATCAACGGATCGTGGCAGGTCTGGGCAATATCTATGTCTGTGAGGCGCTTTATCGAGCCGGGATCCACCCGCGCAGGGCAGGAGGATCAATCTCGACCGAAAGGCTCAAACGTCTGGTACCCGCGATTCATGAT
>Ga0070712_100002153_pt1 | contig 12120 bp, 9 predicted proteins | sample LARL81metaG_FD_71396 | JGI IMG/M metagenome (GOLD analysis project Ga0070712, IMG submission 71396) | Corn, switchgrass and miscanthus rhizosphere microbial communities from Kellogg Biological Station, Michigan, USA - LAR L8-1 metaG | ecosystem: Host-associated > Plants > Roots > Rhizosphere ...
TCGGGGCGATGATCACGGTCGCGTCTACGTGCAGGCACGTGGCGCGGGCGGCTAACGTGGCCGAGCCCGGCGACCCGCTCGCCTGGGAAGGCTGGCTCCAGCCGGGTGAGGCCTATTGGTCAAAGACGTGGTTAGCGTCAGCGGCCTCGGCAGGTACGATCCCCGGACCGTGTACGATCCCCCCACCGGGCACTTCCCGCAGGCACGTGCGGCGGGCTCGGACATCGAAGACCTAGACGAGCTAGCCAGGGACTGGCTCACTTACTGGCTACTCGACATGGCCGCGTACGGCTTCGAAGAGCGGGTCGCCGGGTGGGATCGCCCTGACTTCCTCCGAATGCCGGACCTGGCCTCACCGCTACCTACACAAAGATGACCGTTATCGATTGGTCACGCGCCCGGTGCAGCGCGGGCTGCGCCGGACCGACGCTCCCGGTTATCACCTCGGCGAACTCGTCACACCTGAATATGACGTGTTACCAGTTAAGCGTGACCCGCCCGCGAGGTGGTGGCCATGGTCGATTTCATGGCGCCGCCGAACGTGCGCGAGAAGTCTTGGACGCGCAGCAGGCTGGCGACATGTACTACTTCTACGTGACCGGCCCGCCCGGCCACGTGGCCCAGGACAACTGGGGGCTGTGTTCATGCGATTCAGGCAATGCATAACCGCGCTCAGCGATGCGACGCGGGAGGATCTGGGCTGCGGCCCGGCGCCGAGATCGCGGACCCGCCAAAGCTCGCCGATTAGGATCCTTTTGTGAGCAGCGCTAGCGAACCCTCAGTGGAGGTGCTGACTGCTGAGGTCCGTGTCCTCCAGGTCGGCTCCAAGCCGGTCACGCTGAGCGCCGCCCGGCAGCTCGACTCCGTTGACGCAACCGCGATCAAGCCGTTCGGGCGGGTGCGGATCGACCCGAAGCCCGCTACTGGCCTTATCGAAGTCATCGGCTCGGCGAACGGGATCCTGGCCAGATCCTCGGCACGTGCCCGCAAGGTCGAGTGCCCCGGCTGGGCGACGTCGGACCCCTACCGCATCGGCGGCCAGCCGCTGGTTACGTGCGCCCGCCACCGTAATACCCCGCCGAGTGCGCCCGCCGGTCATCACGACTGGACGGAGTACACCCCGTCGCAGAAGATTTATGAAGCGTGGCTAGCGCTGCCCCTGATCGTTCTCGCAGGACTCCGCTAATCGCCCTGCGAGGTTACCAGTTGGTCCGGCAGACCGAGCTACCGGCGTGGTGGTCTTCCCCGGCCCCGCAGGGGCCCGGGAACCCGGTCACTAGCCGCCTGACGGCTACCGTGGCGTATGGGTGAGGCTCCGGCGCAGCGGGACCTGTCGGATCTCCCGGCCACCTGTCCGCTGTACCACCAGGTCCACGAGCGGTGCGTGTTCACGGCCGGGTCGTTGTACTGCGTCCGGTCGGGGTGCCGGAACCGCACCACCGCGAACCACCGCTTAGTAGGTACATGCCAACCGCCGTGTGAGGCGTAGCTGACTCGAGTCGCCTCACCTGTCGGCCAGCCACTTTGCTACGGCGTCGTCTCCAGTCGAGGTCGCTTGCCATGCGATCAGCGCGAGCGAGACGACGACCGGTACGGTTACCAGCGCGGGCAGCCAGTCCCACGCGTGCTGGTACGCCAGGGAGACCAACGCCGCCGTCGTGACGATCGCTTGTAGGACGTAGTTGACTAGGGCGCGGGAGCGGCGGCTTTGCCAGCCATAAAGGTTGATGGGGCGGCCTTCTTCTCCGCCTCGCGCCTCAAACTCCTGTTCGGCAGCCTTGCGTTCCAGGTAGGCGCGGCCGACGCTAGCCAGCGTGACCGTGTTGGCCAGCGCGAGGATTGGTGCGATGGCCGCAGCGCAATCCAGTAATCGGCATTGAGCGCGGCAGACGACATAGGAAGATCATCCCGCCGTTTGCTGCGAGCGGTGCGTGTTCGCGGCCGGGTCGTTGTACTGCAGTCAAGACCACGCTGGCGGTGCACTAGCCCGCGTACTGGGCGCCGGGACAATCGACCGGCGCTACAGAACGGTTCGACTAGAAGTAGTGACGTAGCAGCAACGCGATCGCAACGGAGGGGACAGGGGCAAAGCCGGTCACGAGGAAGATCACGCACAGCCTGATGGTCCGGTCGGTGGCATCGATCGCATGCCTGATGGTCTGCCACCGATGCAAACAGCCTTGATGGTCTCCGCGGCTGGAGGGCACTAGGCTCATAGGCGAGGACCTTCCGCAAGAGGGCCTACGGTTTGAGGCGGCTTCCTGTTGGCGCAGGGGGCCGTCTGCCGTCTGCGCCGGTATCGATCACGGAAAGTGGGTGGTTCTGTCAGTAGTTACGGCCCAGCGTCAGGGCGTCGGCACCGGGCGGCCCCGCTGGCCTGGATGATGCTGCGATGAGACCGCCGGGGACGGCGGCCACGAGCAGCATGCCCACGAACAAAAGGCCACTGCCAAGGAACACGGTCGCGAAGAACCGGCCCTCGCCGGGTCCGGCAGCCGGTGCTTGCTCGATGGCGGGCCGGCCGTTCCCCCAGGTAGCCACATTCCATGATGACCCCGGCTGGCGGGGGGCCGGGATCGTCCTATCAGGGGGATGTGCGTTCCGCTGTGGGCGGCGGAAGATGGTCTATAGGGAGCGCCGGGGAGGGGGTGCGCTTCTCGGTGCCTGGTCCGGCCTGGGCCGTGCGGGGTGAGTGCTCGCGCCCAGCGCTGGGCGGTGTCATGTTCGGAACGGGAGGTGGGCCGGATGGTAGTGCGGAAGATCGCGCATCCGAGCGTGGAGGATCGCAAGGCCAAGGGTTTGGAGGCTCGGGACCGGGCGGAGCTATCGAGCCATACGAAGTGGCGCCCGGCCGGGGACCGTCCCGACCCGGTTGCCCTGCTGGAGGAGCAGGACACCACGCGGGAGCCGGACCTGGTGCCGGTCCGCCATGGCCGGATGATGGTCTCGCCGTTCACCTTTTACCGGGGCGCGGCGAAGATCATGGCCGCAGACCTGAGGGACACGCCGGTGGCCGGGCTGGAGGTCCAGTTGTGCGGGGATGCGCATCTGTCGAACTTCGGCGCGTTCGCCTCCCCGGAAAGAGTGTTGCTGTTCGACGTGAACGACTTCGATGAGACGCTGCCGGGGCCGTTCGAATACGACGTGAAGCGGATGGCGGCGAGCTTTGAGATCGCGGCCCGCAACAACGGGTTCTCCAAGGCGGACGCGCGGGCGGCGACGCTGGCGTCGGTGCGGGCGTACCGGGAGGCGATGGGCGGGTTCGCGCAGATGGGGACGATGGACATCTGGTACGCCCACCTGGACGAGGACGAGCTGCGGGCTGGGATCCGCAACGTGGTGGCCGGGACGGCGAAGCAGGAGAAGACGGCGAAGAAGGCCGAGAAGGCGGACAAGCAGGCGAAGGCGCCCAAGAAGACGGAGAAACGCGCGGCGAAGGCCGAGAAGGCGGACCGGGAAAAGGAGAAGGCGGCGAAGACGGCGGAGAAGCGGGCGGAGAAGACCCTGGCGAAGGCGCACACCCGCGACAGCCTCCAGGCGCTGTCCAAACTCTGCGAGCAGGTCGATGGCCAGTACCGGATCGTCAGCCAGCCGCCGATCGTCGTCCCGGCGCGGGACCTGGCCGCCACCTACGGCATGTCCTCGGACCAGGTCATGCCGGCGATCCACGAGCAGTTCCGCGCCTACCGGGCCACCCTGCAAGACGACCGGCGCCACCTGCTGGAGCGGTTCGAGATCGTGGACGCGGCCCGCAAGGTCGTCGGCGTCGGCAGCGTCGGCACCCGGGCGTTCATCGTCTTGCTGCAGGGGCGCGACGCGCAGGATCCGCTGTTCCTGCAGATCAAGGAGGCGACGGCGTCGGTTCTTGAGCCGTACGTGCGGCGGAGCCGGTACCGGCAGCACGGGGAGCGGGTGGTGCAGGGCCAGCGGATGATGCAGGCAGCCAGCGACATCTACCTCGGCTGGACCAAAGGGCTGGATGTGCGCCGCCACTTCTACTGGCGCCAGCTGCGCGACATGAAAGGCTCGGCGGTGGTCGAGGGGATGACACCGCTCGCGCTCACGTTCTACGCGCGCATCTGCGGGTGGACGCTGGCGCGAGCCCACGCCCGGTCCGGGGACCCGGTCGCCATGGCCGAGTACCTGGGCGCAAGCGACGCATTCGACAAGTCGATCACTGACTTCTCGGAGCGGTACGCCGATCAGAACGAGCGGGACTACCAGGAGTTCGTGACGGCGATCCGGTCCGGACGGCTGGAAGCGGTCGAGGGCGTCTAGTGATCCGATAGGGCTTGCCGCGGCCGACCGCGGGAGGTGGCGGGCCGGAGGTGAGGACCGGTGCGGGGTTGCGGCCGGTGAAGCGTCGCTATAGTCCCGTCTGGATGATGACCCCATCAGCCTGGTCAAGTGAAGCTTGCAGCGAAGCGATCCCGATCACGGGGGCGTCGGGAACTACCGATGGGACAAGACGATGAGCGAGGCCGATGTCGAGCCTGGGCCGGTCGACTACGTGGTGGCCGCCTTTCCGCTGGGGCAGGCGAATGTCTCGGGAGAGATGGCGTCAGAACCGGCGGCTTTGCTGCAGAGCAACACCGTACGGATGCTTGACCTGCTGCTGCTCACCAATGACGTTGACGGCCTCGTCCAGCCGCTGACCTGCGCGAGGCGCTCGACAGCGAGGTCGTCCAGCTCACCAGCTTGTCTTGGAACGTGGAAGCGCATCGGTGACGGCACGCGAGCAAACATTCGGTGCCCATCCTGCCGTTCGGCATACGGCAGGCGTAACGCAAGGTGGATGAGGCCGGCCGTGAGAGTGCGGGAAAGGGAATCTGCGACGCGCGAGGTGATCACGTGACAGCGCAGGAAGACGGTCCTCTGCACACAACGGGCGGGCCGAACCGAACGGGCGACGCTGACGCGGCAAGCGGTCCGCCCGGCGGTCACCCAGCAGCCACCCGTGGCCAGCGCTGGCTAGCCCGGCTGGCGTTCGCGTCCGCTGCCGCCGCAGTAGTAGTGCTGGTGCTGGCTGGTGCCCTGCGCAGCGTTACCGCGCTGCTGGCTGGCCTGGCGGGACTGGCTATCACCTGCGCGGCGGCGTGGTGGTTCGTGACTCACCGCGGCCCGCTGCGCTGGCTCGCGCTCGCGCTGCTGATCGCCGCACCGGTCGCCGTGATCGTGGTGTACGTGGTGACCGGGCTGTTGTGGGAGATCGCGCTCAGCGTCGTGCTCGCGGCCATTGCTGTCGCGGCCGGGCGGGCGGCGCTCCGCAGTGGCGGCCCGCCGGACAAACCGCGCGAACATACAGCGACGACGCCACGGCAGCCTTTCGTGATCATGAATCCGCGGTCGGGCGGCGGGAAGGTCGCGAAGTTCGGGCTCAACGACAAGGCCACCGCGCTCGGCGCCAGGGTGGCCCTGCTCGAAGGCCCCGGAGTCGTTGACGTCGCCGCGCTCGCCCGCCAGGCGGTCGACGGCGGGGCCGACCTGCTCGGGGTCGCCGGCGGCGACGGAACCCAGGCTCTAGTGGCGGGCATCGCCGCCGGTCGGGACGTCCCGATGATGGTCATCTCGGCGGGTACCCGCAACCACTTCGCCCTCGATCTCGGGCTGGACCGCGACGACCCTTCCACCTGCCTGGATGCCCTCACCGACGGCGTCGAGCTGCGCATCGACCTGGGCCTGATCGGGGACCGCACGTTCGTCAACAACGCGTCCTTTGGCGCCTACGCCCAGATCGTGCAGAGCCCCGCCTACCGCGACGACAAAATGGGCACGACGCTGCAAACGCTGCCCGACCTGCTGACCGGCCACCAGGGGGCGCATCTGGTCGTCCGGGTCGACGGGCAGGTGATACTCGACGGGCCGCAGGCCGTGCTGGTCAGCAACAACCCGTACGAGAGCGGCGACATCGCCGGCCTGGGCCGGCGCGCGCGACTCGACCAGGGCCTGCTTGGCGTCATCGGCGTCAAGGTGCAGACGGCCGCCCAGGCCGCAGGCCTGCTGCGCGGGATGCAACGTTCGCGCAGCCTTACCGTGCTCACCGCACGGGAGGTCATCATCGACGCCGACCAGCCGCAGATCCCGGTCGGGATCGACGGGGAATCGGTGCTGATGCCCACCCCGGTGCGCTGCACCATCCGCCCGCTCGCGCTGCGGGTGCAGGTCCCCCGCGACCGGCCCGGCGTGCCCGCGCTGCCGCCGCAACTGGACTGGGCCCAGTTGCGCCGCCAGGCGCTCACCTTCACGTGAGCAGGGCGGAGACATCGCGCCCGGCCACCGCCCCGATCAGAGGAAATCGACATGGCCGAGCAGTAGACGGGCAGGCACAAACAGTCCGACGCTAAGGCCGCGCCGCCGGTCAAGGAGTCCGGAGCCAAGATCTGAATCGTGTTCGAGGGCCGGGACACCGCTGGAGAAGGGAGGCACGATCAAGCGGATCACCGAACGGGTGAGCCCGCGGGTGTTCCGGTAGGCGCCGTTTGAGGAGAGCGTGGCGGCCCCGATGAGCACGGTCTTGGCGTCGTCAGGCGGCCCGGTGCTGTGCCGTGAGTCAGGTGAAGATTGCCCGCGGTGGGTAGGTGACGGTCTCCAGGAGCCCGATCTCGACGGCGCGCTCGATGGCGGTGCTGCGCGAGGATGCGCTGAGCTTGCGGAACAGCGAGGTCGCCTCGGCCTTGACCGTGTGCCGGGAGATGAACAGCCGCTGGCCGATCTCGGGGTAGGTGAGATGGGTGGCGAGATAGGGAAGCAGCCGGAGCTCCGCGGCCGTCAGGCTCATCGCCGGGGAACCGGCCGGGCTGGACGTTGCCCGCACGCGCTCGCGCAGTTCCCGTGCCTCCGCGGCGAGGGAGCCGAGGTCCGGGCGGAGCTGGAGCACCCGTTCGGATTCGGTCAGGACCGTGCGGGCGGCGGCGACCTCGCCCAGGGCGAGATGGGCGCGGGTGAGCTCCAGGCCGACCTGGACGGCGAACCAGGGCAGGCCGTAGCCGAGCAGGGGCCGCAGGCGGTGGGCGCGTGTCAGGGCCGCGCGGGCGTCGGACTGCCTTCCCTCGTGCAGTGCGACGCGTGCCACTACGGCATGCACGAGCGCGCTCGCCGCGTAGTGGTCCAGGCGCGTTTCCTCGACCAGCGCCTTCGCCTGTCCTGCCCACCGCCCGGCCTCTTCCCAGGCATCCTGGTGCGCGGCGAGCAGCGCGAGCTGTGCCTGCGCGTTGAAGGTGTCGTCTGTGGCGCCGCTTTCCAGTCCCGTTTCGACGGCCGCGGCCAGGTCGGCCCTCGCGAGGCCGGCGACGCCCAGCAGCGCATGGGCGACGCCCCGGATGAGCAGCGCGCTCGGCCGCCAGCCGCTTGCCGGGGCGAACTGCCCGAGCGCGAACTTGGCGTCCGCCAAGGCACGTTCGACGCCGTCTGGCATCATGAACGCGCGCAGATTGGCGACCCAGGGCGCGATGGTGGCGCTGCCGTCCGACAGCGGGATGGCCGAGGTGGCTCCCTCGGCCACCGAGAGCCACCGGGCGGCCTCTTCCGGCCGCCCGGTCAGCGCCCGGAACCAGGCGCCGAAGACAGCCAGAGCGGGGAACCGCGCCAGGTCCTGATCGCTGAACCAGCCAAGCCACTCCTCCACGGTCGCCATGCGCCCGCCGTAATACAGCGGCATGGTCAGCGTGTCGATCAGGCCGGCGACAATGTCTTTCTCGCCCGCGGCATGTCCGTAGCGGACCGCCGCCTCCGTCAGGTCGTTGGCCATGCACCAGGCCATCGCGCGGCGATGGAGCGCCGCCGCTGCTGCGGGGTCGCTCCGCTCGAGCTCGTTCCGCAGCAGCTGGCCGAACAGGTGGTGGTAGCGGTACCACTCGCCCTGCCGGTCGAGTGGCACCACGAAGCCGTTGGAACGCTCGAGCGACGCGAGCGTGGACGCGGACCGCGTGGTCTGGAGCACCGCGTCGCACAGGCCGCCGCACATCCGGTCCAGCACCGAGGTGTACATGAGGAACCGTGCCTCGGCTTTCGGCAGGCGCGACAAGAGCTCGTAGCGGAAGTACTCCGACACGAACCGGTCTTCGCCGGTGAAAGTCTCCGCGTGTGCCGGGCCTGGCGCCCCGGCCTGCAGCGAGAGCGCGGCGAGGTACAGGCCAGCGGGCCAGCCCTCGGTCCGCCCGGTCAGGGCGGCAACCCCGGCCGGGTCGAGCTCGGCGCCCGCCTCTTTCAACAGCACGCCGGCCTCGCGCTCGTCGAGCCGGAGGTCGGCCACGCCGATCTCGTGCAGCCACCCCAGCGTCCGCCACCGGGCCAGGGGCAGGGCCGGTTCTTCCCTGCTCGCGACGGCAATCTGCGATCCTGGCGGGACGTACTCGCACAACGCGGCGAGCACGTCGAGGCAGGACAGGTTCCCGACAGCGTGCAGGTCATCGAGTGCCAGCACCAGCGGGCGCTCCAGAGTCGCCAGCGCGCTCCCGACGCGCGGGACACCCATCGACCAGATGGACGCGCCCGGGCCGGCCAGGGCGTCCAGCACCGCCGGGGCGACCGGCTCGACCCGGTCAATCGCGGCGGCGATGCACTGGAGGAACAAGATAGGGTCGTCGTCCTGGCGGTCGAGGGCGACCCACGCGAACGGACGCGGATCGGTCTCGGCCCACCGCGCCAGCAGCGTCGTCTTGCCGTACCCGGCAGGCGCGATCACCGTCGCGAACGGCAGCCGCGATACGCGCAACCCCGCGATCACGTCCATCTTAGCTACAGTGCCCGGCCTGGTCCGCGGCGCGGCCAGCTTCACCTCCAGCAGGTCAAACGGAGCCTGCTCTACCGTCATCGCCGGACCAATTCCAGAAGATCTCGTGACCAATTCCACGATGTCCTCAGGCTCGATGCGAGCCACGGGGTTGCGGACATTGCGGGGGTACGGTGCGGGGACGGCGGCCGGGCTGACAGCTGGTCCGGTACCGGTCACGGTGTCAGGGTTGCCAGGCCTTCTCACGCAGCTCACCGCCAGCTGGTAGTTCTACCGCCGCCGGGGTCTGGAGCAGCGATGCCGCCTATCACCGGACGGTAACATGCAGGCCCTGCGCAGCGAATGCCCCACGCAACGGGAACTTGCGGCGTTAGGGTTGGATTGTCCGCCGGGAATGGATGCAGACATGGGCGTCATGGGGTTGAGCTGGGGGTTATGGTTTCGCCGGTGGCCGTGGCTCGCCGCTGGCTGGTTTCTAGTGACGGGTTTCTTCACACGATCTCCACGGCATCTCCGCACTTCCTGCACGTGCCGGCAACTGCGTTGAGCTACGGCATCGCGGTAGCACGGTCAAGGTGATGGCTGGGTTTGCTCTCGCGGTTATTCTGGCGGGCTGTCAGGGTCGGCGGGGTCTGGGCGCGGGCGCTGGCGGCCACGCTGGACGGCTCCGGTGAATACGCGGATGCCCAGGCCCAGGGCCAGCAGGTCGAGGATCATCTGGGCAATCACTACCACCCGGGCGGACTCGCTGACCGCCGTGATGTCCCCGTATCCCACGGTGCTGAAGGTAGTGACCGTGAAGTAGAGCGAATCGGTGCGGGTCAGGTGGTCGCTGAAACTGGCCGGGCTGGTTCGCGCCATCAGGAAATAGGTAGAGGCGAACAAGAGCAAAAACAGGGGCACCGTGGTGGCCAGGGCCCCGATAGCCCGCACGGTCGGGTGTTTGGCACCGACGATCGTGCGTACCTGCCAGGCAGCAACGGACAGCAGGATCACGAGCCCGATGGCCAGCAGCACCCCCAGCGGCACGCTGGGGATACGGTCAAGCGGCAGCAGGTAGTACAGGGCGACGAGCACGGTAGCCGTCGCGAGCGAGCGCAGCAGCGCCAAGGCGACCAGCTGGCGCCGCTTCGCCGGCCCCAGCGCCGCGGCCGCGTTTGTCATGACGGCTGCGGCTGCCTGTGAGGGGCCAGGGCCGAGGGGGCCAGGACCCACAGCAGCGCCCGCCCGGTCAGCGGCGTGGTGGCGATCAGGGTCAGGTAGACCTCGGCGATCGAGCCGTCTCCGCTGAGGACATTGAGGGCGCCACGCCGTGCCACCTCTCCAGAGAAATGCGCCTGGCCCGCCGGGAACGCGACCACCACGTAGTCGACCGGCCCAAGCTCGACATCGGCATCGCTCATCGTCTTGCTCCCACCGGTGTCCTGAACGTCCCCCATCAGCGGGATCACCTCCCTGCAAGCTTCACTTGACCAGGCCGGCGGGTCATCGCCCACATGGGATTAAGTGCCGCTCCACCGGCCGCAATCGCCGCGGCTTTGCTCCCGTCTGGCCGGGGCCGGATGGCCTGGCAGGCTACCGCGGCGGAGGGTGTGATCCCCTACTTAACCCATGCCGGGCCCGTTGATGGCCGCAGGACAGATCCGGCGGCCATCAACGGGCAGAACTTCCCGGTGAACCACACCGAAGGGCGGTAGTACGAAACGCATAGGGCTGAGGGGTTGGACGCAGTGGAGTCAGGCACGTGGGGCGATGACCGGCCGGCGTGGGTGAGACCGTGCCTAGTCCCATCGGGGCGATGCCTCGGACCTGCCCCGGTGTTTCGCTAGCCAGCAAGAGCCCGGTGCCGGGTCGTTTCCGGCTAGGGCGCCGTACGGGAAGGGAGTCGAGCATGAGCGAGAAGGACACGGTGCTGGTTCTTGCGGCCGCATACGACGATGTGGGTGCGGCCGAGGCCGATTATGAGGCGATCAAGGCCCTGTACTACGACGTGAAGACGTCGCACGACTTCGACGCCGCTGTGATCGACCGCGACGAGAGCGGAAAAGTCCGGGTGGTGAAAAAGCATGAGCAGCCGACCCGCCACGGCGCCGCGGCCGGGATGGGCTGGGGCCTGGCCGTGGGTGCCGCCTGCGTGCTGCTGCCGGGGATCGCGCTCGTCGGCCTGGCTGGCGGCGCCGCCGCCGGCGCCACGATCGGCGCGGTGACCGGCCACGTCAAGGGCGGCATGAGCAACGACGATCTGCGCAGTCTCGGGGAGGTCCTGAACAATGGCCAGGCCGGCCTGATCGCCGTCTATGCCACGAACATGGCCGACCAGGTCGCCGCCAGCATCAAGGCGCAGAACAGGCAAATCTCGCAGGCGATCGACGCCGACGCCGACGAGCTGGCGAAGGAACTCAAGGCCGCCGAGGCCAGCAGCTGACCACGCCGCGGCGCTGTGCCATCCGAGCTCATCCCGAGACCTGGACGCTGAATCCCCGCGGCACTGTTGGGCCTCACCGTCCGTAGACCGGGCCTCACGACCAGCAGTTCAGCGACGAGGCCGCGATGAGTTCGCGGCGAACTCCGATCAAGCAGGGGATATCTGATGGCGACCGATTTCCAGGAGAGGGCCCGCCGGCTCCGCAACGCGGTGGAGCCGGTGGCGGCTGGGGTGTACTTCGCCCCCGAGGCCCACACGGCGTACGAGGCGCTCGGCTTCGATGGCAGCTCCCTAGTCAGTAAGGACGGCATCGCCCGCCCGGAGCTGAAGTCGTACTTCACCAGCCGCGGCGCCTGCATGGGCCAGGTACCGGGGGAGGTCGTGGCGGCCGCGTTCGGTGTCTTCAACCCGAAGTTTGTCGTGCCGGGGGTGGCGGCCGGGTGGCAGATCACCACCCGAGAGACCATCCTCCAGGCCCGGGAACAGGGCGCGACGGCGATGCTCCAGCGGGTGCTTGGCGAGCAGCCCGAGGGCCTTGGCCGGGTCACCGACCTGCTCCGCCGGGCCGCCGACGCCGCGCCGTGGGCAGGCCGCCCGATCTATGGGGGACTGCGCTCGCTTGGGTTCCCCGACCATCCGCTGGGTGCCATGTGGCGGGCCGCGGACCTGCTGCGGGAGCATCGCGGGGACAGCCACGTCATCTCCTGGGCGGTCGGCGGGGCCGACGCGGTGGAGATCTTGTTGTTGACCGAGCAGTGGTGGGGGGTCCCGGCCCGCTCCTATACCCCATCGCGGGGCTGGAGCGACGCTGACATGGACGCCGGGTTCGACCGGCTCACCCGTCGCGGGCTGATGGGCGACGGCGAGCAGCTGACTGACGCCGGTCGGGCGTTTCGGGAGGAGGTCGAGGTCCGCACCGACGAGCTGGAGCGGCCGGTGCTGGAGGCCCTTGGCGAGGACCTGG
>Ga0070712_100002154_pt1 | contig 12116 bp, 10 predicted proteins | sample LARL81metaG_FD_71396 | JGI IMG/M metagenome (GOLD analysis project Ga0070712, IMG submission 71396) | Corn, switchgrass and miscanthus rhizosphere microbial communities from Kellogg Biological Station, Michigan, USA - LAR L8-1 metaG | ecosystem: Host-associated > Plants > Roots > Rhizosphere ...
AAAGGCGATCTTCATCCCGCCAGCTCCAGCTCGGAAGAAGAGGCGGAGGCGTCGCCGCGCAGCTCTGCGTCGATTGCCAGCAGCTCGTCGACCCGGTGGGCGCAGGTGTGGCGGGTGCGGATCGTCTCCAGCCCGCTCTCGCGCAGCTTCGCCGCGAGCTCGGGGAACTCGAGGATCGCCTGCATCGCCTCGCGCATCTCCGTCGTGTCGCGGGCGACCAGGTAGTCCTGACCGGGACGGAAGAGGCCCTCGCAGTCGTCCCATGGAGCGGAGACGAGCGGGATCCCGCAGGCGAGCGCCTCGAAGGGCCGGATCGTCGGGATTCCCGGCAGCGCCTCGACGTAGGGGCGACGGGGAACGTGGACGGTGAGGCGGTGGCGGGCGAAGAGCTCGGGGGCGCGGTGGTTGGCGACCCAGCCGCGGTAACGGAGGCCGCTGAGGCGGATTCGCGCCCGGACCGCAGCCGGGTAGCGGACGCCATAGATGGCGCCGTGCAGGCGCAGCTGGCGCGCCGGCCGCAGGAGAAGCTCGCGCAGCTCGCGGTCGCGCTCGCCGTCGCCCCAGTTGCCGATCCAGACCAGGTCAGCCTCCCGGGAAAGCTGCGGAAGCGGATGGAAGACGCGGGTGTCGGCGGCCTCGTGCCAGGTCCAGGCCCGGGTGGTCCAGCCGCGTTCGAGGTAGATGCGGCGAATCGCCTCGCCGTAGGCGAGGACGCCGTCGTAGCCGGAGAGGTCGTATCTCTCCATCGCCTCGGGGGCGGTGCAGGCGCGGTGATGGGTGTCGTGGAAGAGGAGGCGGTAGCCGCCGTAGCGATCGTGGTGCGCCCCGATCCGTTGCACCAGCGCCGGCTCGTTCCACTCGTGGACGATGACCAGGTCGGCCGCGTCGAGCTCCCGCCCGATGTCAAGCGTCGCTAGGTCGTACTCACGGGCGGCGAGGTCGGGGAAGGCGCGGCGGAACTCGCGCAGCGGCTGCTCCCCGTGCTCGCGCTCGAGGTTGGCCCGGCTCCAGCCGGCGGCGGGTTCGAGCACGGCGACCTGATGGCCGCGCGCCTGCAGCTCGGCGACGGTGCCGCGGAGGAAGTGGGCGTTGCCGTGGTTCCAGTCGGAGACCAGCGAGTGGGAGAAGTAGACGACCTTCACGCGTGCACCTGGGCTGGTGTCGCGATCAGCCCGCGGTAGAGGCGGGCGTAGGCGCTGGCGGCCCGGTCGATCGAGTACGACGCGGCGCGGCGCTGGGCACGGTCGGCGAGGGCGCTCCGCAGCCAGCGGTCGCCGGCGAGGCCGGCCAGCGCCTCGCGCAGGGCGCCTGAATCTCGCGGGTCGACGAAGATCGCCGCGTCGCTCCAGAGCTCCCGCAGCGAGGGGATGTCGCCGAGCACCAGGGCGCAGCGATCGGCGGCGGCCTCGAGGATCCCGAGGCCGAAGGGCTCGTAGAGGGCCGGGGCTGCGTAGATCGCCGCCCGGCGGCGCAGCTCCGCCAGCCGCGAGGAGTCGAGGACCCCGGTGCTGGTCGCGAACCGCGTCGCCTCCCTGCCGCCGAGGTCGCCAGCCAACACCACCGGCCACTCCAGACCCTCCGCCGCCGCATCGAGCACCGCCAGGTTCTTCGCCGCATCCCAGAACCGCCCCGACCCCAGCACCATCGCCTCCTTCTCGACCTGCACTCCCCCGACGGGACGATTTCCCTCCATATAGGGGTACTTTCGTCCCGTCGGCGGGAGGTGGGTGCCGTTGTGGATGACGCAGGTGCGGCCGGGGGGAAGGTCGCGGTCGCGTTCGAGCTCGCTCAGCATCGCCTGGGTGGGGGCGACGATCGCGTCGGCGGCACCGAGGCCGGCCGCCACCTCTTCGCGGTAGCGATCCCAGGCTGGCGGGGCCTCGCTGCCGTGGACGGCGCGCCACCAGGAGAGGACGCAGGAGTGGGCGACGACGAGCTTGGGGGCGGAGAAGGGGAGGGCGGCGTGGGAGTAGGAGCAGAGGTGGACGACATCGGGCCGCTCCGCCTCCTCCAGGGCCAGCAGCCACTCGCCGGCAGCGGCGACATCCTTCCAAGGGTTCTTCATCCACTCGAGCCGGAAGCCGCTTTCGTGCACTCGGCGCGGCAGCAGTTGCCGCTGTTCTCGCCGCAGGCGCGGCCCCATCGTCGCGACGACGACCTCGTTCCCCCGCGTCCGCAGCGCCGCCGCCAGCTCCGCCGTGTAGGTGAGGACGCCGCCGACCGTGTCGGTGCTGATCAGGACCTTCACCGACCGGCCTCCGCGTAGACGTCGTCGATCGTCCGGGCGAGCAGCTCGAGCTCCTCGGCGGCGGGCTCGTAGGAGCGGTCGGCGGCGAGTCGCTGCGCCCAGGCAGCGATCGCCAGGCCGCCCCAGGCGTCGGGCGGCTCGACCAAGGTCTCACTCGAGGTCCCCCGCCAGAGCTCGGCGCGGAAGTCGTAGAAGGAGCCGCCGACGTTGCGGACGCTGACCGCGCCCTCGCTGCCCCAGGCGGTGCACTCGAAGGCGCACTCGCCGCCGGCCGGCTGGAACCAGGAGCAGGCCAGCTGCGCCCGCACCTCGCCGAGGGTCAGCACGGCGCTCGCCTGGTCCTCGACCGCGTGCCCGCGCAGCGACAGCGTCCGCGCCGTCTCCACCGCGACCTCAGCCGCCCCGGTCAGCCACAGCGCCAGGTCGACGAGGTGGGTGCCGAGGTCGATCAGGCAGCCGCCGCCGGCCAGCTCCGGATCGGTGAACCAGGCCTTGTCGGGGCCGTAGGCGTTGTGGAAGGCGAGGTCGAGCGAGTGGAGGCGCCCGATCGCGCCGGATTCGACGAGCCGGCGCGCCGCCCGCAGCGCCTCGACGTGGCGGTAGGAGAGGTCGACGTCGAGCAGCCGGTCGGCCGCTCGCGCCGCCGCCAGCACCCGCCGGGTCTCCTCGGCGTCCCGCGCCAGCGGCTTCTGGCAGAAGACCGCGAGCCCACGCTCCAGCGCCACGATCGCCTGCTCGGCGTGCAGCGCGCTCGGAGTGGCGATGACGACGCCGTCGAGATCGCGCTCGAGCAGCTCCTCCAAGGTTGCTGCGCGCTCGGCCGCCGGCGCCGCCTCGGCTGCCGTCGCGAGCGCCTCGGCCTGCGGGTCCGCCAGGGCGGCGACCTCCGCCAGCCCCTCCCTGGTCAGGGCCTCCATCCGGTTGCGGCCGATCCAGCCGACGCCGAGGAAGCCGAGCCGGGGAAGAGTGGTCACGGTCATGCCATCACCAGCGCCTTGATGAAGCCGTCGGGCCGCTCGACCGCGGTGTCGAGGGCGGCGTCCACCTGTTCGAGGCCGAAGCGGTGGGTGTAGAGGGATCCGGGGTCAAGGCGACCCTCCTCGACCGCCGCGACGGCCTCGCGGATTCCTTCGACGTAGACGGCGGGGTCGCGCTCGTGGGCGTTGACGACGTCGAGGCCGCGCCAGTTCCAGAGCTGCATGTCGACCTGCCGCGGGCCGTCCTGGTGGAAGCCGGCAATGACCAGGCAGCCGCGGGTGCGCGTGAGCGGGCCGGCGGCGTCGAGCGTCGTCTGCACTCCGGCGGCCTCGACCACGACGTCGCAGAGCTCGCCGCCGGTCAGCTCCTCGACCCGCTCGGTCACCGGCTCCTCCAGCGCGATCGTCTCCGCGGCGCCCATTGCTGTCGCCGCCTCCAGCGCCGAGCGCCGCCGCGAGATCGCCAGCACCCGCGCGCCGGCCGCCGCTGCCAGCTGCACGATCACGCAGCCGAGGAAGCCGGCGCCGACGACCGCCACCGTGTCTCCGGCACGAATGCCGCTGCGGCGGACGACGTTGACCGCGCATCCCAGCGCCTCGCCGGGAAAGGGTCCGGTGCCCTCGGGCAGCGGCACCAGGTCGGCGGCGCGGGCGAGGTCGTAGTCGGCGTAGGCGCGGTATACGAGGCCGGCGACCCGATCGCCTTCGGCGAGGCCGTGGACGCCCGGCCCGACGGCGTCCACCACGCCCCAGCCCTCGTGCCCGGGGGCCCCGGGCGGCTGCGGGTAATCGAACCACGGGCGCCCGATCCAGACCGCAAGGTCGGATCCGCAGACGCCGCTGCCCTCCAGCCGTAGACGCACCTCGCCCTCGCCGGGCTCGGGCAGTGGCACCTCGACCAGCTCGGCCGAGCCGCTTTCGCGGATGACAGCGGCGCGTGGCATCAGGCAGCGGCTGTGCCAGGCCAGCTCATCTCGTCAGCCCCCGCGCGACCAGCTCGCGATGGGCGGACTCGACCGAATCCTCCGCCGTCTGGTCCTGCAGCCACTCGGCCAGCTCGGCCATCCCCTCCTCGAGGCGGACCCGAGGCGCGTAGCCCAGGGCTTCCCGCGCCAGCGAGATGTCAGCGAAGCAGTGGCGGATGTCGCCGACCCGGTACTGGCCGGTGATCTCGGGCTCGATCTTGCCGCGGCCGGTGACCGCTGCCAGCCGCTCGGCGATCTCCCGGACGGCCACGCTCTCGCCGCTGCCGACGTTGATCGCCAGCCCCGTCGCCTCCTCGCGCTCGAGGGCGAGGGCGCAGGCGCTAGCGACGTCGTGGACGCTGACGAAGTCCCGCCGCTGCTCGCCGTCCTCGAAGATCAGCGGCGGCTTGTCGTTCAGCAGGCGGCCGCCGAAGATCGCCAGCACTCCGGTGTAGGGGTTCGAGAGCGCCTGGTCGGGGCCGTAGACGTTGAAGAAGCGGAGTGCCGTCGTCGGGACGCCGTAGGAGGAGCCGAAGAGCAGGCACATCCGCTCCTGGTCGTACTTGTTCAGCGCGTAGACGGAGGAGAGCGAGGGCGTCTTCGTCTCTGCCGTCGGCTCGAAGACCAGCTCGCGACCGTCGCGGGCGCGCGGCTCCCATTCGCCCCGCTCGAGCTGGGCGCTCCTGCGCTCGACCGCCCAGGCGAGCTCCCCGTCGACGGTCCGTGCCTGGCCCTCACCGTAGATGCTCATGCTGGAGGCGACGACAAGGCGGCCCACCTGGTGCTGCATCAGCGCCTCGAGCAGGACGCCGGTGCCGACGGTGTTGACCGAGCAGTAGTCGTCGATCTCGTACATGCTCTGGCCGACCCCGACCCGGGCGGCCAGGTGGACGACGGCGTCGACCCCGTGCAGCGCGTACTGGACGGCGGCTGGGTCGCGGACGTCGCCGACGATCAGCTCGACTTCGTCCTCGAGGTAGGAGGGGCGCTCGCGCTGCGGGTGAACCTGGGGATCGAGGCGATCCAGGGCGCGGACCTGATGTCCGCTCTGGAGGAGATGCCGGGCGAGATGGGAACCGATGAAGCCGGCACCGCCGGTGATCAGTATTCGATTGGACACAGGCGGCCTTCCGCTTATGGGATGAATGTCTTGAGGTACCCCCTAGCTACCTTGCTGCTGTTTTGGCTAAACAAACGCGCGACGATTGGCACCCTTTAGGTATGACTGATTCGAAGAAGGCGTTGCGGGCGGTCGTGCGGGGGCGGGTTCAGGCCGTCGGCTTCCGCGAAGCGACGGTTGCCGAGGCGCGCCGACGCGGGGTCTTCGGCTGGGTTCGCAACGGCGACGACGGCACCGTTCTCGTCCACGCCGAGGGGCCGGAGGGGGCGGTCGACGAACTGGTCGAGTTCCTCCGCGAGGGGCCGGCGGCGGCGCGAGTCGAGGCGGTGGAGACCGAGAAGGGGAAGGTCGAGGGGCACGAGCAGTTCGCCGTCCGCGGCGTCAGCGCCGGCGTCTTCGTCGTCCAGGAGCACTGGGCGACCGCGCACCACTTCGACCTCCGGCTCGAGGTCGACGGGTCGATGCGCTCCTGGGCCGTGCCCAAGGGCCCTTCGATGGACCCGGCGGTGAAGCGGCTGGCGATCGAGGTCGAGGACCACTCGCTCGCCTACAACGACTTCGAGGGCGAGGTCGACGGCGGCCGGGTTGCGATCTGGGACCGCGGCAGCTACGAGCAGGGCGGGCGGGTGCCGTGGCCGGAGGCGCTGGAGCGCGGGCACGCCGTCTTCGTCCTCCACGGCGAGAAGCTCGAGGGAGGCTTCGCCTTGCAGCGAACCCGCAGCGGCGAGAAGCCGCAGTGGCTGCTGATCAAGCGCAGAGACGAGTTCGCGCGGGCCGGCTCCGGTTAGCCTCAAGTGATTGGAAAACCACGCCGATGTAGCCACGGTGGACAAGTCGTCTAAACGAACCGAACGGTCGCGCAAAATCGCCTTCGCGGTTCTTGGCCTCCTCGGGGGCCTGTTGTCGCTCTACGCCGCGGTGATCATCGGGGAACTGGGGGGCGCCCCGCTCCAGGACGCGGCCGGGCGCTGGGTCTACGACACGGTGGTCCTCGGCGCCGCGCTCGTCGTCCTCTGGCAGATGCTGACGATCGAGACCGAGCGCCGGGCCTGGCTGGCCCTGGGAGCGGGGATGCTGCTCTGGGCGCTCGGGCAGACCTATTACTCGGTCGTCCTCTACTACGCCAGCCCCGCGCCCTTCCCCTCGCCGGCGGACCTGCTCTTCCTCGCCTTCTATCCCGCAAGCTTCATCGCCCTGGTCTTCCTGCTGAAGGCGCGGGTCGCCCAGCTGGAGCCGCTGGCCTGGATCGACGGCCTGATCGGCGCACTGGCGGTCGCCGGCGTCGCCGCGGCGCTGATCTTCCCGCCGGTCCTCGAAGCGCTCGGCGGCAGTCCCCTCGGCGTCGCCGTCAGCCTCGCCTACCCGTGCATGGACGTCGTCCTCCTCGGCCTCCTCGGCGGCGCCTTCGTCGCCTCGAAATGGCGGCTGGGAGGGACCTGGCTGCTGATCGCGCTCGCGCTGCTCCTCTTCGGCGCCTGCGACGTCGTCTACCTCTCCGTCGCCGGTCAGTCCACCACCGCCCTTAACCTCGCCAGCGTCGGCTGGCCGCTCGCCTTCCTCCTGCTCGCCACCGCCTCCTGGCTACCCGTCGCCGAGCATGGCAGCGCCCCCGCCCGCGCCGGCAAGCGGCGGATCCTCGCCCCCCTGGGGATGGCGGTGGTCGGGATCTCGCTGCTCGCCGCCGGCAGCTTCGTCCACATCGGCGCCGTCGCCGTCGCCCTCGGAGTCGCCTGCCTGGTTGCCGTCCTGGTCCGCCTGCTGATCACCTTCAACCTCAACACCCGGATGCTGCTGGAGAGCCAGGACGAGGCGGTCACCGACGCCCTCACCGGCCTCGCCAACCGGCGGGCGCTGATGGTCGACCTCGACCGCGCCGTCTCCGCCAGCCCGCCGGAGGCGATGGTCCTCGCCCTCTTCGACCTCGACGGTTTCAAGGCCTACAACGACAGCTTCGGCCACCCGGCCGGCGACGACCTTCTGCGCCGGCTCGGCACCCAGCTGGACGAGGCGGTGGCGCCGCACGGCCGCGCCTACCGGCTCGGCGGCGACGAGTTCTGCATCCTCGCGGCGACGCGCGAGCTGCCGGCGGAAGCGATCTGCAAGGTCGCCGAGGAGGCCCTCTCGGACCGCGGCAAGGGCTTTGAGGTCGGCGCCTCCTGGGGCAAGGTGCTGATCCCAGTCGAGGTGGTGACGGCAACCGACGCGCTGCGCCTCGCCGACAAACGCATGTACTCGAAGAAGGGGATGCGGGCCGGCTCGGCGCAGAGCCAGACCCGCGGCGTCCTGCTGCGGGTCCTGCAGGAGCGCGAGCCGGAGCTGGAGCGCCACCTGGACGGCGTCGCCCGGCTGGCCTCGGCCTTCGGCCGCTCCCTCGGCCTCGACGGCGAAGAGCTCGACGTCCTCGTAAGGGCGGCCGAGCTGCACGACATCGGCAAGATCGCGATCCCCGACGAGATCCTCCACAAGCCGGACTCGCTCAGCGACGAAGAGTGGGCGCTGATGCGCAAGCACACCCTGGTCGGACAGCGCGTCCTCGACGCCGCCCCCGCCCTCGGGCCGGTTGCGGCTCTGGTCCGCTCGACCCACGAGCGCTGGGACGGCTCCGGTTACCCCGACGGGCTCTCCGGCCGCGACATCCCCCAGGGCTCGCGGGCGATCCTGATCTGCGACGCCTACGACGCGATGATCGAGGGCCGCCCCTACCGGGCGCCGCTGAGCAGCGAGCAGGCGCTGGAGGAACTGCGCCGGGGCGCCGGCACCCAGTTCGACCCCGACCTCGTCAAGTGCTTCGCCGACAAGGTCATCCCGGCGCTGGCTCGGAGCCAGTCCGCAATGTCGCTTTAGTCGCTCTGCAGGAGACAAAAGCGACAGGCGCCCTCTACGGTGTCGGCGTGGGGGTGACGGTCGACGAGTTGATGGTGGCGGATTCGGCCGCGGCCTGGGAAGCATGTGGGTTCGAGGTCGAGGGTGAGGTATGCGTCGTCGGCGATACCCGGATTCGCTTCGTGGGCGACGAGCGAGGACGCGGGATCGTGGAGTGGTCGCTGCGCGATCTTTTCTCGCTCGATCTCGAGGGTTTGGCAACGAGTAGGAGCGACAGACCGCCGCCGGGCGATGGACCGCCGCATCCCAACGGCGTCAGCGCCCTCGACCACGTCGTCGCGATCAGCTCCGACCTCGACCGCACCGTCGGCGCCCTCGTCGCCGCCGGGCTCGACCTGCGGCGGATCCGCGAGGAGCCGACGCCGGCGGGGGCGCCGCGCCAGGCCTTCTTCCGGCTCGGCTCGACGATCCTCGAGGTCGTCCAGGAGCCGCCGGAGGCGACCGAGCGGGCAGGGGGAGACCGGCCGACCTTCTTCTGGGGCCTCGCCTTCGTCGCCCCCGACCTCGAGCGGACGGTTTCCTTCCTCGGCGAGGACCGCGTCAGCGAGACGCGCGAAGCGGTCCAACCCGGGCGCCGCATCGCCACCCTCCGCCGCCGCGCCGGCCTCTCGCTGCCCGTAGCGTTGATGTCGCCGCGGCTCTAGCATTGCCCCATGGGAGAGTTTCGTTACGAGGGGCACCGGATCTCGTATGACACGTACGGCCGGGGCAAGCGGCTGATCGTCCTCGTCCACGGGCTGCTGATGAACCGGCATATGTTCGACCGGCTGGGCCCCGAGCTGGCCGAGCGCGGCAACCGGGTCGTCACCGTCGACATGCTCGGGCACGGGCGCTCGGACCGGCCGGAGGACCTGCGGCTCTACTCGATGCCGCTGTTCGCGCGCCAGGTGGTGGCGCTGCTCGACCATCTCGAGGAGGAGAGCGCCGTCGTCGGCGGCACCTCGCTCGGGGCCAACATCGCGCTCGAGGTGGCGGTGCGCCACCCCGATCGGGCGCGGGCGCTCTTCATCGAGATGCCGGTGCTCGACAACGCGCTGGCGGCGGTGACCGCCTTCTTCGCGCCGCTGCTGCTCGGGCTCAAAGTCGGGCGGCCGCTGTTCGAGGGGATCTCCCTCTTCACGCGGGCGATCCCGCGCACCAACTACCTCGTCGACATCGGCCTCGACTGGGTCCGGCAGCGCCCCGGACCCTCGCAGGCGGTGCTAGAGGGGCTGCTGCTGGGGGAGACGGCACCGCACCGCGAGGACCGGGTTCAGATCGAGCACCAGACGCTGGTCGTCGGCCATCCGCGCGACCCGCTGCATCCCTTCAGCGACTCCGGGATGCTGCTGGAAGAGCTGCCGAACGCCCGCCTGGTCGAAGCAAACTCGATTCTCGAGTGGCGACTCGACCCCAGCCGGCTGAACGACGAGCTGAGCGGCTTCCTCGAGGAAGTTTGGGCGCCGAAGCTGCGCGCCGTGGCCGGCGGCTGATCCCGCCGACGGGACGATTTCCCTCCATATACGGGTACTTTCGTCCCGTCGACCGGTCCCCTGTCAGAATCCTGGCCGGTGAGCCAGGTTTCGGGCGACAAGCGAGTGGAGCGAGAGGCCGAGTTCTCGACGATCTCCGGCCAGGAGATCAAGCCGCTGTACACGGAGGCCGATGCCGCGCCGGACGCCGAGGAGCGGATCGGCGCCCCCGGCGCCTACCCGTTCACCCGCGGGCCGTACGAGTCGATGTACCGGGGGCGGCTCTGGACGATGCGCCAGTTCGCCGGCTTCGGCACCGTCGAGGAGACCAACGAGCGCTTCCACTACCTGCTCGACCACGGCCAGACCGGGCTCTCGACCGCCTTCGATATGCCGACCCTGATGGGCTACGACTCCGACCACGCGCGCAGCCTCGGCGAGGTCGGCCGCGAGGGGGTCGCCGTCGACACCCTCGCCGACATGGAGCGTCTCTTCGAGGGGATCCCGCTCGGCGGCGTCACCACGTCGATGACGATCAACGCCCCGGCGGCGATCCTGCTCGCCTTCTACGTGCTGGTCGGCGAGAAGCAGGGAGTCCCGGCCGAGAACCTCGGCGGCACGATCCAGACCGACATCCTCAAGGAGTACATCGCCCAGAAAGAGTGGTGCTTCCCGATCGAGCCGGCGCTGCGGCTGGTCACCGACATGATCGAGTGGTGCACGGAGAAGATGCCGCGCTGGCACCCGGTCTCGATCTCCGGGTACCACATCCGCGAGGCCGGCTCGACCGCCCAGCAGGAGCTCGCCTTCACCCTCAAGGACGGCTTCACCTACGTCGAGCGGGCGATCGCGCGCGGCCTCGACGTCGACGACTTCGCGCCGCGGCTCTCCTTCTTCTTCAACTCCCACATCGACTTCTTCGAGGAGATCGCCAAGTACCGGGCGGCGCGCCGGATCTGGGCGCGGGAGATGAAGGAGACCTACGGCGCCACCCGCGAGGAGTCGATGCGGCTGCGCTTCCACACCCAGACCGCCGGCGTCTCCCTCACCGCGCAGCAGCCGCTCAACAACATCGTCCGCACGGCGCTGGAGGCGCTGGCGGCGGTGATGGGCGGGACCCAGTCGCTGCACACCAACTCCTTCGACGAGGCGCTGGCGCTGCCGACCGAGGAGGCGGTGCGGGTGGCGCTGCGGACCCAGCAGATCATCGCCACCGAGACCGGCGTTCCCAACACCGCCGACCCACTGGGCGGCTCCTGGTTCGTCGAGAAGCTGACCGACGAGATGGAGGAGGCGGCCTACGGCTACTTCGCCCGCATCGACGAGCTGGGGGGGATGGTCGAAGCGATCCGCCGCAACTTCCCCCAGCGCGAGATCGCCGACGCCTCCTTCCGCTACCAGCAGGAGCTGAACGAACGGCGGCGGATCGTCGTCGGCGTCAACGACTTCACCCAGGACGACGAAGAGCCGACGCCGATCCTGAAGATCGACCCGGCGCTGGAAGGCAAGCAGCGCGACCGCCTTGCCGCGACCCGCGCCGCCCGCGACGGCGCTGCCGTCGAGTCCGCTCTGACCGAGCTGAAGCGCGCCGCCGCCGGCGAGGGCAACCTGATGCCGCCGATCCTCGAGGCGGTCCGCACCCAGGCCACCGAGGGCGAGATGATCGCGGCGTTGCAAGAGGTCTTCGGGACCTACACCGAGTCACCCGTCTTCTAAGTGTGAACCGATTTGTCCCCGGTATGCGGGGACAGCATGAAAGGAACGAATGAGCGTCGAAGCCGTCGCCCCCGCCTACGAGATCTCCCAGGAGGCGCTTGACCTGCGGGACATGGTGCGCCGGCTGGCGCAGGAGAAGATCGCGCCGCGGGCCGGCGAGATCGACCGCAAGAGCGAATACGCCTGGGACGTGCGCGAGCTGCTCGCCTCCCACGACATTCTCGGGCTGCCCTTCGCCGCCGAGTACGGCGGGACCGGCACCGGCACCCTGGTGCTGCAAATGGCGGTCGAGGAGATCGCCAAGGCCTGCGCCTCCTCGGCGCTGATGCTGATGGTGCAGGAGCTGGGGACGCTGCCAATCCAGCTCTTCGGCTCCGAGGAGCAGAAACAGCGCTGGCTGCCGAAGTGCGCCAGCGGCGAGTGGACGCCGGCCTTCGCGCTCTCCGAGCCCGAGGCCGGCTCGGACCCCGCGGCGATGCGGACCAGCGCCGTCCGCGACGGCGACGAGTGGGTGATCAACGGCCAGAAGGCCTGGATCACCAACGCGACGATCGCCGATTTCTACGTCGTCTTCGCCACCACCGATCGCGAGAACCGCCGCACCAGCGCCTTCGTCGTCGAGAAGGACGCGCCCGGGTTCGACCCCGGCCAGCTCGAGCACAAGCTCGGGATCAAGGGCTCGCCGACCGGCTCGCCGAGCTTCACCGACGTCCGCGTCCCGCACGAGAACCTGATCGGCGAGGAGGGCAAGGGCCT
>Ga0070712_100002155_pt1 | contig 12113 bp, 11 predicted proteins | sample LARL81metaG_FD_71396 | JGI IMG/M metagenome (GOLD analysis project Ga0070712, IMG submission 71396) | Corn, switchgrass and miscanthus rhizosphere microbial communities from Kellogg Biological Station, Michigan, USA - LAR L8-1 metaG | ecosystem: Host-associated > Plants > Roots > Rhizosphere ...
TCGCCGATCGTGTTGATCTTCTTCCGGAACCATCCGGCCATCTGCGGGGCAATGCCCGGACCGGGGCGCGGCATGAGATTGAAGGGGGCGTACGCTTCTTCCCAAAGCCTGAGCCCATCGCCCTGGTAGTACCAGGCCGTCATGCCCGCGGTGTCCATGCCGAACGGGACCGTCGCGAACCACTCGAGCGCCGGCTCCCTCGCGGTCCAGTAGTACGGCGCCCCCATGAATGACTCGATGGTGCCCTGCGAGGCGGCGTCGAAGCAGCCGAGCGCCGGCACGATCTGGCCGCCCGGGAAGACTTCGATCCGGAACCGCCCGCCGCTCATCTCCTCGACCACCTTCGCCAGCCGCTGGGCCCCTCCCTGGAGCACGTCGAGCGCCGGGGTCCAGGTCGTGGACATTCGCCACTGGACCTTCGGCTGGGCGATGACGTAAGGCGCGTCGACGATGGCCGCCGTAGCAGCGGCCGCCATCACACCGCCCGCCTTCGCGATGAACCTGCGTCGGTCGTTGATCATACCGATCCCTTCACTTGGGCTGCGGGGTGTGATGCGATGTTCCGAGTCCGCATTCGGGACGCGGGCCGGAATGCTGGCGGACGAACGCCGCGGTGAGAGAAAGCTGAACGGAGACGACCGACGCAGGCTCGCGCCGGCTTCGTTGCCTCACTTGCAGTGACCGGTCCGCCGACGCCTCGTCGCTATCTCGGCACCTCTGCCGGAACGGCGGGATGGGTGACCTGCATCTTCCGCCGATCAGGGACTTATCGGTCGAGTCGGGCGAGTATAGGCGGCACGGCTAATCACGTCAACCGGGAGATTCTTCGTGCTCCCAGAGATCTTCGAGCCTGTTTCGGTCTGGCCCAGTCGAGCCGCCAGAGTCTCTCCTCGATGCCCTTACTGCGTGGACTGGATCAACGAGATTAGGTGGGCACGAGCAGATCCCTTGACCAGGGCAGAGGCCTACGGCGAGAGATCCCGGTCGTCGGCAGGGGTGAGTCTGGCGCCGCGGACCACGAAGGTCACCGTGTCGAGGATGCGGCCGTCGCGGGCCACGTCGAAGGGATCGGTGAGCCGGGGATCCCCGAGGGGCACCATGGGAACGGAGAAGTGCTCCTGGGCCTGGCGCACCTGCTTCACCGTGCCCTGGGGCGAGACGGCGCTCACCTGAGGCTCCGGCGATTGCGCGACGACCGGGCCGGCGAGAGCGAGCACGGTCAGACCGAGGATCAGGCTCGAGGCACGGCGCATTCGGACCTCCGGCCGGCCGCTCGGCCGGGCAACCAGCGAGGCGATGAGGGCAGACGAGCGAGCCGGAATGTTAGCATGAGCCTCATGCGGCCGACGGCCGGCCCCAATCCGTTCCTCGACGCCACGGCGTGGCAGATGCTCGAGCGCGTGGCCGCGCGCTTTGCCGACCGCGAGGCCATCGTGGCCGCGGACCGGCGCGTGAGCTACGCGGAGTTCCTCCGCGGGAGCCGGCGCGCGGCACGCGGTCTTCTCGCCTGCGGTGTGGGCAAGGACGACAAGGTGGCGGTGTGGCTGCCCAACCGGCCGGCCTGGCTCGCCCTCCAGCAGGCCTGTGGCATGATCGGCGCCGTGCTGGTGGCGCTCAACACGCGCTACAAGGCGCACGAGCTGTCCTACATCCTCGGCCAGTCCGACTCGACCACCCTCGTCCTGACCGATCATCTCGGGCCCGTCGACTTCTTCGAGATCCTCGGTGACGTGCTGCCCGGGCTTCGCGACGGCGAGCCGGGGAATCTCACCCTGGCCGGCTTCCCGAAGCTCCGCCGCGTCATCGTAGACGCGGACGATCCCTACCCCGGCTGCCTGCGCCTGGACGAGGTGCTCGAGGCTGGGCAAGAACCAGAGTGGGCGCAGGCTCTCGAGGAAGCGCGGGCGGCCACCACCCCCGACGATCCGTGGACCGTTCTCTACACGTCGGGGACGACGTCGTTCCCCAAGGGTGCGGTGATCAGCCACCGGAATGCCGTGCCGCACGGCTGGTACGCGGGCAAAGCTCTTCGCGTCACCGAGGCGGACCGCGTGCTCCACGCGCTACCCATGACGGGGACCTGGGGCGGTCTCTGCGTCCCGCTCTCGACCTTCGCCCACGGTGCCTGCCTGGTCGTCATGGACACCTTCGACGCCGGGGTCGCCCTTCACCTCATCGAGCGGGAGGGCATCACCATCTGGAACGCCGTCGACGCCATGGCCATCGCGGTGCTCGATCATCCCGATCTGGCCCGAGGCAAACGATCGACGCTCCGCACGGGCGGCTTCGGCATGACGGGGGGCGGCCGTGACGGTCTCTTCGAGGACGTGCTGCGCACGCTCGGCGTTCCCCAGGCTTATCAGCCCTACGGAATGACGGAGCTCAACGCGCTCTCCATGCTCCACGATCTCGACGAGAGCGACGCGTCGCGGGCCCTCCCCGGCGTGTGGGCGCCGGAAGGCCTCGAGGTACGCGTGGTGGATCCGGCCACCGGCGAGGACGCGCCCGTCGGGCACGAGGGCGAGCTATGGTTCCGCGGCCCCCTCGTCACGCGTGGCTACTACAAGAAGCCGGAGGAGACGGCCAAGGTGTTCTCGTCTGATGGATGGTTCAAGAGCGGAGACCTGGGCGTGCGCGACGCCGAGGGGCGGACCATCTTCAAGGGCCGGCTCCGCGAGGTGCTGCGCATCAGCCACTTCATGGTGGCGCCGGCCGAGATCGAAGCCTTCATCATGACCCATCCGAAGGTGTCGCAGGCCTTCGTCATCGGCGTGCCCGACCCGAAGATGAACGAGGCGGCCGTCGCCTACGTCATCGCCAAGCCGGGGGAGCGTGTCACCGAGGCGGAGATCGTCGGCCACTGCAAGGGCAAGATCGCCTCGTACAAGGTCCCCCGCCACGTCCGCGTGGTGGACGACGTGCCCCGCACGCACGGCCCCCACGGCGACAAGGTCCAGAAGGCGAAGCTGCGCGAGCTCTACCTGGCCGAGAGGGGGCTGGCCGAGAGCGGCCTGGCGGAGAGCGGGAAGGCCATCAGCTAGCGAGGGGCTTGCGCCGATCCGCGCACACCGCGCCACTCTTGAGCACCAGCTCGATGCGTGCGGCGTCGAGGAGGACGGTGACGTCGCTGAGCGGGCTACCGTTCACCACCACGAGGTCGGCGAGGCGCCCCTTCTCGATGGTCCCCAGCTCGCGCTCGAGTCCCAGACACTGGGCGGCCCACTGCGTGGCCGAGCGCAGCGCCTGCATTGGCGTCAGCCCGGCCTCCACCAGGTGCTTGAGCTCGAGCGCGTTGTTCGGGTGCCCGTGGCCTCCCGCGTCGGTACCGGCGGCGATGGGCACGCCCAGCTCGATGGCCCGCTGCACGCTGGCCACGTGATGCGAGTGGAGGGCGACGGCACGCGCCCGCACGTGCGGCGAGGCGCTCTCCCGGTGGTACACGTACACGGTGAGGGTGGGCACGAAGAAGGTGCCCTGCGCGGCCATCTTCGCCATCAGGGTCGGCTCCTCGTCCAGGTAGCACCCGTGCTCGATCGAATCGACTCCCGCCTCGAGGGCGGTGCGCAGCCCGGGGCCTCCGAGGGCGTGGCACATCACCCGCCGGTCGAGCGCGTGCGATTCGGCCACGAGGGCCTGCATCTCCTGGAGAGAGAACGCGGCGTCGAGGGGGCCATGACCGGGCCGCGAGCTCGCCCCGCCGGTGGTGGCCGTCTTGATCACGTCCGCCCCCGCCCGCACCATGGTGCGCACCACCTCGCGCACCTCGTCGGGCCCATTGGCCACGCTCTCCGGGAGGAGCGGGTCGTTGACGGCGCAGCAGCCGTGGCCGGATGGGCTCACACGATCCCCGATCCCCCCGGTCGGTGAGACGATCTGTATGCCGAGCACGAGACGCGGCCCCGGGATCAGCCCGTGCTCCACGGCGAGCTTGAAGCCCGCGTCGAGCCCTCCGCCGTCGCGCACGGTGGTGTAGCCCATGGCGAGCGTCTCCGCGAGGACGCGCGCGGTGCGAAGATGCGCGGTGCTCGCGGGCTCGTCGAGACCCCAGCGCGTGGCGAGAGCGTAGCCGTGGGAGGCGAGATGGTCGTGGGCGTCGATGAGCCCGGGGATGATCGTCCGGCCCCTCACGTCCAGGATCTCCGCGTTCGCGGGCGCGCTCACGGCCAGTCGCGGCCCGGCGGCGGTGATGCGGTCGCCGTCGATCATCACGGCGGCGTCGGGCACGGGCGCGGCGCCGGTGCCGTCGATCAGGGTTGCTCCGGTCAAGACGCGGATCATCGTTCGGTCTTTCCTCGTGGATTTCGTGGCCTGGGGCAACCCCCCGCCGTCCATCGGACCCGGGCGGACCGGGGGATGACGTCGAGGCGGGGCACCTCAGTCGACGATGAAGAGCTTCGCGCCGACGGCGGTGGAGGAGCGATGGGACTCCATGTCGTCCGCGACCTGATAGCTCGTGCCGGGCGTGAGCACGAAGGTGCGTCCGTCCTGAAGCTCCGTGTGGAGCTCCCCTTCGAGGCACAGGAGCACGTGCCCCTTGGCGCACCAGTGATCGGCCAGGTAGCCGGGTGTGTACTCGACCATGCGCACCCGTACGTCCGCGAAGTGCTTCGTGCGCCAGTACGCCGTGCCGGTCTCTCCCTTGTGCTCGGTTCTCTCCACTTGTGACCAGTCGGTGGTGCCGAATGAGATATCCGCCATCTTCATCGTGTGCGCTCCACGCGCCATCCGCGGCGCTCAGTGAGTCAGTTCCTCGGGACTGGCCGAATCGTCGTCTCCGTCGGTACTATCGGCCTTCCCTCGGCACGCGTCAAGGGCGAGAGGCGGGTCGCCGGCTTCTTCGCCGAAGCAATTGCGCCGGACGGTGCGGCCGGGTAGCCTACAGCAGCCCATGAGCCCTCGTGTCGTCTTCGTGTCCCCCGTTCCCCTCGACTCGCCGCGTGGCAATGCCATCACCGTCGCACGCATCGCCCAGGGGCTGCGCGCGCGGGGACTCGACGTGTGCGTGAAGTGTGCGGACGATCCCGGGCTTGCCGACCCGGCCCCGGGGAAGCTGCCCGCACTCGTACACGCCTTTCACGCCTACCGCGCCGGACCCCGGGGCCTCGCGTTGGCCCGGAGCCGCCGAGCTCCGCTCGTCATCACGCTCACCGGCACGGACGTGAGCGATGACCTGCAGGATCCCACGCGCGGACAGGTGGTGCGCGAGACATTGCTGGGAGCGGCGGCGATCACGGCCTTCCACGACAGCATCGCGGAGGAGATCGTCGCCGCCCTCCCCGCCGTCGCGTCCCGGCTCGCCGTCGTACCTCAGAGCGTGTCGCTCCTTCCCGCGAGCGCCGGGGGAGGCGGCTCGGTCGTGCATGGTGATCCGTGTCTCCTCTTTCCCGCCGGCATCCGTCCGGTGAAGCGGCCGCGCTTGCCCCTGGCCTCGCTCGATGGCCTCCTGCACAGGCATCCGGGACTGCGACTCTGGTACGCCGGGCCCTCCCTCGACCCGGCGGAGACCGAGCGCCTGGAACGAGCGCTCAGCGATCGTCCATGGGCGCGCTACCTGGGGCCGATACCGCACGCCGCCATGCCCGCGCTCCTCGAGGCGGCCGACATCGTCCTCAACTGCTCGCTGTCGGAAGGCGGCATGGCCAATGCCGTACTCGAGGCGTTCGCCTTCGGGCGGGCCGTCCTCGCCTCCGATGTTCCGGGCAACCGCTCGCTGGTGGAGGACGGCGTGACTGGGCTTCTCTTTCACTCGGAGACCGAGCTGGGGCGCGGCGTCGAGAGGCTGGCCACCGATCCTGCCCTTCGCCGGCGCCTCGGGGACGCGGGCCGCCGGCTCGTGGAATCCAGGTTCCCGCCGGCCCGCGAGTCCGCGGGCTATCTCGAGGTCTACGCGCGGGTCACGGGCCGGCCGCTGGCATGAGCGACGACCTCGACGGCGTCCTGCTCTTCTACTATGGCGGCTGCACGTTCCGGATCGCTCCGGGTGCGCAGCCGCCCAAGGCAGGCTCGCTGCTCTTCTGCCGCCACCTGGGCGTGCGGAGCGGCGAGCGAATGCTCGAGATCGGCGCGGGGACCGGCCTCGCCGCGGTGCTCGCGGCGCGTGCGGGCGCGCACGTCATCGCCACCGATGTCCGTCCGGAAGCCGTGGCGTGCACGCGGGAGAATGCCGCCCGCAACGGCGTGGCCGAGTCTGTAGACGTGAGACTCGGGGACGGATTCGCGCCGGTGACCGGCTTGCGATTCGATCTGATCTGCGCGAGCCCGCCCCAGATGCCCACGCCGCCCGAGCGCGAGCGCGACGACGCGGAGGCCGCCGCCGACAACGGCGGGCTCGACGGCTGGTCGCTGCTCGACCGGCTGATCGGCGAGGCTCCTGACCACCTCGAGCCCGGCGGACGGTTCCTCTTCACCCTCTTCGGGTTCCTCGGCATCGAGCGGGCGCGCGCGCGGCTGCGCGCGGCCGGCCTCGAGCCCGTGGTGATCGCCCGCGAGAGCCATCCCTTCCCGCGTATCGGCTACGAGCGGCTCGATCACCTCCGCACCGTGGACGCGGAGGGCACCCTTCCGCTCGACGGCCTGCCCCGCCACGTCGACCGCTACGTCGTCGCGGGATATCTCCAGCCACCACCGGGGCCACGACCGAGGTCATGACCGGTCATCGTTCCGACCCCGGCGTGCTTCTCGGCGTGGACGTGGGCGGCACCAGCATGGCCGCCGGCCTCGTCACCCGCGACGGGCGCGTGCTCGTGACGCGCGGCCGGTCTACTCATGGGCCGGATGGTGGAGACGCGATCGAGCGCATTCTCGCCCTCACCACCGAGGTGGCCGCGCTGCCCGACGCCCGTGCACATCACCTCGTCGGCGTGGGAGCGGGGCTGCCCGGCCTCGTGGACATGGCGTCCGGCACGGTGGGCGGAGAGGCGCATCATGTGCCAGAGCTCACCGGGGTTCCCATGACGAGGCTCCTCGCCGAGGCGGCAGGCGCGCCCGCCTTCGTGGACAACGATGTCAACGCGCTCGCGCTGGCCGAGGGGCGCTGGGGCGCCGGGCACGGCGCCAAGTCCTTCGTGCTCCTCGCGGTGGGGACGGGGGTGGGCGGCGGCATGGTGATCGACGGCCGACTTCATCGCGGGGCCGGAGGCTTCGGCGGTGAGCTCGGCCACGTGCCGATTGAGTTCGATGGACGCCCCTGCATCTGCGGAGCGCGCGGATGCCTCAAGGCCTACGTGGCGGGGCCGGATCTGGCGGGCGAAGCCTCGCGACGGCTCGGTCGCCCCGTGGATGCCGCGGGACTCTTCGACCTTGCCGACGGAGGCGATGGCACGGCGGAAGCGGTGGTGGCCGAAGCCACGGAAGCGCTCGCGGCGGGGCTCGCCATCATCGTGAACGGCATCAACCCCGAGCGCCTGCTTGTCGCGGGCAGCGTGGGCCGGGCCTTCGCCCGCCGCGAGCGGGATGTGCGCGCGCGTCTCGCCCGGCGGGCGTACAAAGGCGCGCTCGCCACCACGCGTGTGATCTTCCTCGATCTGGACAAGGACACCTCGGTCCGGGGCGGGGCCGCGCTTGTCCTCTACGAGGCGGAGCAACGCTCGAGCCGCCAATGAGAAAATCCTCATCGGCCTCTCACGGATCTCTCACCGTAGATCTATACCCTCCTCCGGAGCGAGAGTCGAGACGCGGTCTCGATTCCCTCTCGCCATCCCACACCTTTCTCAAGGAGGAGCTGTGATGAAGACCTTCAAGTATCTGCTGGTTGCCGCGGTGGCCGTTCCCGCCCTCGCCGGTCCGGGCTTCGCCCAGACCAGCAAGCCCGCCGCCCCGCCCGCGGCCCCTGCCGCCGCTCCCGCGGTGACTCCCGCCGTCACCCAGGACGCGGCCAAGGTTGCCGGCAAGAGCCTCGCCGGCGAGCTCGTGTCCGTTAACCAGGCGGCCAAGACCGTGACCGTGAAGCACATGGTGGACAGCAAGCCTATGCAGCTGACGATGAACGTGGAGGACACCGCCATCGCCACGCTGGCCCAGCTCAAGCCGGGCGACCAGGTCAAGGTCACCTACGTCGAGATGGGCGGGAAGCGCATCGTCAAGAGCATCGTCAAGGGCTAGTCGGGAAGTCCGCCGCACGCAGCACCCCCGGGCAAGAGTCCGGTCCACGTGACTCGATTCTTGCCCGGGAATCGTTCATTCGCCCGGGTTGAAGCCATTCCGGCCGTCGCGTATGCTGCGGGAGCACCGCCACCCGAAGCTCCGGCGAGGAGGCCTATCGTGAAGCTCGACATCGGCATGCTCACCCATGACCTCAAGACGCTGCCCGACTATGCGCGCAAGGTCGAGGCCATGGGCTATGACACGCTGTGGTCGGCGGAGACCCAGCACGATCCCTTCCTGCCCGTGGCCGTGGCGAGCACCGTCACCTCCCGGATCAAGCTCGGCACCAATATCGCCACCGTATTCTCGCGGAGTCCGATGATCACGGCCATGATCGCGTGGGATCTGCAAAAGGCCTCGGGCGGCCGCTTCCTCCTCGGGCTGGGCAGCCAGGTCAAGGCGCACAACGAGCGGCGGTTCTCCGTCAAGTTCGAGTCGCCGGGGCCCAAGATGGCCGAGGCGGTGCGGGCCATCCGCGCCATCTGGGACTGCTGGCAGAACGGCACCAAGCTCAACTTCAAGGGCCAGTTCTACACCTTTGACATCATGACGCCCTTCTTCAATCCCGGGCCGATCGAGCATCCGAAGATTCCCATCATGATCGCGGCGGTGAACGCCTACATGTGCGGGGTGGCGGGCGAGTTCTGCGACGGCATGCACGTGCACCCGTTCAACAGCCCCAAGTATCTTCGCGAGGTCGTGCATCCCACGGTGGAAGCGGGGCTCAAGAAGTCCGGCCGCTCGCGCAAGGGCTTCACCTATGCCACGGCCAGCTTCGTCATCGTGGGCGACACGGAGAAAGAGCGGAGCGAGCAGGCCCAGATGGTGAAGCAGCAGATCTCCTTCTACGCATCGACGCGGACGTACCAGCCCGTGCTCGACGTCCACGGCTGGGGTGGCCTGACCGCGCAGCTCCACAAGAAGAGTGTGGAGGGGGACTGGAAGGGCATGGCCGACCTCATCACGGATGAGATGCTCGACACCTATGCGGTGACGGCGACCTATGACAAGCTCCACGAGAAGCTCATGGAGCGCTATCGCGGCCTGCTCGACTGCACGTCGCTCTATCAGCCGTACCAGCCTAATGTGGGCGACCCGCGCCTGCCCGCGCTGGTGAAGGCCTTCAACGGGTAGCGTGGTTCGGGGGCGAGGGAGCTACCGATCCCTCTCCCTCCTGGGGGAGAGGGCAGGGTGAGGGGGAATCAAACATCGCGGAGGATCACATGACAAGCAAGGTGCAGGTCGAGATCAAGGCGCCCGTGGCCACCATCACCTTGAACAAGCCCGAGCGGCTGAACGCTCTGGACATCGAGGTGTGGGAGGGCATTAAAGAGGCCGCCATCGCGGTGGATGCGGCACCGAGCGTGCGCGCGGTCATCCTCCAGGGGGCGGGCGGCGCCTTCTGCGCGGGCCTCGACGTCAAGGCGGGCTCCACGCTGGGGGCGGTCTACGAGGCATCGCCGGGCGCGGCCATCCCGCAGATCCGCGCGCATCTGGGCCACCTCCAGGAATGCTTCACCCGCCTCGAGCGCGTGCGCGTGCCCGTGATCGCGGCCATCCAGCGAGTGTGCATGGGGGCGGGCATGGAGCTGGCGCTCTGCTGCGATATCCGCATCGCGGCCGAGGGCACGCTCTTCTCCCTCCCGGAAGTCCAGCTCGGCATCGTACCCGACATGGGCGGCACCCAGCGCCTGCCCCGTACCATCGGCATCGGCATGGCCAAGGAGCTGATCTACTCCGCGCGACGCTTCGACGCGGCGGAGGCGCTCCGCATCGGCTTCGTGAACCACGTCTATCCCGCGGGCGAGCTCGGGGCGAGGGCGGCCGAGCTGGCCGCCGAGATCGCCGCGAACGGGCCGCTGGCCGTCCAGGCGGCCAAGCAGTCCATCGACGGCACCTACTGGCGCGAGCGCGAGGCCTGGCTGCTCTGGGAGGCCGAGCAGGCCGTGGGCCCTCTGCTCTCCGAGGACCGCAAGGCGGGCATGCAGGCCGCGGCCGAGCGCAAGCGCGCCGACTTCCAGGGCAAGTAGCCCCACACACGGAGGCCCCATGGCAGATCTCTACGAGCTCGGAGACAAGCCGCCGCTGGGAGAAGTTCCCGCGCGGATGCACGCGTATCTCGTCAGGCAAAACCGCTTCGGCCCGCCGAGCGACGCCTGGAAGCGCGAGGTGATCCCTACCCCCGCCATCGGTCCCGACGAGGTGCTGATCTACGTCATGGCCTCCGGGATCAACTACAACAACGTGTGGGCTGCCCTCGGCCAGCCCCTCGACGTCATCGCGGAGCGGCAGAAGCTGGGCGAGCCCGAGGACTTCCACGCGGGTGGCAGCGACTGCTCCGGCATCGTGTGGGCCACCGGCAAGGACGTGAAGAACGTGAAGGTGGGCGACGAGGTCATCGTGCACAGCGGCTGGTGGCGGCCCGATGACCCGTGGGTGCTCTCGGGCAAGGATCCGATGCTCGCGGAGAGCACGCGCATCTGGGGCTACCAGACGAACTACGGCAGCTATTGCCAGTTTGCGCGCGCCCAAGGGCATCAGTGCATTCCCAAGCCGAAGCGGCTCACCTGGGAGGCGGCAGGCTGCTTCCTCCTCTGCGCGTCCACGGCGTACCGGATGCTCATGGGCTGGGCGCCCAACACGGTGGAGCGGGGCGACGTGGTGCTGGTGTGGGGCGCTACGGGCGGACTCGGCAGCATGGCCCTCGAGATCACGCGCGCGGAAGGCGGCCGCCCCGTGGCCGTGGTGTCGGACGAGGCAAAGCGGAAGTTCTGCATGGAGCACGGCGCCGTCGGCGTCATCAACCGGAGCCAGTTCGACCACTGGGGCGTCATGCCGGACACCAAGGACGGCAAGGCTTACGGCAACTGGGCCAAGGGCGCCCGCGCCTTCGGCAAAGCCATCTGGGACGCCCTCGGCGAGAAGACGAGCCCCAAGATCGTCTTCGAGCATCCGGGCGAGGCGACCCTGCCCACCTCGGAATTCGTGTGCGCCACCGGCGGGATGATCGTCATCTGCGCCGGCACCACCGGCTACAACGTCACCCTCGACCTGCGCTATCACTGGATGCGCCAGAAGCGCTTCCAGGGCAGCCATCTCTCCAACGATCAGCAGGCCGCGGCGGTGACGAAGCTGGTGGCCGAGGGCAAGGTGGATCCGTGCCTGTCGCACACCTACGGGTTCGACGACATTCCGGAATGCCACCAGCTCATGCTGGAGAACAAGCACCCGTACGGAAACATGGGCGTGCTCGTCAACGCGCCCAAGGCGGGGTTGGGGGCAAGCGCGTAGCACGAATCACTTGTGAGGATCAGCACGCGAGGCGGGCGGGGCCTGTCGTCGGGGGAAAGGGGCGGCGCAACCGGCTGCGTCACCCTACTCGTCGTGAATCGCAGCCCTGCGGGCTGCGCGCACTCGAAGGGGCCCACTACGCCGGCCGCGCCGCCGCCTCCCCCAACGTCACCCGCCCGGCTGTACGGGTGGTTCTACCACTACCGTGCGCGCCGCGGCCTGTTGCCCCCCTGCCCGGGCCCTTCCCGTTTCGCGTGGTGACCTGTCGGGCCGTCAGGCCTCGGCGAGGCGAGGCAGGATCGCGCTGATCGACCCGCGGAGAACCGCATCGGCGAGATCGTCCATGGCCGTCGCCTCCGCATTCACGATCACCACGCGGGCCCCCGCCTCCTTGGCCACCGGTACCACGCCGGCAATGGGAAAGACAGAGAGGGTCGAGCCCACGGCCAGCATCAGATCGCAATCGCGCGCGGCGGTGTGGGCCCGCGTGAGATCATCCGCCACGAGGCTCTGACCAAAGGAGATGGTGGCGGCCTTGAGCACGCCCCCGCAGCTCCGGCATGGCGGATCCTCCTCCCCCGCCCGCACGCGGGCGAGGACGCGCTCCATGGGCGCGCGCTCTCCGCATGCCATGCAGACAGTCTCCCGCGTGTGACCGTGGATCTCGACCACGCGCGCCG
>Ga0070712_100002158_pt1 | contig 12108 bp, 10 predicted proteins | sample LARL81metaG_FD_71396 | JGI IMG/M metagenome (GOLD analysis project Ga0070712, IMG submission 71396) | Corn, switchgrass and miscanthus rhizosphere microbial communities from Kellogg Biological Station, Michigan, USA - LAR L8-1 metaG | ecosystem: Host-associated > Plants > Roots > Rhizosphere ...
AAACTCTTTTTGCCAGCGCTAGAACACCGTCGGCTGCAGGCTCAGTTCTTCACACAGATCGGAAACCGGGACCTTGTCTAAAAGATGGCGCCGTAGGATGACCACCTTCTCCTCAGCAGTTGTAATGCTTGCGCTCTTTTCTCATACGTTCGCTCCGCTATCTTAACGGACGAACGCTTTCTCCATTTCCAACTGAGGCGGGACACAAGAATATCGAGCCCAACACCCGGCCCTCGGCTTGTCGGGACCGATATTTATGAAATCTCTATCCTTTCTTTACGAATTCTTTATGCGCATCCGGCTACGTTAAGGTCTCCGCCGCTCCCTTCATGATTTGATCAGGGAGATCTTTGGAGGATTGACGCGTCGGACTTGAAAACCGCCATTGCAAAACCATCGTGCTAAACAGTCGACGCTAAACGTAAAGGCAACCGGCGCTCAACGGGTGCTCGTCGCAACGACCGCCATGCTTGTATTTATCTCTTTTTGGCGAGCCGCAGCCGTCGTGCTCAACGACATGGGTTCGTCCGCATTCTACGCTGGCGCAATTGCTGAACACTTTGTCGGGAAAACAGCTCCTTGGTTCATCCTGGCCATCATGTTGCTCTCCTATGCCGTCCGAGCCGTTTACATCGAGAGCTGCAGCATGTTTGTGCGTGGCGGTGTTTATCGTGTGGTCAAAGAGGCCATGGGGGGAACCCTGGCGAAGTTCTCGGTTTCAGCCTTGATGTTCGACTACATCCTGACAGGACCAATCAGCGGCGTATCGGCTGGCCTGTACCTGGCGGGTCTGTTGAACGAGCTTTTGCACCATGCGCACTCCAGTTTCGTCCTTAACGTGAACTGGACGGCTGCGCTCTTTGCTGCCGTAGTTACCGTCTACTTCTGGTGGCAGAACATTAAAGGTATTCCCGAGTCCAGCGAGAAAGCTCTCCGCATCATGTACGTGACCACCGTGATGGTGGTCATGATGATCGCCTGGTGTGCCTATACGCTCTGGGTGCGGGGGGCTCATCTTCCGCCCTGGCCGCATCTCTCGAATCTTGTGTACTCGAACGACGCGCTAGGTTGGCTGCGCCATAGCTCGCTGCCATATACCGTCGGATTGATCGGTATTTTGGTTGGTTTGGGTCATTCCGTTCTGGCCATGAGCGGCGAGGAGACCATGGCTCAGGTTTACCGGGAAATTGAGCACCCCAAACTGCGGAACCTGGAAAAAGCGGGATTCGTCATCTTTCTATACAGCCTGATTTTCACAGCCGGCGTGGCGTTCTTCGCTGTGATGATAATCCCCGATTCGGTGCGCAACAATTTCTTCGATAACCCAATCGGCGGATTGGCGATGTACCTGGTTGGGCCTTTATCCCTGCGGCTTGCGTTCCGGGCTTTCGTCGTAGTGGTGGGCGTCTTGATGCTGGCCGGGGCGGTCAACACTGCCATCGTGGGCTCGAATGGAGTCCTGAACCGGGTTTCCGAGGATGGAATTCTTCCCCACTGGTTTCGCCACCCGCATGGTCGTTTCGGGACCTCCCATCGCCTCCTAAACCTCGTCGTTGGCCTTCAGCTCCTCACGATTCTCTTGAGTCGGGGAAACATTTTTGTGCTGGGCGAGGCTTATGCCTTCGGTGTGATGTGGAGCTTCGCCATGAAGGGTCTGGCAGTCCTTGTCCTCCGCTACAAGCGACCCGGCGAGCGGGAATTTCGTGTGCCCTTGAACCTAAAGGTTCGGAATATCGAGATCCCCTTAGGCCTTGGCCTCATAACGATCGCTCTGTTCGCTTTGTGCGTAATCAATCTCTTCACCAAGCAGGTCGCTACGCTTTCAGGAGTCGCTTTCACGATTATTTTCTTCGCCGTTTTCACAGCCTCCGAAAAGATGACCAGGAAGCACACTACGGCTCACTCCGAGCTTGACCAGTTCAATTTAGAACCTGGTGAAGACCTCACACCCGAGGCTGTTGGCGTTCAACCGGGGAACATCCTAGTTATGGTCCGTAACTACAACACGCTTTATAACCTGGGGGCGGTCCTCGACCGGGTCGATACTCACAAACACGACGTCGTGGTACTCCACCTTCGATTTCTCACGCGAGCGGGGTCAGGCGAGTACGAGTTGGAGGCCGAGCAGCTTTTTAGCGTGGAAGAGCAGCAGCTTTTTACGCGCGCCCTTGAGCTGGCGGAGAAGAAGGGGAAGACCATCCATCTGGCGGTCGCTGCGGCCACGGAGAAATGGGACGCGATCTTGCGGGCAGCCCAAAGCCTGCGATCATCTGCCGTTGTTCTGGGGCCTTCTCCTACTAGACCTGTCACTGAAGAAGCTCGTATCGCGGGCATGGCCTGGGAGCATCTATCTGATCCCAAACCCCAATTGACCCTTCAAATCTACTTTCCCGGTGGCCAGGAACATGTTTTTTATCTCGGGCCGCATGCGCCGCACCTCACGCCTAACGAGGTTGATCTCCTGCACACTATTTGGCTTGAACTCAGTAGCGATGTTGCCCCTGAGGAGATTCATCACCACGACGTCATCCACTTCGCTCTGGAAGAACTCCGGCAGGAGCTCAGCAATACGCAGCGAGAGGAAGTCCTCCGCCGGTTGCGGCAGCATCTTGAGGAAATCAAGGGTGGGCGCGTAACGCACCTTTAGGGGTCGGAGTTGCACATCATCGTGTCGTGTATGGCATACGGGAGGAAAGCGTGAGCGCCGGCCGGATCCTCGTGGTGGACGACGATCCGCAAATCCGCCGCGTGATGGGAGTGACCCTGACTGCACAAGGCTATGAAGTAAGTGATGCTAAATCCGGTGAAGAGGCGCTGGAAAGGCTGCACTGCGAGAATTACGACCTCGTCCTGCTGGACGTGAACATGTCCGACATGAGTGGGATCAAGGTTTGCCGGACCTTGCGGTGCGGCCGGCATGGTTTCGAGTTGGCGATAATCATGCTTACCGTGCGAGACACAGAGAAAGATAAAGTCGATGCGCTGGATGCGGGAGCCGACGATTACGTCACAAAGCCCTTTAGCATCTCGGAGCTGTTGGCGCGGATTCGTGCCGCGCTGCGACGAGTACCCGTTGATCCTGGCTTGGAGTTACAGCGTATCAAGCTCGAGAATGTTGAAATCGACTTCTCGTCGCGGCGCGTCACGGGTCCAGGCCGAGACGTGCGCCTCACGCCGAAGGAGTTCGATCTGCTTTCCTACCTCAGCGCGCGTCCAAACCGAACCCTGACCCATCGCGAACTTCTGCGTGCTGTTTGGGGGGCGGATTATGGCGACGAAGTGGAGTATCTCAGAGTTTTCGTCAACCGACTACGCTGGAAGATTGAGCCTGATCGCGCCGAGCCTCGTTTTTTGGTAACCGAACCCTGGGTCGGCTACCGCTTCTGCCTGCCTAAATAACCGTGACATTCCTCTAGTTTTTATGAAGTTTTTAGGGCTTGTTTATTCCTCATTTATACACCTTTGGCTAGCTTGAGAACGAACGGTGCTTATACGCAACCACATCGGCTGTAGCTCCATGGAGCTTTGGGAGCGCTCCATACCCCCAGACAGAGCGGCGGAGAACAACCCGGGAAACGAGCTTGAAATTAACGTGATCTTCACCGACCATCAAGGCACGCTCAGCGCCTTGAGGACTGCCGGGGCCCTGGCTCATCAATTGCAAGCGCATATCAATCTCCTGTTTCCTCGAGTCGTACCGTACGCGTTCCCGCTCGCAAGTCCGCCAGTTTCGATTCGGTTTACCGAGCGTCGACTTCTGGACCTTGCGCGTCAGGGAGGCCAAGGCCCCATGGTCATCTCTGTTCAGCTATATCTCTGCCGTGACCGGCGGCTGTGCCTCTTGGAGGCCCTAAACCCACAATCTCTAGTGGTCGTCGGGGGCAGGGAACGGTGGTGGCCAACGAAGGAAACCAAACTGGCAAGGATGCTTCAGTTTGCTGGGCACCAGGTTATTTTCGCTGGTCTCGAGTGAGGAACGATGGTCCACCAACCTTTGCCTTTCGGCCCACGATAGGGAGAACATGCTAAGCGCCTTGGGAACCTAGACTTCCGCGTGCGAAAAGTCTTGTTTGGACAGAATTCGACCTAGGCCTCCAGAACGCTTGCACACAGTTCGTAGAGCGGCGTTGCTTCCGTTATCGTTGCTGCTAGGTGTTCAAAATCGTCGGTGATAGGGACGCCAACAAGACCAAGGGCATCGAAAACCGTCCCAATGTCATCAATCGAAAGGCCTTTACCTGTTTCAAAGACCTTGCGTTTTATCCACCACGTCAGTCCCTCGGGGAACAGTGCGTTCTGAAGCTCACGCTTACGATGAAGTCCACCTTCGCGCCATGCCTGTTCGAAGTTGATCACCTCGGCCTCGGCCTGCTGCATCAAGTCTCTGTAACTTGATTTCTCGGCGTCCAGAGACCGCATTGTTTCTTCGATTCGGGCCATTTCTTCAGCGATGCTTGTCTTCATGGTCCTGAGGTCCTCATCAGACAGGTGGCGTCAATCTTGGATTTGATGGTTCGGAGATTCAGTGCTCGCTGCTCTTCCAGCCTGCGTGTCAACCCTTTTGCATCTTCGGCAATCTGCTCTTTCCGGGTCTCCCACGTCCGTGCAGCTATAGCGGGCAACTTCGCAAGTAGCTCCGCTGTGGGCTGGATCTGCGCCAGCAAGATGCAGAAGTTATCTTCTAACTCTTCTTTTGATGCGGCAGCCTTGCAACCTTTCCTCCAGCACCAATAACGTGCATATCGCTGACCGTTCCGCCCCCGCACCCAGCCCGCAGTCAAGGCCTTATCGCACCCAGCGCACCTATGGAAAGCATTACCGACTGTGATTGTCGCCACCGTCGGAAAACGATCAGCAAGACCTTCCGTTGGTTGCGGGCCTTCCCTGTGGCCCCTGCAAAAAGGCAGCAGCCAGATGGCATCTCTTGGCGCAAGACGTAGTGGACTTGTCCAGATGCCAGCCTGGTGGTGGCCTATGTCTTTGAGACATTGTTTCAGATGCGCTACGCCGCACACTGCGGATTCCGTAGACGGCTGTTGCTGATCTTTCGAGCCCTGATTGGAGGGGGAAGGCATGCACCCCGTTGCGCCCCTTGTGTTTGTCCATTAGATAGCCCCGCGATTTGAGGAAAAGCTGGCGTTGGACCAATAATCACGGCCGTACAGAGCAACAGGGAGCGCGCAAGTCGCGACGCAAGATTTGTACTTCGAGCGGTGGACATATTCTTTGGAACTCCTTTGCAAACCTCGTATGTGCTCTGAATCGGAATCTTCTTGGTGCGTATTCTCAGAATTCGAAATCAAAAAAGAACTGGGTTTGGCGGTACCGGTGCCGACCATCGGGTGCCTAAACCCAGGCGTCGGCGACAGGAGCCGGGCCGAACCCAGGATTGAGATAGGAAAACGTTCGCACGTTTGACGGAGAACTAATCACGGCTGCTATCGGCCTGATCGGAGGTCGCACCTCGGCGATTCACATCACTCGGTCCTTAGCGCCTCAAGTGGATTCAAGTTCGCTGCATCGCTGGCGGGGCGGTAGCCGAACAGCACACCAATTCCGCTCGAGACTACGAGCGCGACTACAACAGCCATCCAAGAAATATCGAGCGGCAGGACATGTTTGGTCGCCACGGCGACAGACCAAACCAAAACAAGAGCGATTGCCACTCCCGCCAGGGCGCCTGCCAAGCTGATGAAGAATGCCTCCAACAGGAATTGCAGCCGGATCTCAGACGTTCTTGCACCGAGGGCTTTGCGAAGTCCAATCTCATGAGTTCGTTCCGCAACGTTGACGAGCATGATATTCATGATGCCCGTTCCAGCCGTAATCAGTGTCAATGCGGCGATCGCGAGAAGTACAACGCTCATTGCGAACGCGATCTTGCCGGCAGTCTGAAGGAGAGAAGATAAGTTCTCGACCAGGTAATGTGCCCCTTTGCGGTGGCGGCTGGTCAACAGCTGCTCCATTTGCACGGTCATGGTCGCAACCTCTTCGGGGGATACCGCCTGGGCATACAGAACTTGAAAGAAGTTGTCGCCTGTTATGTCTTTGACCAGGGGAAATGGAATGAGCAAGGTTTCGTCCTGGATCTCGGATCGCCCGAAAGTGGGCACGCCTTCCGTAAAACTTCCGATGATGGTGCAACGAAGTTGTCCGACCTGAATGGTATTGCCTACCGCGGGATCCGGGCCAAAAGCGGTTTGAACCATGCGGTCTGTAATCAGGCAAACCTTGAAGCGGGAAAGAAAATCGTCCCGGTCGAAATATCTACCGGAGATAATTCGCAAGTTGCGGATACTTTCGAAATCCTGAGTAACTCCGACCAATCGAGGATGGAACGCTTTGCCCCGGAGTTGGAGCTCGACCGGCAGGTCGTATGTGCCAGCAACCGCTCGAACGCCTGGTAGAGTCTGACGCGCGGCTGAGAGGTCGCCGGGCGTTAACTCATCCTCCGGCACGGTAGTGGTTCCAGTCCGATCAAGCGAGGCATACGCCAGGTTTGAACCGATCCCTTCGATCTGAGAGATCATGTAGACCTTGCCGGTGGAGGCGATGGTGACGACCAGCACTATGGCGGCGCTGCCGATTACAACTCCCAGCATTGTGAGAGACGCCTTCACCTTGTCTACCGCGAGAGCCCACACAGCAAAACGAACGCTCTCCTCCCAATGGACAATGGATCCGTTGTGGGCATCAAGGAAGCGCATAGTTTGTCAGTAAGTAGTTCCCGGAATTCTCAGTCACGATGCGCAAGTTGGACTCGCCGACGAGTTGCGCCAGATGCGGCATTTCCGTGCCGTAGGCGAGAAGATAGCATCGGCCCGGTCCCGTCCATAGCGATGCGAACTCGTGGTCATCGATGAACCTTCGGGGGGCGCTGGGGGCATAAGATCCGTACTCGAGGTTGTTGTTGCGGCCATTCAGCAGCAATGCCGTCTGACCCGTATAGAAAAACACGGACGAGAAAGCGTAGTAAGAGTTGGATTCGATCAGCTGACCTGGGGGACTCTGTTCCAGGCTTTGAGCCAGAGGATAAGAGCCCAGATATGTGTTGAAGCGGGTCAGCGCAATCCGGGCGGCTTGAAAAAAGATGATCATGCCGACCGCGACAACAAAAACTACTCTGCTGGATTCACTTCGCCATTTTGCGGTCCCAATAGCGATCCCTCCGAATGCCAACGCAGCAAGAAACAGGGGCAGTTTCAGGTAGGCAAATGCGCTGAGGGTCAGGTCTCGGATGTGTCCCATCGACAGCGTGTAAAGTTCCGGGTGTTGAGTCAGGGCTATCGAAATGTTGCCGGGTGTAGGCAAACGCCAAACCAGCACAAGCAGGGCCGTGAGCACCACGCAAACGACCGACGAAATAGTGAAGAGAGCGGCTGTGGCCGTACAAATCCTTCGACCTCCGGCGCTGATGGCTGAACCGACAAGCATTGCTAACGCAGGATAGACCGGCATAGAGTAGTACTCCTGCGTGGTGGAAAAGGTGAAGAACAGCAGCACTACGCCTACCCAGCAAACCGCCATCAATCTTGTTCGTTCAGCTCGGGAATCGGGATTCAATGACACCCTTGGAACGCTGATCAGAAAAGCGGTCCAAGGGAATATCCACACCAAGTTCAGCAGCCAAAACCATAGCCTTGGCACTGTGTTGTAGTCGCGTGGGTATCGCAGGTTCAGAAAGCGCAAGAGGTGTTCATTGATGAAGTAGAACCAGAAAAATCCCCGATATTCGCCGGGCACACAATTCATGGAAAATGCAAAGTAAGGCGGGTTGCGGAGGGTCGCGAGTACATGCCACGGCACGGCGATGACTAAGGCGATGGTAATGGCCGTGCCTAGAGTCAATCGACGCCACGACTTGATGGAGAACAGTTGCTGAGTGAGGGCCATGTAGGCAACACTTGCCAGCACCGGGAAAACCACGGCGATCAGGCCCTTGAGCAACAAGCCGGTTCCCAGACACGCACCCAGCATGACCGACCAGCGAAGCGGCAGATCTTGTTCTGGTTCAAGCAGCGACAACCACGCCCAGATGGCGCACGTGATGGTCAAAGTAACCGCGGCATCAGGGATCAAGATCCGCGTGAACAGAAAGAGTCCAACCGAGGTAGCGATAGCGATGCCGGCGTACAGCCCTGCTTCCTCGTCAAACGCCCAGCGTGCAAAGCGATAGGTGACCCAGCACAACGTAACTGCCGCGAAGGCGAGCGGCAGACGTGCAGCCCAATCATGAACCCCGAAAGCTTTGTATGACAGCGCCATCAGCCAGTAAGTGAGGGGCGCTTTCTCGAGATAGGCAATGCCATCAAGACGCGCCGTAACCCAGTCGCCACTGGCCAGCATGTTCCGAGCGATCTGTGCCTGGACTGCGTCCACGTCGTCCATGAGACGAGGCGGGCTCACGATATTTACCAGAAAAACGAGGGAGGCTACTAAGACTACAATCCAGCCCCGTCGAGGACTTCGACGCTTGGGATCAAGGGTCCCGCCTCCTCCGAAGCTGGCTCGATCTTCCATCGTTTCATCCAGATCAATAGAACCATTAAGCCCCATAGGTGATATCCGAGATTCGCCCTTCTTTGCAGATGCGCGCTGATCTGTTGCTTAACAGCAGGCCAGTGAAATAGCCCAGTCGCCATGACGGCTTCCTGCGACAACGTGTCCAGCAAGAGAGGCCGCAGTACTCCGCGCAGCCACTCATGAATGGGGACATCGAAGCCGATTTTCGCCCGCCGCAACACAGTGTGCGGCAACTTATCTTTCATGAGGCGGCGCAGCACATACTTGGACTGAGATCCCCTCAGCTTGAAGCGTTCCGGCAAACTGGCAGCGAAGTCGACGATTCGCTGATCGAGAAAGGGTGGGCGGACCTCCAGCGAATGAGCCATGCTGATGCGGTCCACCTTATATAGAATGTCGTCGGGCAAATAATACCGCTGATCGAAGTCCAGATAGCGATGTAGACCACGGCCGTCAATCATCGTGTCTAGCACCGCATCCAGCGGGCCGGGATCCGCAAACAAGAATAGTCTCTGCTTTTCCGCCTCCGAAAATGTTCCGTTCCAGAACACGTGCGCAAATTCTGGCGATAACAGAGAGCCTTGTAGAAATCGCTTGACCTTGTATTCCAGGCTGATCTTTTCGTTGGACACGGGAAGAAGTGTGGCCAGCGACAAAGCAGCCCTGCGCAGTTGATGGGGGATCTTGCGGGCCAGTGCATTGTAGCGATCGGCTCGGTAGGTCAGATAGCCCCCGAACAGTTCGTCGGCGCCCTCGCCCGTGAGGACGACTGTGACATCACGGCTCGTCATCTGGGCCAGAAACCAGAGCGGCAAGGCTCCGGCATCCGCACTGGGTTCGTCGGAATAGTAGGCGATCCGGTCGATAGCATCCACAAGATCGGCGCTGTCGCTAAGATCAAACTCCGAATGCTTTGTGCCGAAACGGCGGCTGACTTCCCTGATGTATTTGCTCTCGTCGAATGAACGTCCCCGAAAAGTGATGGAATAGGTTTGCAGCGACCCCTGATGAGCTTGTGCGGCGTAATGCAGGATAGTCGATGAGTCCAGGCCGCCGCTGAGCCAGATACCAACGGGCAGGTCGGAAACAAGTTGCTCTTTCAACGATTGGGCCAGCAGGTTGTCCAGTTCGTCGCAAGCGTCATCAATTGATTTCGAGGTCTTTTTCACGTGTGAAGCGGTGACGAAAGAGTGCACGCGGCAACATCCGTCCTGCCATTCGAGAGATTGCCCCGGCATGAGCTTGACGACGCCCTCGACCAGAGTGAGAGGGCCAGGAATGTAATTGAGACTGAGAAAGCAGTTAAGGCCAGAGAGACAGATGTTACGTCTGACCGCGGGATGGAGGAGAAGACACTTCAGCTCAGAACCGAAATAGATTTCGCCATTCTGAAGACAGTAGTAAAGAGGCTTGATACCCACACGGTCGCGGGCGAGAAGGAGACGACCTTCGGATCGGACCCAGATCGCGATCGCGAACATTCCACGCAGCCGCGAGAAGCACGATCCGCCCCAGCGCAAGAAGGCATTGAGGACGACCTCGGTATCGCAACGCGTTTCGAATCTAAATCCCTCGGCTTCTAACTCGGCTCGTAATTCCGGATAATTAAAAATCTCTCCGTTAAAAACAACAACCACGTCGCGGTCCGAACTGAACAGGGGTTGATCACCTCCATCCAGATCGAGGATGCGCAGCCGAGTCGCCCCTAGAGAAATCCGTTCCGAGTAGAAAGTGCCGTGATGGTCGGGACCCCGGTGCGCCAGGGCTTCCAAAGCCGTGGTGAGAAGTCCTGCGGGCAATGATCCAGCAAGATGGGAATACCCGAGAATTCCACACATTTGCGGCAGCTCCGATTGGCCAGGGAAGTTATCTGACACGCACCATTGGTACTAAGTCTTAACCACTTAAGACTTGTTGTCAACTGGATGCACCCGGCAGGGCAAATGGTTGTCCTCAACCTAGGCTCTTGACCCGACGTTTCGGAGGTTATATGTGCAGTCGGATTCCCGATTTCAGACGCCGTAAATTCTGGGACGATGAGCGAATCATTCAGTCTAGAGTCTTACTGTCATAACAGTGTCTGTCAAGGCTGATGGGGGCGAATCCCTCCTTGACAAAGGAAGTCTTAACCAATTAAGAACTAGATAGGCAGTCGCGATAGGCAATGCAATAGGGAAAATTGGAGAGGGCGGACGCCTTGCCGAATCTGGACGAGTCGAATTCCGAATCACAAGTGGTGTGTGAACAGTGCCAAACGAGTCCCGCCTTCCTCAGCTACAACCGTTCTCCGCCGAGCGTCCCGTTAAAGGCAGTCGCTGCGGTGGCTGCTTTCTGGATCTGCACGAGGCTTGCGGTGTGCGGAGCACTAAGAGCGAAATCCGGAAGGGAAAACTGATGTTTGGCGAAGTAAAAGATGAAAAGTCACCCGATTGGCGTGTTCTTTACTCTGATGGTCGTATCCAACCTAGCTCTTGACACGGGACTTGCACAAACCCGATCCGCCAAAGAACCGGCCAAGGCTGTGCAAATAACGGGCTGTTTAGTTAAGGGCGATGAGCCCGGCGAAGTCTGGCTCGCGCAAAAAAATGGGAGAATATACAGTCTGAGGGTGAGAAGATCGACCTGAATGCACACCTTGGCCAAAAGGTCGTGGTGGAAGGGTACGTTCTGCCGAAGGGTAAGGAAGAAGCCGCCGAAGAATCGCAAAAGGAAAGGGAAGCCGGCAAACGCGAAACTGCCGACCTTCGTGTACGCATGCTGAAGACGATCAGCAAAAGCTGCACACACAGTGACTGAAAGACCCTCTATCGTCGAGCGACGATAACGAGAGCACTACGGCGATATTGAAATTGGATAAACGCGGCTAGCGAGTTCGCTTGCGTGGTCCGCCTATATCATCTGGATCAATCCCCCCCGTAGCCATTCCAACAGCTCCGGTGATGGCACCAACCGCAAGAGTGCGCCATTTCGGGGGACTCGCGAGGGGCATGGGAGTTTCGTCCCATACAGTATTTCGGCTTTGTAAGCCGGCGTCCTTTTTGAGGCTCGGGGACTCTGTTGCGGCAGAATCGTTGCCGGCGATCGAGGGATTCAGCACGGGCAAGGATGCCGGTGGAATGTCTAGAAGAGATTTGATTGATTCCTGCGCCCCCGATCGGGGCCTCATTTGCAGTGTTTCCATTGTCAACGTCTCGGGCGCGGAAGGGTGTGCAGCTTTGATCGCTGCCCTTTTCTGTCGCAAGTAGGACGAAGGAGGATTGCCAAGTCGCACCGAAAAGCTGGTCAGGCGAACCGGCGTATACAGTGATAGTCCAAGAGCTGGCAGCCAAAACAAGACAATGATCGCGACAATGGAAACAAGTCCGGCACGGGCAGCTTCGCGAGAAGAGGAGTAGATCGAGGGTTTGCTAAGAACGGCCTGAACTCTGATTTTGAGCAGAGATTCGGAAGAAAAAAAAGTTATTCCCGACGATGACATTTTTCTCGCCATGAACCAACGGGCGAGGTCGGTAAGACACTCTGCATAGCGCAGGCGCGCTTCGCTGGATTCCCCGACGACCTCATAGTCGCAGGCCAATTCTCGCT
>Ga0070712_100002164_pt1 | contig 12092 bp, 9 predicted proteins | sample LARL81metaG_FD_71396 | JGI IMG/M metagenome (GOLD analysis project Ga0070712, IMG submission 71396) | Corn, switchgrass and miscanthus rhizosphere microbial communities from Kellogg Biological Station, Michigan, USA - LAR L8-1 metaG | ecosystem: Host-associated > Plants > Roots > Rhizosphere ...
ATGCGCAATTGAGGAATACGCGAGCAGCCGTTTTACGTTCGATTGCACCAGCGCACCAATGTTACCCAGCGTCATTGAGAGCGCCGCCGCGACCCAAAGGAACCAGAAACGTCCAGGGGCATTGATCGCAAATACGACACGCAATAACACCGCAAATGCAGCAGCCTTAGGTGCAGTGGACATGAACCCAACTACCGGTGCCGGTGCCCCTTCGTAAACGTCAGGTGTCCAGATGTGAAAGGGAGCGGCCGCTACCTTGAAACCGAGGCCCACGAACATGAGCGCCATTGCGGTAAACACAAGCACGGGCGAGGAAGCTGTTGGGATCTTCTGGCTGATGATGTCGATGTTGGTGGATCCAGTCGCTCCAAACATCAGTGCGACGCCATAGAGAAAAAATGCCGTCGCGAATGAACCCAGCAGGAAATATTTCAGCGACGACTCGCTGCTCGATGCTTCATTCCGCCGGAATCCGGCAAGGATGTAAGTCGAGATCGAGGAAATCTCCAGACCGATGAAGATCAGAACCAGTTCAATGGCGGAAGACATTAACGACATGCCGACCACACCGAAGAGGATCAGGGCGTAGTATTCACCGGCCCGAATCCGCTGGACAGCCATGTATTCAAACGAACTCAGAATTACGACTGCCGCGATGGCGATAACCAGAAAGTTGAAAAAGACGCTGAAGCTATCGATGCGGATCGTGTTTGAGAAGGCCAGTCCCGGAGAGTGCGCCATGTACCAGGTGGAAAGCAACGCGACTACGGTTCCAACGAAAGCGATGATGCCCAGAGTCTTTTGACTTTTTTCTTCATCGACGAGTGGATCGAGCACCATCACCCCAATTCCGAAGATCGCAAGGACCAATATCGGCAAAATGCGGATGTAGTCGTCGGTTTGAGGAATTACTTGCAGCAGGATGGCGGGAAGGATCGTCATTGCATCACCACCTTGCTGATCGTCTGACAGAATGGCGCTAGAGCATCGTGGACGGACGGAGCAATGGCTGCGAGCCACAGAATGGGTGCGATACCCATTACCAGAGCCGCTATGGCACAAGGCCAGACGGCGGCTTTCTCAAAACCCCGCATGTCCGCCATGGCGTTGTTTACTGGATTTGTCACTTTGCCATAGAACACACGTTGGAACATCCAGAGCAGATAGCATGCACTCCAGATCACACCCGTGGCTCCGAGAATTCCGTAGATTGGCTTTGCCTGGAACGCACCGTTTAGAACGAGAAACTCGCCTACGAATCCATTGAGCAGCGGTAAGCCGACCGAAGCGAGAACGATAAAGAGGTAAGACACGGCATAGACCGGCATCGGAGAAGCAAGTCCGCCAAATTCGGAGATCTCGTACGTATGACGCCGCTCGTGCAGGATTCCGGCAAGCATGAACAATCCGCCGGTCGAAATGCCATGTGCCAGCATCACGAACATCGCGCCGTTCAATCCCGATTGCGTGAAACTGAAGATCCCAAGCACTACAAACCCAAGATGGCTGACCGAGGAATATGCGATCAGCTTCTTCATGTTCGGCTGCACCATCGCCACTAGTGCGCCATAGATGATGCCGATCAAGGCCAAAGTCATGATCCACGGAGCATTGTGCCGCGATTGATCGGGGAACAATCCGAGGTTGAAGCGCAGCATTCCATAAGTGCCCATCTTCAGTAGAACGCCAGCGAGCAGAACCGATCCTGCAGTCGGCGCTTCTACGTGCGCATCGGGCAACCATGTATGGAATGGGAACAATGGTACTTTGACTGCGAATGCCAGAAAGAATCCGAGGAAGAGCCATTGGGCGGCAGCAGGGAAGTTCGGGATTGCTCCCTTCGCGATCTGGTCACGGATGACCACGAAATCGAAACTTCCAGTCTGCGCATACAGCCACAGGATCGCTGCCAGCATGAATACTGACGCGATCATCGTGTACATGAAGAACTTGACCGCCGCATAAACCTTGCGCTCGTGGCCGAAGACGCCAATCAGCAGGGCCATCGGAATCAGCGTCGCTTCCCAGAAGAAGTAAAAGAGGAAGAGGTCGAGCGATGTGAAGACGCCGATGAGCGCGGTCTCGAGAATGAGCAGGAGGATGAAGAATTCCTTTACGCGATCGTGTACCGATTTCCACGAGATCAAAACGCAAAGCGGCGTCAGGAATGTTGTGAGAACAACCAACCACATGGAGATTCCATCGATGGCCATGTGGTAGTGGATATTTGGGCTGGCGATCCACTGCTTATCAATCTCGAACTGAAAGCCTTGCAGGCCGCGGTGGAAATGCACGGGCAAGTGCAGAGAGAAGCCAAATGTGATGAGCGAGACCAGGAATGCTACGACGCGGATGTCCCGGTCGCGACGCGGCAAGAACGTCAGCAATACGGCGCCAGCCAGGGGGGCAAAAGTGATCAGCGAGAGAATGTAGGGGCCGAGCGCGTCGTTCATCGTGCCACCCCCAGGTAAACCATATAGGCAATGACGACCGCGGCTCCAGCAGCGATCCAACCGGCATAGGAGCGCAGGTTGCCGGACTGCATGTGCCGCACCTCGTCGGAGACATGCTTTGCACCATCGGCGGCGTTGTTTACCGTGTCGTCGATGACCTTGCGATCCACGCCCTGCCACAGAATCGCGGTTGAGCCATCGACGAGCGGTTTCACGAAAAGTTTCGCGTAGATCTCATCGACGTAATATTTGTTCAGGACGGCTTCGTAGAAAGCGCCCAGGCTGGCTGCGATCTTTTGCGGCAGGTAGGGCTTACTCACATAAAGGATGTAGGCGACAAACAATCCCGCGAGCGAAAAGAGAACCGAGATACCCATCAGCAACCATTCGGTATTACTGTGCCCCTCAGTTATTGCTTTGGGAAATTCACCACCAAACACAGGTTCGAGGAAGTGCTCAAATCCGTTATGAATTCCCACCAGCCCGCCCACAAGTGAGAGGAGCCCTAGCACCATCAATGGAACGAGCATGACCATCGGGCTCTCGTGGGGCTCGCCATGTCCATGCTCTCCGTGTGTCGCGTGCGCATGTCCATGATCGTCAACCTGAATACCCTTGTAGTCGCCCCAGAATGTCATAAAGAGGAGGCGGAACATATAAAAAGAGGTGATAAAAGCAGTGATCGCGCCAATCACCCAGTAAACCGGGTTGGACTCGAATGCCTTCCAGAGAATCTCGTCCTTGCTCCAGAAGCCTGCCAGTGGAGGAATCCCCGCGATGGCCGCGGTCGCGATCAGCATCGTCGCAAACGTTGTGGGAATGTACGTCTTGAGCCCGCCCATCTTGCGCATATCCTGCTCGCCGCCGACCGCATGAATGACCGAGCCAGCTCCCAGGAACAACAGACCTTTGAAGAACGCGTGCGTCATCAGGTGGAAGATGCCTGCTGAGAATGCTCCGACGCCGCAAGCCATGAACATGTACCCGAGTTGCGAGACCGTGGAGTAGGCGAGAACTTTCTTGATGTCGGTCTGCGTGATACCGATGGTTGCCGCGAATAATGCGGTCAACGTACCGATGATCGCGACTACGGTTAAGGCGATCGGCGCGCGTTCGAAAATGACGTGTGAGCGCGCAACCATGTAAACGCCTGCTGTCACCATCGTGGCGGCATGGATCAGGGCCGATACCGGTGTTGGGCCTTCCATGGCATCAGGAAGCCACACATAGAGGGGAATCTGTGCGGATTTGCCGCACGCACCCACCATCAGCAGAATGCCAATTGCGGTGAGCAATCCCGCACCGGAGGTCTCCGCCTGCAGCGGCTCAACTTTACTGAAAACTTCCGTGAAATTCAGCGAGCCGAAATGTTGAATGATCAGGAAAAGTCCGATCAGGAATCCGAAGTCGCCGATGCGGTTGACGATAAAAGCTTTCTTTCCTGCCGATGCAGCCGAATCCTTCTGGAACCAGAACCCGATCAGCAAGTACGACGCGAGGCCGACGCCCTCCCAGCCGATAAACATAAGCAGGTAGTTGTTCGCCAGGATCAGGGTCAACATGAAAAACATGAACAGGTTCAGGTAGGTGAAAAACCGATAGAAACTCGGATCTTCGGACATGTAGCCGACCGAGTAGACGTGAATGAGGAATCCGACTCCCGTCACTACCAGCAACATCACCAGCGAGAGTTGATCGAGATAGAAGGCGAAGTCGACGGAAAAGTCTCCGGAACGAATCCAATGAGCGAGATCAAAAACATAGGGTGCGGCGGAAGAAGAGAAACCGAATGCAATCCATAGCGCCAGCACAAACGCCAATCCAGGGAATGCAAGGGCGATCGTGGTGACTGCGGTTTTGGAAGACCTGCGCCCCAAGAATCCATTGATCGCGGCACCGGCTAGCGGCAGTGTTGGAATCAGCCAAAGATAGGGATTCTGGGTCATAACTTGAGCAAATTCACCTGGTCAACATTCAACGTTTCACGCGTGCGGTAGACAGCAATGATGATCGCCAGCCCGACCGCTGCTTCCGCCGCAGCTACCACCATCACGAAGAAGACGAATATCTGCCCGGCTAGTACATGCCAATGAGCGGCAAAGGCGACGAAGGAGAGATTCACTCCGTTGAGCATCAACTCAATCGACATGAAGATGGTAATGATGTTGCGCTTGATGAGGAATCCAGTCACGCCGCACGCGAACAGGATTCCGCTCAGCACGAGATAGTAGGAAAGCGGAACCATTAGTCGTTCACCTTCTTTGCCGGACCACCGCCCGGCACGGGTGGCTTACTCGCCAGCACCACAGCCCCCATGATCGCGATCAGGATCAGAATCGAAGTAATTTCAAAGGGCAGCAGAAACTCATGGAAAAGTTGATCGCCGATGGCCTTGGGCGGTCCGGGCATCGCGCCTGCGGCGACGGCTTCGGTGCCGGAATGTCTAAGCACGACCCATCCGACGAGCAGGCTTCCGATCAGCATTCCCGGAATGCCGAACAGCAATGCGACGCGGCTGCCCTTGGTCTGCTCTTCCACTCCGGCGTTGAGCAGCATAATGACGAACACAAAAAGAACCATAATCGCGCCGGCGTAAACGATGACCTGTACGGCCGCCACAAACTCGGCGCCGAGCAGCAGGTATTCGCCAGCCAGCGCTGCCATCACCGCGATGAGCGACAAAGCGCTGTTGATCGGATGCCGCTGTACGAGCAGGTTGACAGCTCCCGCTACCGCGACGACTCCGAATGCAAGAAACAATATGAGATGAACGCTGAGCATGAAAATTCAGTACTCGGTACTCAGTACTCAGTTCATTCTGAGCAGAGCACTCGCACCCTAAACGACTCCGACTGGGTCCTGAGTACTAGGTACTGAGTACTTCTTTCTTTCACCACACCACTGCAATCGCCGTCGCGATTAGATTCACCAGCGCGAGCGGCAGCAGGAACTTCCAACCGAACGCCATCAGTTGGTCATAACGGAAACGGGGCAACGTGCCACGCACCCAGATGTATAGAAACAGAAACGCAAAAACCTTAGCGCAAAACCAGAACACAGGCAGAATCGCTTGAACGATCGGAGGTCCGCCGATTGGTCCATTCCATCCGCCAAAGAAAAGCAGAGTTGCCAGGCAAGCAACGGTAATCATGTTCGCGTACTCCGCCATGAAGAACATTGCAAACTTCATTGCGCTGTATTCGGTATGATATCCAGCGACCAGCTCGGTTTCTGCTTCCGGCAGGTCGAACGGAATGCGGTTGGTCTCCGCATACGCGGCCATCAGATAACAGAAGAAGGCGACGGGCTGAAGAAAAATATTCCAGCGCGGGATGAATCCCCAAAAATGTCCGCCTTGCGCGACCACAATGTCACGAAGACTGAAGCTTCCCGACAGAATCAGAATCCCAACTAGTGACAGGCCCAACGAGATCTCGTAGCTCACCATCTGGGCGCTAGCCCGTAGGCCGCCGAGAAGGGAATACTTGTTGTTCGACGACCAACCCGCGAGTGCAACTCCGTACACTCCGATCGATGTGACACCAAGAATCATTAGCAGGCCGATGTTCACATCCGTTATCTGCAACGGAAAGCTGTAACCGAAGAGTGTGATCGCATTGCCAAACGGGATCACTGCTATTGAAGTCAGGGCAAAGATGACGGCAATCAGCGGCGCCGCAAGGAAGAGCGGTCTGTAAACGTGCGGCGGCGTCAGGTCTTCCTTAAAGAGGAACTTTAACCCATCAGCAGCAGGTTGCAGCAAACCGAACGGTCCCACACGAGTGGGGCCCCAGCGATTCTGCATGTGTCCGACCACTTTGCGCTCGAGCCAGACGGTATAGGCGACCGCGGTAAGCAGCACGACAAGAACGATAGCGGACTTCACCACAGAAGCGACGATGTAAATCCAGATTGGCAACGCGCAGCTTCCTCTCTCACTTCTGACAACTTGTTTACGAATCGTTGAATCGGATCAGTCGGCTGCGACTTCCGCCGGCTTGATCTCGTGTGCCTCAATCACGGAATTCAGGGCGCGCGAATATCGTCCTAGAGTGCCTGAACTGAACAGGCTGTCGTTGGCCGGTTGAATGAGTGCCGTAGCATCCGATGTTTGCTTCGGAATCCCGCCGCCAGCCTTGACGAGGGAACTACGCTCGCTATTTCCAGCCAACAGGTTCATACGAGACACGTCGTATCCGGGCACCAGCCGTTGAATCTCATCCAGAATCGCCATCGGATCGAGGGGGCTCAGTTCGGGCTCGAGGCCTTGCGTTTCAAGCCATACCGCATGACGGTCTGCCTCACCCGACTGTGCGCCGCGAGACTGTCCCATGTCAGCCCGTACTCCGCCGCCGAAAGGCACAAGCTTGTGAACTTCGTGTCCCATCGCGTCGGCGATACGGACGATCATTTCGAAGTCCGGCTTCGTACCGGAAATCTCACCGGCCTTCTTGAGGAGTTGTATATCTCCGCACGTGTTGGTCATCGTGCCAGCTTTTTCGTACGCATTCGCCGCAGGAAGGACCACATCAGCAATGATCGCCGTTTCGGTCAGGAACATATCTTGCACGACGACGAAGCTGTTGGAGAACGCGAATGGATCGATCTGCAAGCGGCCGATAGGGTTCGACCCGACAACGTAGAGGGCCTTAAGCTTGCTGGCCTGCGCGGCTTTGACCATTTCGAATGTGTTGAGTCCCGCAGCCTGCGGGATCTCCCACTCCAGATGGAAAGAACTGCTGTTGCTTACTGAGTGATACCCAGGCAGCAGATCGGGATACAGCCCCATGTCCGAAGCGCCGCGGGAGTTGGAATAATCGGCCAGGCAAATGAAACGCGCATTGGGTAGTGTGGCAACGAGTTGCTGGATCGCGCTACCCTGAAGCTCAGCGCCGAAAATGACAATCAAGTTCTGCTCGGCGCGCACAGTATCACGCAGTTTGGCGAGAGAGTCCGGCGTGGTGCCGCTTAAGCCCAATGATGCCGGAGCATGATCGTTGCTCGACAAGAACTTCACGAACTCTGCTTCCTGACTTACCTGCGCAGAGAGCGTTGCCTGCCGTCGCAACTTGATCGACTCATGATTGACTATGTAGAGTTTCGCTCGATGCAGCCGGACGTTATTTCGAATCTGCCACGCCAGGAGGGGATGCTGCTCCGTCGGATCGTTTCCGATCAACAGAGTCGCAGGCGCAGTGAAGACATCCGCCATGCTGGCCGTCTTGTCCGCTCCCCGCATAACAGCCGCGAAAGCAGGGAAGTCGGCGGTGCGGTGATGGTCCACGTTGTTGGTCTTCAGAACGGTGCGAGCGAACTTCGAAAGCAGGTACGCTTCTTCGTTCGTGGTGCGATTCGATCCGATGACCCCGATCGCAGAGCCGCCATCCTTGTCGCGAACCTCGGCGAGCTTTTTGCCGACCAGTTCAAATGCCTCTTCCCAAGTTGAAGGAGTCAGCTTGCCGTTCTTCCGAATCAGCGGCTGCGTCAGGCGCCCGTCATTGCTGGCGAAATCGAATGCGTAACGGCCTTTGATGCAAAGAAAGTCGCCATTCGTGCCGCTCTTGTCGCGGTTGTCCCCGCGAACGATTTCCATGCCGGTATCGGATCGCCGCACCCCCAACGTGGTCTTGCAGCCATCACCGCAGTGCGTGCAGACGGTGCCGACGTGCTTCATCTCCCAGGGCCGCGTCTTATAGCGATAAGCTCCTGAAGTCAGCGCGCCGACCGGACAGATGTCGATGCACATGCCGCACTCTTCGCACTCCAGGTGATCTTCTTTATTAGGCGCAATGATGGAACTGACGCCGCGGTTCTGAACGCCGAGCGCCCAGACGTCCATACCCTCGCCGCAGATGCGCACACAGCGGTAGCACAGGATGCAGCGCGGCCGGTCGAAGAAAACCACTGGGGACCACTGCTGTTCTTCCTTGTGGTTCTTCGCCTCCATGAACTTCGACTCGGCGGCGCCATAGGAGAACGTCATGTCCTGCAATTCGCACTCGCCGCCCGCGTCACAGACCGGGCAATCCAGTGGATGGTTCCCGAGCAGCATCTCGAGCATCGACTTGCGCGCCTGCTTGACCTCGTCGCTTTCAGTGGTCACGACCATGCCTTCGGTGACAACGGTCGTGCACGCGGTCTGCAGCTTTGGCATCTTCTCAATCTTCACGAGACACATGCGGCAAGCGCCCTGAAGCGAAAGATTGGGGTAATAGCAGAACGAGGGCACTTCGATTCCCACGTTCTTGCAGGCGTCGATCAGCAGCGTCCCCGCGGGAGCCGTCAGCTTCTTGCCATCAACTGTGAGATTTACGTCTGGCATTGAGATTTCTAGTGGGCTAGTGCCGGAATTTCCTCGGCTACCCCTTCCTTTTCATAAGGGCAAGGTTTGCCGTCCAGATGGTCTTCAAATTCCTTACGGAATTTTTTCACGAAACCGATCGTCGGCATCGCGGCCGCATCGCCCAGCGGACAGAACGTGCGTCCCAGCATGTTCTCCGCCAGGTACTGCATGTTGTCGATGTCCTTCATCATGCCACCGCCATTGTGGAAGCGGATCAGCGTCTTCTTGAGCCAGTCGGTTCCCTCGCGGCACGGGATGCACCATCCGCAGCTTTCGTGCTGGTAGAACTTCATCGTGCGCAGCGCGAATTTCACGATGCACTGCTCGTCATCGATCACGACCACGCCGCCGGATCCGAGCATTGATCCGGCCTTCTGAACCGAATCAAAATCCATTGCAACATCGATTTCGTCGGCCTTAAGAACGGGGCATGACGAACCGCCGGGGACTACGGCTTTGAGCTGGCGTCCATTAGGAATCCCGCCACCAACCTCGTAGATCATCTTCTTGAGGTTGTAGCCCATTGGCAGTTCGTAGACGCCGGGCTTCGCGATGTTGCCGCTCAGGCAGAACAGACGTGTGCCACCGTTTTTCGGCGTGCCGAGCTTTGCGTACCAATCGGCGCCACCAAGAATAATGTGAGGGACGTTCGCCAGCGTTTCCGCGTTATTAATGATGGTGGGGCCACCCCAGAGACCAACCACCGCAGGGAAGGGAGGACGGATGCGCGGAACTCCACGCTTACCCTCGAGCGACTCCATCAGCGCAGATTCCTCGCCGACTTCGTAAGCCCCGGCGCCACCATGCCAGTACACGTCGAAGTCTTTGCCGCTGCCGAATATGTTCTTGCCGAGAAAGCCCTTCGCATAGGCGTCTTTAATCGCCTTCTGCATGATGTTCGAGAGATAACGGTATTCGCCGCGGATGTAGATGTATCCGCTCTTTGATCCGATGGAGAGACCGGCTATCATCACGCCTTCGATCACCGAGTGCGGATCATGCTCGAAAATCAGTCGATCTTTACACGTGCCCGGTTCGCTCTCATCGCCATTGCAAAGGACATACTTTGGCTTGGCGGCCTGCTTGGGAACGAATGACCACTTCATCCCGGTGGAGAATCCAGCGCCGCCGCGTCCGCGCAGCCCGGAGTTCTTGACTTCATTGATGATGGCGTCGGGCTCTATGGTGAGAGCCCTTTGTACAGCCTTATAGCCGTCGAGCTCGAGGTAGCGATCGATGTTGGTCGCACCCATGCCAAAGCGCCGGGAGACGACCCTTACCTCGTCGGGATGGGAAACTAGGTCAGCCATGAAATTGTTGATTGTTGATTGAAAACCGCCTCCAGTGAAGGCCTTTCAATCAACAATCAAAACTCAACAATCATAAATTGCCTTACTGCGTTCCCTTCTTCTTATATTCATCGATAATCCTATCCATCTTGTCGGTGGTCAGGTTCTCGTGAAAGTCGTAATTTACTTGCGCTGCTGGAGCCCAGCTGCAGGCTCCGATGCATTCCACTTCTTCCAGGCTGAACAGACCGTCCGGCGTTGTCTGCTTGTGGCCGATGCCTAACTTCTTCGCGCAGTGGTGCAGGATCTCTTCTCCGCCTCGCACCATGCAGCTGATGTTGGTGCAAACCTGCACGTTGTACTTGCCGCGCGGCTTGGTGGTCAGCATTGAGTAGTAGCTGATCACGTTGTTGACCTCGAGTTCGGTCAGGTCAAGACGACTCGCAATCTCCGAGATCACTTCGTCGGAGAGAAATCCGACTTCATCCTGCGCATAAAGCAGCGTGGGCACCAATACCGAGCGCTTGGTCGGATAGTGCGTGACCATCTCGGCGAAGCGCGTTTCGAATTCTTCCGAAAATTTCATGCGTAGAATTTTTCTGTGAAACTCTGTGTTCCCTGTGGTGAAAAAAGCACTAACCACAGAGTCACAGAGGTTCACAAGGTCATCGATCGATTTCTCCGAGCACGATGTCGATTGATCCGATGGCGGCCACCACATCCGCCAGCAGCCGGCCTTCGCACATCAAGGGCAGGGTTTGCAGGTTCGCGAAACACGCAGAGCGCATGTGCACCCGATACGGCTTTGCCGTCCCGTCGCTCACGATGTAGTACCCCATCTCGCCGCGAGGAGATTCAACAGCCTGGTAAACCTCCCCCGCAGGAACCGCAAAGCCTTCCGTAATAATCTTGAAGTGATAGATGAGCGACTCCATCTGAGTCTTCATCTTCTCGCGATCCGGCAGGACTATGCCGGGAGCATCGGCCTTAATCGGCCCTTCCGGCATGCCGTCGAGCGCCTGCCTTACGATCCCAATCGACTCCCGGAGTTCCTGCACTCGGCACATATACCTAGCGAAGACGTCGCCCTCCTGCGACACCGGCACCTTGAACTGAAATTTTTCGTAGCCCGAGTAGGGCATGTCGCGCCGCAAATCGATATCGACTCCGCTTCCGCGCAAAGTGGGGCCGGTTGCTCCGAGCCCGATGGCGTCTTCCGCGGTCATCTTGGCCACGCCTTTGGTTCGCATGAGCCAGATGGGGTTTCCCGTCAGCAGGTTTTCGTATTCATCGATTCGCTCGGGGAAGTAGCCAGCGAAGTCGCGGATGCGGTCGAACAATCCCAGCGGCGGCTCCAGCGCCACGCCGCCTACACGGAAATATGAGGTCATCATCCGCTGGCCGCTAACCGCCTCAAAAAACTTCAGGATCTCTTCGCGTTCGCGGAAGCAATATAAGAAGACCGTCAACGCGCCGATATCCATGGCGTGCGTGCCGAGCCACACGAGGTGCGAGTTGATTCGCGTCAGTTCATTGAAGAGTACCCGCAACCATTGCGCTTTTGGGGGGATTTCCAGGCCAAGCAATTTCTCTACCGCCAACACGTAGCAGAGATTGTTGGTCATGGGGCAGAGGTAGTCGATTCGATCGGTCAGCGGAACAACTTGCTGATAGAACTTTGCCTCGCAGGTTTTCTCAATGCCTGTATGTAGATACCCGATGTCGGGCATCAGTCGGACGACCGTCTCGCCATCGATCTCGAGCAGGACGCGCAACACTCCGTGCGTCGACGGATGCTGCGGGCCCATGTTCAGGATCATCGTCCGGTCCTGACCGGGTTCGAGCACGGGAGTAGGAGTCATGTGGGCCATTAGCGATAGCCCTCCACCGGGTAGTCTTTCCGTAATGGATGACCTTCCCAGTCCTCCGGCATCATGATTCGCCGCAAATAAGGATGCCCGGCGAAACGCACTCCAAACAGATCGAAAACCTCGCGCTCGAAGTAAT
>Ga0070712_100002165_pt1 | contig 12087 bp, 8 predicted proteins | sample LARL81metaG_FD_71396 | JGI IMG/M metagenome (GOLD analysis project Ga0070712, IMG submission 71396) | Corn, switchgrass and miscanthus rhizosphere microbial communities from Kellogg Biological Station, Michigan, USA - LAR L8-1 metaG | ecosystem: Host-associated > Plants > Roots > Rhizosphere ...
GCGGCGACGTTGTAGGCGAAAGCCCAGAAGAGGTTGCCCTTGATCGTCGCCAGGGTGCGGCGGGAGAGGCGGATGCCGTCGCCGACCGCGCGGGGGTCGCCGGAGACGAGGGTGATGTCGGAGGCCTCGATCGCGACGTCGGTGCCGGTGCCGATCGCCAGGCCGAGGTCGGCCTGGGCCAGCGCCGGCGCGTCGTTGACGCCGTCGCCGACCATCGCCACGACGCGGCCCTCGCCTTGAAGGCGCTCGACAACGGCCGCCTTCTCGGCCGGCAGCACTTCGGCGATCACCTCGTCGATCCCGACCTCGGCGGCGACCGCGCGTGCGGTCGCCGCATTGTCGCCCGTCAGCAGCACCGGCCGTAGCCCCAGCTCGCGCAGCGCTGCGATCGCTTCATGGCTCGTCGGCTTCACGGTGTCGGCGACGACGATGAGGCCGCGCGCCTCGCCGTCCCAACCGACCGCGATCACGGTTTGCCCGCGCGCTTCCGCCTCGCCACGCGCCTCCTCCAGCGCCTGCGGCAGGGGGTGGCGCTTTTGTTCGGTTATGCCGAACAAAGTCGACAGCCTCGAGTTTGAGGCGCGGCCGACGGCTACCAAGCGGCCTTGAACTCCTCCCCTCACCCCGACCCCCGCCTCGCTGGCGAACTCGTCGACCGTCGGCAGCTGCCCTAGCTCCTCTTTCGCCCGCGCCTCGACCGCGGCTGCGATCGGGTGCTCGGAGGCGTGCTCTACCGCGCCGGCAAGGCGCAGCACATCCGCCTCGTCGATTCCCATGGCGGCGTGCACCGCGACGACCGACATCTCGCCGCTGGTCACGGTTCCGGTCTTGTCGAGGACGACGGTGTCGATCCGCCGCGTCGACTCCAGCACCTCCGGCCCCTTGATCAGCAGGCCGAGCTGGGCGCCGCGGCCGGTCCCGACCAGCAGCGCCGTCGGCGTCGCCAGGCCCAGCGCGCAGGGGCAGGCGATGATCAGGACCGCGACGGCGGCGGTGAAGGCGAACGCGGCCCCCGCCCCATCGAGGAGCCAGAAGCCGAGGGTGGCGAGGGCGAGGGCGATCACGATCGGAACGAAGACGGCGCTGACCCGGTCGGCGAGACGCTGCACCGGTGCCTTGCCCGACTGGGCCTCGGTGACCAGGCGGGCGATCTGGGCGAGAGCCGTCTCCTCGCCGACGCGGGTGGCGCGGACGACGAGGCGACCGCTGGAGTTGACCGTCGCGCCGACGACCTCGGCGCCCGGCCCGACCTCGACCGGTACCGGCTCGCCGGTGACGAGTGCCTGGTCGACGGCCGAGCTGCCGCTCTCGACGACCCCGTCGGTCGCGATCTTCTCCCCCGGGCGGACAACGAAAAGGTCGCCCACCGCGAGCTCCTCGATCGGCACCCGCCGCTCGCCTTTGTCGGGGTCGAGCAGGGCGACATCCTTGGCGCCGAGGTCGAGCAGCGCCTCCAGCGCCGCCCCGGCACGGCGCTTGGCGCGCGCCTCGAAGTAGCGGCCGGCAAGGATGAAGGTGGTGACGACCGACGCCACCTCGAGGTAGATCTCGTCCGCTCCGGCGCCCCGATCGGCGACGAGTTCGAACGGCATCTTCATCCCGTTCTGCCCGGCATCGCCGAAGAAGAGCGCGTACAGCGACCAGGCGAGGGCCGCGAGGGTGCCGAGCGAGATCAGGGTGTCCATCGTCACCGCCCCGTGGCGGAGGTTCTGCCAGGCGGCCTGGTGGAAGGGCCAACCCGCCCACAGCACCACCGGCACCGCCAGCTGCAGCGAGAGCCACTGCCAGTTTTCGAACTGCAGCGGCTCGATCATCGCCATCAGCAGCACCGGCAGCGAGAGCGCAGCGGCGAAGATCATCCGCCGCCGCAGGTCGGCGGTCGGGTCGGCTTCCTCGGGCTCACCTGCCTCGCCCTCCGCACTCGGCAGCACCGCCCCGTAACCGACGCTCTCCACCGCGCCGACCAGCTGCTCGGGCTCGATCCGCCCGGGGTCGAACTCGACCGTCGCCCGTTCGGTCGCGAAGTTGACCGTCGCCTCGACGCCCTCGATCTCGTTCAGGCTCTTCTCCACCCTGCCGGCGCAGCTGGAGCAGGTCATCCCCTCGATCGGAAGCTGCAGCCGCCTTGCGGTCTCAGGTTGCTCTTTCGTATACCCCATAGGGGTATGATAGCGAGATGACCAACCAAGACCCCGGATACATCGACAACAAGGAGCAGTTGAAGAACCGGCTGCGGCGGATCGGCGGCCAGATCGGCGGCATCGAGCGGATGGTCGAGGAGGAGCGCTACTGCATCGACATCCTCACCCAGATCGCGGCCGCGCAGGCGGCGATCGACAGGGTCGCGCTCGCCCTGCTCGACGACCACACGCGCCACTGCGTGGTTGGCGCCAAGACGGCGAAGGAGCGCGAGGAGAAGACCGAGGAGATGATGGAGGCGGTCGGCCGTCTGCTGAAGAGCCGCTGAGACCCTCAGAGGCTACGCAGTCAGGCGCTCGACGAGCTCGACCAGCTCGGCGTGACTGTCGAGCACGAACTCGGCCTCCAACCCGCCTTCCTCGTCTCCTGCGAGATTCATCCCCCGGTAGCGAGCGCTCCGCATGCCGAGTGCGGTGGCGCCGGCGACGTCGGTCCGCCGCAGGTCGCCGACGTGCATGGCCTCCCCGGGCTCCGCACCGAGCGCCGCCAGGGCCGCTTCGAAGATCTGCGGGGCCGGCTTGTAGTGGCCGACTTCGTCCGAGAAACCCCAGCCGCCGAAGTGCCCGAGCAAACCCTGGGCCGCGAGCAGCTCCCGCAGCAGCTCGCCGCCGCTGAAACCGACGTCGCAGACGATGCCCAGCCTGACGCCGCGCCGGCTCAGCTCGGCGAGGCAGGCGTGGATCCCGGGCGCGAACTCCAGATCGACCTCCCGGCCGGCGCCGAGGAACGCCTCCGCCACCATCTCCCGCGCCGCCCCCTCGACCCCGAGGTGGCGGACCAGCGCCGTCGCCGCCTCGTGCGGGGGCAGGTGCCGGCCCTCCGCCCAAGCCTGCTCCCAGTCGAGTCCGACCTGCCGCAGGCCTGCGAGCAGCCGGTCCGCCTCGACCTCGACCTCGTTGCTCTGCAGAGCTGCCGCGATCGCCCGCCGCCGCGCCTCGCTCATCGCCCCCGGCGGCACCGCTGCGATCGTATTCCAGAAGTCGAAGGTGACGACCTTGATCACTGGGCGATCCTCGCAAACGTCCGGAATTCGGTGCCGGGCCCCACTCCGCTAGCGAACCGGAGGGTTCTTGGTGCTCAGCCTTCGGTCAGCTCTTCGGTCAGCCGAAACACCTCCGACAGCTGGGTGTCGAGGGCGTAGGCGAGGTGGCGCACGGTCCCCCAGTCGGCATCGACTCTCCCGCTCTCGATCTGCCGCAGCGTCTCGACCGGAACCTCGGCCTTGTCGGCCAGCCCCTGCTGCGTCAGGCCCGCGGTCTTCCGCAGCTGGCGGATGGCGCTGCCGAGGGCGAGGTTGTGGGCGTCGCGGGTCTCCTCCATCCAAAACCCCACGGTACTGAGCCGTTCAGCGTCTGAAAACCTCAAATCCCGCCACGTAGGCGAACGAGGGCGAAGTCGGTATCGCTCGTGCCCGGCAGCTTTGCCCATCCTCCGAGAAGAATTCGCCCGTCCGTCTGCAGGGCGACCGAGCGCGCCGTCCCCAGGCGGCGGCCAAAACGCACGGCTGCCTGGCCCTCGCGGCCGAAGCGGGGGTCGAAGGAGCCGTCGGCGCGCAGGCGCCAGCAGCGGAACGCTCCCTTGCGCGGCGTCGACGGGCTGCCGATCGATTCCAGCGCGGCGACGATCCGCCGGTGCGAGTCGTCGGCGATGTCCCCGGGCACGTAGCCATCGCCGATCTCGTGGAAGGCGAAGCCGCCGCTGCCGTAGGAGCGATCGAGGCTGCCCGCTTCGCCGACGGCGCCGAAGGCGAGCAGCGGGCCCGACTTGCCGGCGAGGATCGCCCGCCCGCCGGCGGCGAGGGCGCCGGCCGTCGCGTAGGCGCCCGATTGTCGCACCGACAGGATCTCGTAACCGCGGCCCGCGAACGAGGTGTCGAGGCTGCCGTCGGGGAGCAGCCGGGCGATCGCGAAGCGGCCGCTGGTGCCATTCCGCCCACCGCCTTTCGGGAACCAGGCGCCGCCCACGAGGACGATCCGGCCGAGCCCGTCGAGCATCAGGTCGTTCGCCTCGTCGTGGTGGTTTGGGGAGAGGTCGAGCGTGACCAGGCCGTCCTCGCCGAAGGAGGGATCCGGCGAGCCGGCGCGGTCGAGGTGGAATACGGCGAATTCGCGGTCGCCGTCGGGCCAGCCCCCTTGGCCGTGGGTCCCGGCGACGAGGACGCCGCCGTAGCGGTCGGTCCGCACCGCGCTGACGGTCATCTTGACCGGAAGCTCGACCATCCCGTCGCCGCCCCCGAAGCTCGGATCGGGACCCCCGTCGGGAAGCAGCCGCGCCACCATCGGCGCCCCTGACGGGTGCGCCGGATCGGCCGGCCCGGCGAGGACGATGTTGCCGAAGGAGTCGATCGCCATCGCTTCCGCCGCCATCCCGCCTTCGACGTCGCTGAGGACGATGCCGCCGTTACCGAAGCCGGGGTCGAGCGAGCCGTCCGGACGGTAGGCCGCCACCGCCAGCCGCACTCCGAAGGGATGCTGGATCGAGTAGCCGGCGAGGAGAATCCGTTCTCCGTAGGAGATCACCGTGCTGGCTCGGTCCTTGCTCCCCTGGTCGAGGTCGGTGAGGATCCGCCCGTCCCCGGAGAAGGTGCGGTCGGGCTGGCCTTCGTTCGGAATGCGCCCTGCCGCCGCGGCCGCCGGCAAAGCCAGCGCGACCAGGGCGACGATCAGCAGCGCAAGACGAACCTTCATGGCTACAGGGTGGCACCGCGGTGCGACCCGCAGGGAGACAACCTTGGCCCGGATGTCGGGCGGGTGTAACTTCGTACGATGTCGCACAAAGCTGCTGATCGGATCCGCAACGTGGCGCTGATCGGACACCGCGGCAGCGGCAAGACCAGCCTCCACGAGGCGATGCTGTTCGAGGCGGGGGCGGTCAACCGGCTGGGCCGGGTCGAGGACGGCACGACCGTCTCCGACCACGAGGCCGACGAGCGGGCCCGGAAGCTCTCGATCAACGCCTGCGTCTGCTGCTTCCAGCACGCCGACCGCGAGATCAACCTGATCGACACGCCCGGCGATCCCAGCTTCGTCGCCGACGCCGCCGCGGCCCTGCGCGCCGCCGACTCGGCCGTGGTCGTCATCAATGGCGTTGCCGGGGTCGAGGTGCAGACCGAACGGCTCTGGCAGCGCGCCGACGCCGAGGGTCTCGCCCGTCTCGTCTTCGTCAACATGCTCGACCGCGAGCGGGCCGACTTCTTTGCCGCGCTCGAGTCGCTGAAGGCGGCCTTCGGGCCCCACGTCGTCGCCACCGAGATCCCGGTCGGCGCCGAGCACGACGTCCGCGGGGTGATCGACCTCGTCGACATGGAGGCCTTCGTCTACCCGAGCGCCGAGCGCGGCGCCGCCGAGCGGGTGCCGATCCCCGACGAGCTCCTCCCCGAGGCCGAGGAGTACCGCGAGAAGCTGATGGACGAGGTCGCCGAGAACTCCGACGAGCTGATGGAGCGCTACCTCGAGGGCGAGGAGATCGCCCACGGGGAGATCGTCACGGCGCTGAAGCGCGGCGTCACCGAGGGCCGCCTCTTCCCGGTCACCTGCGGGGTCGCGACGCGGAACCTGGGGACGAACCGGCTGCTCGACGCCCTCGTCGAGGACCTCCCCTCGCCGCGGATGCGGGGGCCGCTGCCGGCCCTCGACGGCGAGGGCGAGGCGATCGAGATCGCGCCCGACGAGGACGGGCCGCTGGTCGCCTACGTCTTCAAGACCACGGCCGATCCCTACGCCGGCCGGATCAACATCTTCCGCGTCTACAGCGGCACGATCCGCTCCGACTCCCAGGCGGTGAACGTCAGCCGCCACCAGAAAGAGCGGATCGGGCAGATCGGACAACCGCTGGGAGAAGCCCTTCGGCCGGTCTCCGAGCTGGGGGCCGGCGACATCGGCGCCGTCGCGAAGCTGAAGGAGACGAGGGCGGGTGACGTCCTCTGCGACGAGCAGCGGGATCTCGCGGTGCAGCCGCTCGACCTGCCGGCGCCGGTGATGGCGTTCTCCTATGAGGCAAAGACGAAGGGGGACGAGGACAAGGCGGCGACCGCGGTGCGGCGGCTGGGCGAGGAGGACCCGACCCTCGATGTCCACCGCGACCCCCAGACGGGCGACCAGATCATCGCCGGGCTCACCCAGGTCCACGTCGAGGTCCTGGTCGAGCGGATGAAGAGTCGCTTCGGCGCCGAGATCGTGCTGCATCCGCCCCGGGTGCCCTACCAGGAGACGATCCGCAGCCCAGCCGCCGCGCACGCTCGCTACAAGAAGCAGACGGGCGGCAAAGGCCAGTTCGCCGACTGCGCGATCGAGATCGAGCCGGGCAGCGACGGCGGCGGCCTCGAGTTCGTCAACCAGATCAAGGGGGCGGCGATCCCCGGCAGCTTCATCCCCGCGGTCGAGAAAGGAGTCGGCGAAGCGATGCGGCACGGCACCGTGGCCGGTTATCCCGTCAAGGACGTCCGCGTCCGCCTCGTCGACGGCAAGCACCACGACACCGACTCCTCCGAGCTTGCCTTCAAACTCGCCGGCGCGATGGCCTTCAGGCAGGCGATGGAGGCGGCCGACCCGGTCCTCCTCGAGCCGATCGTCAAGCTACTCGTCAGCTGTCCCGATGAGGTCGTGGGCGACGTCATCGGCGACCTCAACTCCCGCCGCGGCCGTCCCCTCGGAATCGAGGCCAAGGGCCACACCAGCGAGGTCCGCGCCGAGGTCCCGATGGCCGAGGTCCTCGACTACGCCCCCGACCTCCGCTCGATCAGCGCCGGTCGCGCCGAGTTCACGATCGAGTTCGAGCGCTACGAGGAACTACCGCCGCACTTGGCCGAGAAGGTGACGGCGGCCTCAGGCGAAGGCGCAGCGGCATCCGGGTAGAGAGGCGTTTCATGATCTTCAGTTGGAGAACCCGGAGACGTGTTTCGGCAGCCGTTGCGACAACCCCGTCTCGTCCCTAGGGGCTCATCACCACCGAGATGCGAGCGAGCGTTTCGCCGGCCTGAAATGTTCCCGGGGTTTCGAACCGGGAGTTGAGCTGGTCGGCGATGAACTGGTTGGAGATCGCCCGGATGCCGTTCAGTTCGAACAGGCCGACCTTGGCGCGGAACTGGATCTCGGCGGCGCTGAGGTCGAGTGTCCCGATGGTCCCGGTGATCGCCCCTTCGGTCGAGAGCGGACTGAGGGTCGCAGAGAGTTCTCGGGTGGCCAGGTCGATGCGCGGATGGCGCAGCAGCAGTTCCCGCGGCGGCGATTCGAAGATCTGCATCGTCACCCCGTTGTTTTCGCCCCCGTCGAGGATGCCGGCCGAGGCATCGGCAGTGACCCTCGCCGGCTCCATCGGGAAGAGGAAGTACTGTTCGGCGCCGCTGCTCCACCCGCCGGTGGCGCCCCAGATCCCCAGTTCGACTTTGAGCGACCGCAGCCGCGGGAAGATCGATTCCGGCCCGCCGATCGCGATCGTCCCGGAGACGTCGACTTCCGAGGGTTCGGCCAGGCCGTCGAGCGAGCCGAGCGAGCGGCCGCTGCGGAACAGCCGCGGCAGCGCCAGGGCGCGGTCGAGCGCGGCGGCTGCGGCAGCGGTCAGCCGCAGGCGCTTGGCCTCGAGGTGGGCGTCGAAACCTTCGCGCGCCAGCTGCGCGCCGGCGAGCCGGCCAAGGCGAAGATGCCGGCCCGCGATTACCGCGCTCACGCTCCCGGCGGAGGAGATCTTCAGCCCCCGCACCGACACCGCCCTGCGGCCGGCAAACAGCTTGAACCCGCCCCCCTGGACGAAGGTCGCCCGCCCCGCCGAGAGGTCGAAGGTCCCTGAGCCGACCGGCAGGGTCAACTTGTTTCCCTTCAGCTTTGCCGGCCCGAGCGGCTTTACGGCGACGTCCTCCCGCCGCAGCGTCTTCTCGAGCCCACTGGAAAGCACCAGCTTGGTTTCACCCGCGCCGAGTGGAACCGTTGCGGCCGCGGCGACTGGAACGTAGACCAGCGCCGCCGCCAAGACCGCCGCCGCTATTGCCAGCCTTCTGCGCACCATGAAGACCCTAACCCTCAGAATTCGATGACGCTGCGGATCCCGTCCTGGGCCTCCATCAGCTCGAAGCCGCGGTTGACCTCGTCGAGGGTGATTCGGTGGGAGACGAACGGGTCGAGGTCGATCTCGCCGGCCAGGTAGCGGTCGACGAGGACCGGGACCTGGTCCCGACCCTTGACGCCGCCGAAGGAGGAGCCGGCGATGCGGCGGCCGGTGATCAGCAGGCGGGGAACGACGTCGAGGGTCTCACCGCGACCGGCGACGCCGGCAACCGTGCAGAGGCCCCAGCCCATCCGCGCTGCTTCGACCGCCTGGCGCATCACCGCGACGTTGCCGGTCGCCTCGAAGGTGTAGTCGGCGCCGAAGCCGTCGGTCATCTCGAGGATCCGCTCGACCGCCCCCTCGCCGCCCTCGAGCAGGTCGGTCGCGCCCTGGCCGCGGGCCAGCTCCAGCCGCTCGGGCGAGAGGTCGACGCAGATGATCCGCTCGGCTCCTTGCAGGCGGCAGCCGGCGACCGCGCCGAGGCCGACCATGCCGGCGCCGAAGACGGCGCAGGTACTGCCGGGCTGCACGGTGGCGGTGTTGATCGCGGCGCCGAGCCCGGTCGAGAGCCCGCAGGCAAAGAGACAGGCGTGCTCGAAGGGAGCCTCCGGGCTCACCTTCGCCAGCGCGATCTCCGGCATCACCGTGTACTCGGCAAAGGTCGAGCAGCCCATGAAACTGCGGATCTCCTCGCCGTCACGGGAAATTCGCGTCGTCCCGTCGGGCAGATGGCCCTTGTTCTGCTCCTCGCGGATCGCCAGGCAGAGGTTGGTGCGCGGGTCGAGGCAGTGGACGCACTCGCGGCACTGGGGCGAGAAGAGGGTGACCACATGGTCGCCCGGCGCCAGCTCGGCGACGTCCGGCCCGACCGCCTCGACGACGCCGGCGCCCTCGTGGCCGAGCACGGTTGGCGCATAGCCGGACGGATCGGCGCCGGAGGCGGTGTAGAGGTCGGTGTGGCAGACGCCGCAGGCGTGCAGGCGGACCAGCACCTCGCCGGCGCGCGGCTCCGCCAGCTCGACGTCCTGCACGGCGAGCGGCTCGCCAAAGCCCTCCAGCACGGCTGCCCGCATCTTCATGCGGCCAGGGTACTCCTGCCTCCTCGGTCAGACCTCGACCAGCGAGCCCATGATCACCGTGCGCTCGCGCGGGAGGGCAAAGTAGTCGGCGGCGTCGGCGCTGACGTGAGAGCTGGCGAGGAAGAGGCGCTTGCGCCATCGCGCCATCCCCGGACCCTCGCCGGACCGCAGCTCGATCGTCGAGAGGAAGTAGGAGGCCTCGTCGACCTCGAGCGGCAGGGCCAAAGCGCCGGCCGCCTCGCGCAGCGCCGCCGGCACGTCGGGCTGCTCCATGTAGCCGAAACGGGCGGTGAGGTGGCTGATGCCGTCGTCGCTGTAGCCGAGGTCGTCAACCGCGAAGCGTTCCGCTCCGGCGACGCTGGGAAGCGGCAGCGTCTCGATCGAGAGGATCAGGGCATGCTCGTGGAGGATCCGGTTGTGCTCGACGTTGGCGCGCATCGCCAGCGGCGTCGTCGCCTTGTTGCGGTTGAGGAAGACGGCGGTGCCGGGGCAGCGCTGCAACGGCGGCTGCTGCCGGTGCAGCTCCTCGACGAAGGTCCGCAGGCAGCCTTCCTGCCGCTGGCGCTGCTCGGAGACCAGCTGCCGTCCCCGCTGCCAGGTGGTCAGGACGGCGAAGATCGCCAGGCCGACCAGGAGCGGGAACCAGGCGCCGTGGGCGAGCTTGGTCAGGTTCGCGGTGAGGAAGAGCAGGTCGACGGTGAGGAAGGCGCCGGCGCCGAGAACCACCATCCACAGCGGTTTCCCCCACTGGCGGCGAACGATGTAGAAGAAGAGCAGGGTGGTGATCGTGATCGTCCCGGTCACCGCGGTGCCGTAGGCGAAGGCGAGGGCGCCGGAGGTGCGGAAGGCGAAGACGAGGGTGACGACCGCCGCCATCAGCAGCCAGTTGATCCAGGGGACGTAGATCTGCCCCATCGTCTTCGCCGAGGTGTAGACGACCCGCAGCCGCGGCAGATAGCCGAGCTGGACCGCCTGATGGGCCACCGAGTAGGCGCCGGTGATCACCGCCTGGGAGGCGATCACGGTGGCCACGGTCGCGAGCAGGACCATCGGCACCCGTCCCCACCCCGGGACCAGGAGGAAGAAGGTGCCGCTGACGTTGCCGCCGGCCTGGTCGAGGAGCAGCGCTCCCTGTCCCATGTAGTTGAGGATCAGCGCCGGGAAGACCAGCAGCAGCCAGGCGGCGGTGATCGGCAGCCGGCCGAAGTGGCCGAGGTCGGCGTAGAGCGCCTCGACACCGGTGATGACCAGGACGACGGCGGCGAGGGCGAAGAAGGCGGTGCCGAAGTTGCCGACCAGGAACTCGAGCGCATAGGTCGGCGAGAGCGCGCCGAGGATCTGCGGGTGGGCGGCGATGCCGCCGATGCCGCAGGCGGCGATGACCGCGAACCAGACGACCATCACCGGGCCGAAGAGGCGGCCGACCGCCGCGGTTCCGTAGCGCTGGGAGGCGAAGAGGACGACGACGATCGCCGCCGTCAGCGGCACGACCAGGCTCCCCAGCGAGGGCTCGACGACCTTCAGTCCTTCGACCGCCGAGAGGACCGAGATCGCGGGCGTGATCATGCTGTCGCCGAAGAAGAGCGAGGCGCCGAAGATGCCGAGCGCCGCGAGGACCGCCATCGTTCGCCGCCCGCCCGGCAGGCCGCCACGCCGGATCAGCGTGATCAGGGCCATGATCCCGCCCTCGCCCTCGTTGTCGGCGCGCATCACCAGCAGCACGTACTTGAGCGTGACGACGATCGTCACCGCCCAGAAGATCAGCGAGATGACGCCGTAGACGTTCGGCCGCGTCTCCGCCACCGGATGCGGATCGGCGGGGTTGAAGACCGCCTGCACCGCGTAGAGCGGGCTGGTGCCGATGTCGCCGAAGACGACCCCGAGGGCGCCCAGCGCCAGCGCCGCCCGAGCGCCGGTGCGACCGCGGACGCGGTGCGCGGCGCTGCCGCCCAGCAGGGTTGCAGGACCGAAGCGCTCTTTGACGGTCGAGACGGACACGCATCGATCATGCGCCCGCGCCCGTCAAGCCCGCGTGAAGACGAGGCTTCGTCGTATACAGATTTCGTGAAGACCGTCGGGGCGCTTTTGCGTCCCTATAGGACGGAAAAGCGCCCCGACCTAAGCGGCGAAGCGGTAGCCGACGCCCGGATCGGTCCGGATGTATTTGGGGCCGTCGGCCGGCTCGATCTTGCGGCGCAGATTGGCGACGTGGGCGCGGAGGACCTGCAGGTCGTCTTCGTACTCGACTCCCCAGACCTCGACCAGCAGCGCCCGGTGGGTCATCAGGCGGCCGCGGTTGCGGACGAGGACGCGGAGGAGCTCGAACTCGGTCGGCGTCAGGTGGACCTCTTCGCCTTCACGGCGCACTCGGCGGGCAGCGAGGTCGACCTCGAGCCCCTCGACCTCGATCGCCGGCTCCCCCGTCTCCGGCCGGGCCCGGCGCAGCGCCGCCTCCAGCCGCGCCACCAGCTCGCGCGGGCCGAAGGGCTTGGTCACGTAGTCGTCGGCGCCGGCGGCCAGCGCCTCCACCTTCCTGTCCTCGTCGCCGATCGCCGAGAGGACGACGATCGGCATCTCGCTCCACTCGCGGATCCGGCGCGTCACCTCCACCCCGTCGAGATCGGGCAGCATCAGGTCGACGACCGCCGCGTCGGGCGGGCGCACCGCGACCAGGTCGAGCGCCTCCTCGCCGCTGGCGGCGGACACGGCCTCGAAGCCGGCGTCGCGGAGGATCACCCGCAGCGCCCGCACGATCTGCGGCTCGTCGTCG
>Ga0070712_100002167_pt1 | contig 12076 bp, 10 predicted proteins | sample LARL81metaG_FD_71396 | JGI IMG/M metagenome (GOLD analysis project Ga0070712, IMG submission 71396) | Corn, switchgrass and miscanthus rhizosphere microbial communities from Kellogg Biological Station, Michigan, USA - LAR L8-1 metaG | ecosystem: Host-associated > Plants > Roots > Rhizosphere ...
AGCAGCGGGCGCCTGCCCCGCTCGGCAAGCTGGTTGCGCAGCGTCGCAAGGGGCCGTTCCTGGCCGGCGACCTGGCACATCCAGCCCATCGCGGTGTCCAGCGAGAACGACCCGCCCGGGTAGAACGGCGCACGGTAGTCGGCGGTGGTGACCTGGGCGGCGATCGCGCCGAGGTCCGGCCCCGCGTCCGCCGCGATGGCCCACTGGGTCATGCCGAGATAGCTGGGGCCGCAGGTGCCGAACGAGCCGGGGTACCACGGCTGCTTCCGCAGCCAGGCGACCGTGGCGAGGCCGTCGTCGTGCTCGTCGGGCCCGAACGGGTCGAACGTGCCGCCCGAGCCGAAGGTGCCGCGGCAGCTCTGGATCACCGCCTGGAACCCCCGCTCGGCGAGCAGGCGGCCGAACAGGAGCCCCCACGACCGGCGCCGCCCGTAGGGGGAGCGGACCAGCACCAGCGGCGGCGGCGGCCGCAGCGGCCACGGCCGGGTCCGCGGTGCGTACCGGTCGGCGAGCAGCACGGCTCCGTCCGGCATCGGAACCCGCAGGTCACGATCGACGTCAATGGTCCTGCTCGTGGCGGGCGGCAGCTTGAGCGCCTGTCCCATGAAACGGCTGGCGAGGGTCATGTCCTGGTGAGCTTCGGGTGTGTCCGCACGGGAGGAAAGTCTGCTACGGCCGCGTTTGCGAATTCCAGGATGACACGGACACGCCCGCCAGCGGAGCGGGACGCTGGCGGGCGTGATGGATGGACGGGCTATGGACGGCGCCTGGCGAAGCGCCACCAGAGGAACACCACGAGCCCGATCAGCAGCCACGGGATATGGAAGCCAAAGCCCAACGGCGACACCACATGGAACGGGAAGGCGAACAGCGGCCCGGCGAGCGCCTGTCCCACCATGATCGCGACGATCGCGACGAACGCGAGGAACACGATCCGCGGCAGCGAACTATGGCGCCTTGGCGGCCGGACCATCGGTGGCGCCGACCGTCCGGCCGACGGCTTGGGCGGTTCGCCGGAGCCCGGCAGGTCATCGAACAGGCCGTCCAGGTCGGCGTGGGTCTTGGCCTTCATGGCCCGGTCGAGGCGCTCGTTGAACTCCTCTTCGTCGAGCCGTCCGTCGCCATAGTGCTTGGACAGGCGGTCGGCGACCTCGGTGCGCTCGGCGTGGGAGAGCCTGATGTTCGGATCGGGGGTGGGACGCTGGCCTGACGATCCGCGCCCCCATGGCGGATTGTACGGCGCTGGCATGGTGCGGGCCTCCTTGGCTCAGAGCGACCGGGTCTGCCGGGACTGGACGAAGCTGCTGGCGATGGACTGGTCGGATCCCTCTTCCGGGATCAGCAGCCAGCAGGCGAGGTAGATGGGCACGCCCGCGCCGCCGACGAAGGTCAGCACGGCGAGGACGATCCGGATGATGGTGACGTCGGCGCCCAGGTAGTTGGCGATTCCGGCGGCGACCCCCGCGATCATCCGGTCGCTGGTCGGGCGGCGGAGCGGCTGGGGCCGACTCTGGTCGATGGTGTGAGTGCTTGCTTCTGCGGTGGTGTTCATGCCTCCAGCCTGGGCGAGCGGGCCGCGCGCGGGTATCGGGAAGACCCCCGATCCGACCCTGATGTCTGCGGGGGAGGATCAGGGTTCGCCCGGATAGCCGGGCGGGCACGCGAGGCGCGATGATGGTTTCGTGGAGGAACCGGCAGGCTGGAGGCCGCCCTGGGAGACCGCCCGCGCCGCGGGCGGCTCTAGCGCGCCGCCGGCCGAGGGCCCCCGGGATCAGGAGCAGGCGCCCTGGCACTTCCGCCGGCACGGCCCGGGGCGCTGGAGCAGGCGGCCCGGTGGCGCGCTGCGGCGCCCGCGGGAGGACCGCCTGATCGGCGGGGTGGCGGCCGCCATCGCGGCCAGAATCGGCCGCGACGTCACCACCGTGCGGATCGTGCTCGTCGTCGCCGCCGTGCTCTCCGGTGGCTTCGTCGCGGCCGTCTACGTGGTCGCCTGGATGCTTATCCCGATGACCGGCACGGAGCACGGCCTGGCCGGCAAGGCACTGGCCGACCGGCGCGGGCTGGCGCTCGTCGCGGGCCTGTGGTCCGTGCTGATCCTGGTGCGCATCCTGGCCTCGGCATTCAAGGCCGGCTGGCTCGGCTCGCTGATCTTCCCGCTGGCCATCGTCCTGGCGGGACTCGTCCTGATCTGGCGCAACGCCGCCGAGGACGAGCAGGCGATGATGCGCCGCCAGGCCCAGCCGCTACTCGGCCTGACCACCGGCTCCCGGCGCACCGGGCTGATCCTGCGGCTGACCGTCGCGGTGATCCTGCTGGCCGGTGGCATCGCCGCGCTGGGGTCCGCGCACGAGAACATCGCGCTGCTGCAGCCACTGGCCGGGGTGGCGCTGCTGATCTCCGCCATCGTGGTGCTGCTCGGCCCGTGGTGGCTGCGGATCGCGCGGGACCTGGTGGTGGAACGGCAGGCCCGGGTCCGGGCCGAAGAACGTGCCGACATCGCCTCCCGGGTACACGATTCGGTACTGCAGACCCTGGCGCTGATCCAGCGCCGCGCGGATCAGCCGCAGCAGGTGGTCGCGCTGGCCCGGGCCCAGGAGCGGGAACTGCGCTCCTGGCTGTTCGACGGCAGGCCGCCCGGCACCATCGACGAGGCGGCCACGACGCTGGCTGGCGGGGTCCGGCTCATCCAGCAGGAGGTGGAGGCACAGCACGAGGTGGCCGTCGAGGTCGTCCTGGTGGGCGACTGCCCGCTGGACGACGACTTGACCGCGCTGCTCGCGGCCGCGCGGGAGGCGACCGTCAACGCCGCGAAGTGGTCGGGCGCCAACGTCATCTCGATCTTCGCCGAGGTGGAGCCGGCCGAGGTGTCGGTATTCGTCCGGGACCGCGGCAAGGGGTTCGACCCGGAGACGGTGCCCGCCGACCGCAAGGGCCTGGCCGAGTCGGTGCGCGCCAGGATGGCCCGCCGCGGCGGCAACGCCGCCATCCGCAGCGCCCCCGGTGAGGGAACCGAGGTGTCGCTGACCATGCCCCGCAACGTCACCGAGGCGAGCCAGGCATGAGCGATACCAGGCCGCGGGTGTTCATCGTGGATGACCACGCGCTGTTCCGGTCCGGGGTGCGGTCCGAACTCGGTGACGGCGTGGAGGTCGTGGGCGAAGCCGACGACGTGGCACCGGCGATCGCCGGGATCCGCGAGTGCCTGCCCGATGTGGTGCTGCTCGACGTGCACCTGCCCGGCGGCGGCGGCCAGGCCGTGGTGACCGCGCTCAAGCCGGAACACCCGGAGGTGCGCTTCCTCGCCCTGTCCGCGTCCGACGCCCCCGAGGACGTCATCGCCGTGATCCGCGCCGGAGCACGCGGGTATGTGACCAAGACGATCTCCGGTGCCGAACTGGTGGACGCGGTGAAACGGGTCGCGGCCGGCGACGCGGTGTTCTCCCCCCGGCTGGCCGGGTTCGTCCTCGACGCCTTCGCCAACGGCCCCGGCCCCGGCCAGCAGCGCCCGTCCCTCGATCCCGAGCTTGACCAGCTCACCGGGCGCGAGCGTGAGGTGCTGCGGCTGATCGCCCGCGGCTACACCTACAAGGAGATCGCCAGGGAGCTGTTCATCTCGATCAAGACGGTGGAAACCCACGTCTCCTCGGTGCTCCGCAAGCTGCAACTGTCCACCCGCCATCAGCTCGCGCGCTGGGCGACCGAGCGGCGCCTGGCCTGAGCCCCGCGCCCAACGGCTCCCCGGCCGGCCCCTCCGGGCGGCACTGGGAGCGGTTGTTAGCCTGACTTGATGCCGACATTCCGGGCACCGGTATACGACCGCATTGGCGAGCGTTACGCGACGGGGCGGCGCACGGACCCGCGGATCGCGGCCCCGATATGGGCCGCTCTCGGCGGCGCACGGACCGTGCTGAACGTGGGCGCCGGCAGCGGCTCCTACGAGCCGCCCGGCCGCCGCGTCGTGGCGGTCGAGCCGTCCATCATCATGCTGGCCCAGCGTCCCGCCGGCACGGCCCCTGCGGTGCGCGCGGTCGCCGAGCGGTTGCCGTTCCCCGACGGCGCCTTCGACGCCGCCATGGGCGTGCTCACCATGCATCATTGGGCCGACCGGGACCGCGGCCTGGCCGAGATGCGCCGGGTGGCCGGGCGCGTGGTGCTGTTCCTGTGCGACCCGCGGCGGCGCCCGCCCTGGTGGCTGGGCCATTACTTCCCCGCGACCGCGCGGCTGGAGGCCGCACGGGAGACGCAGGTCGCCGAGCTGGAACGGGTGCTCGGCCCGCTGGAGGTCATCCCGGTGCCGATCCCCGGCGACTGTGCCGACGGGTTCAACGGGGCGTACTGGCGGCGCCCGCGCGCCATCCTGGACCCGGCGGTGTGGGGGCCGATGTCTGCCCTGTCGCTGATCCCGCCGGCGGACCGCGCCGCGGGAATGAGCCGGCTGCGCACCGACCTCGACAGCGGCGTCTGGGAGCGGCGCTGGGGCCACCTTCTCGGGCTGGCCGAGCTTGACCTCGGCTACAGCGTGGCGGTGACCCGCTCGTAAATCAGCGGCCGGTCTCGATGAGGGTTGCCTGAGGCGTTTGAGAGTTTCGCGCGTTGCTGCCCGCGGCCGTGCAGGTGGCCGCGGAGGCACACGACACACCGCTGAGCATTTCGCGGGTCCCCGGGCTGGGGCTGTGCGTCACCGACCACTTGGTGCCGTTCCAGGACTCGATAAGGGTCAGCTCGACGCCGGGGGTGGCGTACTTGCCCACGGCGGTGCAGGCGGCCGCCGACGGACACGAGACGCCATAGAGGTTGTTATCGTCGGACCCCGGGTTGGGGCTGGTCACAAGGGACCAGGTGGCACCGTTCCAGGATTCGATGAGGGTCCGGCTGAAACGGCGGTCTCCGTGATACCCCACGGCCGTGCACGAGGCCGCCGACACGCACGACACGCCATCAAGGGCGTTGCCGTTTGGCCGGTTCGGGCTGGGCACCACCGACCAGGTGGCGCCGTCCCAGGACTCGGCGAGGGTCCGCTGCTCCGTGGGGGTCTCGTACTGGGAGCCCACGGCGGTGCACGCGGCCGCCGATACACACGACACGGCACTCAGAGCGTTGTACTCCGACCCCGGGCTGGGGCTGGGCACCACCGACCACTTGGTGCCGTTCCAGGACTCGACGAAGGTCTGGAACTGCCCGCTGTTCAAGGGGTAGTAGGAGCCCACCGCGGTGCAGTCGGCCGCCGATATGCACGACACGCCATACAGGATGGTGCTGCTGGACGCCGGGTGCGGGCTCGGCGCCACCGACCAGCTCGTGCCGTTCCAGGACTCGATGAGGGCCTTGCTCGCGCCGCTGCTGGTTCCGTAGGAGCCGACCGCGACGCATGCTGCCGCCGACACGCAGGACACGCCATTGAGGCCGACGGCAGGCCCGGGCGGAGCGGGGCTGGGCACCACCGACCACTTGGCGCCGTTCCAGGACTCGATCACATTATGGAAGGGGTTGCCTGCGCGGTCGTAGCCCACAGCGGTGCAGGCGGCCGGCGACGTGCACGACACCGCGTTCAGAATGTTGTACCCCGACCCGGGGTTGGGGCTGGGCACGACGGACCAGGTCAGGGTCGTTGCGCCGGCCGGGACCGAGGCGGCAAGCAACACCCACACACCGATCCAGAGCACCGGGACCGCGCGTAGCCACCGTCGTGTCATCGCCGCCTCCCCGCGCCGATCGGCCAGGCTCGCCTCATCGAGTGTCCCCCGACAGCGTGGCCGCCAGGAAGTCCAGCTTGGCCCGCAGGTGCAGGGTTCCGCCACCCTCGTGGCCGTTGAACTCGTACACCGCGATGTCCTTGGGCCCGGCGTAGTGGTTGAACGCGGCGAAGATCGTGGACGGCGGGGTGACGTCGTCGGCCAGCCCGGCGGAGAACAGCGCCGGGGCCCGGGCCCGCTTCGCGTGGTTGACCACGTCCACGTAGGACAGCGTGCGGAACACGGTCTCCACCTGGTCGCTGTGCACGGCGCAGTACTCCGACAGCTCGGCGTAGGGGCGGGTGTTGGTGACCTCCGTCCCTCGCCGGGGATGGGCCAGGAACGGCACGTCGGGCATGGCCGCGCGGACGCCCGGGGCCAGGTGCGCCGCTGCGATCGCCAGGCCGCCGCCCTGGCTCCCCCCCGTGGTGACCAGCGGCAGGCCCGCTGCGGCCGGGTGGCTGAGCGCCGCTTCCACGGCACAGGCCGCATCGGTGAACAGCCGTGTGTAGTAGTACGTGCGCGGGTCGGCGATGCCGCGAGTCATGAACCCGGGGGTGCTCGGCGCGCCGCCGTCGCTGGGGTCAGGCGTGTCCGCACCGCGCCACGCGCCGCCCTGGCCGCGGGTGTCCATGACCAGGTGGACGTACCCGGCGCTGCTCCAGGGCAGCCAGTCCAGCGGGTCACCGCGGCCGCCGCCGTAGCCGATGAACTCCACGACCACCGCGCTGCGCGGCGCCCGCTCATGCGGGACGAGCAGCCACCCTTTGACCGCGTCCCCGGCAAACCCGGAGAACGTCACGTCGAACACGGCGGCGTACCTGATCGCGGTGCTGACCGGGGTGAACTCGGGTGCCCAGGCGTCGGCCCGTGCGGCGTCCAGCTGGTCGGACCAGAACGAGTCGAAGTCAGCCGGCTCGGCCACCTCGGGGACGTACCGGCGGAGTTCGGCAAGCGGCAGGTCGGTGAGCATGGAAAGGAGCGTAGCTGTGCCGACCCGGGGGACGACCCCCCGAACCCCCCGCTGGCCTGCGGCCCCTGCGACTTCGTCGCGGGGGCCTTGTCCGCGCCGTAGGCTTTCGGCGTGGGTGGCGACCCCGATCCGGCCGCACGGATTCAGCGGCTGCGCACCAGGCTGGGCTTGTCCCAGGAACAACTCGCGCGGCAACTGGGCGTGTCCTTCGCCACGGTCAACCGCTGGGAGTCCGGTCGCACCCAGATGTCGGCCAGGGCCAGCCGTGCCCTGGTTGAGTTCGAGGCGCGCGCCGCCGCCGAAGGCCCGCCCACGGCGGGGCTGCCGGTCGCCCGGTCAAGCTTCATCGGCCGGGCCGCCGAAGTCACCGAACTGAGCCAGATCATCGCGACGTCCCGGCTGGTCAGCCTGGTCGGGCCGGGCGGCGCCGGGAAGACCCGGCTGGCCATCGAGGCGATACGCCACGGTAGCCCGGCGGCCGAGGTGGCGTTCATACCGCTCGAACCGGTGCGCCAGAGCGCGTCGCTGGTCCCGGCGGTGGCGAGCTGCCTGCGGGTGCGCGATCAGCCGGGGCTGAGCATGCAGGAGTGCCTGGCCGCGGCGCTGGCGGCGGCGCCGCGGCTGCTGCTGCTCGACGGCGCCGAGCACCTGCGCGACGCGGTCGCGGAACTGGCCGGCCAGCTGCTCGCCGCCGCAGACGGGCTGCGGATCGTGGTCACCAGCCGGGTCGTACTCGGCGCGCCGGGCGAGGTGTGCTGGACGGTCCCGCCGCTGGAGTGCCCGTCCGCCGCGGCGGGCGCCGCCGACATCGCGGCCAGCGACGCGGTCCGGCTGTTCATCGCCAGGGCGCACGAGCGAATGCCCGGCTTCGCCAGCGCCGACGTGGCACCGCACGCCATCGCCGAACTGTGCCGCCGCCTCGATGGCCTGCCGCTGGCCATCGAGCTGATCGCGGGCTGGGTCGGCACCCTGTCGGTGCCGGAGATCCTCACCCAGCAGGCGGTGCTGCTCGACGCCGAGCCGCTGCCCGGTGACCAGCCGCGGGGCCGCAGGCTCGTCGACGTGGTGCGGACAAGTTATGACCTGCTGAGCCCCGGGCAGCAGCGCCTGCTGCCCGCGCTGAGCGTGTTCGCCGGGCCGTTCACGGCCGGCGATGTGCTGGCCGTCAGCGGCGCACCGGGGACGCCGGCGCACCTGATCCGCGGGCTCGTGGACTCTTCCTGGCTGGTGGTCATCCCCGGCGAGGAGCACAACAGGTTCGCCATGCTGGAGACGCTGCGCAGCTTTGCCGCGGCCCGGCTGGACGAGACCGGGGAGGCGCCACGGCTACGGCACGCCCATGCGGGGCACTTCGCCCGGTTCGCCGTCGACAGCGAGGAGGGCATGGCCGGTCCTGACGCGGCCCGGTGGACCACCCGGCTCGAGGCCGCGCGGGCCGACCTCGATGTCGCGCTGGCGTGGGCGGACGAGAACGCCGACACCGACCTGGGCCTGGCGATGAGCGCGGCGCTGTGGCGATGGTGGCTGGTCAGCGGCCGGCTGGCGGCGGGGCGGGCGCGGCTGGCCACGTTCCTGGCCCGGGCCGGGCAGCGCAGGGACGAAGTGGCCGGCCGGGCGCTGTGCTCGGCCGCGGTGCTGGCCGCGGAGAACGGCGACTACGCCGCCGCGATCCGCCAGGGCCAGCAGGCCCTGGCCGTGTTCGAGCCGCTCGGCCAGCGGGAGCGGATGGCACACGCCGCCACCGTGGTCGGCTCGGCGCACCGCTACCTGGGTGACCGCGCCGCCGCCCGGCGCAGCTTCCAGGCGGCGATGGACCTGCGGGCGTCGGTCGGCGACCGCCGCGGCGTCTCCGTCGCGCTGAACAACATGGCGCTGCTCGAGGTGGATGACGGGGACACCGGCCGGGCACGCGAACTGTTCGAGCAGGCTCTGGTCATCAAAAGGCAGCTCGGCGAGCAGCGGTCGCTGGCGATCGGCCTGGCCAACCTCGCCGACCTGCTGATCCGCACGGGCGCGTGGGAGCCGGCCAGGCGGGCCCTGGCCGAGGCCGCCGAGCTGGCCGAGGGCATCGGAAATCCCCAGCTCATCGGCACGCTGCGGTGCAGCCAGGGCAACCTCGCGGTGCGGGAGCGCGACTGGGCCAAGGCGGCCGGGCACTTCCAGGCAGCGACGGCCGCGCACCGCGACGCCGGGCACCCGCACGACACCGTGGAGGCCATGATCGGGCTGGGCCGTGCCTGGCACCAGATGGGCCGGACCGCGGACGCGCTGCGGCAACTGCACGCCGCCGAGGCCCTGGCCGCCGAGATCGCGAACCCGCAGCGGCTGGCCGAGGTCCGCGCGGCGCTCGCCGAGGCCGGCGAGGCGGTGGCGCTCCCGGACGGGCTCACCGCCCGCCAGGCGGAGGTGCTCAGGCTGCTCGCCTCCGGCCTGTCCAACAAGGAGATCGCCGGGCAGCTCTACCTGAGCCCGGCGACGGTGGAACGGCACCTCGCGACGGTGTACCGCAAGCTCGGGGTGGCCGGGCGGGTCGAGGCCACGCGCTACGCCGTGGCCCACGGCCTGGCCACCACGTCGTCGCCGCGGGTGTTATAACTCCGCGCGCCACGGCCGCCGTGGGCACCCGTCTGCCGCGGCCGCGAATACATGGTTGCCAGGATTCGGTGCGCCGTCCCCCGGGCCTATAACTGCCATTGACTCGCCGCGGCGGGCCCGGCACCGGGGCCCGGGCCCGTCCGGAGGGGCGACGACGCACTCACCGAAAGGACCGCCATGGAAGAGCAGCTTCTCGGCACGACGCTCCCGGTGCTGTCGATCTCCCTGAACCCGGGGGAGAGCGTCGTCGCCGAGGCCGGGGAGTTCTCTTGGATGACCGACTCGATCCAGATGTCCACCGGCATGGGTGGCGGCGCCGGCGGCCAGGGGCTCGTGGGTGCGCTGAAGCGCGCGGCCGACGGCTCGACGCTGTTCCTGTCCAGCTACACCGCCACCGACAGCGCCGGGACCATCGCGTTCGCGGCGAAGGTGCCGGGCAGCATCCTCGGCATCGACCTGGGCGCAGCGCAGGAGTACCTGGTGCACCGGCACGGGTTCCTGGCCGGTACCGCGGGGATCGAGATCTCCGCCGGGTTCCAGCAGTCCTTCTCCGCCGGGATCTTCGGCGGCGAGGGTTTCGTGCTGCAGCGTGTGGGCGGGGTGGGCCGGGCCTGGATCGAACTGGCCGGCGAGGTGGTCAGGTACGACCTCGCCGCGGGCCAGTCGCTGCGGGCCCATCCCGGGCACGTGGGGATCTTCACCGCCTCGGTTTCCTTCCAGGTGATGCGGGTTCCCGGGGTCACCAACCGGTACTTCGGCGGGGATGCACATCACTTCGCGGTGCTGTCCGGCCCGGGCGCCGTCTGGCTGCAGTCGATGCCCCTGCCCGTGCTCGCCGCCACATTGGCGCCCTACCTCCCCCAGGCGCAAGGCGATCACTCCGCCACCGGGAGCGGCGTGGTCGGCGGGATCGTCGGCGACCTGCTGCGCTGAGCAGCTACATCGCACGTCACTTCGACAACAAAGGACAAGACGATGAACGTTCACTTCCCCGGCCGGATGGCCGGCCCCCTGGCGGTGGCCGCACTGCTCGTGGCCGGGTGCGGGGGCACCTCGGGCGGGTCAGGTGGGTCCGGCGGCTCGGGTGGCTCCGGCGGGTCACAGGCCAGCACGACCGGCTCGTCCGGCGGCTCGAGTTCGTCCGGCGGCTCGAGTTCGGCGGCGGGCTCGACGCTGTTCCCCGTGGCCGTCGGCGAGAAGTGGGTGTACGCCGACCATCTGGGCAGCCTCGGCACGTCCACCACCACGAACACGATCAAGGCCGTCAAGCCAGCGTCCGGCGGAAACCTGGTCACGCTGACGGACAGCAGCAATATCCTCGGCCAGTCCAAGCGCACCCAGCTGACCTACATGTTCTACGCGGACGGCTCGATCGGAGTCCCGTTCACGCAGATCAACGGCGGCCAGGTGACGATCAGGTCGGGCAGCATCGTATGGCCGCCCGCATCGGTCATCGCGTCGGGGCAGGCGCACACCTCGGTGCTTGCCATCACGCTCAAGACCAACGGCCAGACCATCAACGAGAAGGTCCACGTCACGGTCAAAGGAGGCGGGACGCACAGCGTGACCGTGCCGGCCGGGACCTATCAGGCCACCGTGGTCGACCAGACCATGGCCGAGAAGGTACTCGGACATCCGGTGAGCATCGTGATCCGCACCTGGCTGGCGCCCGGCGTCGGCCCGGTGCAGTCGGAGGTACTCGAAAAGTCCGCGTTCGGCGCGGGACCGCAGGTCCGCGAGGAACTGAAGTCCTTCACGAAGTAATGAGGCCACCGCACCGGCCGGGAACCGACCGCCCCGGCCGGTGCGGTCTTGTGTGGCTCAGGCGAGTTCGGTCAGCGGGAACGCCCGGTGGCGGCGCGGCGGGATGAGGAAGTTCTGCCGCCGGGTCGCGGTGATGAAGCGCTCGAGCCCGTTGGCCGTCGGGTCCACGCCGAACTCGTTCTGCAGGTCGAGCGATGCCTGGTGGACGCGCAGGGTTGTGAAGAACTGCGCGGTCGGCACGAAGATCGTGAACTGCAGCTTGGGCTGGCTGCCGCCGCCGGGAACGTCCATGGCGTCGAAACCGGGCCCGTCCATGCGCAGGTGGATGGGCGTCCCGTCCTTGGCCCGGGAGGACCGCTGCAGGCAGGACAGGTGGCCCATCCGCTGTTCGCCGTTGGTGGTGCCGATGCCCTCCGCGGTCTGCTCGGCGTAGTGCGGCCCGCGGTTCTGGTTCGGCAGCAGTGACGGGCCGCCACCGTCGGTGAACTGGTCCTTGTTGCCTGGCACCAGGTTCGGCGCGTGGAATGCGTACTGCACCCGGTTGACGAACGTGCCGTCGGCGCCCGGCGTGGACGTCGGCGTCTTCATAGCGAAGAACTGCAGCATGTCCAGGATCAGGTGGGACAGGTGCTGGATGGCGCCGTGGTCGAAGTAGTCGCCGCCCGCGGCGGTGGTCAGGTGCGCCGCGGAGTTGCCCGCGAACGTGCAGATGGGAGGCGGGCCTGAGCCGTTCACCTGCTGGTCGGCGAAGCCCATCCACATGGGCGACTGGTGCTGGATGTAATCCGCGAACGGCAGGCCGTGCTGCGTGGCGATCGACTTCGGCAGGCCCATCTGCACGAACATGTGCCTGCTCGAGGTGAAGCTGAGCAACCCGGTCCAGGCCGGGGACTTGACCGCCGTGCCGCGCAGCTTGCCGCTGCCGCCGAACCAGGCCAGCACGTCGGTGAGGAACGCCGCGTTGTCGCTGCGCAGCGTGAACAGCAGGTCGTTGTGCTCGATCTTGACATCC